>Ga0157372_10005518_pt1 | contig 13447 bp, 12 predicted proteins | sample C55metaG_FD_115307 | JGI IMG/M metagenome (GOLD analysis project Ga0157372, IMG submission 115307) | Corn rhizosphere microbial communities from Kellogg Biological Station, Michigan, USA - C5-5 metaG | ecosystem: Host-associated > Plants > Roots > Rhizosphere > Soil | place: USA: Michigan... | reverse complement strand
GCGCGCTTGGCGATGACGCGGTACTCCGTCGGCGCCATGCACAGCACGGCGACCTGCTCGCGCTCGAGGATGTCCAGGCGCTCGTGCGGGTCGAAGCGCGCGTCGTGCAGCAGCGCCGCGGCGCCGCGCAGCCACGGGGCGATGAAGACGTTGCGGGCCGACTTCGACCAGCCCGAGGCGGCGGTGCACCAGACGAGGTCGCCCTCCCGGGCGGCCAGCCAGTGCTCGGCCTGCAGGCGCTGGCCGGGCAGGTAGCCCTGGCCGTGCAGCACCGCCTTCGGCTCGCCCGAGGTGCCGGAGGTGAAGACGATGAGGCACGGGTCCTCGGGCGCGAGCTCGGCCGCCGGGGCGGGTGCCGCGGCGTACAGGCCCTCGTCGGGGACGGCCAGCACCGGGCAGGCCGGCCCGGCGCCCTCGAGCTCGGGCAGGTTGCGCTCGTCGGCCAGGATCAGGGCCGGCTCGGCCACCGCGAGGCGCAGGCGCAGGTCGCGGGCGCGCAGCTGCTCGTTGCAGGGCAGCACGACGGCCCCGATGCGGAAGCAGGCGATCATCGCCTCCACCCACTCGGGGCGGTTGCCGATCAGCGTGAGCACGACGTCGCCGGGCCCGACCCCGCGCGCCAGCAGCGTGCCGGCCAGGCGCGCGCTGCGGTCGGCGACCGCGCCGAAGGCGATCTCGCGCCGCGATCCGTCGCGCCCGAGCGCCACCAGCGCGGGCCGGTCCGGCGGCGCCGCGTCGACCACGTCGCGTGCGAAGTTCACGCCTGCAGCACGATCTGGGTGCAAACGAACAGGGCGGCGAGCTTCGCGCCCTTGTGCACCTTGACCTCCCAGGTCTGGGTGCGGCGCCCGACGTGCAGCGGCACGCCGACGGCGGTGAGCGTGTCGCCGGGGCGGCCGGCGGCAAACACGTTGGCCTTCAGCTCGGCGGTGGTGAAGTCCTGGCCCTCGCGCAGGTGCCGGAACGTGCCCCAGGCCGCCACGGTGTCGGCAAAGGCGACCCACACGCCGCCGTGGACATAGCCACCGGGGTGCAGGTGGCGGCGGTCGACCTCCAGGCGGCCGTGGACCTCGTCGTCGGCGATCGAGACCAACTCGATGCCGAGGTCGCCCGGGAACGAGCCGGGAAGGGTCCGGCGCGCGAGCTCGGGCGTGATCGGGGGCTGCGGCACGGCCGCGCAGCGTATCCGCGTCAGGACACGTGCACGCTGACGCGCCCGCTGGACCCCTCGCTGAGGTCCGTCGTCCCGGGCACCACGGCCCGGAAGCTGCCGGAGCTGTGCAGATGGATCCGGCGCGAGAACTTGGCGCTGGGCAGTCCGCTGACCGGCGCGGCCGCGACCAACCCGGCCGAGGACACGGTCACGTACTGGCCGCTGCGGCTGCTCAGCTTCTGGATCGAGACCACGCCACCGGCGGTCGGGAACACGGTCCCGGAGAAGGTCACGACCGAACCCGAGTGGATGTGCGTGTGGCTCGCGCCGAGCTTGACGTTGTAGACCACGCCCACGTTGAGGTTCACGCTCGCGGTGCCGCGCGCGGTGGCCGCGACCGCGTGGTAGGTCGTGTTGATCCCCGGCAGCACGAAGAAGCCATAGCCGCCGTTGGCGTCGGTCGGGATGGGCCCCGCGGCGACGCTGAACGGCCCGGTCGGCTGGCTGGCCGGGCGCGCCATCAGCGTCACGCCGACGCCGGCGTTGTTGGGCCCGAGCAGCTGTCCGGAGAGCGCCGCCGAGTGGCCGAACAGGAGGGGGTTGGGCTGCTCGGTGAGCAGGAGCGCGTTCGGGTCCGGCGGTCGGGTCCGGAAGGTGCGATCGCCGCCGCTGCTCGTCCCGTCGGGGTTCGTGGCCACGATGCGGAAGTGGTACTGGGTGCCGACCCTCAGGCCGCCGACGGTCTGGGACACCTGCTGGGCGCCGTTGCCGGCGCCGACGGTCTGGGTCGGGGTGCGCTGGCCGTACCCCTTCGTGGTCCCATAGGCGAAGAAGAACTCCGTCGTCTTGCCCCGCGGGGTGACCGTCCCCTTCAGCGTGGCCGACTGGCCGCCGACGTTCGCCGCGGGGTTGGTGCGCACCAAGGGCGGCATCGCGAGCGCGGTGGCGGGCACCGCGAGCGCCAGCCCGGCGCTGAGAACGAGGCCCGCGAATCCGTCGCGGGCGCGAAGCCTCACAGCCACGGACCAGGCATATCCCTACGGGGCGGGCGCGAAACCCGCGGATATCCTCGTGGCCAGCACACGAGCGCCAACCGACCGGAGAAATCACCCGCACATGGCCGTCGCCACCGAGCCGTTCGCGAAGACCGACGAGCAGAAGGCCATCACCGAGATGGTCCACCAGTTCGTCGACGAGCAGATCATCCCCAACGCCGAGCACTACGACCACGAGGACGCGTTCCCCGAGCCGATCGTCGAGCAGATGAAGGAGCTCGGGCTGTTCGGCGTGACCATCCCCGAGGAGTACGGGGGGATGGGCCTGGACCTGACGACCTACGCGATGATCGTCGAAGAGCTCTCGCGCGGCTGGATCTCGATCTCCGGCATCGTCAACACCCACTTCATCGGCTCGTACCTACTCATGAAGTTCGGCTCCGACGAGCAGAAGGAGCGCTGGCTGCCGAAGATGGCCACCGGCGAGGTGCGGGCGGCCTTCAGCCTCTCCGAGCCCGAGCTCGGCTCCGACGTGCAGGCGATCAAGACCCGCGGCGAGAAGACCGGCGACGGCGACTACGAGATCAACGGCACGAAGATGTGGGTCACCAACGGCCTCCTGGCCGGCATCGTCTTCACCCTGGTCAAGACCGACCTCAAGGCGGACCCGCCCTACAAGGGCATGACCTGCTTCATCTGCGAAAAGGAGCCCGGGGTGGGCGAGAACACGGGCCCGTTCAAGGGCTTCGACGTGCCCCCCAAGATCAAGAAGATGGGCTACAAGGGCGTCGAGTCCACGGAGCTCGTGTTCGACGGCTACCACACCCCCGCCGAGAGCATCCTCGGCGGCGAGGAGGCCGGGCTGGGCCAGGGGTTCGTCCAGATGATGGACGCGCTCGAGGTGGGCCGGGTCAACGTCGCCGCCCGCGGCGTCGGCATCGCCCAGCGCGCGCTCGAGCTGGGGCTCCGCTACGCGCAGCAGCGCAAGACCTTCGGCAAGCAGATCGCCCAGCACCAGGCGATCCAGTTCAAGCTCGCGGACATGGCCACCAAGGTCGACGCGGCCCGCCTGCTCACGCTGCGCGCCGCGCGGCTGAAGGACGCCGGCGAGCGCTCCGATCTCGAGGCCGGGATGGCGAAGCTGTTCGCGTCAGAGGCCGGTAAGGAGGTCGTCGAGGACGCCTTCCGCATCCACGGCGGCTACGGGTACTCGAAGGAATACGAGATCGAGCGCCTTTACCGCGACGCGCCGCTGCTGCTGATCGGCGAGGGCACCTCGGAGATCCAGCGCATGGTCATCGGCCGCAAGCTGCTGCAGCGCCACAAGATCTAGCTCAGGCGCCCTTCTGGCGCACCGTTGCCTTCTCGGTCGTCGGCGGCAGGCCGGGCGGGGAGACCTTCACCGAGATCTTGGCGGTCGCCGTGCGCCTTGCCCGCACGGCCGACCGCAGCCGCGTCTTGTCGCGCGCGGTCAGCTTGAGCTTCAGCGTCGTCGCCTTGCCCGCCGTGGCGCTGCCCTTCGCCGACTTCAGCTTCAGGCTCGCGGCCGAGGTCGCCTTCGCCCTGCCCAGCGCGATCGCGCCGGTCGCGGTCAGGGCGGCGTCGCGATCCACGGTGACCTTGACCGTGACCACGCCGGTGCGCAGGAAGTTCTGCACCTTGGCAGCGCTGAGGCGGATCGAGGCGCTCGTCGGTCCGGTCGGCGTGACGGGCAGGAGCGGCGGGGTGGTCGGCGTGGTCGGCGTGCTCGTGGTGGTGGTCGTGCCGCCACCCGACGTGCCACCGCCACCGCCACCGCCCGACGGAGGCGGCTCCTTGGTGCGGTCGAAGGAAAGCTGCCCGCGCGACACGTCGTAGAAGACGTTGCCGACGCCCTCGATGCGAATCCGCGCCGTGGTGGTCTGCACGCCCGCTGGCAGCGGCACCGCCTCGCTGCCGTCGTTCGGCGTCGAGCCGGCGAGCACGGTCGAGAAGGTCGCGCCGTCATCGGTCGAGAGCAGGATCCGGACGTTCGCCGTGTTGATCGGAGCAGCGTTGGTGCCCGCCACGTCCCAGGTGACGGGCAGCGTGGTCGCCGAGCCGTTGTCGGTGTTCGTCGCCTGCGAGGTCAGACGGAATGGGCCCGCCCCGCCGCTGACCGTGAGCAGCGTGTCGGCGAAGCCATTGCCGCCGGCCTCGGCATTGCCGTCCCGGGCCGTGACCCGGAAGCTCATGGACCGGTTGACCTTGGGCAGGTACTCCGACCAGCAGTCGTTGCCCGTGGGGGTGGCCACGGGCCCGCAGTCCTTGACCGCGTCGGTGTTGTCCGCCATGACCTGGGCGACGTCGGGGAAGTCGCGGGCCGGGTTGGTGGTCGTCGCGTTCTTCGGCGTCGAGTTGTAGACCGCGCCGGTGTCGGTGCGCTGGGCGACGCTGAAGACGCGGAACAGCGGACCGGTCGCCCCGGGCTCGGTGCCCAGCGTCTCGCCGTTGCCGGCGTCGCGCTCCTCCCACAGGTAGGTCAGCGTGTCGCCGGGATTGGGGTCGGAGCCCGTCGCCGTCAGGGTGAACGGCGTCCGCGCGGGGATCGTGAACCCGGGCGCGGTCTGGACCGTCGGCGCCCGGTTGGCCGTCGCCGTCTGCGTGCCGCCGTTCCTGCGCGTGCCGCCGACGACCGCGTCGCCCACGAAGCCGCTCGCGCCGCCGCTGAAGTTGGAGACCGCCAGCTGCGGCTCGTCCACGTTGCTGTCGTAGGTCACCGTGAAGCCGTTCTCGTCAAGCGCGCCGCCGTCCTGGTTCTCCCAGTTCGTCACGGTGACGGTCTTGTTTGCGCCGATCGCCGCGTCGATCGCCGCCTTGATCCCGTCCAGCGTGTAGTTTGCGCCGTTGGTGATCGTCTCGGGCTGCCCGCCGCCCGAGGAGATGTCGAAGCTGTCGACGCCGTTGAAGTCCCTCAGCGACACGCGCTGCACCGACCTGAGCGGCGGTCGTTCTCGGCTGTCGCCCGGCGCGTCGACCCAGGCGTAGATCTGCTCCTGCGACTGCTGGGAGAAGTACGGGTCCGAGTGCGGCTGGAGGTTGTCCTCGTCGCAGAGCCCGGCGTACCCCATGATCGTCGATCCCGACCCCGGCTCCACCGCAGTGGCAGGGGCCCGGTTGGCGTTGGTGCAGTCACGCCGGGTTCCGTTCCAGGTGTGGGAGGCGTCGAACTGGTGCCCCATCTCGTGAGCGACGAAGTCGACCCCCCACGCGTCGCCGGTGGGGGTGTCGGAGCCGGTGCAGCCCTCGGCCTTCAGCGCGTCTCCCACGCCGGCGGCCGCGAGCCCGCCGCCGCTGTCTCCCAGCGCCAGGTGCCCGATGTCGTAGTTGCGCGCGCCGACGATCTGGCCGAGCACGATCGTCGTCTGAATCAGCGTCGGATCGTTGCACCGGTCCAACTGCCCGGCGGTGTAGCAGGCGGCGCCGCCGCACGGACCGCCCGGCTGGATCGCCTCGGCATCGGTGTTGAGGTTCAGCGCGTCGGTCTGCGGGATCAGCTGCATCGTGATGCCCAGGTCCTGCCGGTAGATCTGGTTGACGCGGGCCATCAGCGCCGCCTTGGCCGTCAGGACCTCGGCATCGCTGCCGCCGAAGAAGTTGGCGTAGGCCGGGTCGTTGATCAGCGCGAGCCGATACGTCCGCAGCGGCACGGTGTCGCCCGGGCCGGGGCGGAGAGCCGAGGGCGGCAGCGAGGTCTCGAGCTGGCGGGCCGTCGCCTCGTCCTCGTGGAACGGAGCCGGGTTCGGCAGATCCTGGCGTGCGAAGGCCACGTGCGTCGTCGCGTCGTCGCGGTAGCGAGGCTCGACGTAGCTCGTCCCGTCGCTGCCGCGAATCGCCGCGTACGCGCCCTCGGGCGAGATCACCAAGCTGAGGCTCGCCGACGGGTCATCCACGCCGGTGCCGACGTAGTCCCGGATATCGGGGTGCTGGGCCGCAAGCTCGGGCGACAACGTGGTGCCGCGCGTGACGGCGAAGCGAGCGAAGCTCCCGTCCGGCTTGGGGATCGACAGGACGACCGGCGAGCCCGCGGCCGCGGGCGGCGCCTGCCGGGCCTCAGCAGCGAGCGCCGTCCGGTCCAGGCTGAAGGAGGTGAAGGCGGTCGGGTCGACGGCGACCGGCTGACCCGGCGCCGGTCCGCGCTGGGCCGTGCGATGCCACGCGTCGCGCGAGCGCGCTGCCGAGTCCTGGGCCTGTGCCGCAGCGGGAGCCGCCACCACGACGATCGCGAGGGCAGCCGCCCCACCCGCAACAACACGCGACCTTGCGCTGCCAGCCCACCGCATGTCCAAACCTCCCAGTCGTCCTCCCTCGGTCTGCGTCGCGACTCTACAGCGGCGCTTGCCCCGCTGGGTAAACACTGTCGGGCTGCACATCGGGCAGCGTGCGGCCAAGCGCCACGCGCGCGGTGAACCCGGCCCCGACGATCAGCGCGAGGGCGGCCGCGTAGCAGGTCACCAGCACCCCGATCAGCACCAGGAACACGCCGATCGCGCTGCTGCCGGCGACCTCGGTCATGTAGTAGCGGACGACCGTCGGGGTGAGCAGCAACACGATCCCGGCGGGCAGGCCGCCGGCGAAGGCGGCGCGCCAGGGCACTCGGCCCGTCGGGGCGAGGCGGTAGAGAACGGCGCAGATCACCACCGTGATCACCCCGAGCGCAGGCAGGCCGATCACGCTCGCCACCCAGCCGTCCAGGCCGAGCGAGTGCCGCAGGGTCGTGGTCTCGGTGACCACCACGGTCATCGACGCGATCACGATGACGAGCCCCGCCGCGAGGCCGATGTGGCGCGCCTTGCGCTTGACCACGCCGCCGCGTGGGTACTGCAGCAGCCGCGACAGGCAGCGCTCGATCACGCCGACCGCGCCCGAGCCGGTCCACACCATCACGATCACCGCGAGCGTGATCAGCAGCGGGGTGTTCTTGCGCGTGTCGAGCACGAGCGACACGACCTGGTGGTGGACCTCGGCCGGGAACACGCTGGCCGCCTTCTCCGCGAACGCGCGCACCGCGCCCTTGTCGAAGATCACCGTGGCCAACGCGCCCAGGCCCAGCGCCAGCGGCACCAGGGTGACCACGAGCGTCCACGCGAGCGCGGGCACGTCGTCACACAGGCCCGAGCCCCAGTAGAAGCGCCCGATCTCGCGGCCGATCCGCCGCAGGCGTTGCACGTACCGGACGCTACCCGGCGGGGGCGCGTCCGAATGCGGCGCGCCCCAGCGCGCCGACCGCGTCGACGGCGCTGGCGGGCATCTCGGTCGAGGGCGAGACGCCCGGATGGTGGGGTGAGATCCGCACGCGCAGGGCTTCGGGGAGGGTGACGAAGTGCAGCGGCGGGTCGAGGCTGAGCGCCTCCCCGTCGACACCGGCGGGCACCGGCTGGTCGGCGTTGATGACGAACTCCTTGGCCGTCCACGTCCGCCAGCCCCGGAAGCGGGAGACCGTGCCGGTGCTCTCCATGGCCAGGAACTCGGCCGCCTGGCCCGGTCCGGCGATGCGCACCGAGACGATCCCGAGCACGCCGGAGTCCATCCGCGGCCGCGTGCCCATGCCGAACAGGCGGTCGAGGCGATAGGGCCCGTTGGAGACCATGAGCAGGTCCGCCGTCGCGTTGTCGTCGCCGTCGGGGGCGGCGAAGCGGAGGTCGAAGGGCTCGGCTTCGGGGCCGAGCAGATCGGGGAGCATGCGCAGCGTCGTGCCGAGCTTGTCGTCCCGGTAGTGGTCGGACTGCACGATGCTGGCGTAGACGCCGAGCGACACATTGTTCACGAAGACGGAGCCGTTGATCGTCGCCAGGTCGATGCGGCGCTCGAGTCCCTCGTCACCATAGGCGTCGAGGGCGCCGACGACGTCGTCCCGGTCGACGCCGAGGTCCAGCGCCAGGTGGTTGCGCGTGCCCGCCGGGACGCACACGTAGGGCAGGCCGCGCTCCATCGCCACCTGGGCCACGATCGCCTGCGACCCGTCCCCGCCGGCCATGCCCAGCACGCCCGCCCCGCCGTCGGCGGCGTCCAGCGCGAGCTGGCGCAGGTCGTCGCCCCTCTTCAGCACCACGGGCTCGATGCCGCGCCGGCGGCACTCCTCGGGCAGGTTGAACTTGTCGACCTTTCCGCCGCCCGACCACGGGTTCATGATCAGCACCGGGCGGCCCGGTGCGGGCAGCGGCGTCCAGAACGGAGCGGGGCCGCTCCGGCGCAGGGCGAGCGTCGTTGCGCCGGAGGCCAGCGCCACCGCGACCACGTAGATGACCAGGGCGACGAAGGCTCCGTCGCCGATGAGGATGGCCAGCGCGCCCGCCACGGCCAGCACCGCGACGACGGCGCCGAGCCCGCGCGAAAAGCCGCGGTGGGTGAGCGCCAGCCACCCCGCGGCCGAGGCCACCACCGTGCAGGCCAGCGCGCCGAGGGCCTCGACCGCGTGGTCGACCGCGAGCACGACCAGCGCCGCCAGGGTGCCGACCCAGGCCAACAGGGCGAGGAGTGCGAGAACCCGTTTCATCTCGGCCGGGTAGCGTGGCAGACGTGCGAGAACGCGTCCGGGCCACTTTCCGCGAGGCCAACGCCGTCGACCACGCGATCTACGACGCGATCGCGCGCACGCCCACGCCGTCGCTGGACCGCGAGCTGGCCACGCTGTCGCGCTTCGCCGACCATTCGAAGCTGTGGCTGACCTGCTCCGCCGGGCTGGCCGTGGCCGGCGGCCGGCAGGGCCGCAGCGCGGCGGCGCGCGGGCTCGCCGCCATCGCCCTGGCCTCGGGCGGGGTGAACCTGGGGGTCAAGCTGCTCAGCCGCCGGCACCGCCCCGACCGCACCGAGGTCCCCGAGGCCCGCCACGTGCGCATGCCGATCTCCTCCTCGTTCCCCTCCGGCCACTCGGCCTCGGCCTTCGCCTTCGCCACCGCGGCCGGGAGCTCGAGCCTGGCCGTCGACCTGCCCCTGCGCCTCCTGGCGGCGTTGGTCGCCTACTCGCGCGTCCACACGGGCGTCCATTACCCGGGCGATGTCGTCGTGGGGGCGCTCATCGGCGGCGCTGCGGGCACTGCGGTGGCGGCCATCGGACGCGGACGCTAACCGCTCACTAGGATCAAGGGAAGTGGCGTCCGGTGACACCAAAACCCTGATCGAGACCGGGGTTCGACGCTTTCAGGAGCAGGTTCCCGCCCTCCAGCAGCTCAAGCTCGTGGTCGGGCTCGAGCTCCGCGGGCGCGGCGACATCCAGCTCTACCGCGTGGAGGTGCCGGGCCCGAAGGTGACCAAGGACGTGGCCGCCGACGCGCGCGTGCGCCTGTCGCTGCCGCGGGCCGACTTCAACACGCTGGCGACCGAGGGCGACATCGGCGCCTGGCGCGACGCCTTCGTCCACGGCCACGCCAAGGCCAACGGCCCGCCGGAGATCCTCCAGCTCATCGAACGGGTCGTGGAGCGCCAGGAGGAGCGCTCCCGCACCAAGAAGGCCACCCACTGAGCGACGTCCGCTTCCGCATGCCGGCGGAGTGGGCGACGCACGAGCGCACGCTCATGGCCTGGCCGGTGCGGGAGGAGCTGTGGGGTGATCGCATGGCCGACGCCAAGCGCGACTACGCGGAGATCGCGCGCGCCATCGTCGCCTACGAGCCCGTGCTCATGGTCGCCCGCGACGGCTTCGACGCACGCCGGCACCTCGGCTCCGAGGTCGAGGTGGTGGAGCTGCCCCACGACGACTCGTGGATCCGCGACTCCGGCCCGATCTTCGTCGCCGCCGGCGACAACCGGCTCGGCATCGACTTCGCGTTCAACGGCTGGGGCGGCAAGTTCGCGCCGCACGACGCCGACGATGCGCTGCCCGAGAAGCTGTGCGAGTACCTCGGCATCCCGCGCGAGCGGGCCGAGATCGTACTCGAGGGCGGCTCGATCTCGGTCGACGGCGCGGGCGCGCTGGTGACCACCGAGCAGTGCCTGCTCGATCCCTCGCGCAACCCACAGCTGGACAAGGACGACCTGGAGGAGGCGCTGATCCGCCTGCTCGGCGTGGAGCGGATCGTCTGGCTGGACCAAGGGCTGGTCGAGGACGAGGACACCGACGGGCACGTCGACAACGTGTGCCAGTTCATCGCGCCCGGCCGCGTGCTCCTGCAGACCGTGTCCGACCCGGACAACCCCAACTACGGCAACGCCCAGGAGAACCTGCGCCGCCTGCGCGCCGCCGGCCTCGACGTGGTCGAGCTCGACCTGCTGCCCTACCTCGAGGGCGGCGACCGCCCGCGGGTGGTGCCCTACACGAACTTCTACCTGTGCAACGGCGCCGTGGTCGTACCGGTCAGCGACCGGCCCACTGACGCCGAAGCGCTGGACCGCATCGGGGCCTGCTTCCCCGACCGCGAGGTGGTCTCCGTCCCCGGCGCCGTCCTGGCCATGGGCGGCGGCGGGGTGCACTGCATCACCCAGCAGGTTCCGGCGTAGAAGGTCGCGAGCGGTGGCCGAGGATCGCCTCGGCGCGTCGGCGCCCTAGGGTATTCGGGATGCAGGTGGTAACCGCGATCGACCACGTTCCGGAGTCCTATGCCCGCGTCAGCCCCTCGTCCCGCCCGCCGTTCCGCATCGGGGCGGTGCAGCAGCGCTGGCATCCCGATCCCGACGAGCACGAGGCGGCCTTGGCCGAGGGCATCCGGGCGGCGGCCGACCTGGGCGCGCGGCTGGTCTGCTTGCAGGAGCTCACGCTTTCGCCCTACTTCGCCATCACCGAGGACGGGGTGGCGGCGGCGCAGGAGAAGGCGGAGGCCATCCCCGACGGGCCGACGACACGCTTCGCCGCGCGGATGGCGGCCGAGACCGGGGCGTTCGTCCACGCGTCGCTGTACGAGCGCGCCGACGACCTCGGTTACAACACGGCGATCTGCGTGGCCCCCGACGGCGAGGTGGTCGCGCGCACGCGGAAACTCCACATCCCGGTCACCGCCGGCTACTACGAGGACCGCTACTTCCGCCCCGGCCCGCCGGGCGAGGACGCGTTCCCGGTCGTCGCGGTGGGCGAGGCCCGTCTGGGCTTCCCCACCTGCTGGGACCAGTGGTTCCCGGAGCTCGCGCGCGCCTACTCGCTGGCCGGCGCCGAGGTGATCGTGTACCCGACCGCGATCGGCTCCGAGCCCGACCACCCCGACTTCGACACCGAGCCGCTGTGGGAGAAGGTGATCGTGGCCAACGGGATCGCCAACGGGACGTTCATGGTCGCGGTCAACCGGATCGGGTCCGAGCCGCCGCTGACCTTCTACGGCTCGTCCTTCGTCTCCGACCCCTACGGGCGCACGCTCGTGCAGGCGCCGCGCGACGAGCCCGCCGTGCTCGTGGCCGACCTCGACCTCGACCAGCGCCGCGACTGGCTCGAGCTCTTTCCGCTCCTGCGCACGCGACGGCCTGACGCGTACTCGCCGCTCACCTAGGCTGGGCGCCAGGCGATAGTCACGACTGCTCCTCGGGGCACCAGTAGGTGGTGCGCCCGCCCACCGTCGTGCGCTGCACCTCGGCGCCGCAGCGCGGGCAGATCCCGTGCCGCTCGCGCGCCTGCATGAAGTCGCCGGTGTGGGCGCCGCCGCGGCGGATCGTCTTGCGCAGGGTCGAGCGCATGGCGCGGCGCAGCCGGTCGAGCTCCTCCTCGGACAGGCCGCCGGCCGGGCGGCGGGGGTCGATCCGCGCCTGCCAGAGGATCTCGTCGGCCAACAGGTTGCCGATCCCCGCGAGCACGCTCTGGTCCATCAGGCGCGCCTTGACCGGCGCGCGGCCGTAGCCGACGCGCTCGCGGAACTGCTTGCGCGTGATGTCCTCGGCGTCGGGGCCGAGGCGGTCGATGCGGGGCTCGAGCACGGCCCGCCCGAGCCGGCGGCGGTCGCGCAGGGCCAGGCGGCCGCCGTCTTCGAACTCGAGCGTGAAGCGGTCCCAGCCCCGAGGCGAGGGCTCCTGATCGATGGCGATGCCGCCGGCCATGCCCAGATGCAGGCCGAGCACCGGCCCGTCGTCGTCGGTCTCCATCCACAGGCTCTTGCCCCGGCGGTGGGCGGCGACGAGCTCGCGGCCGCGCAGCGCCGACTCGATCTCACCGGGCGCGTGTGGGCGCGACACGTAGGTGTCGCGGTCGTCGACGGCGGCGATGCGCCGGTGCAGCGCCCGGCGCTCGATGGCCTGGCGGGCGCGCTCGGCCTCGGGCAGCTCAGGCATGGCGGCGGCGGGTTGGCCTAGCGGTCATCCAGCTGAAGCACCGGCTTGACGTCGACCACCGGGGTCCCGTCGACCGCCTCGAGGTCGCGCACCCGGATGCGGTCGCCGTCCACCGCGACCACCTCGACCCGGTGCAGGCCGATCGGGTTGGGGCGGTCGGGCGAGCGGGTGCTGAACACGCCGGTCAGCCGCCGGCTCGGGTCGCTGCGAGGGTGGACGCGCAGCTTGTCGCGCTGGGCCAGGTGCAGCCACGTCAGGACCAGCAGCGCGTCGCCTGCGGCCACGTCGGCGTAGGCCTCGCGTACGGCCGGGTCGAAGGCGATCCACGCCTCCGGCGCGCCCTCGTCGCCCTGCTTGGGCGCGTCGTCGCGGTCGGTCAGCTCCGACTCGACCCAGCCGATGGCGCGCAGCTCGTAGGTCATGCGATCAGGTCTGGCACGGTAACGGCCTCCAGCCGCCGCTCCCGCAGCCCGTCGGCGATGCGCGGCAGCGCGTCGAGCACGCGCGCCCGCGAGTCCAGCGGGCCGCCGTCGTGGAGCACGACGATCGAGCCCCGGCGCACGGCCCCGAGCACGTCGGCGGTGATGCTCTCGGCGGTCGCGTCGCCGCCGGCGTGGTCGTGGGGGTTGACGTCCCATAGGATCGTGCGCAGCCCGCGGGCGTCGGCCTGCTCGAGCACCGCGGGCGTGTAGGAGCCGAAGGGGGGCCGGAACAGGTCCGGCGCGATGCCCGCGGCGTCGCGCACGGCGGCCAGGCAGCGGTCGATCTCGTCTGGCGCGCGCTCGGGCTCGGCGCCGAGGTCGGGGTGCTCCCAGGCGTGCACGCCCACTGCGTGCCCCGCCTCGACCATGCGCCGCAGCACCGCCGCGCGCTCGGGCACCTGCTGGCCGATGACGAAGAACGTCGCCGGCAGTTCCAGCGCGGTCAGCGCGTCGAGCACCGTGGGGGTGGCGTCGCCGGGCCCGTCGTCGAACGTCAGCGCGACCTGGCGCCGCAGGCGCGACCCCCGGTCGACCGGCCTAGGAATGGAGGACCGCGCGGTCCTCGGCGGCCTCGTAGAGCTTGCGGACCCGGACCGTGCCCTGCGGCGCGGCGT
>Ga0157372_10005516_pt1 | contig 13449 bp, 12 predicted proteins | sample C55metaG_FD_115307 | JGI IMG/M metagenome (GOLD analysis project Ga0157372, IMG submission 115307) | Corn rhizosphere microbial communities from Kellogg Biological Station, Michigan, USA - C5-5 metaG | ecosystem: Host-associated > Plants > Roots > Rhizosphere > Soil | place: USA: Michigan... | reverse complement strand
TCCACCCAACCGACGATGCGCCGCGTGGCCTCGCGCGGCGTATACACGCGATCCACCGTTGGGCGCGCGTACACGCCGCGCAGGGCCGCGACGTCGGACGCGCTCGCCGGCGAGAACGTGCCCGGAATGTCCACCCACGCACGCCGTGCATCGGTGGCGCGCGAGACGAACTGCGCCGGCACGCCGAGCCGCGCAAGGTCGCGACCGATGGCGCGGCGGTCCTTCACTTCGCGCGGCGAGACACTCAGCCGAAGCATCTGCCGGCTCATGGCTAACGGAGCGCCGCTCACATCGTAGATCGCTCCGCGCGACGCCGGCAGCGTCGTGGACGCGAAATGCTGCTCGGCCGCCCGCTGCGCCCACTGCTTCGACTGGAACAGCTGCACCTGCGCTGCACGCACGACGATCGCACCGGCAAAGAGCACCAGCGAGAGATGGATGAGGGTGATGCGGCTCTGACGAAACACGATTACGGCGCCGATCTGGGTCGCTGGAGAATGACCACCTGTGAGTCGTTGGGCACGTGCATGTCGAGACGATGCTCGACCAACGGTGCGAGCACACTCCGGCTGGACAGATTGCGCACGTCACTCTCGAGCTGCGCCCGCTCCGACTCCAGCTGCACACGCCGCTGCTCGAGCGTACGAATCTCCCTCGACCGCGCGATGCCCGCGGTCCTCCGCCAGATGACGCCCGCGGCGATGAGAACGAAACCGAACAGCGCCAGCGCCACCCACGCGCGCCCGCGGGCGGCTACGCGGCGCTTCGCCATGCGCGGAGATGCGCGCTCCGCGCGCGCGGATTCGCCTCGACTTCGGCCGCGCTGGCTTTGGCCGCTTTGCGAGTGAGCGTGGTGCCCAGAGCCCTTCCGCCGCACGTGCACACCGGCTGCTTCGGTGGACACGTGCACGCCGCGCTCCATACGCGGAACGCCTGCTTGACGATCCGATCCTCGCCGGAGTGGTAGGCGATGACCGCGAGCACGCCTCCCGGGGTGAGCCGCTCTCGCAACGAGGGCAGCGCTCGCTCGAGCCCACCAAGCTCGTCGTTCACCGCGATGCGGACCGCCTGGAACAGTCTCGCGAACACTGCCGGCCCGGTGCGCGGCGGGGGCCCAAGCGCGCCGCGAATGGCGTCCACCAGATCGTCGCTCGTGGCGAATGGACGTCGCTCGCGACGCCGCACGATCTCGCGCGCAAGGCGTTGGGCGCGCGGCTCGTCGGCGTAGTTCCGGAAAATGTGTGTGAGCGTGCGTTCGTCGGCCTCCTGCAACAGCGAGGCGGCATCGGGTCCGCCCTCGTTTCCTTCCATGCGCATGTCGAGCGCGGCTCCCTCGCGAAACGAGAAGCCGCGCGCAAGGTCGTCCAATTGGTGGGATGAAACGCCGAGATCTAGAAGAACGCCGTTGAACCGCTCGCCCACAAGCTCGGCGACGGAATCGAGGTCCGCGTAGTTCGCCGTGATCGCGCGGAATCGGCCGGCCGTGCCGTATGCGGCCAATCGCTCGCGCGAGGCCGCCACCGCTTCGGGATCCCGATCGATTCCAGTCACACGCGCGCCGGATTCGAGCAATGCGAGCGCGTGCCCACCGCCGCCGAGCGTTCCATCGTGCACATCGCCGCATCCGCGGAGCACGTCGACGACTTCCTTCGCCATCACCGGCGCATGGTATTCGCTCGACCACGCTCCAGCGTCCGACATTGTGTGCGATGGTTCACTCGGGGAGCGCATTCTAGCGGCGAACGACGCGCGGCGTCAAGCGCCCTCCTAACGACAGCGCCCGCCGATCATCGGCGGGCGCATCGTGTATGTCGTGACACTTACTACTTGCAGTATTTCTTCACCTGGGCGTCGACAGCTGGTGAGTACTTTGGCAGAATACTCAACAGCTGACCGGCGGTCTTCGGATCAATCGATCCACCTGCTTGCAGATTGATCTGCGCATTGAGGAGCGCGTCCTGCCCCGTCTTCGCCAGATCACACTTCTTCTCGGTCTGATTCTGGCGCACGGCCATGTCCGCAACGCGGAAGTACGACACGCCCACCAAGAATTTCGTCGTCGGGCTCGGCGCGACGCTATCGGCCATCGCGATCGTGCCGATCGCCTTCTGGAAGTCGGGGATGTTCGCCTTGTGACCGTTTGCCGTGTCGTTCGCCGCGTCGTACGCGTTCTTGGCCAGCACGAGCAGGAATTGTCCGACGGTTTGTTTGTCTTCACCGTTGGCGAGGGCCTGCTTGAGCGCCGCGGCCGCACTGTCCGGCTGCTTGAGATCCATCTCGGCCTTCGCCTTACGCAAGTACACGTGCTCGGCCTTCGGATCCAGCTTGATCGCCTGGTTCGCGGCATCCACCGCCTGCTGTGTCTGGCCGGCGAGCTGCTGCGTCTGTGCGTCGAGCGACCAGAGCGCTGCGTTGCTCTTGAACTTCGCGACACCTTTCGCCGTGGTCTCAGCCGCCTTCTGTGGCTGATTGATCAGCGCATAGAGTGATGCCTGACGAACGAAATAGCTCGTGTCAGCGAGCGCCGTGTCCGTCTGAACCATCTCCTCGCCGGTGGCGGCTGCCTCTGCATAATCCTTGGTGGCTTGCAGAATGAGCCACTTCAAGTGCACGAGCGACGGGTCGCCCGGGTTATCCTGCACCGCCTGAATGATGATTGGCTTGGCGCGGGAAGCACGGCCCGACGCCGCGATCCGCTGCGACACGTCTTCCACCAGCTTCAAGTTCTTTGGATCCGCCGCGAGCTCGGCCGCCCAGGTATCGACCGCCTTGTCGAGCGCGGTCGTGTCCTTTTGCTGGTCGTACTTCGCTTTGTACGCATCGGCCAGCAACGCGAGTGCCGGTTTGTTCTTCGGGTCGATCTCGACAGCCTTGGACGTCACCGCGATGATCGAATCGGGTGGGGCCTTGATCGCCAGGAACGCATTCCCGAGGCAGACACGCGCGATGGTCGACTGTGGGTAGGCAGCGATCGCAGCGCGCGCCGCGGCGACGCCGTCTTGCGGCGACCCGTGTCCCACGGCGAGCTCGCATTTTCGCTCGTCGTCCAGTTGCTTGCGCGCAGCCTGAACCTCCTTCGACAACTTGTCCACCAAGTCGCCGAGCTTTGCGCCCTCGAGGTCGGGCAGCGGCTGCACCATGCTGTTGTCCCGCGTCAGCACCATGCGCGTCTCGAGCTTGTACGTCTGGGCCGACTTGGTGACGTTGCCCTCGAGATACTGGTCGGCGCGCAGCTGCGTGGCGAGCAGCTTCGACGTGATGGGATCCGGCGTGCTGTCGCAACTGAAGCCGGACGCCTTCAGGTTGTCGCAGACTGCTTTCTGCGGAATGACGAAGAGATTCTTGACGGGAATGTCCGAGCTGAGCTTATCGATGACCTGTCCGCTCACCTTGGGTCCCAGTCCCACCTCGTTTCCCCGAAACGGGGCCACCATCATGCGCGGTGTGCCCTCAGGTATGGGAACGCGCCGGGTGACCTGCGCGGCGACCTGATTCGGGGCCCAGGCGAATGCGACCGCTGCCAATCCCCACACGGCCGCGCTCGCCCTGTAAGTCTTTGCCTTCACGTTCGCTACCCTCCGAGAGTTATTCTGATCTACCCCTGACATCGCCGATGGGGTCCAAGCACAACAGTACATGGGCGAAGAGGGACTCGAACCCCCGACTTCCTGCGTGTAAGGCAGGCGCTCTAACCAACTGAGCTATTCGCCCCCGGATGATCCGGGATGCCGCGGTAAGCTCGATCCCCTTCACGCACACTTCGCGCCCCCGAAAGACGGAAGCCTGTGGAACGGAGCGTTGCTGCCTTACTTGAGGATTGCTAGCGGAATGAGAACGCAGTAGCCAATGACGAGCAGAATCGGTGCGAGCGTCGTTCCGCCGCGCACCAGATCGGCGTAGCCGGCCGCCAAGCATACTGCTGTCGCGGCCCACCAGACGTACGACCGCGGACGAGTCGGACTCTCCACTTTTGCCATAGACGCATAGTGTGAATCGCTCGCTCGTACATGTCAAGCGATTGTCGGCGGCGCGTTATGCCGGCGTCACGGGTTCTCGGACGCCGGCGACTCGTCGGATGGCGGTTCGTGCTGCCCCGTAGCTAGCAGCGCCGCCAACGCGTCCGCCTGCGCGGCCCGCTCCGCCGCCGCCTCGGCGCGACGCAACTCATCCATGCGTCGCTGGTCGCGTCGTCTACGCATGACATACAAAGGCAGTATGATGATGCCCAGCAGACCGAAGATGAGCGTCATGTTGGCTATGACGGCGAGCGCGCCGTAACGGCGCATCGTGTGGTCGCGCCACCGTTGCTCGAAGGCATCTTCCGTAAGGCCGTACGCCCGCCGGATGGCGACGTCCATGGATCGCGTCTGTCGCCAATATTGAAAGAAGAGCGCGAGACCCCGCTTTGGGTCGAGCGATGCCAATTCCGTCACGGCGCGATATGACAGTGCGTACGCGCCGCCGGCCCGGGATTCGCCGCCTTGGAACTCGGCGTCCAACGAATCGAGCGACGGGACACCGTGCATCACGAGACCGACGCTCGTGGTGAGCACGGCATCGCGATCCCACTCGCCGGCCGCGACGCTCGCGTAGCCCTCGTCGAACCAGCGCGGCGGCAGGTCGCCGAGATATTCGTGGAGAGCCAGGTGCGCGAGCTCGTGTCGCAGCACCTGCATGGGATCACCGGCACTGGAGCCGGCGTCAGAGCCCTGCATCACGATGCGGCGCTCGTCGGGAATGGCCACCGCGGCGCCCCATTCGGGAGCGCCTGCACCGGACCACTCGCGGAATCGGCGAAGGTCGGGTGCGATCGCGATGATCACACGTTCCGTTGGGCGCGGCAGTCCGGGAAACGTGTCTCTTGCCGTCGCGCGCGCGAGCACGGCGTGCGCAAGCTTCAGGTCCTTCGGGTAGGCGACGACGGTGAAGCGGCCCTCATCCAACCGAACGGCCGGCGATGCCATCTGCGCCGCCGACGGCGCCGCGTGCGCAACCGCGATGCACGCGAACGCGACGACGAGCGCTAGGCGCTTCGAGCGGGCGTACCTCCGTCCTCGATGTGCTTGAGCATCTCGCCGCAACGCTTGCCCCATGGATTGAACTTGTTGGCGGCCAGTCCTGAGCGCCACGTCTCGAGCGCGTCGTCACGCTTGTTGTCGAACCAGAGCACGCGACCGAGCTCGTAGTAGGCCTCGATGAGGTTCGGGCCCAGCGCAAGCGTTTTCCGAAAGAACGTTTGCGCATCCTCGTACATCTCCCGTTCCGCATACACCAGACCGAGATAGAAGTGCGCGTACAAGGAGGCCTTGCGGTCGTTATCGAGGCGGATGGCCTTGGACAGGTGCTCGATGGCTTCGCCGAAGATCTTTTTCTTGAGGCAGATGTAGCCGAGGTTGATGCGCGCGAGCGAATTCGTGGGTTGGCGCATCAGCACCTTCTGGAAGTTGAGCAGCGCCTCGTCGTATTTGTCCTGCAGCATCTGCGCCCAACCGAGAAGCGATTCGGCTTGCGGATCGTTAGGCGAGAGCTCGAGCGCTTTCAGCAGCGCGCGCTCGGCAGCCTCGTGGTCGCCTAACGAAATGAGGCTCCAGCCCTTTTCGAGGTAGGTGGACGCGCCGATGTGGTCCGCCAACACCGGGCGTTCGCCGCCGAACGCCGGCGCATTGGTGGCCTTCGCCGCCGTGCCGCCGCCGATCTGCTTCCACCGGTCCACCAGGCGCTTCACGTCCTCGCGGAGCGCGGTAAGCTGCGCGATCTCCCCTTCGACCTCCTTGTAGAGGGCGATGATGTCCGCCTTGATCGCGTCGCGATCCGCGCTTGCCTGGGGGCCGCCGAGTCGTTCTTCGATCGCGCCCAGGCGCGCGTGAAACGGTCGTCCGTCGACGTCAGCCATCCGACGGCGCCCCTCCCAGGCTCGCGCGTTGCAGCTCGAGGTGCTCGGTGGCCGTGAGCAGCCGCGCCATCTCGAGCAGGATGATCATGCGGCCGTCGCGGTGCATCAGCCCGCGCACGTATTCCGCCTTGAGTCCCCGAAAGAGCGGCGGCGGCGGCGACAGGTGGGCGGGGTCGATGTTCACGACCTCGAGCACCGCGTCCACCAGCGCGCCCAACCATTCGTCGCCGGCGCGGAAGACGATGATGCGGACGCCCGCCTCGGGGCGGCCCTCTTCGTCGAGTCCGAATCGCCGCCTGAGGTCGATCACCGGCACGACGCGCGACTGGTACTCGAGGACGCCTTCCATCCAGGCCGGTAAGTTAGGCACCGGCATCGGCGCCGCGTGGCGCAGGACGCGCTCGACCGCCAGGACGTCGGTGGCGAAGTGTTCGTCGCCCACGCGAAAGGTCACGACTTGTTGCGAAGTTGCCGTCGTCATTCGGGTTCTCCCGTGCGCGCTGCGGCGCATGCATCGACCAGCGCATCGGCGTCCACGATGCCCACCAGATCACCGCCGCGACGCTCGACGCCAAGTACCACCTTGGCGCCTGCCGCGACCACGTGCGGGTGGTGCAACCGGGACGCATCCACCGTGATCACGTCTTCCACATCTTCGAGCGCAATGCCGATCGCGCCGTCGCCGCGCCGCAGCATCAACACCGCGGCGTGTGACGACGCGGGCGGCAAGCCTAACGCTGCCTCCGGGGCGTACACCGGCACGTACGATCCGCGTACCGGGAACACGCCCAACATCCCGTCGCGCATCTCGGGCACGGCTTCCAGCGCCGGCATCTCGAGCACCTCGATCGCCGAGCGCAGCGCGAGCGCGAAGAGCTCGCCGCCCTGGCGAAAGAGGAGCATCTCCGCCGCCTGTCCGATCTCGGTGGCGCCGGCGGTCATCGCGCCTCCTGCGCGCGATCGCGGGCCACGAGGTCGGCGATCGCACCCGGCAGGGCATCCAGCGGCAGGATGTGGTCCACGCCACCGCCTAACGCAGCGGCGTGCGGCATGCCGTAGATGATCGACGAATCGCGGTCCTGCGCGAGCCCTGACCCGCCGGCGTCGTGCATGGCGCGCAGGCCGGCCGCGCCGTCGCGGCCCATGCCCGTGAGCACCACGCCGATCGCGTGCGAGCCGAATACGTCGGCCACACTCCGGAACATGGGATCGGCCGACGGGCGCACGCCCCAGATGGTCGGGGTATCGTCGAGCACGATCGTCGGCGCGCCGATGCCCTGCGCGCGCTCGACGCGCATGTGCCATCCGCCCGGCGCCACGTACACGCGATTGGTGCGCACCACATCGCCGTTCGCCGCTTCGACCACCGGTACGTTGCTCTGTGCGTCCAGGCGCTCGGCGAGGCTGCGCGTGAAGCCCGGTGGCATGTGCTGCACCACGAGCACCGCGGCGTCCAGATCGCGCGGGAAGCGCGGGATGATTTCAGCCAGGGCTCGGGGTCCGCCGGTGGATGCCGCGATCGCGACAACCCGCGTGGCGGCGCCCACCGCGCGCACATCGAGCAACGGCAGGCGGGGCTCGGGCGCGTGCGGGCGAGCCAACAGCTCCACGCCGTGCAGGTTCACCTGGTCGGCGGCGCGCAACGCCTCGAGCAGCTGATCGCGTACGGCGCTCAGATCGAGGCTGATCGGCCCGGACGGCTTGCGGACGAAGTCCACGGCGCCTAACTCGAGCGCCCGAATGGTCAGGTCGCCCGCGTCGCCGGTGGCCGCACCGCTCAACATGATCACGGGCCGCGGCGACTCGCTCATGATGTAGCCGAGCGCGCCAATGCCGTCGAGCTCCGGCATCTCGACGTCCATGGTCACGAGGTCGGGATTCAACGCGTGCACCTTGTTCAGCGCGTCGCGTCCGTTGCGCGCCGTGCCGACCACACGAAAGTCGCCGGCGCCGTCGACCATCTCGGCCACCAGCTTGCGCATGAACGCGCTGTCGTCCACCACCAGCACGGTGCGCGGCGCTCTAGAGAACGACATCGCCTTTCACCATGGAACGCACCTGCACCTCGCCCGAGGCGACCTCGAAGAACACGCTGCGGCCGTGGCCGCCGCCCACGTCCTCGCCCGTGATCGGGAGACGCGCCTTGCCTAACGCATCGCGCGTGGCGAGCAGATTCCGCTCGCCCATCTGGAGACCGCCCGCCGGCAGCAGCGCCGCGAACATGCTCGCGCCGCCCACGATGCGCGCCGTGATGCGCGTGGGCCGCGCACCCAGCTGCCGCATCTGCTCGAGCAGCATGGGCACCGCGGTGCCCGGGAACTTGGCCCGGTTGGAGCGGTCCTGTGCCAGCGATTCGCTCGGCAGCAGCACGTGCGCGAGGCCGCCCACGCGCCGGTCGGCGTCGTAGAGCACGATGGCCACACACGAGCCGAGCCCGATCGTGGTCAGCATCGCGTCGCCCTGCGCCGCGGCCGCATCGGCCACCCGCACTCGAATCTCCCTCACTGCCGCCGAAAGATGCGTTCGCGCGGCTCGACGGCCTGGAACCGAGCCCGCGTGGGACCGAACAACGTCTCGACTTTGCCTAACACCAGAAATCCGCCCGGCGCGAGCGCGTCGTGGAATTTCTGAAACAGCATCTCCTGCGTGTCGCGATCGAAGTAGATGAGCACGTTGCGGCACGCGATCAGGTGAAGGTCCGGAATTGGCGGCGCGTCGCTCAGGAGATCGCGGTGTTCGAACCGGACCAACCGGCGCACAGCGTCGTGCACCACGTGGGGCGCAGTCGAGGAGAAGTATCGCTCGCGCAGCTCGGCCGGCGTGTCGGCGAAGGCCGCTTCGACGTAGGCGCCACGCCGCGCCGCCTCGAGGCTCGCGCGATCGATGTCCGTGCCGATCACGCCAACGCGGCCTAACCGTGACGACTCGCCGCGGTCCACGACGTACCGGTGCACGAGAATCGCGAGCGAGTGCGCTTCCTCGCCCGATGCGCATCCGGCGCTCCAGACGCGCAGCGCGGGATCGGGAAGCGCCCACAACGCCGGCACGCACGTGGTCTCGATCGCGCGGAACGTCTCCCAGTTCCGGAACAACTTGGTGACGTTGATCGTGAGCGCATCGAGCAACAGATCGTACTCGTGCGCATCCGTGTCGAGCACGCTCGCGTAATCGGCGTACGTGTGCACGCCGCGCGCGCGCATCCGCACCGCGATGCGCCGGCGGAGGCACTTTTCCTTGTAGCTGGCGCAGCCGAAGCCGCGCTCGCGCGCGATCTTCTCCGTGAGCGCCTCGAACTCGCGATCGATCGTCGTCTCGGTCATGCCGGCAGACTCCGCACGAGCTCGAGGTTCGCGCGCAAACTCTGGTTGTCGGGGTTGAGCGCCAGCGCGCGCTCCCAATACGCCATGGCCTGGTCCTTGTCCTGCCACTTATAGCGGATGTTGCCCAGCTTGCAGTAGACGTCGTCGCCTAACGCAGGGTTCAGCTTGATCGCGCGCTGGTAGGCCTCGAGCGCCTCGTCGTACTTGCCCGCGCCGTAGAGTGCGTCGCCCAGGTTCTTGAGCAGCTGCGGCAGCGCGCCGTTCTCCTGCAGGCCGCGCTCGGCCGCCTGCCCGGCCGCCGCCAGCTCGCCCCGCCGCTCCAGCAGCACCGCCAATGTGTTGCAGAGCACCGGCCCGCGCGGGTGCGCGTTCAATCCTTCCGTGATGAGCTCGATCGCGCGATCGAGATCGTCGCGCAGCGCGGCGGCGAGCGCCGCGTAGTGGAACCACGCCGGCGGCGGCGTGCGCTTGCCGAATAGCGCGCGTGCGCCCGTGAGCGTCTCGTCGGCTTCCGCCAGGTCGCCACGCTTGAGCGCCAGCACGCCTAACGAAATCCGCGTGCGCGGATCCTCCGTGCCGCCGCGGCGCGCCGCCTCGTTCAGGGCGTCGCGCGCGTCATCGTGGTGGCCCAACCGCTCGAGCGCGTACGCGAGATTATGGTACACGGCCGCGCGCACCAAGGGCTGCGCCGTCGCCTCACGGAGCGTGAGCACCGCCTCCGACCACCGCCCCTCGCGCATCGCCACCAGCGCCAGAAAGAACCTCGCCTGCACGTCGTTTTCCTGCAGCTCCGCCACGCGCCGGAACTCGCGCGTCGCCTCCTCGTACATTCCGGTCTTGTAGAACGCGGCGCCCAGGTTGCGGTGCTCTTCCACGCGAGCCTCGAGCGCGACTTCATCGACCGGTCGGGACTTCCCGATGATGTGCAGGAACGCCGCGGTGGCCAAACCGTAGAGCGCCTTCCCCACCTCGAACTCGCCGGCGCCGGACGCGTCGATGAGCGACGTCACGTCGCGGCGCCCATCGATCAACGGGAGCAACTGCTCCTGCAGCGGCGTCAGCTGCGCCTCGCTCGCCGCGAGCCGCCCATCGTCCACGCCGAAGATGATGTCGAAGCTCGGCACCTTCTTCTCGATGAGGCTCCACTCGTCGACGCGGCGCGCGCCCTCGAGCAGCAGCGACTCCGGGTTGATCGACACGAGGACGTCGTGCTCGTCGGGGCGGATGTCCGCCTCGAAGCTGAACGTCCCCTGCGTCCACGTGAAGAGATAGTAGACGGCCTCTTCGATCTGGATGCGGATGTACCGGTGCAGCTCCTCGCGCGACAGGATCTGCTGCTCGATCAGGATCTCGCCTAACCGCTTGTGGCGATGTTGCGTGCCCTGGACATCGATCGCCGCGTCGAGCTCCGTCTGCGTGAGCACCGCCGCCTTGACCAGCATGTCGCCTAACCGATCGCGCCGGTTGACGATCGACGCGTACGAGATGCGGCCGCGATCGAAATAGATGTAGCCGAAGTTGCTGCGGTCCGTGACGCTGAGACAGCCGGTCTTCTGTCCCATCGCCAGGAGCTGCAGCACGTCCGGCAAGCTCGCTTCGCGCAGACTGCCCTTGATCGCCATCTATCGGAACTCCTCGATGGCGCGCCCCGATACGTCGGGCCAATCCCAAATCACCTTTTCCTCGTCGAGGAACAACGGGTCCGCTGGATGGCCGTTCCCGTTGTGCGCGACCGCGGGTGCCGCGAGCCGGCCCTCGAGCTCCTTCCGCGCGAAGCTCGCCGTGAGCGGTACGCCCACGACATCGGCGGCCTGCGTCAGCCGCTGGACCGTGGCCGTGATCTCCGACACGCTGGCTACCGCGCGCGCCGCCAGATAGTCCACGAGCGAGCGGTCGTGCCGCACCTCGGCGGCCGCGAGCGAGCGCGCGTATAGCCGTTCTCTCAGCACGTGATCCGGCGCCTGCATCTCGACCACGAGCCCGCCCTCGAAGCGCGACCGCAGCCGGTCCTCGAGGCCTTCGATCTGCTTGGGCGCGCACCGCATCGACAACACGATCTGCCGCCCGCTGGCGTAGAGCGCGTTGAAGATGTGGAACAGCTCCTCCTGCGTGCGCTCGGTACCCGCGCACTCGTGCACGTCATCGATGATGAGCACGTCCACCACGCGATAGCGCGCGCGCCACCGCTCGATCGTGCCGTCGCGCAGAGCCGCGATCAATTCGTCGGTGAACTGGCGCGCGCTCACGCACGCCACCGTCGTCGCGCCACCGCGCAGTCCGATGAGCTCGTTGCCTAACGCATTCAAGAGGTGCGTCTTGCCCACGCCGGCCGGGCCATAGATGACGAGCGGGTTGTACTTCTTGCCCGGCTCCTCGATCACCGTATCCGCCGCGTGCACCGCCAGCTGGTTGGACGGCCCCACCTCGAAGTCGGCGCGGACGTAGTCGGGCGACGGCTCCGGCGGCGGCTCCGCCGCGCCTAACAGACGGGCCACCGCGAGCTCGGCCTCGCCGACTCGCTCGGGGTCCCGGAACAGGTCGGATGCCGCGAGCGCCGGATCGAGCCCGTGTGCATCGCGCGCCAGCGATTGCAACCGGGCCACGGCGCTCTCGTATTGGCGAATCGTCGCTTCGACGTCGGGTTCTTCGGTGCTCTCGAGCGCGCGCTCGATGGCGGCCGTCAAGAAGCCCGCCTCGCGCCACCGCGACATCACCTCGAGCAGGCTGACCCGCCACGGCTCGATCTGCTTCGCGACCACCGCACTGAGGTCGCTCAGGAAGCTCGAGAACTCGGTGCCGCCGTTGCGCGTGCGGACGGGCGCCGCCACCGCCGTCGCCGCCGCTTTCGTCGCGACCGCCGGCTCCGGCCGCTCGCCCAGCACCTCGCGCACGTTGTGCGGCGTCACCGCGCGCTCGCCTAACGTTTGCGACGCGATGAGCCGGTTGAGCGCACCCTGCAGCTCGCGCACGTTGCCGAACGGAATGCGCGCCAGCTCGTCCAACACGCCGACCTCGAACTTCGCGCCGCGCTCGTCGCACTTGAGCCGCACGATCGCCGCGCGCGTCTCGTAGTCGGGCGCGCCCACGTCCACGACGAGCCCGCCCGAAAAGCGCGTGATCAACCGCTCGTCGAGATCCGCGATCTCGGACGGCGGACGATCGCTCGTTAGGACGACCTGCCGGCCGCCGCGCTGCAGCCCGTTGAATAGCCGCAGGATTTCCGTCTGCGTCTCGCGCCGGCCCGCAAGGAACTGCACGTCGTCCAGCAGCAGCACATTCACGTTCTGATAGCGCTCGCGGAGCGCGTCCACGGCGCTCGATGCGACGCTCGCGTTGAGCTCGTCCACCAGCTCGTCGACCGTCGAATACGCAACCTTGAGATCGGGCTGGAGCTGGCGGCCCAGATGTCCGATGGCCAATAACAGATGCGTCTTGCCGAGGCCCGAGCTGCTGTAGATGAACAGCGGATTGAATGCCGCGCCGGGCGCCTGCGCGACCGCGCGCGCCGCCGACACGGCGAGCCGATTCGCCGACCCGACGACGTAGTTCTCGAAGCGGTAGCGGGCGTCCAACTCCACGGTCACCGGCTCCCGGCGTGTGCGGTGGACGGCGTGGCCGGACTGCCCGCGGTGCTCAGGCGGCGCAGCACCAGCTCGGAGATGCCGCGCAGCGTCTCGAACACGCCCGTGCCGTGCAATGCGCCGGCGGAGAATGCGGGAACGCCTCGGAAGTTGAGTGCGTCGTCCAACGTTGCCGTGTCGTGAATGAGCTCCGCCGGCAAGTCCTGCTTGTTGTACTGCAGCACGAGCGGCACCGTGCGCACGTCCATCCCGTGCTCGGCGAGATTGGCGTGCAGGTCCTGCATGCTCTCGATGTTCTCCTCGAGCTGGCGCGCCTGGCTGTCGGCCACGAACACGACGCCGTCGGCGCCCTGCAGTACGAGCTTGCGCGTGGACTGGTAATACACCTGCCCCGGCACCGTGTACAACTGGAAGCGCGTATTGAACCCCGAGATCGAGCCGAGGTCGAGCGGCAGGAAATCGAAGAACAGCGTGCGGTCCGTTTGGGTGGCCAGCGACACCATCGTGCCTTTGCGGTCGTTAGGCACCTGCCCGTAGATGTAGTGCAGGTTGGTCGTCTTGCCGGACCGGCCGGGCCCGTAGTAGACGATCTTGCACGTGATCTCGCGCGTCGCGTAGTTGACGAGAGGCACAGGCGGTTCAGGCTGAGGGACTC
>Ga0157372_10005511_pt1 | contig 13456 bp, 10 predicted proteins | sample C55metaG_FD_115307 | JGI IMG/M metagenome (GOLD analysis project Ga0157372, IMG submission 115307) | Corn rhizosphere microbial communities from Kellogg Biological Station, Michigan, USA - C5-5 metaG | ecosystem: Host-associated > Plants > Roots > Rhizosphere > Soil | place: USA: Michigan... | reverse complement strand
GGGACGTCGCCGGACTCGATCGACGCGGCGGAGGACCGTCGCCGCTTCGAGGCGATCGCGCGCAAGGTCGGGCTCACCCAGCCGCCGAACGGCACCGCGACGAGCGTACACGAGGCGCTCGAGGCTGCGGAGCGCATCGGCTACCCGGTGCTCGTCCGGCCGAGCTACGTGCTGGGTGGCCGCGCGATGCAGATCGTCTACGACGCCGCGTCGCTCGAGGAGTATTTCGCCACGGCGGCTCGGGTATCCGAGGAGCGACCGGTGCTGATCGACCGGTTCCTCGAGGATGCGTTCGAGGTCGACGTGGACGCATTGTCGGACGGTACGCAGGTCGTCATCGGCGGCATCATGCAGCACATCGAGGATGCCGGGATCCACTCCGGTGATTCGGCGTGCGTGCTGCCACCCTACCTCATCGGCGAGCAGGACATGGCGACGATGCGCGAGCAGACGGCGGCGATGGCGCGGGCGTTCAAGGTCGTCGGGCTGATCAATGTGCAGTTCGCGATCAAGAACGGCGTCGTCTACGTGCTCGAGGTGAACCCGCGCGCGAGCCGGACGATTCCATTCGTGTCGAAGGCGATCGGCGTGCCCCTCGCGTCGCACGCGGCACGCGTGATGTGTGGCGAGACGCTGGCCCAGATCGGATTCACCGAGGAGATCATCCCGCCCTTCGTCTCGGTGAAGGAAGCGGTGTTCCCGTTCAACAAGTTCGCCGGCACGGACCCGGTGCTCGGCCCGGAGATGCGCTCCACGGGCGAGGTGATGGGAATCTCCGATTCCTTCGGGAGCGCATTCGCGAAAGCGCAGCTCGGTGCCGGCAACGGCCTCCCGCTCGAGGGAAGCATCCTCGTCACGGTGAACGATTCCGACAAGCCGAACGTGACGCCGATCGCACGGCGCTTTCACGAGATGGGCTTCACTCTCTACGCCACTGGTGGCACGGCGAAATACCTGCGCGCCCGCGGTATCCCGGTGAGCCGCGTCTTCAAGGTGCACGAGGGGCGGCCCAACTGCCTGGACATGATCGTCAACGGCGACGTGCAGCTTCTCGTGAACACCCCGCTCGGCAAGCATGCACAGTGGGACGATTACACCCTGCGCCAGGCGGCCATTCGGAACCGCGTCGCGTACACCACTACCTTGTCGGCGGCGAGTGCCGCTTCGGATGCGATCCTGTCGTTGCGTTCGCGGCCGGCATCGGTGCGGTCGCTGCAGGAGTGGCAGCAGGACATCTTCGCCGGTTCGGAGGCCGAGGCGTGAGCATTCACCAGGACGCATTCGTCCATGAGTCCGCGTATGTGGACGACGGTGCGACGATCGGGGCAGGGACGAAGGTCTGGCACTTCTGCCACGTGCTCGGCGGCGCGGTGATCGGCCAGCGCTGCTCACTCGGCCAGAACGTCGTCGTGATGAATGGCACGCGCATCGGCGACAACGTGAAGATCCAGAACAACGTGTCGGTCTACGAGGGCGTCGAGCTGGAGAACGACGTGTTCTGTGGCCCATCGATGGTGTTCACGAACGTCATCAACCCGCGAAGCCACGTGTCGCGCAAGAGCGAGTACAAGCGCACGCTGGTCAGGCGTGGTGCGTCGATCGGCGCGAATGCGACGATCGTCTGCGGCTCGACGCTCGGGGAGTACGCCTTCGTGGGAGCGGGGGCGGTGGTGGCTAAGGACGTCCCGGCGTACGCACTGATGGTGGGTGTCCCGGCGCGACGAATCGGCTGGATGTGCCAGTGCGGTGAGCGGTTGCCGGACAGCGGAACCGGGGCGTGCGCGGCGTGTGGGGCGACGTACCGGGCGCTGCCAGGCTCCAGCGCCGCAATCGAGCAACTGACTGGGCCAAATCTCGGATCATCGGAGCACGGAACATGACGGGAATCGCGACACCGGTGACCGGTGACGTGCGTGTGGCGCTCGTGGGCTGCGGGCGCATCAGCAGGAATCACCTGGAAGCGATCGAGAAGGTGGATGGTATTCGCCTCGTCGCGGTCGCGGATACGGACCTCGCGCGCGCCCGGGCCGTCGGCGCGGCCCATGGCGTCCCCGCCTTCGCCTCACTCGAGGAGATGCTCGCCGCGGCACCATCGGATCTGGTGACCATCTGCACGCCATCGGGGCTGCATCCGCAGCACGGCGTGATCGCTGCCAGGGCCGGCCGCAATGTACTGACGGAGAAGCCCATGGCCATCTCCCTCGCCGCGGCGGACGAATTGGTCCAGGCGTGCGACGCGGCGGGCGTACAGCTGTTCGTCGTGAAGCAGAACCGCCTCAATCCGGCGATCCAGCTCCTGAAGCGCGCCGTGGAGAAGGGCCGGTTTGGCCGGCTGTACATGGCCAACGTGACCGTACGGTGGACGCGCCCGCAGTCCTATTACGACGCCGAACGGTGGCGCGGCACCTGGGAGTTCGACGGTGGGGCGTTCATGAACCAGGCGAGCCACTACGTGGATCTCATGCAGTGGCTGATGGGTCCGGCCGAAAGCGTGATGGCCAAGACCGCCACCCAGGCACGCCGCATCGAGGCCGAGGATTCCGGGGTCGCGCTGGTGAAGTTCCGATCGGGCGCGCTCGGCGTGATGGAGGTGAGCGTGCTCACCTACCCGAAGAACCTCGAAGGCTCCATCACCCTGCTCGGCGAGACGGGCTCGGTGAAGATCGGCGGGACGGCGGTAAACCGCGTGGAGCACTGGGAGTTCGCGGATTACGACGACGACGACAAGCTGGTGGAAGCCGCGGCGACTGCGCCGCCCTCGGTCTATGGCTTCGGGCACGTGCCGTACTATGAGAACGTCGTCGCGGCCCTGAAGGGGCACGGCGCGGCCGACACGGATGGTCGCGCCGGCCGGAAGTCGCTCGAGCTGATTCTCGGCATCTACGAGTCGGCCAAGACGGGACGCGAAGTGCCGATCCCCCTCAGGACGCGGTTATAATTCAGCGGATCTGGTTACCTCCTCTCGTTCCGATTTCTACCATGGCCGTTCCCCTTCTCGACCTTCGCGCCCAGCACGCGACGATTCGCGACGAGACCGTCGCCGCGATGATGCGCATCGTGGACGCGCAGACGTTCATCCTTGGCGACGCCGTCGCGGAGCTCGAGCGCGATGTCGCTGCGCTCTCGCACGCGAAGCATGCGATCGGCTGCGCCAATGGCACCGACGCCATCCTGCTCGCCATGCGTGCGCTCGACATCGGCCGCGGTGACGAAGTCATCACGACGCCGTTCACCTTCTTCGCCACGGCGGGGACGATCCACAACGTGGGCGCCACCCCGGTGTTCGTGGACATCGAGCCGAAGACATTCAACATCCTGGCCGAGGCGGCCGGCGCGGCGCGGACGAGCCGCAGCAAGGCGGTGATCCCCGTGGACCTCTTCGGCCAGATGGCGGCGATCGAGCAGGTGGCGGCGGCGCTGCCCGGCCTCCCCGTGATCGAGGATGCGGCCCAGTCGATCGGCGCGCGCCGAAAGGTGCAGGGCACCTGGCGGATGGCGGGTGAGCTGCCGACGATCGGCACCTTCAGCTTCTTCCCGTCCAAGAACCTCGGCGGTTTCGGCGACGGCGGCATGATCGTCACTCAGGACGACGCGATTGCCGAGCGGCTCAGGCGACTGCGGGTGCACGGTGGCGCGAAGCAGTACTTCCACGACGAGGTGGGCTACAACAGCCGGTTGGACGCGCTGCAGGCGGCGATCCTCTCGGCCAAGCTGCCGCACCTTGCCGCGTGGAGCGCGAAGCGCCGCGACAATGCAGCATACTACGACGCCGCACTCGCCGACCTCGCGAAGGAAGGCAAGCTCACCACGCCATACGTCGCTCCGGAGAGCGAATCGATCTTCAACCAGTATACGCTGCGGATTCCAGGCGGTCGTCGCGACGCGCTGCAGGCGTTCCTCAAGGAGCGCGGCGTGGGCACGTCGATCTACTATCCGCTGCCCCTGCACCTCCAGCCGTGCTTCGCGTATCTCGGCTATCGGGAAGGCCAGTGCCCCGAGAGCGAGCGCGCGGCCAAGGAAGTGCTTTCACTCCCGATCTTTCCTGAACTGACGCGCGGCCAGCTGGACGAGGTGGTCGAAGGCGTCCGAACCTTCTTCTCGAAGTGAACAGATGACGGCCCACGATGTGTTGCTGCGCAAGATCCAGGACCGGAGCGCCACGGTTGCCGTGGTGGGGCTTGGCTACGTCGGCCTGCCGCTGGCAGTCGAGTTCGCGAAGGCCGGCTTCACCGTCATCGGATACGACGTGAGCCAGCGGGTCGTGGACCTGCTGAACCAGGGCAAGTCGCACATCCAGGACGTGCCAGCGAGCGACGTCGCCTCGCTCGTGAAGTCGAAGAAGTTCGTCGCCACGACCGATGATGCGCGCCTGGGCGAGGTCGACGCGATCTCCATCGCGGTCCCGACGCCGCTCGGCAAGACGCGCGATCCCGACATGAGCTACGTCCAGGCCGCGGCGAACACCGTGGCGAAGCACGCGCACTCCGGCCTGCTGGTGGTCCTGGAGAGCACGACGTATCCCGGTACGACGCGCGAAGTCATCATGCCGGCGTTCACCGAACGCGGCTGCGTCGTCGGTGAGGATGTGTTCCTCGCCTTCAGCCCGGAGCGCGTGGATCCCGGCAATCCGAAGTACCACACCAAGAACACCCCCAAGGTGGTCGGCGGCATCACGCCGGCGTGCACCGACGTGGCGGTGGCGCTCTACGAGAGCTGCATCGATACCGTCGTCCGGGTGTCGTCCACCGAGACGGCCGAGCTGGTGAAGCTGCTGGAGAACACCTTCCGGTCGGTGAACATCGGAATGGTGAACGAGATGGCCATCGTCTGTGACAAGCTGGGCGTCGACGTGTGGGAAGTCATCGATGCCGCCGCGACGAAGCCTTTCGGCTACATGAAGTTCACGCCGGGCCCCGGCATCGGCGGTCACTGCATTCCGCTCGACCCGCACTACCTCGCGTGGAAGATGCGGTCGCTGAACTACAAGACGCGGTTCATCGACCTCGCCGGTGAGGTGAACACGGCGATGCCGACATTCGTCGTCACCAAGGTCGCACGCGCGCTGAACGAGGATCGCAAGCCGGTGAACGGCAGCCGCGCACTCGTGGTGGGCGTGGCGTACAAGAAGGACATCGACGACGTGCGCGAGAGCCCGGCCCTCGACGTCATGCGCCTGCTCGAGCAGGATGGCGCGGAGGTCGTGTTCCACGATCCGTACGTGCCGACCATCCGCGAGGATGGTCACGTCATCCACGGCGTGGAGCTCACGGATGCCGAGATCGAGAAGGCGGACGTCGTGGTGATCGTGACGGACCACACGGCGATCGACTATCAGCGGCTGGTCGACCACGCCACGTTGATCGTCGACACGCGGAACGCGACGGCGAAGACCACCCGCACGAAAGCCCGGATCGTGCCCCTCGCGTCGTCGTCGGCTGCCGAAACGGTCGTCGCTTCGTGACGGCTGGTTCGTCGGCCGGGTTGCCTCACCTGACTCGCTTGAACTCGTGAATATTGCCGTCGTTGGTACTGGATATGTGGGCCTGGTCGTGGGCGCCTGTCTCGCCGAGACAGGCAACGGCGTCATGTGCGCGGACGTGGACAAGGGGAAGATCGAGCGGCTGAAGGAGAATGTGCTGCCGATCTACGAGCCCGGTCTCGAGGATTTCGTCGAGCGCAACCAGAAGCAGGGGCGCCTCTGCTTCACGACGGACATCGCGAAGGCCGTTGCCTCGGCGGATGTCGTGTTCATCGCCGTCGGCACCCCACCGGATGAGGACGGCTCCGCCGACCTGCGGCACGTCCTCGACGTGGCGCGCGTCATCGGGAAGCACATGAGCCGGGAGCTCGTCGTCGTCACCAAGTCCACGGTGCCGGTCGGCACCGCCAGCAAGGTGGCGGCGGCGATCGGGGAGACGGCGGAGTATCCGTTCCACATGTGCAGCAATCCCGAGTTCCTCAAGGAAGGCGCGGCGATCGAGGACTTCATGCGCCCCGATCGCGTGGTCGTCGGCGTCGAGACCGATCACGCGCGCAGCGTCATGGCGGAGCTCTACGCACCCTTCGTGCGCACGGGCAAGCCGATCATCTTCATGGACATCCCGTCAGCGGAAATGACGAAGTATGCGGCCAACGCCATGCTGGCGACCCGCATTTCGTTCATGAACGAGATCGCGACGCTCTGCGAGCGTGTGGGCGCGGATGTAGACAACGTACGGAAGGGCATCGGCTCGGACGGACGCATCGGACCGGCGTTTCTCTTTCCAGGGCCGGGCTATGGCGGGTCGTGCTTTCCGAAGGACGTGAAGGCGCTCGTGCGCACGGCGCGCGAGTATGACGTCGACTTGCGCGTGCTGTGCGCGGTGGAAGACGCGAACGAGGCGCAGAAGCGCCGGCTCTTCCAGAAGCTGACCGCGCTGGTGGGTCCGGTGAAGGGGCGCCGGGTCGCTCTGTGGGGCCTCGCGTTCAAGCCGAACACCGACGACATGCGTGAGGCGCCGGCGTTGGTGCTGGTCGATGAGCTGCTCGACGCGGGGGCCGAGGTGGTGGCGCATGATCCCGTGGCGATGAATGAGGCGAAGCGTCGGCTGGGCGATCGCGTCACCTTTGCCGAGAACGGCTACGACGCGATCGACGGGGCGGACGCGCTGGTCGTGGTCACGGACTGGAACGAGTATCGCCACCCCGACTACGGCCGTATCCGGCGCCTGCTCCGCACACCGGTGGTCGTAGACGGTCGCAATCTGTACGATGCGAGGAAGATGCGCGCGCTCGGCTTCACCTACGATTCGATCGGTCGCGGAGCGACGGCGTGAAGGTGCTCGTCACCGGCGCGGCTGGCTTTCTTGGATCACACCTCTGCGACCGGTTCCTCGCCGACGGGCACGAGGTCGTTGGTCTCGACAACTTCGTCACGGGGCATCGCGACAACATCGCGCATCTCGCGAACGAGCCGCGATTCCGGTTCCTGCAGCACGATATCTCGACCCCGACGTCGATCGATGGTCCGCTGGACGGCGTGCTGCACTTCGCGTCGCCGGCAAGCCCGATCGACTACCTCGAACTGCCGATTGAGACGCTCCAGGTGGGATCGGTCGGGACGCACCACGCGCTCGAGGTGGCGCGGCAGAAGGGCGCTCGCTTCTTCATGGCGTCCACGTCCGAGGTGTACGGCGATCCGCTCGTCCACCCGCAGCAGGAGAGCTACTGGGGGAACGTAAACCCTGTCGGCCCCCGCGCGGTCTATGATGAGGCGAAGCGGTTCTCCGAGGCAATCACGATGGCCTACCACACCCATCACGGACTGGACACGCGCATCGTTCGCATCTTCAACACCTACGGCCCCCGGATGCGTCCGCGCGACGGCCGCGTGGTGTCGAACTTCATCGTGCAGGCATTGACCGGCGAGCCAATCACTGTCTACGGCGACGGCCAGCAGACGCGAAGCTTCTGCTACGTCTCGGACGAGGTGGAAGGGATCTACCGTCTATTCATGCACGGCGACGCCCAGCCGACGAACATCGGGAACCCCGACGAGTACACCGTCCGCCAACTCGCCGACCTCGTCATCGAACTGACGGGCTCGGCGTCGCGGATCGTCGAGGAGCCACTGCCGGTGGACGATCCCAAGGTGCGCCGCCCGGATATCACACGCGCGAAAACCATGCTTGGGTGGGAGCCGAAGGTGCCCGTCCGTGAAGGGCTCGCGCGCACGATTGAGTACTTCACCCGCCTGGTGGGGACGCCACTCATGGCCCCTCGCAAGCCGCGCCCGCGCCCGGCTGCCGGCGCGACCCGCTAACCGACAACGGCCGCGACAGTGGGCGCTCGTCCGTCGCGGGTGTATCTTTCGCGGGTTCCGTTCGAACCGTCGCTCATTTCGCGGGTATCTCTTCCCGATATGCTCTCTTCTCGCCGGGCGCTGGTCGCCACCCTGTTGCTGCTGGTGGCCGCCTGTCACCCCGAATTCCAGGTCACGAAGTTTCCCACCAATGAGGCGCTCTACCGCGCCGCCATGGAGGAGTTTTCGCATGGCCGGTGGGACAACGCCGTTTCCGCGTTCGAGAAGCTGACGACGGATCTGCCGGCGCGCGACACCTTGCTGCCGCGATCCCATTGGTACCTCGCGCAGGCCCATCAGCACCGCGACGAGTGGGTGCTGGCCGCCACCAGCTTCTCGCGCCTCGTCGAAAGCTTCCCCGACGATACGCTTGCCGACGACGCCGCGCTGGAGGCGGCGCGCTCGTACCGCAAGCTCTGGCGGAAGCCGGCCCTCGATCCGACGTACGGCTACAGCGCCGAGGCAAGCTATACCACGCTGCTCAGCTTGTACCCGACGTCTCCGCTCGTCCCGACGGCGCAGAAGGAGCTGGCGTCGTTGATGGAGATGTTCGCCGAGAAGGACTACCTCTCGGGATTGTACTACCTGCGCCGAAAGGCGTATGACTCGGGGATCATCTACTTCAAGGACGTGATCTCCAAGTACCCGACTACGCCGACGGCGAAGGACGCACAGCTGCGGCTCGTCGAGGCGTACCGGGCGATCAAGTACAAGGAGGACGCGCAGGACGCGTGCAGCGCGCTGCGCAAGAACTATCCGGGCGATCACGAGGTGACCGAGGTGTGCGAGGGTGTCGCGCTTCCGGCCTCGCCCATCGTCGCGACGCCGGACTCTGCGCCGCCGTCCTCGACCGGTCCTCCTGCCACCACGCCCGTCCCGGCCACCCCGCCGACCCGCTGAGGCGTGCGCCTCGGGATCTTCGGCGGCAGCTTCGATCCGCCGCACCTTGGCCATCTCCTCCCGGTAATCGACGCCGCGGAGACGCTCGGCCTCGACGCGGTCCGGTTCGTTCCGGCGGCGGTGCAGCCGTTCAAGGTGGGGCGCGCGACCGCCTCGCCTGCCGACCGGCTGGCCATGACCGAGCGGCTGGTGGACCAGATGCCCGGCTTCTCGGCCGACGCGACGGAAGTCCATCGGCCGGGGTTATCTTTTACGGTTGACACGCTGGCGGCGATCTCTGCCGCCCTGCCGAACATCGATCTGGTGCTGCTGCTGGGCGCGGATGCCTTTGCGCTGTTCGACCAGTGGCGTGAGCCGGAGCGAATCAAGGCATTGGCACGTGTCGCCGTGATGAGGCGGAACGGGGAGTCAGTAGCGGCCGGGGCAGGGACGGCTGGAGTGGAAGTGCTGCAGACGCGGCGTGTGGACATCTCGTCCACCGAGCTGCGCGCCCGGGTCGCCGCCGGACGCACCATTCGAGGATTCGTGCCGGACGCAGTCGCCGACTACATCGCCGAGCGCCGGCTGTATCGCTAAGGGGACAGCATGATCAAGAACGTAATCACGACGATCCTCGGGACGCGGCACGATCGGGAGCGCAAGCGGCTCCAGCCGATCGTCCGCGCGATCCACGAGCACGAGGCCCGACTGGCCAGTGTGTCGGAGGACGAGCTGCGCGCGCAGACGACGAAGTTCCGCGACATCCTTCGCGAGCGGACGGGCGCGCTCGAAGCGCGCGCGGCCGAGCTGCGCGAGGCGAAGCGCGCCGCCACGGATCCGGCGGAGCGCGACAAGCTGGACACCGAGCTCTCCGGGCTGGACGGGACCGGTGGCGTCGAAGGCGACATTCGGGAGGCCACGGCCGAGACGCTCGACGAGATCCTGCCCGAGGCGTTCGCCACGGTGCGCGAGGCGAGCCGGCGGCTCGTCGGCACCACCGTGAACGTGACAGGGCGCGACATCGAGTGGAACATGGTGCCGTATGACGTGCAGCTCATGGGCGGCATCCAGCTCCATCTCGGGAAGATCGCCGAGATGGCCACGGGCGAAGGCAAGACCCTCGTCGCCACGCTGCCGCTGTACTTGAACGCGCTGCCGGGCAAGGGCGCGCACCTGGTGACGGTGAACTCCTACCTTGCCCGCCGCGACTCGCAGTGGATGGGGCACCTCTACACGTACCTCGGCCTGTCCGTCGGCTGCCTCGACGACACCGAGGCGGGGACGCCGGAGCGGCGCGCGGCGTACCTGGCGGACATCACGTACGGCACGAACAACGAGTTCGGGTTCGACTACCTCCGCGACAACATGGTGGTCTCGCTCGAGCAGCGCGTGCAGCGGAGCCACGTCTTCGCGATGGTGGACGAAGTGGACTCCGTGCTCATCGACGAGGCGCGGACGCCGCTCATCATCTCCGGCCCCGTGGGGAACGAGGGCGACGTCCAGTACTTCGAGCACAATAACGCCGTTGCCCGGCTGGCACGGAAGCAGACGGAGATGGTGAACGTGCTCGTCGCGGAGGCGGAGCGCGAGCTCGAAGCCGGACGGACGCAGGAGGCCGCACTGAAGCTGTACCAGGCGCAGCTCGGTCACCCGAAGAACCGGCGGCTGCTGAAGCTGCTCAACGAGCCGGGCAACAAGCAGCTCGTGCAGCGGATGGAGCTGGACCACCTCGCCGACAAGAAGCTGCCGGCGAGCAAGCAGCAGTTCCGTGACGTGGAAGAGGACCTGCTGTTCGTTCTCGACGAGAAGGGACACTCGGTGCACCTCACCGATCGCGGCGTGGACTACATGTCGCCCGATGATCACGAGGCGTTCGTGCTGCCCGACATCAGCGAAGCGGTGCACCGGATCGATCATGACGCCGACCTGAGCGCCGACCAGAAGATCGCGGCACGGCGCCAGCTCGAGATCGAGTACGCGTCGAAGAGCGAGCGCCTGAACATCGTGCACCAGCTGCTGCGCGCGCACGCCCTCTACGAGAAGGACGTGAACTACGTCGTGCAGGAAGGGGAGGTGCTGATCGTCGACGAGTTCACCGGCCGCACGATGCCGGGCCGTCGCTGGAGCGAAGGGTTGCACCAGGCGGTCGAGGCCAAGGAAGGCGTCCGCGTAAAGGGCGAGACGCAAACGATGGCGACGATCACGATCCAGAACTACTTCCGGATGTACGAGAAGCTGGCCGGCATGACCGGTACGGCGGAAACGGAAGAGACGGAGTTCTTCCAGATCTACAAGCTGGAAGTCGCGGTGATCCCGACGAACAAGCCGGTGATTCGCGAGGATCGGAACGATCTCGTCTTCAAGACGCGTCGCGAGAAGTACAACGCGATCGTCGATGAGACGCGCCGCCTGCACGGCCTTGGGTACCCAGTGCTGATCGGCACGACGAGCGTGGACGCGTCGGAAACCCTGTCCAAGCTGATGCAGCGCGCCGGCCTGCCGCACAACGTCCTGAACGCGAAGTATCACCAGCGCGAGGCGGAAATCGTCGCCAACGCCGGCCAGCCGGGCGCGATCACGATCGCGACGAACATGGCCGGCCGCGGGACCGACATCAAGCTGGGCGAGGGTGTGACGCCCTCGAAGCCCTCGGTGGTGAAGGATCCCGATGGCAAGGACGTCGAGGTCATGGAGATCGGCGGCCTCCACATCATCGGGTCGGAACGTCACGAATCGCGCCGCATCGACCGGCAGCTGCGCGGCCGTTCCGGCCGCCAGGGCGATCCGGGAGCCAGCCAGTTCTTCCTGTCGCTCGAAGATGACCTGATGCGCATCTTCGGCAGCGAGCGCATTGCCAAGCTGATGGATCGCATGGGCGCGCAGGAAGGTGAGGTGCTCACCCACCCGCTCATCACGCGCTCGATCGAACAGGCCCAGAAGCGCGTCGAGCTGCAGAACTTCCAGAGCCGCAAGCGGCTGCTGGAATACGATGACGTGATGAACCAGCAGCGAGAGGTGATCTACTCGCTGCGCGCGTTTGCCCTGGAAGGCGGCGAGGAGCTGAAGGGCGAGGCGCTCAAGATGGTGGAGAAGGCCATCGCACGCCGCGTCGAGACGCTGCTCGCCGAGTACGAGACGGCCGAGGAATGGGATTTCGAGCTCCTAAAGCAGGAGCTGCTCATGCACTACCTCGTGACCGTGCCGGAGTTCGACCAGGAGTCGACACGCCCGACCGAGGAGTCCGCGGCCGAGGACGTTGCCGTCGAAGCCGGCCGGAACGCGTTCGCCGCCAAGTTCGAGCAGCTGGACCAGGTGCGCGACGAGCAGGGCGGGTATGGTGACCGGCTCCTGCGGTACGTCATGCTCAACGTGCTGGACGAGAAATGGAAGGATCACCTGTACGATCTCGACCAGCTCCGCAACTCGATCCACTATCGCTCGTGGGGACAGAAGGACCCGCTCATCGAGTACAAGCAGGAGGCGTACACGATGTTCGTGGACCTGATGCAGGATGTGTCGGAGACGTTCACCGACCGGTTCCTCAAGGTGCAGCTCATGATCGAGGAGCCACCGCCGCCGCCGGTGCCGGTGCCCGCACCGGCGGCCCCGACGCGCCGCTTCAATGCGCTCGGCGTGCTGGAAGACGTCGCACCCGAGCCGGTGGCGACGGGAGTGAACGAGGTCGCCGACGTGGGACCGGCGGAAACGCCATCCGAGGAGCGCGCGGCGATGAAGCGCGACCCGGTGATCGTCGGCGCTGGCCGTGCCCGGAGCATGAACGACATCCAGGCCGCCGCGGCCGGTCCGGCCGGCCCGGTGGACTGGTCCACCGTCGGCCGCAACGACCCGTGTCCGTGCGGGTCCGGGAAGAAGTTCAAGAAGTGTCACGGGGTTGCGGTGTAGTTGCCGTCTTCCGTGCGCGATTTTGATGACGCTCCCGGTCGCCGCTCACCTAGCAATGCAGAACCCGCCGCACATCGCGGCGGGTTCTCTTGTTTTCGAGGTGATCGATGGCGATCTCACTGTCTAGCCAGCCCCTTCCCGCCGCACTATCTATCAGGGAGTTGCCCCGGTCGGAGCGGCCGCGCGAGCGGCTGGTGGCGCTCGGGGCGTCCGCGCTCAGCTCAGCCGAATTGCTCGCCCTGCTGGTCGGGGCCGGCGGAACCGGCGGCTCGGCGCTCCACGTCGGCCAGGCACTTCTAGCCGGCTGCGGGGGTTCGTTGCGACGGATGGCGATGCAACCGGTGGCCGCACTGACGGCCACGAGCGGGGTAGGAATGGCACGGGCAGTCACGGTGCACGCGGCACTCGAACTGGGTCGTCGGGTGGCGGCGGAGGTGCGCGAGGACGGCGCACCGGTCCGCAGTCCCCGTGACGTGGCGCGCCTGTTCGCCCCGAGGCTGGAGGACCTGCCGGTGGAGGAGTTCCACGTCGCAGTACTCGATGCGCAGCATCGGCTCGAGCGTGACATCACCGTCACGCGGGGGATACTCACGTCGTCGCTCGTGCACCCGCGCGAGGTGTTCCGCGAGGCGATCGCCGAGCGCGCGGCGGCGGTGATCCTCGTGCACAACCATCCGAGCGGCGACCCCACGCCGTCCGCGGACGATCGGCTCGTGACGGAGCAGCTCGTCGCCGCGGGCAAGCTGCTGGACATCCCCGTCCACGACCACCTGATCATCGGGCGTGGACGCTACACGAGCTTTGCGGAGGCAGGACTGTTGTGACGGCAACCGG
>Ga0157372_10005508_pt1 | contig 13458 bp, 11 predicted proteins | sample C55metaG_FD_115307 | JGI IMG/M metagenome (GOLD analysis project Ga0157372, IMG submission 115307) | Corn rhizosphere microbial communities from Kellogg Biological Station, Michigan, USA - C5-5 metaG | ecosystem: Host-associated > Plants > Roots > Rhizosphere > Soil | place: USA: Michigan... | reverse complement strand
TTTGTCATACTTACACGGAGGATGGACGCTGCGTTTCTCTGCTTAAAATCCTGTTAACCAATTTTTGCATTTACGACTGTGCCTATTGTGTTACGCGGAAAAGTAACGATATAAAACGTACTGCTTTCACTGTTCAGGAAGTGGTTGATTTGACCATGAACTTTTACCGCAGAAATTATATTGAAGGGCTTTTTCTGAGTTCCGGTATTTTTAAAGATGCAGATTATACCATGGAAAGGTTGGTTCGGGTGGCTAAGAAACTTAGAACAGAGCATAAATTTAATGGCTACATTCATTTAAAATCAATTCCAGGAGCAAGTGATGAGTTGATGCATGAAGCTGGTTTATATGCAGACAGGCTGAGTGTAAATATTGAAATTCCCACAGAACAGGGATTAAAACTTTTAGCTCCTGATAAGGATCGGAAAGATATGATTCAGCCGATGAATTATCTAAAAGGCGAGATCATTCAGAACAGGGAAGAGAAAAAGCTTTTTCAGAAAGCGCCAATGTTTGCTCCTGCTGGTCAAAGTACGCAGATGATCATAGGAGCCTCCCGGGAAACGGATAAAGACATTATGTTTACTGCCGATACTTTCTACCGCAATTTTAATTTAAAGCGTGTTTATTATTCTGGTTATGTTCCTATTAGCAATGATAGTCGTCTTCCTGGCTTAAATTCTGCAGTTCCAACAATTCGTGAAAACCGGCTTTATCAAACGGATTGGCTAATGCGGTTTTATGGATTTAAAGTTCAGGAGCTTTTGAATAATCAATATCCGCATTTGGATTTGGAAATTGATCCAAAGTTGGGTTGGGCGTTAAGAAATCTACATCAGTTCCCGATAGATATTAATAAAGCAGATCTGCAGTTGATACTGAGGGTTCCGGGAATAGGATTGCAATCGGCTCATAAAATAGTTGAAGCTCGTCGTTTCCAACGACTAAACTGGGAAAATCTGAAAAAGATAGGAGTGGCTCTGAATCGGGCTAAGTATTTTATTACCTGTAACAGTTCTCAGTTTGAACGAAAGAATTATACCGAGAGTCAGATAAAGCAATATATTCTGGCTTCGTCGGAAAGTAAGTATTTAAAGGAGGGGACGACGCAATTGAGTCTTTTCTAATTTTTTTTAACCACAGAGAGCACGGAGAATTACACAGAGAACACAGAGTTTTTAAAATCTGTAAACTAACTATAAAAACCTCCGTGTCCTCTGTGATTTCTCTCTGTGAACTCTGTGGTTAACTATCTCTCTGCGTTTAAACTTAACACACACGCTATGACTACTCTCATTTACGATAATACCTGGATCGGCTTCCTTACCTCAATCTTTGAAGTTTACGAAAGAAAGATTGAAAATGCATCAATTGTAAAAGAGACTGTCTATCAGCCTCAAGTGTTTGCTGAAAATATTCAGGTAAGTAGTGATAAAGCTAAAGCAGAAAGAGTATGGAAGGGATTGCAAAAGAAGCTTCCTTATTCCTCCTGTAGGGATATTTATTGCTGTTATTTATCAGAAATTCCCGGAATAGAAAATACAATGCTGCAATTTATCCGCCTGGCATTTTCTATGGAAGATGCAGAAAAAGCTTTTGGCAATGCTGCGGTTTTAAAAGTAAGTCAAACAGCAAGAATGGTTCATCGCGAAAAGCATAGAATGGAAGCTTTCGTACGTTTTAAATTAACTACTGACGGAATTTATTTTGCAGAAATAGATCCTGATTTTAATGTTTTACCCTTGATTGCTAAACATTTTAAAAATCGTTATGCTGACCAGAAATGGCTTATTTACGATTTGAAAAGGAAGTACGGAATATTTTACAACCTGGTAGATGTTGAAGAAATAACCCTTGATTTTAGTGTTACTACAAATGAAGACTCAAATACCTCCGTTTTTAGTGAAGATGAAGCTCTTTATCAAACTCTCTGGAAAGATTATTTTGAGCACGTAAACATTTCAGAGCGAAAAAATACAAAACTTCACCTACGACATGTTCCTAAACGATACTGGAAATATTTGATCGAAAAACAGGGATAAGCACCCATCAATCCTTCTCTCATTCAATCCTTCACTCATTCTATTCTTCCTTCCTTTTCAACGTTATCACCGTAATCTCCGGCCAAATTCCCACCCTTCCTGAAAAGCCAAGGAAGCCAAATCCACGATTGATATACAAATAACGATTATTATGCTCTGTTAATCCTGCCCAATGTTTATATCGATATTTTACCGGACTCCATTTTATTCCCAAAGCCTCAATTCCGAACTGCATGCCGTGAGTATGGCCAGAAAGGGTAAGATGAATTTTTACAGGAAGCTCTTTGATGATGCTTTGCCAGTGAGTAGGATCGTGAGAAAGGAGGATTTTGAAATCATTTGGATTAACTCCTGATAATGCTTTTTTAATATCTCCTCGCTGACCAAAACCTAATCCCCAGTTTTCTACGCCAAGCAGAGCAATTTCGTCACCGCCTTTTTTTATTAACGCATGCTGATCCAGCAAAAGCTGAAATCCCATTTCGGCATGATACTTTTTAAGATGCTCCAGATTGAGGGCTTTTTCCTGATGACTGTTCCATTGAATGTAGTCGCCATAATCGTGGTTTCCTAACACAGAATACTTGCCATACTTCGCTGTGATTTTGGAAAACTTTTCTATCCAGGGCAAAATTTCTGTAGATTGATTATTCACCAGGTCGCCAGTAAAAACAAACAGATCAGGATGTTGCTCATTAATCATTCGGATTCCTTTTTCTACAGCAGTGGCATTATCAAAGCTTCCGGCATGTATATCAGAAATCTGTACCACTTTAAAGTTTTCGAAAGCGTCGGGCAAATCATCAAAATAGAGGTTTATTTTGTGAACTTTATATCTGTATTTCCCTAAAGTAACACCATGTAAAAAAGCCAGAAAGATAAATGACGCAAGGGCAAGAGCAATTAAAATGACCACTTCATTTCTAGGTGATAAAATACCGCCTTGAAAAACGCTTGCACCTAATCTGAAAATATCCAGCAAAACCAAAACCAGTACGAAAACCAGCTTTGTTACAAAATTAATAAGCAAGGCATTGATAGCATTTTTTAAGGCTTTGGTAAGTTCTCCAGCTTTTAAAGCTAAGCGAAGAGTAAATAGAAAGAAAAAAAGAATAAGTGCTGTAAATCCCCAGTAAGCTGCAAAAATCAGATCTTGCGTTTGATGGGAAAGATTCCGAAAAAGTGGAAAAAATCCTTCAAAAGCGTAGAAATCAATTAGTAAAATAAAAACAAGCAAAAATGCTATAGGTAAAACCCTGATTTTTCTCATGAATAAAAAACAATAAAAGCAATTTGACCGCTAATGTTACAAATTGCTACAGAAATAGGTTTGGAAGATTTGATTATGACATTTGTGTGTTCCTGGGGGAGTCGGAAAGTCTGAAAGACGGGAGAGTCAGGAAGAAGGGCAATTAGTGGTTAAGCTGATTGGTTAAAGAGTGATGAAGATTGATTTACGTTCTATTGGTTTTAGATTTCTGGTTTTGTGGCCTTTGCCTTCGGTGTCTTCTACCAGTAGAACATCTCCCGTGCCAAATACTCTTTTGTCTCCTAACGAGGTTTCAATTTCAATTTCTCCGTCTAAAAGAATAATGTATTGGCGGGCAGGGGCTGTATGGAAATCATAATCATAACTTGGCAGTACTTTTCTGAATATCAGATTTTCTACCTTAAACTTTTCTGATAAATAACCAATTGTACCTCCCTCATGAAGAGGAATATAAAGGTCTTCAAAGTGAGATTCTCCTGCATCGTCGGAAAAAACTCGGGTTATGGTAAATTCGTTCATTGGTATAAAGAAACGGGAGTTGTTAAAAATTTTGATTTCTTAGTCAAGCTTAGGAGCTTACCATCACAAGGATGATTTTTTGCAAACATAGAAAGGGGAAATGACAAATTATGATCGAAGAACTGTCCCTCTAGTCTAGGATCGTCATCCTGAGCCTCTTTTGGCGAAGGATCTCCTGATACAGAGGTAGCATTATTTTTATATTGCTTACCCTACCTCTGCCTCAGGAGATCTCTCCTATCGTCGAGATGACGATCTTTACTAGCTGGAATTACCATTGAATACCGTGTCTGTTTTATACTATAGTAGAAATTCTATAAAGGGTGTTAGATAAATACTTTAACATTTCTACTATCTGCATTAAACAACTAATATCAACTCATTAGCGAGTTTAATTTCCTCCATTTGAATAGTATGAGGCCTTCCTTTATAAACTTTGGAAGTAACTTTTGCATTCAGGTTTTGAAGTACCTGAATACTTTCTTCAACTCTGCTTACCGGAACGTGAGGATCTGGATCGCCGGTAGTAATCAGGAAAGGAGTGTTCTTAAAATCTCCTTTATAATTATCCAGATTCAATTGCTGCCCGATCAAGCCTCCTGTGTAAGCAATAACACCTCCATACTTAGCTGCATTTCTTGCTACAAATTCCAATGATAGACATGCTCCCTGCGAAAACCCCAGAAAATAGATACAGTCTTTTGGAATTCCTGCGTCTTCAATCTCCTGCACAACTTCAGACATCACTGCCAGAGCAGAATCAAGTGCCGGTTGATTTTCTTTAACCGGAGCCATAAAACTGTAAGGATACCAACTATGATTTGTAGCCTGTGGTGCATAAATGGCAGCATCTTTCAGGTTCAAATGATCGGCAAGCGAAATAATGCTCTCTGCCGATGCTCCTCTGCCATGTATCATCACAATTGCTTTTTTAGCTTCCGAAACGGGTAATCCACCTGTTATAATTTGTTTACTATGAGTGTACATGTTAATCTAATTTTACAAGTTTACTTGCAATGTCTGCTCTGTGTGCTTCGTATTGAGGAGGAAGTTTTAATCCTTTTCCTAAATTTTCCACGCTTTCATCTACTGTAAAACCAGGGTTGTCGGTCGCTATTTCAAATAATACACCTCCTGGTTCGCGGAAGTAAAGTGAGTAGAAGTAGTTGCGATCAATTTTTTCAGTGATGTGTAATCCAGCATCAATGATTTTTTCCCTGAATCTCATTAATACTTCATCATCTTTAACCCTGAATGCCACGTGGTGTACAGATCCTCCGGCAACGTGACCAATAACTTCTCCCGGTGCCTCCACTATATCAACAATTGCTGCATTGTCCACATTATCAGTAATAAAGCGGTAACGATTTACATGTTGTTCAAGTAATCTGTAACCGAAAAGATTGGTTAATACATCAGCAGTTGGTTGTAATTTATTTGTAGTAATGGTAATGTTATGAAAACCACGTGTCGCATTTTCTGCGCTTACTTCAGCAGTTTCCCATGGAGTGCGTTTGTCTTCAGTTTTTGGAACGATAAGCTCAAATTTCAATCCATCAGGATCTAAAAAAGTAAGGTATTGTTCTCCAAATTTTTCAGATACTTTATTGTAAGTGATATTATTGGCTTCGAAGCGTTTTAACCAGAAATCCAAACTGTTTTCAGGAACAGAATATCCAATTTCAGAAACTTGTCTCGTTCCTCTGCGGCCTTGCTGTATTCCTTCCCACGGAAAGAAAGTAAGGATTGAACCCGGAGTACCTACTTTATCACCATAGTAAAAATGGTAAGTATAAGGATCGTCGAAGTTTACTGTTTTTTTAACAAGGCGTAAACCTAAAACGCGAGTATAAAAATCGAAGTTTCTTTTTGCTTCACCAGCAATAGCTGTAATGTGGTGAATTCCTAAAATTTTATCTTCCATAGCTCTATTTTTTAATTTTGATTATCAGTTTTTGTTTTTTGTGATTTGATAGATCAAAATTACGGCAGGTAAAAGAGCTGTGCCTTGATGTAGGATAAGAAGTTTAACCGATCTTCTTTTTGTATAAGTTTGATTTAATCCTGCTTAATGATTCTGGTGTAATTCCTAAATAAGAGGCTATTTGTTGCTGCGGAACCCGTTGAGGAATCGTCGGGTAGCGTTTTATAAATTCAAGGTAACGTTCTTCGGCGGTGTGAGCAACTGTTGAATAAAAGCGATTTTCTAATACAGCATAAGAACGCTGAAGCATTAATCTGAAAACACGTTCGAGATGTGGAATTTCCTGATATAAAAGTTCTTTGCTTTCAAAATCTATAGTTAGCAATTCACTGTCTTCCATGGTTTCGATAAATAAGTTGGAAGGCGTTTGCTCTGAAAAACTGCCTACATCGCTAATCCACCAGTCTTCCACAGCAAATTGTAAGATCACTTCATCACCATTGTCATCAATGTAATATTTCTTTACACAGCCTTTAACAATGTAAGCTTCAAACCTGCAAACTTCTCCCTGAGTTAATAGAAAAGTGCGTTTGCGAACTTTTCTGGGCTTTAGTTTTGAATGAAATAATTCTAACTCTGAATTGGTAAAAGGCGAACAACGGGTTAAATGCTTATCAACTTCCTGAAACATGCCCCAAATATAAAGTAAACATCAATCAAATGCAGTGGAGGGAGTAAAGATGAATATGAATTCAATTAGCAGAAAGATCTGTAGTAAAAATGTGTTACTACAGACCTTGCAATTTTTAAGTCCAGGACTGAACTGTTTCAGTCATTTTTTTGCATTCTTCGGCACATGCCCTGCATGCTCTTGCACATTCCTGGCAATGTTGAGTATGATGTTGAGAGCATTCGTTGGCACAAGCTTCGCATACTTCAGCGCATATCCTGCATACTTCATGTGCATAGCCACTGCCCATACTCATTAATTGGGCTGCGGTGTAACATATGCTGGCGCATTGCATATCCAAATCAATGCATCTTGCCATCATTTTAACATCGTCTTCTTTGGTACAAGCACTGGCGCAATGATTACAAATTGCAGCACAATTTAAACAGGCATCAATGCAGGTTTTCCATTCGTGATATCCCATGACTTTAATTTTTAATAGGTAAACGATTTAATGTTTATAGTTTAACTGGTTGAAAAAGAGTAGGTTTTGATTAATTCGTAAATGCGAAAACGATAGATTTAGTAGATTTAATGATGGTCCCTAAATCCACATTAAAACATTTTTCTAACTTCGGGAAAAGTAATAAGCTATTACAGATTTCGTTTTAAAATTCAAATTCCAAGCTTTTGTCTGATACGTATTTCCAAAATTTATTATCGCTTCTTAAAATAGAATACAATGAAGATTTGCGCCAATATCTTGAGCAAACGCAATCTGCTTCAGTAGCCGAAAGACGGGCTCTTGGTTTGATCTGGTATCCGATTGCGATTCGGGGCACAGAGATAGGACGGGGAGATTATTTAACTGTTGAAGCAGAAAGAACCACGCATCAGGATAACTCTCATCAATTTCGTTCAGGAGCAAACGCCGCTTTATTTTCCAATCACGATCCTCAAAATGATCGTATAGAAGGTACTATTGGTTTTCTAAGTAATAACCGGCTTAAGATAACTTTAAGAACTGATGAATTGCCAGAATGGGCATCTGACGGGAAACTGGGAATTGAACTGCTGTTTGACAATAACAGTTACGAAGAGATGGAAAATGCCCTAAAGCAGGCAACTAAACTATCAGAATTATCGCCTAAGCCAAAGCTTATAGAAATTTTAACAGGTGATGAAAGTTCGTCCTTCAAGAACAATATTAATTATCACTCTTCTGATTTAAATACAAAACAACAGGAAGCTGTACGGAAAATTCTTTCAGCGAATGAACTCGCAATTGTTCATGGGCCACCGGGAACTGGTAAAACCACAACGTTGGTTCAGGCAATAAAAGAACTGCATAGACAAGACGGACAACAAATTCTGGTAGTAGCTCCGAGCAATACAGCCGTTGATCTGCTTAGTGAAAAATTATCTGATGAAGGACTAAATGTGTTAAGGATCGGTAATCCGGTTAGAGTTTCTGAAAAGATGGTATCCCTTACTCTGGATGCCAGAATTGCCGAGCATTCAGCAATGAAAGATGCCCGAAAGCTAAGGAAACAGGCTTCCGAGTATTTGAATATGGCTCATAAATACAAGCGCAATTTTGGTCGGGCCGAACGGGAACAAAGAAAGGCTTTATTTGATGAAGCATATAAAATTCAAAAAGAAGTTGGCCAGATTGAACAGTTTATTTCCGACGATCTGATTAGTAAAGCCCAAATAATAACGGCAACTCTGGTGGGGGCAAATCATTACAGTATCCGCAATCTGAAATATGAAACGGTAGTTATAGATGAAGCGGGACAGGCTTTAGAACCGTCAAGTTGGATTCCAATTCTTAAAGCAAAAAAAGTGGTTTTAGCTGGAGACCATTGTCAGTTACCACCTACCATAAAATCAGAAGAAGCTGCAAGAAAAGGTTTGAATAAAACACTTCTTGAAAAGCTGGTGGAAAAACATCCTGAAGCAGTTACGCTTTTGGAGGAACAGTACCGGATGAATTCGCTGATAATGCAATACAGCTCAAAGGTGTTTTACGAAGATAAGCTGCAAGCGCATCACTCTGTTTCAGATCGTTTATTATTTGCAGGTGATACAGCTTTGTCTTTTATTGATACTGCAGGATGTGGTTTTAATGAAGTAAAGGAGGGGGTAAGTTTAAATAATCCGGAAGAAGCTTCTTTTTTAATTAAACATTTAGAAGATGTGGCTGATAAAATAAGTTCGGACACTTCAATAGCTATAATATCACCTTATAAAGAACAAGTTAGTTTGATAAGGGAGCTTGTTGAAAATAGTGACGTACTTTCGCCTTTTTCAAAAAACATTTCTGTAAATACTATCGACAGCTTTCAAGGCCAGGAAAGAGATGCGGTTTATATTAGCATGACAAGAAGCAACAACGAAACAGCAATAGGTTTCCTGTCGGATATCAGAAGGATGAACGTGGCTATGACTCGTGCACGAAAGAAACTGGTAGTTATTGGAGACAGCGTTACTTTATCCCGACATCCGTTCTACGCAAATTTCATCTCCTATGCAGAAGAAGTTAATGCATATCAGAGCGCCTGGGAGTTTATGAATTAAGTATGAATTTGCAGGAAATTACATTCTGAAATAGATCATCATTAATTGCTGAATTCCGCCAACAACGTTATACATCTGAGCTTTTATTTTGTAAATATTTTTCATACTATTTTACAAGTAGAAAAAAGTCTGCCACATTTTATCTTGAGATGTAAAAACTTAAAAATGAATAAAATATCTCCTTTTAATAGGTTTTAAGCTGTTCTTTCTGGTTGACTTAATACTATTTAAAGCTTTATAAAAAATACTTGTATGTTTTGAAATACAGTGCGTTAAGAAATATGTACTAAAAAAGCATAAGTACTGCTGCTAAAATTGTCATCGAAATAATAAACCAGCGGTACTTTTCTTCCGAGATTCTTTTAACTATAGAAATCCCAATAATAGCCCCGACAATAATAGCGGGAGTAGTACATAATGCAAGCAGAGCAGTATTTATATTGATGGTATGCCAGCTAAAAACGTGTGACGGAACCTTAGCCCAGTTGATAATTAAAAAGAACCAGGCAGTTGTTCCTATATAAATATTCTTAGGTAACCGAACTGCAAGCAGATAAACAGCCATTACACTTCCGGCCAGATTACCTACCATAGAAGTAAAGCCACCCAAAATCCCCATGCTTCCTGCAAAAACTTTATTGTGGGGAATATCCTGTTTGTGTTCTTCTTTCTTCAACCAGATCATAATCAAAATACTTCCGAGGATGGTTACCGCCATAATTGCTCTGAAAGTCTGGTCGTTGATCATTTTACCGACAACAGTTCCTGCAGCAATCCCGGCTATCGCATAAGGAATAAGCATTTTGAGATGTTTTACAGAAGCGTGCCGGTGATAATATCCAACTCCTATAGCATCAGCAATAAGAAGGATAGGAAGCATAACTCCGCTCGAATTTTGTCCTCCAAAAACAATTGCCAATAAGGGAACAGAAAGCATTCCTGCTCCATGAATTCCTGTTTTAGACATTCCGCTCAACAAAGCAACTAAAAACAGAATCAGTATATCATTAAGTTCAAGATGGTAAGAGAAGAGATTATATAGTAACATTAAAATATTCTAAACAGAAGGAGGGGGCTAAGTTAGAATTTTTATTCAACGCAAAGAGCGCTGAGGATACGGAGAGGTCGCAAAGATTAAATTCAAAATTTCTCAGGGTACTTTGCGCAACCTTAGCACCCTCTGTTAACACTATTCTAAGCGTACTTCAACGCAAAGAGCACAGAGGTTGCGCAGAAGTCGCAAAGATAAATTCAAAGCTTCTCAGAGTACTTTGCGCAACCTTAGCGCCCTCTGCGTTAAAACTATTTAAAAGAATACTGTAGCGTTCTCTTATCCTGCCTCGTTATTTATGTGTTTAAACCTATAAATAATGAAAAGAGTATTTATCTTCTCCGCACTTACTGCATTACTTTACTCTTGCGAAACATTCAAAAGAACATCTGATAAAGATTGTACACGACAAGCTTGTACAATGGAATATCGTTCAGTATCCGTAAAATTTGTTGACACGGAAGGGAAGCCAGTAAGAGTTAAAAATTATACGTCTATTAATCAGAGAACAAACGCTTCGATGTTGAAAGGTTTCGTTCCGGATACTGTAGGTGCAAACGGGGTTGTTTTGGTAGCATCAGATGCCAATATTGCCGATGTCTCAGAAGTTGGAGATTCCATAATAGTTTCAGGTGTACATCCTTCCGACGCTAAAAAATCTGTAAGAGCAGCGTTTTTTATTAAAGGAGGAGAATGTGCTTGTCACATAACCAAGATTTCTGGTCCTCAGGAGGTAGTTGTCAAGTAGTCTCAAAAAAATCCACAAAACAGGGAAATTTGGATTTTGTTTTCCCCGCTTATTTTATGCGTGGTGTTATTGATATTGTTGTTTTTGTATGTAATTGTTTTAATATCAGTTTTTTAAATAAAATTTTAAGGGATATATTGCTGCGGCTTTTTATTTGAAATTCCCATAACATATTCGTTACGCAAGTCGTACAAAAGTTTAGTTTAAAGAAGGGGAAGAGTTTTTTATGAGTTTTAAGCCGTCTGAGAACCTCAGTAATGAGGAAGTGAAATCGGGATTAAAGTTGGTGATAGCAGACGGTTTGTTTGCTGAGTCTATGGTATCATTTACGGGAGGAGCCTTCCTGGTAGCCATGGCGATTCATATGGGCGCGTCAAATTTCCAATTAGGAGTTTTGGCTGCTTTGCCTACATTCAGTAGTATTTTTCAATTAGTTTCAGTTTGGCTGGTAAGGAAATATAAAAACAGGAAAGCAATAGCGGTTATTGCGAATATACTAGCTCGTTTTCCTTTGTTAATTATTGCTGTATTACCATATTTATTTACAACGTCTACAAGTGTTTATGTTTTAATATTCTTCTTGTTCTTCCATTATTACTTTGGCTCAGTAGCCGGAGCAAGCTGGAATTCATGGATGAGAGATTTAGTTCCAACAGAACAACTTGGAACTTATTTTTCGCACAGAAGCAGATTAACACAAAGCCTGAATGTTGTTTTAAGTTTATCAATTGCGTTCGCTTTAGATTATATCAAAGCACATTATCCTGAATCTGAATATGAGGCTTATTCGGTAATGTTTTTAATAGGGGGAGGTTTTGGAATGTTAGGGATAGTAATGCTGGCTCGTACTCCCGAACCTCAATCTCATATGGTTAATGATAATTTGTTCCAATTGCTTCAGAAACCACTAAAGGATAAAAATTTTAGAAAACTCCTTGCCTTTAATTCTTCATGGGCTTTTTCATTAAACCTGGCTACCCCGTTTTTCTCTGTTTATATGATGAAAACTCTGGGTATCGAGCTTTCTTACATTATTGCTTTTGGAATTATTGCTCAGATAAGCAGCATTCTTTCGATAAAAGTCTGGGGAAGATATTCTGACCGTTACAGCAATAAAACGATCATCAAGATCTGTGCTCCGATTTATATCCTTTGTATTCTTTCATGGGCCTTTACAACAATGCCGGGTTCTCATACAGGAACTTTAATTATGCTGGTTTTGATCAATATTTTCAGCGGAATTTCAACTGCGGGAATAAACCTTGGTATCGGAAATATCGGTATGAAACTCGCTCCTAAAGATGAGGCTATCGTTTATCTTTCAGTAAAAAACATGACTGTTGCGTTCTTTTCAACCATTGCGCCTTTAGTTGGTGGTTTATTGGCAGACTTCTTTGCTAATCACCAGCTAGTTTGGAGTTTTGAATGGAAAGGAAATGGAACTTCATCTGTATTACCTTTAGTTGATTTGAAGGGATGGAGTTTCTTCTTCATGATTGGTGGCTTAATGGCGCTTTATTCATTACGAATTTTAGGTGGCATTAAAGAACAAGGCGAAGTTGATAAAGACAAAGTGGTTACTTACATGAGATCTAAATTAAGAAAGAGTGTTGTAAGAGAAGCAAAAGGTATTTATACAGGGAAACCATTGGCATCGTTAAGAAAGGCATTTATGTTTTTCTTTTAACCCCCCGGCCCCCTGAAGGGGGAGTAGGGAGCCTTGATGTTACTTTAGAGCTATTGAAGGAAGTTGTTACTACGGCTTCCTTTTTTATTTTTCTGGCATTTTTTATAAATGAATAATTTAATCTGAAAAATTTGCAGGAAATTCCCCCTTTAGGGGGCTAGGGGGTTTCCATTTTATTTCTATCTTTGCCCATGCAAGAAAAAATCATCATTCTTGACTTCGGCTCACAATATACCCAGCTAATAGCCAGAAGAGTAAGAGAACTAAGCGTATACTGCGAAATCCATCCGTACAACAAGCTTCCTGACTTTGATGAAACAGTAAAAGGAGTTATTTTCTCCGGAAGCCCGTATTCAGTTAGACAAGAGGACGCCCCTCAAATTAATGTTGAACAATTCCATAATAAACTTCCACTTTTAGGAGTATGTTACGGAGCTCAATATCTTGCTCATACTTCAGGTGGTGAAGTTATTCCCTCTACTATCCGTGAATATGGAAGAGCTAATCTTCAGTATATAGATGAAAGTCACCCACTATTAAAAAATATTCCTAAAGATTCTCAGGTTTGGATGTCGCATGGCGATACTATTAAAGAAATTCCTGGCGAATTCGAAGTAATTGCAAGTACCGATACTGTTCGTGTGGCTGCATATCATATAAAAGGAACAAAAACTTACGGAATCCAGTTCCATCCCGAAGTAACTCATAGTACAGACGGAAAACAACTTCTTGAGAACTTCCTGGTAGATATCTGCGGTTGTTCACAAGACTGGACTCCGGATTCATTCGTTGAAACAACTATCGCTTCTCTTCGTGAAAAAATTGGAAATGATAAGGTTGTTTTAGGATTATCAGGAGGCGTTGATTCTTCAGTTGCAGCCATTTTGTTGCATAAAGCTATTGGTACAAACCTTCATTGTATTTTTGTTGATAACGGTCTTTTGCGTAAAGATGAGTTTGAGCAAGT
>Ga0157372_10005507_pt1 | contig 13459 bp, 13 predicted proteins | sample C55metaG_FD_115307 | JGI IMG/M metagenome (GOLD analysis project Ga0157372, IMG submission 115307) | Corn rhizosphere microbial communities from Kellogg Biological Station, Michigan, USA - C5-5 metaG | ecosystem: Host-associated > Plants > Roots > Rhizosphere > Soil | place: USA: Michigan... | reverse complement strand
GCGTAGGGCATGCGCGAAACGGCCGCGCCGAAGCCGCCCCATCCGCCGATCGAATTTACCAGCACCAGGACGGCGATCAGAGGCGTCAGCCAGCGCCATCCAAGGAGCCCGGCAGCAACGTTGCCGCCGTCGCCCAGACCGTGCAATTCGCTGATGGAGCCTGGAGCGATCAGAACCAGCAGAGCCAAGGTGCTCGCCGCATAGAACACGGTGGTGAAGAGGGTCCCGATCCAAGTCGCCGGGACCACCGTTTTCCGCGGATGGCGAATCTCCGCTGCCATCAGGCCGATCACCTCCATGCCACTTAGGGCGAAGGCCATGGTGCCGAAAAATCCGAGCGTCTGCCAATTCCATGCAACCGCGAAATGCATGGGCGTGACGCTGCCTTGCCGCGTCCAGACTGCGGCGCCGACGCCCACCAGCAGGAATCCGAGCATCCACGCAGTGATGCCGCCCAGGTTTTCGGTCCACTTGCCGACTTTCATGCCGACGATGTTGGTGCCCAGGGCGATCCAAATGGAGGCGAACGTCGCGAGGACGACGAAAGCCTGGTTGTCGGCCAGATAGGCGTACTTGGGGCCCAGGGCATAGGCGCTCATGCTCATGGCGAACATGGCCGAGTTGGGTAACGTCAGGGCGATTCCAAACCAGTACATCCAAAAGCATAGAAATCCGTGCCAGGGTCCGAAATCGTGGCGGGTCCAGGCATACAACCCCCCGGCCTCGGGATGTTTATGGATCAGCGCCGCTACGGCCACGCCCAAGGGAGCCGCGAATAGCACCGCCGCACCGATCCACAGCACCACCGAGCCGGGTCCAGCGCTGGCGGCCACCGAGATCCAGCGTGGTCCGACGATGCAGGCGATAGCGAACAGAGTGAGGTCGCGCAGGCCGAGTTCGCGCTTGAGATGGGTCATTGCGTCAGATCAGGTGTCGACAAGATTGTCGACGCGGCACGCACGAGTGCGTGCGCCACGTTGGTTGCCAAGAAGCATTATGGCATTGGGTGGGGGTGGGGCAGGCGGTTTCGCCTGCCAGGTAAGCCGCTATAGTCAGATCATTAGCCCCTGGTCCGACTTTTCCAGCCCCTGGGGCGTCTCTATGAACGGAGCCAAAAGTTGATCTTCCGCGAGGTCGAAGATCCTGACCTGATCGCCAAAGCGCGGCGCGGGGATGTGGAGGCCTATAACCTCCTCGTATCCCGATGGGAGAAGCGTGTCTTTAACTATCTCCTCAGGCTGGTCTCGAATCGTGAAGACGCTATGGATGTGAGTCAGGAAGTGTTCTTGAAAGCCTACCAGAGCCTGCCCAAACTGGACGATCCGGCCCGTTTTTCGGGCTGGTTGTTCCGGATCGCGCACAACGAAGCCTTTTCGCTGTTGCGCCGGCGGCGTCCGGAAACCGAGCTGGCCGGGGAGCCCCGTCCTCCCGAGCTGGGTCTGCGGATGCAGCCGATGGAGCTTTCTCTTACGGTCGAAAGCGCCCTCAAACGGTTAAGCGCCGACCAGCGCGAGGCCGTGCTGCTGAAGGTCTATCAAGGTTTCAAGTTCGACGAAATGGCCGAGATCCTGGAGTGCCCCGTGTCCACAGTGAAATCGCGGCTGTACACCGCGCTCGATCTGCTCAAGGTGACTCTAGCTCCCATGCAAAAGGAAATTCTGCGAGGTGAATCATGAGCTGTTCCTCTCCTAATCCGAAGCCCGACTGGAAAGCGTACCTGTTGGGCGAACTGAATCCGGAAGTCTCCCGTCAAGCTGAAGCGCACCTGGCCGCCTGTTCGAACTGCCACGAGGAGGTGGCCACGCTGCGCGTTACGCTCGACACACTATCCACGCTGCGTGAGGAAGAAGTTCCGCGGCGCATCGCCTTTGTCTCGGACAAGGTGTTCGAGCCGCGCTGGTGGCAGCGGGCCTTTAATCAAACAATGTTTACTCCGACGTTCGCCGCGGGCGCTCTGGTAGCGGCCGCGATCCTGGTGCACGGCGCCGTGCGTCCGGGACAAGCCCAAGTGGAGGCTGCCGTGACGGAGGCCGTTTCTCAAGTGGAAGCGCGGCATAAGCTAGAGATGCAAGTGATGTTCGATCAGCTCGCTCTCCAAGATAAACAAATCCGGAATTTTTATCTGACCAACGCGGCGATATATCGCTAGGAGACTGCCATGAAAAATATGAAATCGTTTGTTCTGCCTCTGATTTTGGCTTCGGCTGCGTATGCTGCGGCAGGAGAGGCCCCGCACGTGGACCGGACTCAGATTCAGAAAGTGCAAGATGGCCTGGATGCCACGCTTCTCCACTTCACTCCCGATAATTCCCACACTTTGATCGGGCTTACCCGCGGGGTTTATCTGGAAGGCGTGGGTGCCGTGTTTACGGCCGAACTGATCGTGGTGAACGCTAACGTCAACATCATGAAACCTCTTCCCACCAAGGAAGAAGTGGTGCAGATTCGCAATAAAAAGCTGGAACGCATCCCCATCCTGAAGAGGGTCTTGAAGGACGCCCTGGTCTCCGCGGCTACCTCGCTCGGGACGATTCCGCCCGACGAGCAAGTGGTGATCGCAGTCATCGTGCCCCGATTCAAGTTTGAAGATGCCACCGGCCTGCCGGCGCAGATCACAGTGCAGGCGTCGAAGAGAAAGCTGATGGAATCCAAGGGCGCCGCGCTGGACGCCTTGATTCGCATCACGGAAAACTAGTATTCATGCGTTTGGGCGAGATCCTGATCGAGCGGAAACTGATCACTCCGGACGATCTCGCTCGCGCGCTCGAGATTCAGCGCGAGCGCAGCGGAGAGAAGCTGGGCAAGATCTTCGTGGACCTAGGCTTCGTCGCAATGCGCGACGTGCTCGCGGCGCTGGCCGAGCAGTTGCAAGTCCCGGTGGTGACGCTCGAAGGCCCGCCGGCCGTCTCGCCTGAAATCGAGACCCTTTCGCCGCGCTTCCTGCGCCAGTTTCGCTGCCTGCCCGTGGCGCTCCATGACCACACTGTGATGCTGGCGATGGCCGATCCCCTGGATTTCGAGACGCGCAACACAGTGGCGGAGTCCACGGGTCTGACGGTCGAGGCTGGTATCGCGCCGGAGCAGGAAATCCTGGATGCCATCGATCGCTACTACGGCCAGGACAAAAATGAAACCGAACTGGCAGCGCAGGGAGCCGACTCCGAAGATCTGGAGCATCTGCGGGACATGGCCAGCGAGGCTCCTGTCATTCGACTGGTGAATGCCATGATTGCGCAGGCCGTCGAACAGAGAGCCAGCGACATTCATATCGAGCCGTTCGAGAAAGAATTTCGGATCCGCTACCGCATTGACGGCGTGCTGGCGAGTCAGAGTCCGCCGCCGCGCGAATTGAAGGCCGCGATCATCTCGCGTGTGAAATTAATGGCCCGGCTGAATATCGCCGAGCGCCGTCTCCCCCAGGACGGACGTATCAAGGTGAAGACGCTGGGCCGTGAAGTCGATTTGCGTGTTTCCACCTTGCCGACGCTGTACGGCGAAAGCGTCGTGATGCGCCTGCTGGATCGCTCCGCAACCAGTTTTTACGACCTGGAGAGCCTGGGATTCGATGCGCACATGCTCCAGCGCATGGAATATTACACGTCCATTCCGCACGGCATTTTTCTGGTGACGGGTCCTACGGGAAGCGGCAAATCGACCACGCTCTATTCGGCGCTCAAGCGTATCAACCAGACCGACAAGAAGATCATCACCATCGAAGACCCGGTGGAATATCAGATGGACGGGATCAACCAGATCCACGTGAATCCGCAGATCGGACTGACCTTCGCGGGCGGGTTGCGCCATATCGTGCGCCAGGATCCGGACGTGATCATGGTGGGCGAAATCCGCGACCGTGAGACGGCTGATATCGCCATCCGCGCCGCGCTCACCGGCCACTTCGTGTATTCGACGTTGCACACCAACGATGCACCCAGCGCGATCACGCGACTGACCGACATGGGCGTGGAAAATTACCTGCTGACATCGTCGCTGGTGGCAGTTCTGGCCCAGCGCCTGGTCCGCGTGATTTGTCCGCAGTGCCGCCAGCCCGACGGTCATGCCACTACCCCTAAAGGCGAGCGCGTTGCGGCATTCCGAGGTGCAGGATGCGACCACTGCTTTGGAACCGGCTACTACGGCCGCGTCGGTATTTTCGAGCTGATGGAGTTGAATGAAGAGTTGCGCGCCATTATCATGCGGAATGAGGACGCCAGCGTCATCACGGCTGCGGCGTATCGCCACGGAATGCGTAACCTGCGCGACGACGGCTGGGAAAAGGTTGCGCGCGGCGTGACCACATCGGATGAAGTGATGCGCGTGACGCAGGAATTCTAAATGGCCACGACCTTCTTTTTTCGCGCAGTGGCGTCCGACGGGAAGGCTCGTACTGGAAAGCTGACGGCGGAAAACGACAAGCTAGTTGCCAGCGAATTGCGCCGCCAAGGCTTGATCCCGGTGTATATCGGCCTGGAAAAATCCAAGGGTTTCCAGTTTCAGCTACCGTCGTTCCGCGGCGGCGGCCGCAAAGACGTCCTATTCTTCACGCAGGAGCTTTCCACCCTTCTGAACGCCGGCGTGCCGCTCGATCGTGCGCTATCTATCGTCGCCGAGCTTACTTCGCAGGGCGGATTCCGCTCGATCGTGCTCGACGTCATGCGGATTCTGAAGGGCGGGAAATCGCTTGCAGATAGCCTGGCGACTCATCCTCAGCATTTCTCCGAGCTGTATATCAACATGGTCCGCGCCGGAGAAGCATCCGGATCGCTTTCGCAGATTTTCGACCGGCTGGCGGAATTCGAGCGCACGCGCGACGATCTGCGCGGTTATATCGTCAGCTCATTGATCTATCCCTGCCTATTGACGCTGGTCGGCCTGGGATCGATTTTTGTTCTGTTGAATTTCGTGGTGCCGCGCTTCGCTCTGATCTTCTCCGATCCGCGCATGAAGATCCCCACGCCGACCATGCTCCTTCTGGAAGTCAGCAAGATGGTGCAGGACTATTGGCTGACCGCGGCGCTGGTGCTAGTGGCAGTGATCGTGCTCTTTCAAATCTACATCCGCACCGTGCCCGGACGCCTGTGGTGGGACACCATTCGCTTGCGGATGCCTCTTTTGGGCGACGCCTTACGCAAAGCCGAGACCGCACGCTTCGCCCGCGCCATGGCGACGCTGGTGGCGGCGAGCGTGCCGCTGGTCCAGTCCCTGGGTATCGCGCGCGGCATTCTGAACAACCGCCGCATGGCCGGAACGCTGGAGCAAATCGCGCAAGGAGTAAAGCGCGGAGAAGGTCTCTCAGGTCCGCTGGCCAGGTCGGGATCATTCCCGCCACTGGCTGGACATCTGCTCGCGGTCGGCGAAGAGACCGGACACCTGGACACCATGTTTAACCGCATGGCCGATATTTACGACAGCGAAACGCGTACCGCCATCCGGCGATTCACGGCGCTGTTTGAGCCGCTCATCATCCTGGTGATGGGACTGGTGGTAGGGAGCCTGATCATGAGCCTGATGCTGGCTATCACGAGCATCAACGACATTGCCATATGAAAACTACACGTAGGAAGTCCGAACGAGGCGTCACGCTGATCGAAATGCTGGTGGTGATCACCATCATCGGTCTGATCGCCGGGCTGGTTTCTGTGAACGTGATCCGCAGGGCGAGAGCGCCAAGCGCACAGCCGCTAAAGCGCAGATCAGCACATTCATGAATGCGCTCGGTATCTATAAGCTCGACACGGGTCTTTACCCGGCCACTGCGCAAGGTCTTCAAGCGTTGCGCGTGAATCCGGGCGACCTGGCCAATTGGGCCGGTCCATACATGCCCAAAGACGTTCCGATGGATCCCTGGGGGCGCCCGTATGAGTACAAGTATCCTGGCGAGCATGGCGACGAGCCCGACATTATCTCGCTGGGCGCCGACGGACAGCCGGGCGGCGATGGGACGAATGCCGACATTCAAAGCTGGACAAATAAATAGCCCTGCGAGCGGCGGGGGGCGCAGGCGGTTTCGCCTGCATTCGGGAATGACCCTCTTGGAGGCATTGATCGTCGTTGCCCTGGTCGCTCTGATCGCCGGCCTCAGCTTTCCTTCGGTGAACTCCGGACTCGATACTCTGCGCCTGCGATCGGCTTCCGACTCGATCGTGTCGTTTCTGAACGTCGCCCTGGATCACGCCGACCGACGCCAGCAAGCGGTCGAGGTGGTGATTTCCCCGCGCGAGAATTTGCTGTTGAGCCGAACGGCCGACCTGGGGTTTTCGCGCCGCCTGGACATCCCGTCGCAAATCCACATCGTTTCGGTGCAGCCTGCGTTGGCCATCGTGGGGGATGCGGATGAGCCGCGACGATTCCTGGTCTATCCCGGCGGCTCGATTCCTCGGATCGGCATACAGATCGCCACTATGAGAGGACGGAGCCGGATGGTCAGCGTCGATCCCGTGACCGGATCGCCAGGAGCCCAATGAGCAGCACTGTGAGAAAGAAACAACAACGCGGGTTTACGCTGCTCGAAGCCCTGGTTGCCACCATGATCATGGGCGTTGCGATCGCCGGGATTCTGGATGCTCTGGCGGCTTCTTCCCGCAATGTCAGCCGTCTCACCCAGGCCGATCGCGCCGTGGTGCTCGCACGGGCCAAGATGGACGAATTGCTGGTGAACGATGCCTTGCCGCGCAACGCATTTGTCGAGGGACTGTTCTCCGGAGCCGAGGCGGGCGCCATCAACACCGGCTGGCGCGCGAAAGTCACTCCGATCGAAGCCGCGCCGGGGGCTCTGGATCTCAATTGGGTGATCGATCGCGTCGAGCTGGAAATCTGGTGGATGGACGGAGCCACGCGCCGCAGCTTTTCGCTGGAGGGCTATCGGCGGTCGCTGCTTCCGCAAGGGCAGGGAATTTGAAAGAGCGCGGATTCACCCTGATGGAGTTGATGGTCGCCATCACCCTGGTGGCCGCCATCGCCACCGGCATGCTGATGGCTATGCGCGGCGGGTTACTTTCGCTCAACAAGATTCAATCGCGCTTGGAAGAGAATCGGCATGCCTTGGGCATCCAGAGGATCTTGACCACCCAGCTCAATGGCGTGATTCCCGTGCGCACCAATTGCAGCGGCCAGAACAGCCCCTTCGCGTTCCGCGGCAACGCGTCGTCCCTGCAGATGGTCAGCACCTTTTCGATCTCTGAAGGCACGCGCGGCGCTCCCCACATCGTCGAATATCAAGTGGCGCCGGACGAAGGCGGAACCGTGAAGTTGATGGTGTACGAACGGCTCTACGCGGGTCCGGCTAGTTTGACCAGCTTCTGCGGCGAGGCCATCGCGATTCAAGGGTCGCCGCAGTTCCTGATGGCGGCGGGGCGGCTGGGGTACTGCCGCTTCTCTTATCGTCAGATCGATCCGGACACGCAGTTCCGCGGACCGAACTGGGTGCCCGCTTGGGGTTTTCCGGACATGCCCACAGGGGTCCGCATCGAAATGGCTCCCGCGGCGCCCGATCCGACGAGGCTTCCGGTGCTGGCCGTCACAGCGATACTGCGCGTGAATCGTTCCATTGAAGATCTACCGTATGTCGATCAGATGCAGTAGGACGAAGCATCCGGAGCGCCAAGGCTGCGGCGCGCACTCTGAACCCGCTGCCGGAAATGCTCGCGCCGCAGTCCGTTTTGCGCGCAAACAAGAACGAGGTGGCGCGCTGCTCGCCGTCTTGTGGATCTCCGCTGCGCTGGCGGCCATTGCCTTGTCCGTCTCCACCTCCATACGCTCGGAGACCGATCGGGCGGGGACGGCCGCCGACGGAATGCGTACGTCCTATCTCGCGACCGGCTCGGTGGATCGCGCCATGCAGTGGCTGTTTTGGGGAACGGCCGGCGGGAACCGGTTCTTCGATTACCTGCACTACGAGGACAAGCCCCGCCTGTACTTTACGTATCCCAGCGGCGATGTGGTGGTCGAGATGATGCCTGAAGCCGCCAAGCTCGATATCAACCACGCTTCCAACGAGGACATCCTGCGCGTGGTCGCGGCCGTAACCGGCGATCCCGCGCGTGCGCGGCAAATTACTGAAGGGATTATGGGCTGGCGAGGGGGCAGCGGATCGCCGAGTACGGATTCGTCGGGTCAGGGTTCGACTTTCCAGCCTCGGGGCGCGTCTTTTGAAGAGATTGAGGAATTATTGCTGGTGCACGGCATGACACCCGAACTGTTTTACGGCAACTACGTGGCGGACGGCGAAGGACGCCTGTCGCCGCGCGGAGGTCTGCGCGACAGTCTCTCGGTGTGGGGATCGCTCGAGCAATTCGACGCGAACGCTGCCAGTCCAGCCTTGCTGGAAGCTCTGGGAGCCTCGCCCGCGGCCGCTACGCAGATGGTCCAGCAGCGCGCCCGGCAGCCTTTCACCGATTTGGGACAAGTTGCCGCGTTGGGAATCCCTGTTGGCCGGCTTTCCCTGCGCGGCGAACACCTGATCTGGAATATCCGGGCTACCGCCCGGTTGAAGCGACCCAACGGCGCGCCTTCTGATGTGGTCCGATCGGCTTCTGCGATCGTCAAGCTGGTAATGCCGCCCCGCACTCGGCGGCTCGATCCGATCAAGTTGCGCGTACTTCGGTTTTACGAAGACGCCTGGTCAGAGTTTGCACCTATACCTGTATCGGCTCCCGCGGCACCCACTGGAGTTTTGCTGCCGTGATACCCGCGAGCCTCAGAAAGCTGCTGGCAATCGGAAGCGGCGCGGGTTTCGAGATCACTGGAGCACGCGGCAGCGAATCCCTGCGCATCGCCGCGGTTCGCGTGAGACCTTCGGGCGCGCGCGTCCTGGGCGGGTTCACGATTGAGGACTTTCAGCACCAGCCGGCGGCCGCCTGGGGCGCCGATTACGCGGCGTTCCTGGGCAAGCTTGGACTGCGGCATGTGGCGGCCACAGTGGTGCTGCCGCGCCACGAAGTAATCGTTCGCCAGCTTGCACTGCCTGGAATTTCCGGCAAGGATCTGGCCGGTGCGGTGCGGTTCCAGATGGACAGCCTTCATCCGTACAGCGAAGAAGACGTGCTCTCCAGCTGGACGCGATTGCAGGATTCTTCAACCGTTCTGGTAGCGATCGTTCGCGCGGAAGTTATCCAGCGTTATGCGACTTTGTTTGCAGAAGCCGGTATGAAGATCGCAGGTTTTACGTGCTCCGCAGCAGTCACGTATTCGGCTCTGCGTCTGTTCGGCGGCAAGCCTTCCGCGGAAGTGTTGGCCTACGAAACCGTCGGAAACACTGTTGAAATTTACGGCGAGAGCCCGTCGAAGCCTCTGTTTTCGGCCGCGTTTGAGTTGGAGCCGGAGCGGGCGATGGCCCTGGCCGCCGCGGAGTTGCGCTTTGAAGGGGCGCCTGTGGAGAAAGAACTGCGCGAGCTCTTAAACGTCGATCCCCCGCTGCCGTATGCTGCGGCACTGTCCTCGGCTTGCCCGCGCCACTGTCTTCCCCTGAATCTTCTGCCGGCCGAGCAACGCCAAACCAGCTCGCCTATGATCTGGGTCCCGACGACCGCCCTCGCGACGCTGGTGCTGCTGGCAGCGGGCGCTACCAGCGCTCTGCCGGGATTCGAGAATCGCCGCTACATGGGCGATCTTGCAAGCGAAATCGCAAAGGTGCAGCCTTCCATGGACAAGGCCGCCGCCGTCGATCGCGAAATTGAGCTGACCCGTAAGCGCACTATCCTTCTGGATTCGTTTCGCGCGCGCAGCAAAGCCGACATGGACGTGCTGGCGGAGATGACGAAGCTGCTGGCGCCGCCGGTCTGGCTCAGTTCTCTCGAATTGAACTCGCTGCAAGTCGCGGTCACCGGCGAAGCGGATCAGGCCGCTCCCCTGCTCAAGACCATCGATGCCTCGCCGCAGTTTCAGTCTTCCGAATTTGTGTCGCCGCCGGTACGCAGCACCACGGGCGAGCTGTTTCGCATCCGGACTACGCGCGAGGCCGGACGCCAGGGTCTACTTCCATGAGAGAGCTTGAACCGCGCGAGAAAAAAGCCTTGAGGGGGCTTGGGGCCGCGCTGGCCGTCAGTGCCGTTGTGCTCGCGTACGAGTTCTGGCCCGCTGGATCGGCCGCACCCGAAGCGGCCTCGACGCAATCCGTCTCTCAGATGGAGCAGCGTTTGGCGAAAGCGCGTGAAGTTGCTGCCACCGTTCCCGCCAAGCAAGAAATTCTCAAGCAAGTCACGGCCGATCTTCAGACGCGCGAGAAGAGCCTGATCCGCGCTGAGACAGCGCAGCAAGCCCAGGCGCAAGTGATCACCATCCTGCGCGGCTTGGGCGCCGCCGAGGCCCCGCCCATCGAGATCCGCGCGACCGAGCTGGGAGCCATCGCTCCCTTTGGCGACGATTACGGCGCGGTCAACGTCTCCATCCAAGTGGAGTGCCGCATTGAGCAACTGCTCAATTTCCTGGCCGCTCTGGCCGCTCGGCCGGAGCTGATCGCCACGCGTGATTTGCGAGTCACTGCCGGCAATCCGAAAGAAAAGACCTTGAGCGTCCGCCTCACCGTGGCCGGCATCGTGCCGAAAACCCTGGTGCCTCAAAAGAAGGGAGCGTAGCTTCATCATGAACCGAAAAATTCTGGCCTTGAATCTCGCTCTGCTGGCACTGTTGGGAATGCTCGGCTGGATGCTGCGCGCGCATTGGCGAGAAACGCGCGCCCGCGAACTCGCCACGCTTTCGAAAGCTGCTCGCAAGATCGAAGTGCTTCCGCCGCCTTCCCCTGCGCCTCCCGAAGCGGCTGTTCCGGCCAATTATCTGGAGGTCGCGCAAAAGACGCTGTTCTCGAAGGATCGCAATCCGAACGTGATCGTCGAGGTCGCGCCTCCTCCTGAGCCGAAACCCGAGGAGCCCACGCCGCCGCGGCCGTTCTACTTCGGCCAGATGGGTTTCGGACAGCAGCCTGTAGCGCTTCTCAGCGTCGAAAAGGGCGGCCAAAAAGGATTTCACGTCGGCGACGAGGTGGGACCTTTCAAGCTGGTCGCATTCAATCGCGAAACGATCACCTTCGAGTGGAATGGCAAGACGCTGGAGTACCCGTTAGCAGAGCTGAAGCCTAAAGAACCCCAGGCCGCACAGCAAGCCGCTGCCGCCGCAGCAGCCGCTGCCACACCGTCCAAGCCGCAGTCTCTTACCCCGGCCATCACGATCGTCGAGGACAAGCCAACACTGGGAGCGCAGAATGGCGAAATTCGCTCCTGTGTGACCGGCGATAAGAGTCCCGCGGGCACCATCAAGGATGGCTTTAGGAAATCCATTGTGAACGGCCCGTTCGGTCCAATGTGTCAGTGGGAGCCCATTAAATGATCATGTTCCGCAAGAGTAAGACTACGTTCCTGAGTCTCGTTTCGGCCGGCATCTTAGCCGGACTCGCAGTTATCCAGGCGCCTGCGCAGCAGCCCGCTCCCCAAGCTCCCGCGCAAACCGCGGCACAGGAGCCGGCGGCACTGGTCGGCAACCTGAACCTGCAGGACGCATCGCTCACCGAAGTGGTGGACCAGCTTGCGCGCCAGCTGAAAATCAACATTCAGGTGGACCCGCGGGTGAAGGGCACCGTAACGCTGAACACCTATGGGGAGACTCGCAATCTGGATGCCAGGAATTTGCTGGAGATGATCCTGCGCGTAAATGGATTCGGGATGGTGCAGGAAGGTGAGATTTACCGCGTGGTCCCGCTCACCGATGTCATCCGCCAGCCCATGCCGTTTCAGGTGAACGGCAAGGACATTCCCGCAGACGATCAGCTGATTCTCAATCTGGTCTTCCTGAAGTACGTCGGCGTGGACGAGCTGAGCAAGGTACTGCAGGAATTCACTGACACGAACGCCGTGGTTAAGGTTTATACGCCCGCAAATTTGCTGTTCATTCTGGACAGCCGCCGCAACATGCGACGCCTGATGGAGCTGGTAGCGCTGTTCGACAGCGATACGTTTGTCGGCGAGCGCGTGCGGCTGTATGAGATCCACAACGCGCGGCCCTCGGACCTGGTGAAAGAACTGGAAAATATTCTCAAATCGATTTCGCTCGATTCGAAGAACTCCACGGTGCGATTCCTGCCGGTGGATCGCATCGGCACTCTGATCGCGGTGGCGCCCAACTCCGGGGCGTTTGAGACGGTCGAGATCTGGATCAAGAAGCTCGACATCCAGATTTCCTCCACCAGCGGGGTGATCGACACGTACGTCTATCACGTTCGTTACGGGCGCGCGGATTGCCTGGCGATGGCCCTGAATCAGCTGTACATGCCGAGCGGTTACGGCGGTGGATACGGCGGCTACGGGAATGGAGCCTATGGCGGAGGCTCCTACGGCGGAGCCGCCTATGGCGGGGGTTACGGAAATGGAGCGTACGGGAATGGAGCGTACGGTGGCGGGTCATACCCCGTCGGCGGCTTCCCCGGAGCCAGCGGCGGCGGATACGGCAGTCAGAACAGCTTCAACAGCGGCTTCGGCGGAGCCGGCGCGTGCGGATCGGCTGTCGGCATGGGCGGCGGCGGTTCTTACGGTGGCGGCGGTTATGGGTATCCCTCCTTCGGAGGCTATGCAGCGCAAGCCCCGGTTGCTACCAACGCCGGACCGCTGGGCCTCGCGCCTGGGGTAACGGGCGCTGCTCCAGCAGGCAGCCCGGCAGCCGCAGCGGCGGCGTCTTCCAGCAGCGAAAATGCGAATCCACCACGCATTGTTCCTAATCCTCTGGATAATTCCTTGTTGATTCAGGCCGACGCCCAGCAATATCAAGCCATTTTGAAGCTACTCAAAGAGCTGGATGTCGCACCGCGGCAGATTCTGCTCGAAGCGAAGATTTACTCCGTTGCGATGACCGGCAGCTTCGCGATGGGCGTGAATTATTATTATCAGAAAGTCAGCGGCCAGGAGCGCAAGCCCATGGCCAGCCTGGTGAACGCAGTGACCACGTTGTCGGCCGGAACGCTGGTAGGGCAGGCCAAGGAACTGCTGGCCTTCTTGAGCCTTTCGGATAACGCGGGAAATGCGCGCGTGATCTCCGAGCCCAGCCTGATTGCAACCGACAGCATCCCTGCGTCGATCAACGTCGGCACGCAGGTGCCGGTGCTGACCGGTACGACCATTACTCCGGGGGGCGGAACCAACACGCAAACGCAAGGTATCTCGTCGCACAATACCGGCGTCACGCTGCAAGTGAACGCGCGCGTGAATCCCAGCGGAGTGGTGACGCTCATCATCAACCAGGAAGTGAGTAAGCCCACCGCCACCAGCACCTCAAACATTCCGACACCGTCGTTTGACCAGCAGGTGGTGCAGACGCAGATCACCATGCAGGACGGCGATACAATCGCGATCGGCGGCATCATCTCGGAAAACACCAGCAGCGCTTCGGCGGGCGTGCCCGGATTGAATCGCCTCCCATTCGTAGGCGGGGTTTTCGGCAGCAAGACCTACAGCCGCGACCGCAGCGAATTGATCCTGTT
>Ga0157372_10005506_pt1 | contig 13460 bp, 9 predicted proteins | sample C55metaG_FD_115307 | JGI IMG/M metagenome (GOLD analysis project Ga0157372, IMG submission 115307) | Corn rhizosphere microbial communities from Kellogg Biological Station, Michigan, USA - C5-5 metaG | ecosystem: Host-associated > Plants > Roots > Rhizosphere > Soil | place: USA: Michigan... | reverse complement strand
CTACGTGGGGCAGGGACATTTAGACGCCGCGAAGAACGCCATGTTGAATGACTTTGTCCGAGGTTGGAAACGGCAGAACTTCTGGGTGATGGAGACTGAACCTGCGTCGGTGAACTGGGCTCCGATCAACAACGAGCTGTGGCCGGGAGAGACCCGCGCGCTCGCGTGGCAGACCATTGGGCATGGCGCCGATGCGGTGCTGTACTGGCAGTGGCGTGATGCACTGAACGGACAGGAGCAGTACCACGGTGCAATCGCTGGTCCTGGCGGAAAGCCACTGCCTGTGTATGAGGAGATTGCGCAGTTGGGGCGTGATCTGCAGATAACCCGGAGTGCGCTTGAGGGTACTAAGCCGGAAGCCAGAGTTGCGATTCTGCACGATTACGATTCGCGCTGGGCAATCGACTTTCAGCCGTTCACGACGAAGTATGACCAGCAGAAAGTGCTGCTGCGCTTCTACACGCCTTTGCAGCGGATTGCTGAGCGCGCCGGCGATGCAATCGACATTGTGGATCCGAATCAGAGTTCGTTGGACAGATACAAGCTGCTGGTGGCGCCGTCGCTGAATGTAATTTCGGCGTCACTGGCGGAGAAGTTGCTGGGCTACGTTCGCAGTGGAGGGCATCTGTTGTTAGGGCCGCGATCCGGGATGAAGGACGAAGCGAACGCTCTGAATGTGCAGCGGCAGCCCGGGCCGCTGACGGAGGCGCTGGGCGGCCGGGTGGAGCAGTACTACGCGCTGGACGCGCCGGTAACGATTGAGAGCACAAATGCGACAGCGAACGTGTGGGGCGAGCTGCTTTCGACGGCGTCGCCGGAGACGCAAGTGGAGCTACGATATGGCGTGGGCAACGGATGGTTGGATGGCAAGCCGGCGATGATCACGCGCAAGGTGGGGAAAGGAAACATCACGTATCTGGGTACGTTGCCGGAGGAACGGTTGATGGCGGACCTGCTGGGGAAAGCGGTGGAGAGTGCGGGAGCTGCTGGCGAGCCGTTCGCTGCGGAGCTTCCGAGTGAAGTTGAGGCCTGCGTTCGGAAGGGATCCGGCCGGAGCGTACTGGTGTTGATCAACCACGCGAACACAGCGAAGAGCGTACGGCTGAAACAGCCGTATAGGAACCTGCTCGCAGCAGGTGTAACGCAAAGGAGCGTAAGTTCGGTCATGCTTGCAGCGCAGGGCGTTGCGGTGTTGCAGCAGGAAGGCGGTGTGCGGTGATAAGCCGGAGACGTTTTCTTGTGGGCTCGGCAATGGGCGCCGCGGCGCTTTCCGTGACGAAATCAGCCCTGGGCTATGTCGATCCTCTCGAAGCTTACCGAACACCTTTTAAGTATCCGGAACTGGTGCTTCGCGGGACGGGGAACAAGGCCGATTTCGACGGCCTTGCCGTGGATGATCCAATCGTATTCCGCGACGCAGGACGGTTCTACATGTTGTACATCGGGTTCGACGGGACGGGGTATCAGACAGGGCTGGCCACGTCGGATGATCTGCTGCACTGGAGTCGTGTCGCGCTGGTTGGGCCTCGAAACCCCGCGTCGAAATATACAAAGTACAACCTGGCAATGAGTTCGATTCTGCGGGACAAGAACCTGCATGGCGGAGGCAAAGCGCTGAAGGTGGACGGGCAATATCTGGCCGCGTGGAATGCGTATCCGTCGCCGGGGTACGAAGAAGGGGCAGCGGTGATTGGGCTGGCGCGCTCGCGTGACCTGCTGCACTGGGAGCTGACGGATCCGATTCTGCAGGCGCAGGATGGTGCGCCGTGGGAGCATGGGGGCCTATATCGTCCGGACCTGCTGCTGGATGGCGGAACGTACTACCTCTACTACAACGCGAAAACCGATACGCTGCCTAAAGCCGAGGGCGGTGGCTGGCATGAACAGAGCGGAGTCGCGACGAGCACGGATCTGAAGAAGTGGACGCGGTACTCGGGTAATCCAATACTGCGGAATGGAGTGCGGGGAACGGAGACATATCCTGCAGCGAATCCACTGCACGGGACTACGCCGCCGGTTCCGGATACTCGGGACAGCCGATTCGCTTCGAATCCGTACGTTGTGAAGAATGGCAGCAAGTACGCGATGTTCTATTTCGGCTTGCGATATCAGCGGCCGGGCAGAGCGTGCGAGATGCTCGCCTTAGGGCACGATCCGCTGCACTTTGCGAAGGTGCCGGAGGTGCTGATCGATGTGGGAGCGTCAGGGAGTATTGACGAGACGTTCGCGCATAAACCGTCGGTCATTTATCACCAGGGCGCACTCTATCACTTCTACTGCGCCGTCTCGGGCAAATATCCGAACGAAATACGGGGAATTGCAGTTGCACGCTCGCGAGCGTGGTAGTCCGCATGTCGAAAAACTAACGCGGCCAAACGCGCGGATCGATTCGAGTCTGCTAAGGTTTCGTCGTGAGATATCGGATTGTTGCCGCTAGTGTTCTTGTCAGTCCCGTTGCTATGGCAGATCACAGTTGCACGGGTTCGGCGAGGCCTTCACTTGATCGGTATGCGGCTTCAACCACCGCCATGGTTTCGTAGGCTGATTCGTAGCTGATGGGGAGCTCGTTCGCTGATCCCTCGACATATGCCTGAAGCGCCCCCATGCTGCCGACGAAGGCATCGGGAAACCAGTTACCGGAGGTGGGGAGATCGTGCCAGTGTCCATCGTCGCGAATAGCGTAGGCCAGTGTATCCGGCTTGCCTTTCGGGTAATCCAGATTCACGCCAAGTTGCATGCGGATTGCGCCACCCGTGCCCTCTAGCTGGAAGAAACTTTGCTGGGTCTCTGGAAACTCATGTGCGTGATTGGTAGTCACAAGCACCCGTTTCCAATCTCCGTAATCGAGAATCATGGAGGTTTTGGTTGCGGCGAGGTTAGGAGATTGCGGGTTGCGGACAGTCTTCGCATAAATGCCGCGCGGCGTCCCGAGCCACGAGCGAATCAGGTCCAGATAATGGATGCTGTGGTACAAAATCTCGAGCCGCGGCGCGCTGGCGAGAAAAGTCCACAACTGCCACGGAGTGTAGGCACGAACCTGGACCTCAATGTCGTGCAGTTCACCCAGGACACCTGCGCGTGCGAGTGCGACTGCTCCTATGTTGTTGGGCGCATACCGGAGTTGAAAATTCACGGCTGCAGAGAGGCCGCGATTCCGGCAGAGGTCCCGGATGGCACGTGCTTCGGCGATCGTTTCGCCCATAGGCTTCTGAATCAGCACTGCCGCACCCTTCGGTACGTGAGGGAGTATGTCGAGAATTGCAGACGCCGGAACTGCTATATCGAACACTGCGTCTACGGGTGCAAAGCGCACTGCTTCCTCGATTGTGTTGAAGCTGTGAGGAATGCCGGATGCTTTTGCCACGGCCGCGGACTTGCCAGGTACTACATCGGCAATTGCCACGACCGGAAAGCCTGCCTTCGTGTAAGCAGGCAGATGCGCCGCGCTGACGATTCCGCCAGCACCGAGGATCACTATGGGCCGCGGCTGCTTCGGGATAGGCGGAGAGGACATTTGTACGGCCTTGCCTAGCATTTCGTGGTCCATGGCGACACCATAGCATTTCATTCACTCCGGACACAGAAGCACCTTCCGGGTTGACACTCACGACACAGGACGATACGGTTTAGCGACGTAATCGCTTACGTCAATCACCTCTGCTATTCATTCACGAGGGGAGTACGAATGAGCTTTAGTAGTCGAACGAGTGCGATTTTGACGGACAGCCACTTTTGGGTGCCGGTGGTGGTTCTAGCCGCCGGTATCATTCTGCTGGTTGTGCTGCACTGAGGAGAGCTTTGCGATGACAACGACAGCTCGGCCTGAAGTGAAGCACGGAATCTCTCTGCATGGGTTGGGAGTGATCTGCGGACTTGCTGCCGGAGTGTGGCTTGGCGCGGCGGAAGCCCCGACAAAGCTGGTGAATGCGGGATTTTCCCCGTTCGCGATCTCGCTTTGCATGGTTGCAGGGGTGTTTACCGCCCGCTGGACGTTTCCAACGCTGCTCAAAGGCACCTCGTATGTATTCGAGGATATCGGTAAGCGCAAGCACCTGATCGTCTGGGCTCTGCTCGCCGGAGCTCTTTGGGCCGTCGCCAACACGCTTACCGTATTTGCGATTCGTGACGTAGGGTTGGCTGTTGCATTTCCGATGTGGAACGCGAACTCCCTGATTGGACTCTTCTGGGGAAGAGTGCTGTTCCGGGAATTGCAGGGCGCAACCGGTGGGAACGTAGCAAAAGTTGTGACCGGAGCGGTATTGATTGTGATTGCAGCTGTAATGCTGGGCTTCAGCACGATTCATGGCGGCACCATGGGAGCGCATGCGGTGCGCGGAATCGCCGCCGCGCTGGGGGCCAGCCTGATGTGGGGAACAATGTATGTGCCATACCGAAAGGCATACATCAGCGGCATGAACCCACTTTCGTTCGTGACGGCATTTACTGTCGGTGAACTTGGCACCGTGCTTGCGTTGACCTTGGTGCTGGATGGTGGCTTGCATTCGCCGGCGTTCCAATTGTTCCGCATGCCCGGAGTGCTGTTCTGGCTGTTTCTCGGTGGATTTGTCTGGGTTATCGGAGACCTCTTCCAGCAATTCGCTGCAAAATATCTCGGCATCGGACGAGGTATTCCGCTCTCGAACACGAATCAACTTTGGGGGCTCGCCTGGGGAGCGCTCGTATTCGGCGAACTAGCTGGCGCAGACCGGCACCACCTGATGCTGGTTGTTGGTGGGTCTGTACTGATGATTCTTGGCGCGCTGGCGATCAGCACTGCAGTGGCAAGCGAACGTGAGCACAGCTCGCGGGATGAAGCGGTGTTGCGGGAGTGCGAGCGTTATGGCCTGGATTATAACCAGACACTGTTAGCTCAGGCCGGAGACGAGTTCGGCGGCCGGGAAGAGAAGCGGCGCTGGTGGGATTACGCAATCGTACTGGCGGCAACGGGCGTATTTGTCACACTGGGCATTCGCGCCGTGGTGCCTCCCCTCGCAATGGATATGCGGTGGATCGGCATTCTCAGTGTGGTGCTGCTGGTGAGCCTCGGTGCCGGCGCATGGAGCTTGTGGCGCCGTACTCGCTTCTCGTAACACGTTTCGCCAATTCCTTTCGTATCATGAATGGTCAGAGGACCTGGTATGCCGGTACGGATGAAAGACATAGCCCGAGATCTCGGAGTTTCCGTTGTTACCGTTTCGAAAGTGCTGCGGGGCAACGCGGACGTGGGAGAGGCTACGCGCAAGCGGGTTCTGAAGCGCATGAAGGAGCTGAACTATCAGCCCAACATCATGGCTCGCGGATTGGCTACTGGACGAACCTACACCGTTGGGCTGGTGGTGCCGGACTTGGTGCACCCATTCTTTGCAGAGTTCGCTAAATCGCTGGGTGGCGCATTGCGGGAGAGTCATCGCGCTTTGATCCTGGCATCTTCCGAGGAAGATCCGGCAATTGAACAGCAAGAGATACGCACGCTTTTGAACCGGGGCGTGGATGTGCTGATGATCGCGTCGTGCCAGGCGAACCTGCGAAATTTCTACGAGCTGGGGCAGAATCAGACGCCTTACATTTTGTTCGACCGCAACTTCCCGCATCTCGCTGCGAACTTCATTGGTTCCGATGATGTGGCGGTGGGACGCATGGCAACCGAGCACCTGATGGAAATTGGCCGCACGCGGATTGCGCACATCGGCGGCAGAAACTCGAGTCCGTCGCTTGACCGGCTCCGTGGCTATCGGGACGCCCTGTATCAGGCCGGAATGGTGCAGCCGGAGGGCTACGTCGTCTCGTGGGAAAAGGTCGAAGAGACAGGAGACCGGGTCGGATTCATGTTGATGCAGGAGCTCCTGAAAACGCACCCGCGACCGGACGCCGTCTTCTGCTACAACGACCTGACGGCAGTCGGCGCAATCGATGCGGCACTCAAGGCGGGCTTGCGAGTTCCAGAGGACATTGCCTTTATCGGCTGCGGCAACCTGCGCTATGCCAACTATTTGCGCGTGCCTTTGAGCTCGATCGACCACGGAACCCAGGAGCTCGGCCGGGTCGCCGGTGAGCTTGCGCTTAAGCTGGCCGCCAATCCACACCAGGAAACAAAGACGATTCTGTTTCCCCCGGTGCTCGTAAAACGAGCGTCCACAATCGGATCCGCGGCAGTGCTACCTGACTGAGTTTCCTAAAAAAAAATAACTCCAGCAGGCTTGCCAGTCACGGCTTAGACCTCGTATATTCTTACTTGCGTTACCGGTAACGTAACCCGGTAGGAGGAGATGCTGATGGCCACAAATGCGATACCTGTAGCCGCACCGCTGAAGGACATGGATGAGTGGGACGATTTCCTGACTGGGCGTTACAAGGAAGGAAAGAGCCAGGATGAGTTCCGCCAGTATGACGAAACAGCGACACCCGGGGTAGCTGAGTTCTACCGGCTAAACCACCAATACCAGAGTTTCGATTATGTGATGGCGAAGGAGAAGGAATACTTCGGCCTGAATAAGGGCTTGAAGAGCATCTGGGAGGCGGCGGAGTTCTTGAACACTCTCGTCGACGATAGCGACCCTGATACGGATCTCACGCAGATTGAGCATCTGCTCCAGACATCCGAGGCCATCCGCCAGGACGGTCATCCGCGCTGGTTCGTTCTGACCGGCTTCATTCACGACCTCGGGAAGGTGCTGTGCCTATGGGGCGAGCCGCAGTGGGGCGTGGTGGGCGACACGTTCCCGGTGGGCTGCGCTTACTCTGACCAGATCGTCTTCCCGGAGTACTTCAAGGCAAATCCGGACTACAAACATCCGGTCTACAGCACCAAATATGGCATCTACGAGCCGAACTGCGGACTGGATAAGGTGCACATGTCTTTCGGACATGATGGGTATATTTACGAAGTCATGAAGAAATATCTGCCAGAAGAGGCGCTGTACATGCTGCGTTACCACTCGTTTTACGCGGCCCACCGGCATGGCGCATACCGGCACCTTATGAACGATCACGACGTGAAGATGTTCGAGTGGGTGAACAAGTTCAATCCATACGACCTCTACTCGAAGGGTCACACTAAGCCCGACGCGAAGGCATTGAAGCCTTACTATGACGATCTGTTCGCGGAGTTTTTCCCGGAGAAGATCGCTTGGTGATGGTTTTTAGCGGTTAGCGGCGCGCTGAGAGCCCCGAGGGCAAAACGGCCCCGGGGCTCTTCGTGTTCGGCACCTCTGGTATGTAGAAAAACACATTCATTTGTTAACGTGGCGTTCACCCTGCTACGGCACTCTAATCTAGCCGTTGTGGCGCACCTGAGCAGTGTGGTCACTTGAGGTTCCGTTTGCGCTATCCAAGCACCACATTCAAATACAAGTAACACATTTCAAATGGCATAAAGTGAGTCTGCGGTTCCAGTAACGTTAACGGTTTCGTTCCTGAAATAGTCTTGACAGCTCTTACACAAATCGGCGAGGATTCGCCTGCACTTCAAAAAACATTAAATTGCGATCTCAGCATTCCCGAGAACGCAACGTTAGAGGCCAAGTGATTGAGAGGTTTATGATGCTGACTGACACCACACGAACAAGCAAAACAATTACCCGGAAGGGTATCCGCAAGTCCGCAGTTTCTCTGCGTTGGATATCTCTGATCGCTGTGCTAATGGCGACCATTGTGGCTCACGCGCAGTTTGAGTCCGCTTCAGTGCTGGGGTACGTCAGAGACCAGTCCGGAGCTGCAGTTGTAAACGCAAATGTCACGCTGACCAATACAGCGACAGGAATTGCCCAGGCGAAGCAGACCGACTCCGAGGGTAAATACGAATTTCCAAGCGTACAGATCGGCAATTACCAGATCGTTGCCGAGGCGCAGGGCTTCGACAAGGCACGCACAGAGGCGTTCGCAGTCCAGACGAATGCCCGTCAGCGCGTTGATGTGAACCTGAAGGCGGGATCGATTACGCAGGAAGTTACAGTGTTGGCGGCGGCGCAGTTGCTCGATACCGAGACGAGCTCGCGATCCACCGTTATCGCCACCAAGCAGGTTGAAGATCTTCCGTTGAACGGCCGCTCCTATGCGGATCTGGTGCTGCTGGTTCCGGGAGCGAGAAAGTCGCAACTGGAGAACAACGGAACATCGAGCCGCGAGGGATCGTTCAACATCAATGGTCAGCGGTCGGCGTTTAACAACTACCTGTTAGACGGCCTGGATAACAATAATTACGGCACATCGAACCAAGGCTTCGCGAACGAAAACATCCCTCCCTCACCCGATGCGGTGAGCGAGTTCAGGGTGGAGACGAACAACTACTCGGCAGAGTATGGACGCACGACCGGCGCTGTGATCAACGTTTCGGTGCGCCGCGGAACGAACCAGTTTCACGGACGTGCTTGGGATTACAACCGCAACACCATCTTCAACGCGATTGGGCCTTTCCTGGCCCCGGGTGCAACCAAGCCCAAGTTCATCCAGAACCAGTTTGGCGGAACGTTCGGCGGCCCTATCTGGAAAGATCACACCTTCTTCTTTGTGGACTACGAGGGACTTCGTCGCATCTTTAACAATGCAAATACGGCATCTACGCTGCCCACCGCGAACCAGCGTAATGGTCTCTTCTACTTCAATGACGATCCCTCAATCGCGACTAACGCCATCCCTCTGAAGAATCCGATTACCGGCAAGACTTATGTCGGTCAGATTCCACGTGCCGATATGACACAGTTTGCGCGTGCGGTTCTGGATGCGCTTCCGCAGCCTAATGTTCCCGGCCGTATCGCCAGCAACTATGCGATCACGCCCCGCGGCACGATCAACGACAACAAGGGTGACGCACGTGTCGACCACACCTTCAACGAGCACTGGACGATCTTTGGGCGGTATAGTGAGCATCGTCTCGCGCTCTTCGATCCACCGGGAATTCCCGGACGGGCAGGTGGAAACTCAAACGGCAATGTAAGCATCCAAAACCGCAACGTGGCAGGCGGCATGACCTGGGCGATTTCGGCGAATAAGCTGTTCGACCTGCGCTTCGGCTGGTCCCGCAACTTGGGCGGCAAGTTCCCCATTGGCCAGGGACAGACCTCGATGCTGGTGGAGAATGGCATTACTGATGGTTTGCCAACAGATCCACTGGTCGTGCGCGCACTGAACGCGCAAATTGTAACTGGCTATTCGCAGTTCGGTGCGCAGCCATCTAACCCTCAGTTCCAAAACCCGACTATCTACAATCCTAAGGCGAACTTTACGTGGATCAGAAGTAAGCACTCAATGAAGTTTGGGTATGAGTGGCAAGCCGTGAATACCGAAGTCAATGATTACAACCCCAGCTACGGCCAGGACAATTATGGCGGTGTCTATGCGAGTAACGGAGACATTCAGAACACGAACCGAACGAGCATTGATCCTTCGTCCACCTATGCGGCTCAGCTTCAGGCTGCAAGGAATCTTGCAGACTTCATGTTCGGGAATCGTTCCCAGTATTCATTGACCACATATGCGATTGTCCACCTGCGCCAGCGGTACAACTTCATGTACTTCCAGGATGATATGAAGTTGAGTCCGAAGCTGACGGTGAATGCTGGGTTGCGGTATGAGATTGTGACGCCACAGTATGAGAAAGACAATCGGTTGGCTAACTTCGACCCGAATACAAAGTCGCTTATACAGGCACGCTCCGGAGGAGTGTTTAGCCGCTCACGCGTGAATACCCCTCTAAACAACTTTGGGCCGCGGCTTGGAATGGCGTATTCAGCAACGGACAAAACCGTGTTGCGCGCCGGGTATGGGATTGCCTATTCACAGTGGAACCGCGCGGGTGGTGAGAACAACCTCACCTACAATGGTCCCAACGTCGTGAACGCCAGCATCACCCAAGTAGCTCCGTCTGCTGCCGTTCGGTGTCAGAATGACACCCAGTTGCAGTCATCGTGCTTCCGTCAAACCCAGCAGGGGTATGCGTCCAACCTGACCAGTCCGGCGTACTTCAATCCGTTGAATGTACTGTCCCGGTACATTCCACCCGACTTCAAGACGGGCTACGTGCAGCAATACCAAGTGGGCATTCAGCAGCAGTTGTCTCACGGGGTGGTCGCAGACATTGCTTATGTAGGCAACAAATCAACGCATCTGCAGGTTCTGGCGGACTACAACCAGGCTACTCCGTGCCTTGCGGGCGGTGGAGTCACCTGCGGCAACCTGCAGGCAAGGCGTCCCGTCTCGAACTTTGCCGGCATCGAGATTGCCTACGGCGCGGGTTCGGCGAACTACAACTCACTTCAGTTCCGTCTTGAGAAGCGTGCTTCGCACGGTCTCTATTTGCTCAACTCGTTTACCTGGGGCCGCATCTTCGACATCTCATCGGGCCACCTGGAAACGGCGAACGGCGACAACTCGCGTGTGAACTACGCCAATCCGAGCGCTGACTACGGCCCGGGTGGCTACGATCAGCCGCTGGCGGATACCCTCTCAATTGTCTATGACCTTCCGTATGGGCATGGCCGTCATTGGGGCAGCGATTCGGGTCGCCTACTCAACACGGTCGCAGGAGGATGGCAACTTACGCTCATCAACACCATGACGAGTGGCCTGCCCGTGAATCTCACGTACTCGCTGGCCTCATCCTCCTCGCTGTATGTCTCCGACCTGGTGACGTATCGCCCGAATCGTGTGGGTAGCGGCGCTGTCAAGGGACCAAAGTCAGGACGAGTAAAGACCGCCACGGCGTTGAACAATTACTTCATCTCTACAAACCTTGCTACTCCCACAACTTACCCGTGGGGAAATGTAACTCGAAATTCTCAACGGTCAGATGCCTATTATCAAGCCGATCTCGGGCTGCATAAAGCCTTCCCGCTGTGGAATGACACGTCGAACTTCGATTTCCGCGCGGAGGCATTCAACGTCCTGAACAAGGTCAATTACTCTGCGCCGAACAGCACGTTTGGAGGATCGAGCTTCGGCCAGATCACCAGTGCATTCCCGGCCCGTCAATTGCAGCTTGCCGCCAAGATCATCTTCTAGGCGAGCGAAACCTGCAAAAATTGTGAGGGCGTCGCGTCCAGCGCGGCGCCCTTCATTTTGGTCAACCATATTCATTCTCAGACTATAGGAGTAGCGATGTTTCAAGGTGTGAAGATCGTCGCAGGTGCGGTGATCCTGGCCGGAATGTACTCAGCGACCGCTCAGCAGATGGGGCAGGCGGAGCAGGACCAGAAGGTCCACATGAACCAGATCCAAGTGATTGGCTCCCACAATAGCTATCATTCTGGTTTTGCGCCGAGCGCGCGCAAGCTGCTGGAGGAGCAGCGCCCGAAGACGCTACGCGGCTTGGACTACCGGCACAAGCCCTTGGCCGATCAACTCAGCAGCGGCGTACGGCAGATTGAGATTGACATCTTCAACGATCCCCAGGGTGGCAAGTTCGCGCACCCCGCGATCGACAAAATGGTTGCGGCAGCTCATCTGCCCGCTGACCCGGACTTCGATCCTGACCACGAGATGGACAAGCCGGGTTTCAAAGTCATGCACGTGCAGGATTTGGACGAGCGCTCTACCTGCCACACATTTATAAAATGTCTGACACAGGTGCGCGATTGGTCGCGGCAGCACGCTGGACATCTGCCTGTTTTCATCCTCGTGGAGACCAAAGAAGGAGTTCCTTCAGGACTACCCAATGCTCCGAAAGCTGACGTGTTCACCCCCCAGATTTTCGACGCTGTCGACGCAGAGATTCGATCTGTGTTTCGACCTGACGAGATGATTACGCCAGACGAGGTAAGGGGGAACGCCGCGACTCTGAACGAAGCGATACGCACTCGAGGATGGCCAACTCTGGCCCAAGCCCGTGGCAAGGTCGTCTTTCTTCTCGACCAGGCTCACGCAGCACCTGTGTACGCCCAAGGGCATCCGTCATTGCGTGGGCGCCTTATCTTCACCAACTCGATACCTGGCGTCCCGGAATCCGCATTCGTAGAGCAGAACGATGGCACGAAGGAAGCAATTGACGCTCTTGTAAAGCAGGGTTACCTGGTGCGCACCCGCACGGACGAGGGTACGGAGCAGGCGCGCACAAATGATCGTACCCGGCTGGATCGTGCTCTCTCCAGCGGCGCGCAGATGCTCAGCACGGACTACCCGCCGGCCGAACCCTCCCAATGGACCAGCTTTGTGGTCCAGTTGCCCGGCGGTGTCGTAGCGCGCTGCAACCCTGTCAACAAGCCCGCAGGCTGTATCGATAGCCTGCTCGAGCCAACTTCAGGTAAATAAAGCGATGCGTGCCTCGCAGAGTCTCGGCGGTGCACGCATCCTAGATAATCTGGAAGGCACGGATAAACAGGGCAGCCACCACCGCCCCCGCAACAGGTCCTAACACCGGAACCCAGGCGTAATCCCACTCAGAACCTTTCTTGCCCGCGATTGGCAGAATGGTGTGCGCGATGCGTGGCGCTAAGTCTCGCGCTGGATTAATCGCATACCCGGTGCTGCCGCCAAGTGAAAGCCCAATGGACCACACCAGCCCGGCCAGCAACACAGGGCCGAGCCCGGGCGCGAGTCCTCCAGGTGCTATGCGTCGGGAGAATAGGGCTGTCGAAACGAGGATGAGCACAAACGTTCCCAGCGCTTCACTGAAGAAATTCCACCACGGGCTGCGAATCGCAGGTGACGTGCAGAAACATGCGAGCTTTAGACCAGCGTCTTCGGTCGCAGCCCAGTGCGGCTTGTAATGCATCCACACCAGCACCGCCCCGGTGAATGCACCAAGTAGCTGTGCCGGGATATACCGTACCAACCGCCAAGCATCGCCGGACATGATCACCGAAGCAACGGTCACCGCGGGATTCAGGTGCGCATCCTTGTCGCCAAGCGCAATTGCAACCGCAACCGCCGCAAATACCGCGAGCCCCCATCCTGCGGTGATCGAGATCCAACCGGCATTCTGAGCTTTGGATCTGTTGAGCAGAGCGCCGCCCACCACACCATTTCCGAGTGTGATGAGAACCAGGGTGCCGAAGAATTCACCCCATGATGGGCTGTTCAGGTTCATACGTTCGTTCCTCTTTAACCTGCAAACTTATAGCCGTCTGCAATAGTGAGAAAAGCATCAAAATCGCGCCGGCGCCACGCTTCGTCGCGACCCAGTTCACGTGCGAGAAGCTGCGAAACATCCAATGCAGCCTCAATTGCTGCGGCCGCATTCAGAAACAGCGCCCGAGTTCTTCGCGCGAGCACGTCTTCGGTTGTGCGTGCGTGCTCGTGCCGAGCGGCCCAGACCACTTCATATCTGCGGTAAGGAAGCGCAGGATGCAGCGGCCTCTTCAAAGTGGAGTCTTCACCGGCGAGTGCCTGCACGGCCGTGAGCTCCGAGCCGTACACCGCGTCGCTGCCATGTGTGATCCGATCGGTCCAGCCATGCAGCTTCAGCTCGCGAGTTCGTGACGGCGCCGCACGCAGGCCCCCAGTGCGCAGCACAGCGTCTATAGTGTCTT
>Ga0157372_10005500_pt1 | contig 13463 bp, 10 predicted proteins | sample C55metaG_FD_115307 | JGI IMG/M metagenome (GOLD analysis project Ga0157372, IMG submission 115307) | Corn rhizosphere microbial communities from Kellogg Biological Station, Michigan, USA - C5-5 metaG | ecosystem: Host-associated > Plants > Roots > Rhizosphere > Soil | place: USA: Michigan... | reverse complement strand
GCCGCCAGCTCGCGTTCGCGCAGTCGGTTCATCTCCTGCCGGAATTGCGTCAGCACCGGCACGGCGGCCAGTCCGGCCACCCACTGCCAGTACTTCTCCACCTCTTCGGCGATCACCGATTCGGCGGCCGGCAATTGGAGCCGCCGACGTTCCACGCTCGCACCCACCATGGCGCGCAAGTCGTCGAGATCGTACAGGAATACGTTGGCGAGCTTTCCGACCGCCGGCTCGACATCACGCGGCAACGCGATGTCGAGAATGCACAGCGGCCGATCGCCACGGCGCTCCACGGCGCTCTTCACGCGTTCCACCGTCACCACCGGACGCGGTGCCGCCGTGGAGCACAGCAGCAGGTCGACGTCGGCCAGCGCATCCCATACGCCGTCGTAGTGCACGGCCGTCGCGCCGTAGCGCGCTGCCAGCACCTCCGCGCGCTCGAAGGTGCGGTTGGCCACGACGGCTGCGCGTACCCCTTCGTGCTGCAACGAGGCGAGTGCCAGCTCTGCCATCTCGCCAGCGCCGAGTACCATCGCGCGTCGGCCGGCGAGCGAGCCGAAGATCTTCTTTGCCAGCTGCACGGCGGCGGAACTCACGCTCATCGCGCCATGGCCGAGCGCCGTTTCGCTGCGCACCCGTCCGCCAACGAGCAGCGCCGTCTGGAACAGGCGATTCAGCACCGCGCCCGATGCGGGACGGCTCACCTCCCATGCGTCACGCACCTGGCCATGGATCTGGGCCTCGCCAACGACCATCGAGTCCATGCCGGCCGCGACGCGGAAGAGGTGCGCCGCTGCATCGCGATCGCGACGCACGTATCCATACCCACTGGCTTCCTCGCCGAGTCGCGCACTGAGCAGCGCCCACCCGGAGCTGACGCCCTGCTGTTCGCCCTCCACGAGGTACAGCTCCGTGCGATTGCAGGTCGAGAGGAGCACACCCTCATGCGCTCCGGAAGCTCCGCGAATCTGCTCGAGCGCCGGCAGCACCTCGTGCGCGCGGAAGGCGAGCCGCTCGCGCACGCCGAGGGGCGCGCCGTGGTGGCTCACGCCCAGGACGATCAACGCCACGACGTCACCTTCTCGTCCAGCGTGTCGTCCTCGACGACGCGACAGAAATCGGCGTCCACCACGGTGCGCGACAGGGTACGCCAGCCTTCACCGTCACCGCGGTCCAGCGCCGCGCGACGCAGGCTGGAAAGTCGCTCGAGTGCGCGCGCGTAGCGCGCGTCGAAACGCCGCGCGATCGCGTCGCGGATGCGCGCGGCTGCGCCAGGCACCCATCCAGCGCTCACGCCGACGACGAGGGTGCCGCTGCGGTGCACGGCCATCATCGTGAACGACCCGTCTGCGGGCTCGTCCGCCACGTTGACCAGCCGGTACACCGCGCGCGCATCGGCCGCGATCTTCGCGTTCACCGCGCGATCGTCGGTGGCAGCGATCACGAGCTGCGCATCCCCGAGATCCGCCGGCTGGTAGCCTCGCGCCAGCCATTCCAGCTCGCCGGAGTCCGCAAGCGCCTTCACGGACTCCGCGGCCTCCGGGGCGACAACTCGCACGCGCGCGCCCGCCTGCAGGAACGCCGCGAGCTTGCGTGCCGCGACCGCGCCACCGCCGACGACGAGCACACGCAGCCCTGCACCGTCGACGAGCACCGGGACGCCGCTCACAGGAACCGTCCGCCCGCGTTCGACTCCGCTACGCGGAAGGCGACGTACAGCACGACGACCGCGGCGAAGGACACACTCGAGTAGATGGCCGCTCGGCGCGCCTGCCAGCCGCCAACGACGCGACCGAGCGCCACCCCGGACACGGCGAGCCAGGCGCCCATCGCCCACACCACCTTCAGCGTGCTGATCTCCCGATAGGCCACCGAGTACGTGACGGCGAGCACGACACCGAGCGTCAGTCCGAGCCATCCGGCGACGGCAGCCACGTGGTTCACGCGATCGAGCGTATCCAGCGGCGGGAAGAAGCGGAAGATCGGGCCGAAGCGACGCGACTTCAGCTCGCGTCGCTCCACCAGGTACATGCATCCCGCCGCGGCGGCGGTCCCGAAGGCCGCGATGCCGAGGAAGCTCAGCGCGATGTGGGCGAACAGCCAGGTACCGCGTGCGCCCGATGGATCCACACCCGGGATGAGACCGATGAGATTCGCGCAGATCGTGGGAATGGCGGCCAGCGGCGCGGCAACGAGCGTCAGGCTCACGTCGCGAGCGGCGATCTCGACCACGAGGAGCGTCGCTGCCAGCACGAGTCCGGCGAAGGAAAGCGACGGTCCGAGACCGGTGAGCGGGAGCTGTCCCACCCGCTCCACGTACGCGAGCAGGCCTGCAGCGTGCGCGAGCACGCCGAAGCCGAGTACTGCAACCACGCCTCGCACCGGCGCTCCCACCGGACGCGCAAACGGCGTCGCGGCCAGAGCCGCGGCGCCGATGTAGCAGGTAATGGCGATGAAGTGGGCGATCGCGGTCATGTCGATCGCCTAATCTAATGGACAGACACGCGTTACGGCATTCCGTCGCGCGTGTCCGCCGTCACCAATCAGGGCATGCGCGCGGTGACCCGGACACTCTCGCCGATGCGGATCGCCGGCTGCTGCTGTGACGTGATTCGTGCGGTGGCGCCGTACGGGGTCACGCGCACCACCTGCGCTGTGGCGATCGCGACTTCGGGAATCGCCGGCCCGATGTCCGTCTTCGGTTCGACGCGAGGACGGTAGATCTCCACCTCGTCGCCGATCTTCATCCCGTCGGTCGATGTCATGTCGAACAGGACGTAATAGTTGAGCGACGGCAGCACGGATTCGCGCACGATGGACTGCACCTTGGCACTGCGGCTCGACGAGATCGGCACCGGCATGCCCGTGGCGCCGGCTCCGGTGGTGTCGAGTGGCACGACGTGCTGCTCGGAGTTGAGCTGCCCGTACAGTTCGCGGACCTCGACGATCGCCGCATCGCCATCACGCGGCGCGCGAACGACGCGGAGGATCGCGGTCGGGATCACGACCGTCCCGATGTCCTCGACGTAATCGCCCTCGAGGTAGGCCACGAAGCGATCACCTTCGCGTGCGTCCACGCCCTTGGGCGGCGACATCAGCACGCGATCGAACATCTGGAAGTTCGACGTCGCGTTCGGCTTGTCGATGCCCGGAATGTCCGCTCCCACGAGCAGAGCGCCGGCGCCCGACGGGCCCTTCCCGCGAGTGAAGTACGGCGCACGGGTGAAATCACCGAAGTTCACGCGCGGCGGAGGTGCCTCGGCCGTGATGGCGGATCCCTGGGGTCGCGGCAGCGTGCGCGGTGCAAAGACGGTCGGGCCCGCCACGCGTCGCGGGGCCTCCGCAACCTGCGGCGCCGCGCCTCCAGGTACGGCTGCCGCAGCGACGGCCGGCGACGCACCACGAGCGCGGTTGGGCAGGTGAAGTACTTCGCCAGGATAGATCCAGTGCGGATCCTCGATCTGGTCGGTGTTGAGCCGGTAGATCTCCGGCCACAGATACGCGTCGCCGAGATAGGTGTTGGCGAGATCCCACAGCGTATCGCCCTTCTTCACGGTATGCGTCGCGGAGTCGGCGGTGACCTCCTGCGCGCGGGCAGTGGAGACCGAAACGACGGTGAAAATGGCGGCGGCGCTGAGCGACCAGCCGAGACGGGAAATCTTCACACGCTCGAGGGCTGCTGCGCCAGGCTGCGGCGCATGGGAAAACGGCGGAAGCCGCCACTGGCGGCGGAACCTGCCAGTAGGACGACTGACCTTCGGATGAGAAACCGGCCGTCGGGCACAACGCCCGACGGCCGGTCGAAAGGTCTGCCCTCCCCCTCGATCAGCCGCCCGCTCGGCTCCGAGCATCGCGGGAGTCTACCCAGCATTGGCGATGGAATGCCCTCGCATTCCTCAGCGCGTCGTTCCAGGACGACTTCGAATACGCCGAGCCGAGAAGCGTGGCGACGGAATCGCCGACCCGTTGCAGCTGCCAATTCTCCGTCGTGGCGACGTACGCCAGGTCGGCTCGCGCGTCGTCCATCGCTCCGAGACGACGCGATGCTTCGGCGCGCCAGCGCATCGTCTCCGGCGTCGGACAGCTTGGCTTCATCTCCATATCGTGCGCAATCGAGTCCAGAGCGCTCTTCGCGCCCATCGCGTCGCCAGCGACCAGTTGCAGCGCCGCAAGGCGGGTGCGGAGCCGCTGCCGCTCGTACCAGGCGAAGAAGCGCGAGCGCCCGTAGAGCGTGGGTCCTCCATGCATCCGTCCCTCTGCGTCGGTAATTGCATCCATCAGTCGCCGACGCACGTCCGCCAGGGCAGCCGGATCGTCGGCCAGACGTGGGAGCTCCGAGCCGAGCAGCCACGACACGTTTCGAGGATCGATGCGCGCGTGCCAGCGGCGCACCAACGCAGAGTCGCCTGATCGATCGGCGAGCATCAGCGCGCGCTCCAGCGCCCTTCCATTCGCCTCATTGGGACGCGTGTAGATTGGCTCGAAGGCGCGAAGTACGACGGCGGCAGAGTCGTTCGGCACGTCGCGATAACGATCGATCCAGAGGGCAGGCGCCGATGGCGACTCCGGGTGGTCGTGCAGCAGGCGGGTGACCCAGAACTCCGCACGCGTCGTGTCCATCAGCTCCCAGCCGAGCGCTGCCATCATGGTTTCCGTCTCTGCCGACAGCCCGGCGCGGTGCTCGAGCCGATCATGCCAGCTGTAGTACTTCCGCTCCCGGGACTCGAACAGCTTCACGATGTCGCCGATCACGCTCCGCTGTGCATGGACGTCACTGAGGATCCACGTCTCCGGCGCTGACGGGTACAGGTCACGCATCTTCGCCGCCCAGCGCGAGCTCGTGGCGCGATCCGGCGAGCCTCGCTCGCCTCCCAGGGCGGCGATCAACGCGTCCAACCGCGGCCGACCGGCTGAATCGGCAGCAAGCACAACGGCGGGCATCTGGCCGTTGCGCAGCTCCGTGCGATCGATGATGTCGCCTGTCGAATCCCCGACGACGAACGTCACCATCAGCGCACTGTCCGGTAAGGCGACCGTACCCGTGAAATCCAGTCCCGACACGCGACGCAGCACGCCGGCGCGCTCGAGCGCCTGGTCGAACCGCATCTCGCCCTTCCCCGGAACGAGCATCCAGACCGTGAGGGATCGCTCATGCGCGAGTGCGTCGATGGGCCGGTAGTGAAGCGTGATTGGCATACCCGGGCGCGCGAAGTCGCGGTCGGTCGTCAATCGGCGAGGGGTCGCCGCCGCGAGCGGCTCGCGCGCGTCCATCGCCATGACGGCCGCCAGGGCCCCGACGACGAGCACGATCCCGAGCGACGTCCGACGGATCGTGGTCGAGACGCCGCGGCCCTTCGGCGAATCACTCGCCGGCGGCTCGGCATCGCGCGTCGCGGCGATCGCCACCGATCGCTCCGCGCCCGCAGACCGCCCGGGGCCGCTCGCCACGTCGTTGTCCAGGCTCCGCTCGATGCGTGCCCATAGCCCGGCCGGCGCGCCCGGCATCTCACTCGCCCGCACCGCCTCGCCCAGCGCGCGGATCTCTGCCACCGCGTGTCGGCACGTGGCGCAACGTGCCACGTGCCGGCCGACGCGGGAACGCGTCACCTCCGTGTCGGCGCGATCAGCGAACGCCGACAGCTCGTCGAAAGCTGGATGAAGACCAATTGTTGGCCGCATCATCGGGAACCTCGCAGGAGCTCGCGCAGCTCACGCCGCGCGCGGTGAAGTCTGACTTCCGAGTTGGCGACGGAGATGTCGAGCAGCTCGGCGATCTCCCGGTGCTCGTAGCCCTCCACTTCCTTGAGCAGAAAGACCAGACGATGTTCGTCGGTCAGGCGCTGCAGCGCGGCATCGATCGTCAGGCGTCCCAGTGTGTCGTCGGCCGCGGCGAAGAGGTTCGCCACGCCCTCCACGGTCACTTCGCGGCGACGTCGGCCGCTGCGCAGGAGCATGAGCGCCTGCCGCACGGCGACACGGCGTATCCACGCGCCGAACATCGCGCTCGTGCCGGTGAACCCCGCGAGCGCCCTCGGCAGCCGCACGAAGACGTCCTGCGTCACGTCCTCGGCGTCGGCTCTGCTGCCGGTCAGTCGGAGCGCACGTCGAAAGACGTCGTCGCCGAACTCGATGAACAGTTCGCCGAGTGCCTCCCGGTCCCCGAGCCGCGTTGCCTCGATCCGGTCGCGCAGCGCACGAGCCGGATCGTCGTCATCCGCCAGTGAGACGGCGGTCGCATGTCGTGGTCGGTGCATGTACTCCAGATGCCGGTGGCGGCGAGGACCTTACACACCACCTGACGTCCGGATCGCGACGCACGAAACACCTCGATCGACAGCGCAGAGAACGCAACAAAGCGAAAACGGCAGGATCAGGCACCGTCGCTGGTGCCTGATCCTGCCGTTCATGACCTTCCCACCGCTTCCTATGAACTGCCAGATGGTCGAGTCGACGATGCGCTCATCGTCCGATCCAGAAGTTCGCCTTCACCTGGAAGATGTTCGTCGGGCGGTCGCGGAACAGCGCCGTCCGGTCGCGAGCGAAGTTGAACGATCCCACGGCGTCCGCGCCCGAGCGGTTCTGAGTCCACACGAAGTACACGGTGGAACCCGGCCGGTACTCCCACCGCAGCACGGCGTTCCCGATCAGCGAGCGATAGGCGAAATCAGGATCGTCGAACGTGAAAGGCGTCGCCGGCCCGGCGTTGTCCGGATCGACGAGATAGGTGCCGGGTGCGCCTTTGACTCCCGGCGTGTAGCTGATCGACCCGACGTCCTTTCCGTACACCAGCTTGTCGAGCGTGCGAGGTCTCGCGAACTCGCGGAACGATGAATAGTCGCCCGTCGAGAAGTAGGGCTGGGCATAGAGCTGCAACGTCAGGTTCGGCGTGAACGTCCAGTTCACGCGCGTGTCGAGCGACCAGGTGCGCGACTTGAGGAAGCCGAACACGTAGCGGGTTCCGTAGAATGCGGTCGCCGTGGGGTCGGTGTGTGGCGTCACGTACTGCGCGGAGTTCTCGTCCCACGAGAAGGTCGGTGTCAGGCTGACGAAGACGTTCGAGGCCGGCTTGAGCGCGACGCCAGGCGCGATCGAGATCGCTCGCGTGCTGTCACCAATCCCCCAGCTGGGCGATACGGAGAAATCGAACACGGCGCGGCTCCGCGCATCGGTCGAGATCTCGATCTGCGACGCGTGATACCCGTTGCGTTGCACGACCGGGCCGCCGCGCGTGAGACGATCATCGTCGACGGCGGGATGATAGATGTACATCGAGCGCAGGTTCCAGTAGTTCGGGAACTCCATCGTGTAGAACGCCTGTGCCTGACGATCCGTGCGGTCGCCGTCGTAGTTGAATTGCTGCTGGCCCCCGGCGATCCAGGCCTGGCTGCGGTACCAGCGCGTCGGCGTCGTGTACTGCTGGCCCACGTTCGCGTTCATCCACTTGTAGTCCGCCCTGCTCTGGAACGAGAGATCGTTCGTCTCGAAACCCGGGCTGCGCCAGTTCTGCGCCGTCTCCCAGATCCAGGTCCCGGTGCTCTTCGCCACCCTGGTGTAGAATCCGTAGCCGCGCAGCGATGTCGCCGTCGGATCGTACCTGGTATCGAACAGCCCGTCGGTCGTGACGCGTCGATCCGGGCGCTCGAAGTAGTGCGCGCTCGACTGCTGCGTGAGGTCGATCGCGGACGCGCTGCCGCCCACGTTGGAAAGGGCGAGAGACCCCATCCAGCGATACGTGCGCCGGCTCCAGTTATGGCTGAAGTCGAATCCCGCCGCCTCGGCGTGACTACGCAGACGATCCGACATCACCGTGTCGCCCATCTGCCGGACGGTGGAGGTCAGCATTCCGCCGATCGTGGTGGCCCCCTCGCGGAGCTCCTTCTTCAGTCGGCCGACGAAGTAGTTGCTGAGCGGCTCGACCTGCTGCTCGCGCTCGGGACCGCCCGCCTCGGGCAGGTAGTGCGCCGTCTCGCGGCCGGTGAGGGCGTCGAGCAATCCGACTGACACGCCACCGCTGGTGCGCCCGGTGATCTTCGCCGCGCCAAGGATCGAAGTCGTCCCCGGCGTGTCGTCGAACGCGGCGCGCGTGTCGACCCAGCTGTTGAGCTGCGGCACGCGACCGATGCGCCGCGAATAGAACAGGTCGAGGCTGGAGAAGTTGCTGCAGAACATGCAGCTCGCGCCACCGAAGTCGAACGCATCGCTGCCAGCCACGAAGAACGGTCGCTTCTCGTCGTAGTAGGTCTCGTACGCCGAGAGATTGATCGTCGCGGGGTCGACCTCCACCTGCCCGAAGTCGGGATTCACCGTGGCGTCGAGTGTCAGGTTGGACGTCAACAGATATTTGAGATCCAGCCCGGCCTGCAGCCTGTTCTCCGACGAGTTGTGATAGGGGTCGCTGGACGGGGCGAACTTGAACTGCTCACCCGTGAGCACGTACGGCAGGAGCTCGAATTGTCGCGGCCGGCTGAAGATCTTCAGCCCGGCCAGGTGGCCGTAGTACGCGGGGCCGCCCGCCTCGTTCTGGCGCCAGAACGCCCACATGTCCTTCTCGTTGTTCCGGTCGGAGTAGCGCCAGATCTGCATCCCCCACGTCTGCGCCGTGTCGCGCGAGAAGCGGAGCTGCGAGTATGGAATCCGCATTTCCGCCGTCCAGCCGAGCGAGTCCACGTGAGCCGCCGACTGCCAGATCGGATCCCACGAGGGGTCACCGTTGAACTGATCTCCCTTGGCGCCAGCCGGGTTGATCTCGAACCACGCGTTGTCGATGTGGTTGTGATACGGGTCCAGCATGACGATGATCTTGTCCGTCGTCAGCGAGTTGAACGACCCGTTGTTGCCGTTCGCATCGAGCAGCTGGTCGCGGCGCGCGAGCGGAGCGCGAATGCCGGCCGCGCCGAGCGAATCGTTCACCCGGGCGCCGATATACAGCGCTTCATCGTCGTACAGGACACGGATCTCGGTCCGCTGCGTCGCCGGCTGCCCCTCCTGAGGTTGCGACTGCGTGAAGTTGGTGATCGGCGTGGCAGCGGCCCACGCGGCCTCATCGATCCGTCCGTCGATCGTGATCGGGCCGACGCGTGGAGCGGCCTGTGCGACCGGCGGGGTTCGAGGATGGATGGACCGGGAGCTCTCCTGGGCAGAAAGCGCAGTACCGACCAAGGTGCACGCCAGCGAGAGCGCGGCGGTTCGGCGGAATCGAGACATATGCAGCGTCATTGCGGTGTGAAGTTCGAGTAACCGCGGGATGACGCATTGGACGGGCGAATTTCTCGATTGGTTTCAATGCGTGGAGATCGCCAGCGCTGGAACGGAAACGAACAGAGGCGAGAGCTCATCGCCCTCGCCTCCGTGAACTTTCCACATCCGAGCCCCGCGTCAGAACGGCAGGTCGTCGTCCTCGTCCGCGAGCGCGCCCGGGAAGTCCTCGAAGTCATCCGAGCCGGTCTTGGCCTTGGCCGTCGCACCGGCACGGGCGCGCGAGGCACCGTTCGACTCTGCGTCATACTCCCCGCCCGACGATCCACGGCCCCCGCCGAGCATGATCAGCTCGCGAACGTTGATCTCGGTGGAGTAGCGGGTCTGGTTTTCCTTGTCCTGCCACTGGCGATACTCGATCCGCCCCTCGACATAGATCTTGTCGCCCTTCTTCACATACTTCTCGACGATGTCGGCGAGCTGCGAGTTCTTGGTGTTCCACACCACGCAGCGGTGCCATTCCGTCTTTTCCTGCTTGTTCCCGCTCGCGTCGTTCCACGACCGGCTCGTCGCCAGCGAAAACGTTGCGACCCGGTTTCCACCGGTGGTCGACCGCACCTCGGGATCGTTCCCGAGGTTCCCAATCAGCGTCACCTTATTCAAGCTCCGGCTCATACCCTCCTCCTGGGCGAGATGTGTGTACCTCGCCGCACACGCTAAAGATTAAGTCCAAGACGACGCTACCAGATCCTTGCACACGTCCGTAAAACACCAGCGATACTGCACTTGCACCAACAACCTCGTGTAACACTTTACTTCACGTCGAACCGATTTCGCGCCTCAGCACGAGAGCGTCCTCCACCGGATGGCGGTAGTAGCCGCGACGCCGGCCAACAGCCTCGAACCCTCGGCCCTGGTACAATCCCAGCGCGGCAAGATTCGACTCGCGCACCTCGAGATAGAGCGTCCGAACCCCGCAGCGCACCATCTCCTCCTCCACCCGGCCGAGCAGTGCCCTGCCGACGCCGGCCCGTCGCGCGGACGGGTCCACCGCGATATCGGCGATCTCACCCTCGTCACCCATGACGAGCGCAACAACATACCCCGCCAGTCGCGATCCGGCACCCCCGCTCTCCGCGGCGACGAGAAAGCGGATGTGGGCCAGGCCCAGCGCCGTTGCCAGCGCGTCATACGACCACGGGTCGGAAAACGATGCACGTTCGATCTCGGCAATCCGGCCGAGGTCCTGCCGGGTCGCGCGACGCACTTCCAACGCCTTGCCGACCGGCGCGGTCACGCCTTTGCGAGTGGCCGGCCGTGCGCTGCCTCCCACTTCACCTGCGCCTCCGCAAGGCGGCCGTACGCAGGCTCCCACGCCGCCAGATCGGCAGCGTCGGTGCCATCGATCAACTTTGTGAGCTGAGCGGCGGCACGTGCGTGCGGGGCCACTTGCCCCGCCGGCGTCGCGCCGGCGACGACCAGCTCCGCTCCCATGCGCGAGGCGAATTCTGCGAGACCGGCTGACTCTACCAGCCGCGAGCCTTCCGTCGGAGTGATCTGTCCGTCGGCCTCGACCTGGAACAGCTCCACGTAGTGCTCCCCGCGCAGGGCGTCGATCGCGCCCAGGTAACGCGCCGGCCCGGTTCCGTGCCGCGACGCGACGAGGAGCGCGAGTGACGACACGGGCACGAGCGGAATGCCGGCCGCGAGCGCCAGGCCCTTCGCGATGCCGCCAGCGATGCGCAGGCTCGTGAAGCTGCCCGGGCCCGCGCCGCAGATGATTCGGCTCACTCGCGCCATGGGAACGGCGGTCTCGGCGAGCACCTCGGCCACGGCAGGCATCAGTGCTTCATGGTCACGACCGCGCATCGCGACGGAGCGCTCGGCAACGACGCGGCCGTCGCTCAGCAGCGCCACGCTCCCGGCGTAGGTGGCTGCCTCGAGCACGAGGGAGATCATGCGTGCCACCCTGCGTAGAGCAGCCGCCGATCGGGATCGTCCGGGAGGTGCTGCAGGGAGAGAGTAGCGTGCCGACCCCGCAGGCGGTCCCCCGCCCGCTCCGGCCATTCCACCAGCACCAGCGCGTGAGCGGACACGATCTCATCCCATCCGATGGCGTCCAGCTGATCCGGCCGGTCCAGGCGGTAGAGATCGAGGTGATGCACCGGCGAGCGGGGAGCCGCGTACTCGTGAACGAGGGCGAAGGTCGGGCTGGTGACCTCCTCCGTGACCCCGTAGCCGCCGCAGATCGCCTGCACGAGCGTCGTCTTCCCGGCGCCGAGCTCGCCGGTGATGGTGATGACGAGCGGAGCATGCGCCGAACGACCGAAGCGCCGTCCCCAGTCGCGGAGTTCGGCTTCGGTCATGGCCAGCGCCCCATGGTCGGCCAGGGGCGGGACGAGCGGAGGGTGCGCCGGGGCGTTTTCGTTGTGGAAGTCGGACATCACCGGGCCCGCACTTTGGCATCGGCCGCGATGCGCCCCTTTGGCGTGTCGCCCGCCATGCGTGCCCTCACCTCGAACAACTGATCACGCAGCCTCGCCGCCGCCTCGAAGTCGAGCGCCGTCGCGGCTTCGCGCATCTGAGCCTCGAGCATCTTGATCAGCTCTTCGGGATCCGCGAGCTGGTATTCCTGCGCCTCGGCCTCGGCCACCTTCTTCGCGCGCCTCGAGGGACGCTCGTCCTCGCGCTCCGTGCGCGCGTCGGCGACGCGGGTGATGAAGCGCACCTGGTCGATGCTCTTCGACACCGACTGCGGCACGATGCCGTGTTCTTCGTTGTACGCCTGCTGGATGGCGCGGCGGCGGCTCGTCTCGTCGATGCAGCGCTGCATCGATCCGGTCATGCGATCCGCGTAGAAGATGGCCTTGCCATTCACGTGGCGCGCCGCGCGACCGACCGTCTGGATGAGCGACCGATCGGAGCGGAGGAACCCTTCCTGGTCCGCATCGAGGATGGCGACGAGCGACACCTCGGGCATGTCGAGCCCTTCGCGCAGCAGGTTGATGCCGACGAGCACGTCGAACTCGCCCAGGCGAAGCCCGCGGACGATCTCCATCCGCTCGATGGCATCGATGTCCGAGTGCATGTACCGCACACGCACGCCGACCTGCTGGAGGTAGTCGGTCAGATCCTCCGACATCCGCTTGGTGAGCGTCGTGACGAGCACTCGTTCGCCCACCTTCACACGCTCGCGAATCTCGCCCAGCAGGTCGTCCACCTGGCCGCGCACCGGGCGCACCTCGATCACCGGATCGATGAGCCCTGTCGGCCGGATGATCTGCTCGACGACGACGCCCTCCGAGAGGCGCAATTCCAGCTCGCCCGGCGTGGCGGACACGAAGATGGCGCGCGGGGTCAGCGACAGGAACTCGTCGAACATCAGCGGCCGGTTGTCGAGCGCGCTCGGCAGCCGGAAGCCGTAGTCGACCAGCGTCAGCTTGCGCGCACGGTCGCCGTTGAACATGCCGCCGATCTGCGGCAGCGTGACGTGCGACTCGTCGACGACGACGAGGAAATCCTCGGGGAAATAGTCGAACAGGCACGCCGGCCGCTCGCCGGCTTCGCGCCCGGAGAGATGCCGCGAGTAGTTCTCGATGCCGGCGCAGGTGCCGATCTCGAGCATCATCTCGATGTCGAAGTTCGTGCGGCTCTCGAGCCGCTGCGCCTCGAGCAGCTTCCCGGCGCCACGGAGCTCGCCGAGCCTGCCGGTGAGCTCTTCGCGGATCAGCTTCACCGCGCGCTCGAGTGTCGGCCGCTGGGTGACGAAGTGCTTCGCCGGGTAAATGGCCGAACGCTCGAGGGTCGCGATCGTCTCGCCGGTGAGGACGTTGATCTTGGACACGCGCTCGACCTCGTCGCCCCACAGCTCGACGCGGACGCCCTGCTCTTCATACGCCGGGAAGATCTCCACCGTGTCGCCGCGCACGCGGAACGTCCCGCGCTCGAAGGCGACGTCGTTCCGGTTGTACTGGATCTTCACCAGCGAGCGCAGGAGGTCGTCCCGATTGACCTTGCTGCCGCGCGTGATGGTGACCATCTGTTCGCGATACGACACCGGATCGCCGAGGCCGTAGATGGCGCTCACCGTGGCGACGATGATCACGTCGCTCCGCTCCATCAGCGACGACGTGGCGCGCAGGCGCAGCCGGTCGATGTCCTCGTTGATCGACGCGTCCTTCTCGATGTACGTGTCCGTCGTCGGGACGTACGCTTCCGGCTGGTAGTAGTCGTAGTACGAGATGAAGTACTCGACCGCGTTGTTGGGGAAG
>Ga0157372_10005499_pt1 | contig 13463 bp, 13 predicted proteins | sample C55metaG_FD_115307 | JGI IMG/M metagenome (GOLD analysis project Ga0157372, IMG submission 115307) | Corn rhizosphere microbial communities from Kellogg Biological Station, Michigan, USA - C5-5 metaG | ecosystem: Host-associated > Plants > Roots > Rhizosphere > Soil | place: USA: Michigan... | reverse complement strand
ACGTCGTGCGCCTGATGGTCTTACCCCAGGGCCTGCGCGCCTCGTTCCGGGATCAGCTCCGTTGGATGAGAAGCACGCGGCGTTCACGCCCAGCGGGCCATCTAGGCACTGGCCTTACCTATGCGGTGCCATTCGGGTTGCTTGGATTGTTGTGGGGTCTCGGCGCGGGCCACACTCTGGCGGGTCTCTTCTGGTTGCTGGCCACCTGCGCGAATCGTTGGTTGATGGCCGCGGCGGTGCTATGGGCTCTGGAAGACGAGGCGGCGGCCAAACCGATTCTCATCTATCCGGTGCGCGATCTGCTCGGTTTTGCTGTCTGGGTGGCTAGCTACACCGGCAGCCGCACCTACTACCATGGCGGGATATACTCCATCGGCCCGGATGGCCGCTTTGAGCGCGTGAGTCACGCTACGCCGCAAGCTGACTCCGGAGGGCTGCCGCACACACCGTCGTCACACCCCTAGAATCGGCGCACTGGCCGGTCGTTAGCCGCGCCGCTGACGCTGCACCTTGCCCGGAATGGGTTCTACCGCGGAGAGCGTTTGCTCGTTGCCGCTCCCAGGACGCCTGGGCACAACGACAGGCCTGGGGATGGGGACAAGTCCCGGGCTCTGCTGCTGTTGCTGCATGCGGGAGAGCATCTCCGTTCGGACGTAGTCGACAAACCCCTGCATCTGGCGATTCATCTCTTCCATGCGCTCGCGCATCTGCAGCACAATGGCGATGCCTGCGATGTTCACTCCAAGATCGCGCGCAAGGTTCAGAATGAATTCAAGCCGTTCAAGATCCTCATCCGTGTAAAGCCGCGTATTACCCTCGGACCGGCTGGGTGTCAGAAGGCCCTCACGTTCATACAGGCGCAGCGTCTGCGGATGAATGTCGTACATCTCAGCAACCGCCGAGATCATGTAAGCGCCTTTGCTTTTTCGCTTTGTCGCCATGCCAACAAAGTCCCTTCGGTCCTTTGAAAAGAATACCGCGAACTGAACTGCTGTTTGCATCTAAAACGCCCATGAGGAATCCGGCCAAGCCCCTGCTGATTACCGCTGGCGTCGGCGCTGCGATCGCTGGGAGCGCCTTGGTCGGCTCGGTTGCCGCCATCGTCGCAGCCCGAACGGCGTTCCGCGCACTCTGTTCTCAACCAGTACCGGAAGGTGCGGTGGTACTTATCACGGGGGGCTCCCGTGGGCTCGGATACGCGCTCGCCTCGCGCTTCGCACAGCAGCATGTGCGGCTGGTGTTGGCAGCGCGGGATCGCCGCGAGTTGGAGCAGGCCCAGGCGAGCCTCATCGCCGAACACCCACACCTCGCCCCGGAGGACTTCTATCTCTTCAGCGGCGATTTGATGGATCCTGGCGAGTGCCGCAGGCTCATTTCTGAGACGCTGGCGCACTTCCGTCGCATCGACGTGCTGGTCAACAATGCCGGCATCATCGAAGTCGGACCCGTGGAGAACCAAACGCCTGAGACATTCGAGCGTGCATTGCGGATTTATTACCTGGCGCCGCTCACCATTACGCTGGCTGCCCTGCCACATCTACTCAGACAGACTCCCGATCCGGGCTGGAAGCGGCGTGCGGCCATCGTGAACATCTCTTCGATAGGAGGCAAGGTTCCAGTGCCGCACTTGCTGCCTTATTGTGCGGGCAAGTTCGCGCTCGCCGGATTCTCCGAGGGCCTGCATGCGGAGCTCCGACACAAGGGAATTCGGGTCACGACCGTCTGTCCCGGGCTGATGCGTACGGGAGGCGAAGACCACGCGAGCTTTGCCGGGCAGGCAGACAAGGAAGAGAGATGGTTCAAGATTTCGGCCAAGACACCGGGGCTTTCAGCCTCGGTGAAGTGCGCCGCGAACCGAATCTATTCGGCGGTCGTGAGCGGCCGTGCAGAGCTGACTATTACGCCGCAGGCGTGGATGGCCGCGCGGTTCCACGGTCTCTGCCCCGAGAGCTCGCAGTACGCCGCCAGCCTGGTGAACCGATATGTACTACCCGCCCCCAAAGGTATCGAGCAGCAGGCAGATAGACTCGGCTCGACTTCAGCGATCCCCTCACCGTCTTAGCGCGGAGAAGCTATTGTTGATGCCGCTCATATTTCAGACAGGAGCGATGCGCGCGGATCTTCGGGGTTGAGCTTCGCCAATTCGCGCAGAATCTCTTTCGAGCGCTCGTCCTGTACCTTCGGCACAACAATTTTTACTTCAACGATTTGATCGCCGCGCACACCGTCGCGCGATGCGCTCGGCGCGCCCTTCTCGCGCAGTCGCAGCTTCTGGCCCGTCTGTGTGCCGGGCGGAATCTTCAACTGCGTGCGGCCGGCGCCCTCGTGTGTGTCGATAGTAGGCACTTCAATCTTGGCTCCGAGCGCGGCTTCGGCGACGGTGACCGGCACCGTGACATGGATGTCGTCTCCGACGCGCGCAAACACTGGGTGCGCACCGACCTTGATAATCAGGTAGAGGTCACCTGCGGCCCCGCCGTCGGTGCCTGCATTTCCCCGACCAGCCAGACGTATACGCTGGCCATCACGCGTACCGGGCTTGATGCGGAACTCGAGCGGCTCGCGCTTCATCACCACCCCTTCGCCGCCACAGGTCTCGCAGGCATGCTGCACCTTGCCGGTGCCTTCGCAGCGGGGGCACTGGATGTTGAACTTCATGCGGCCGCCCATTTGGGTCACCTGACCAGAGCCATGGCACTCCGGGCATTCGACGGGCCCTCCGGTCGTAGTCTTGCCTTTGCACGTCGGACAGGTCTCCTGCCGCTGAATTTCAAGACGCGCAACGCCGCCCTTCACCGCGGTCCAGAAATCGACGGCAATCTGGTACTCAAGATCAGTGCCGGCACGCGGGCCACGGGCCTTCTGGCCACCGGAAAACATGCTGCCGAAAATGTCACGGAAGCTCGAGCCGAAGCCACCCCCACCCTGCGTACGTGCGCCGCTGCCGCCGCCCTGAAAGCCGGAGAAGTCGAAGCCGCCAAAGTCGAACGGTACCTCCTGCGCGCCAGCGCCAGCACCGGGGCCGCCCCCGCTGAAGCCGCCGTATCCGCCACGTGATGCGGCCTCGGCCGCGGCAGGGTCAATATTGTCGGAGTAGAACCCAAACTGGTCGTAGATCTTCCGCTTTTTCTCATCGCTGAGAATGTCGTTGGCTTCGGAGATCTCTTTGAACTTCTCCTCCGCTTTCTTGTCGCCCGGATTCACGTCTGGGTGGTACTTGCGTGCAAGCTTGCGGAACGCCTTACGGATGTCCTCCTGCGTCGCCGCCTTCTTTACACCAAGCACGCCGTAATAGTCTTTTGTTTGTGTTGCCATTCGAACTCTCTCGTACCTAACTTTACAAGCACTTCACCTGAAAAAGGCACGGCCGAAGCCGCGCCCTTTGCTCATACCTGCGCCCGAACTAACTCGAAGCCTCAGTTCCAAACCTTGGAAGCGTCTACCGGCTCAATCGAAATGATCTGGTCTGGCTCCATCTGCCGCATGCGGTTCATAAACTGCTCGGCTTCTTCTTTCGTGTCGAACATCATCCGGTTGTACAACTGTCCGGCACGAATCTGATCACAACGCCACAAGGTCTCGTTCATCTCGCCTTTGCCTCCGGAAATCCGATTGAGTTCCAGGTTCTCTTGCCCAGCACTGCTCGCACCGTACGCGTGTTGCTCATTCAAGAGTTCAGGCTTTTGTATCTTGCATCATCCTGATACAGCTATCCTGCTTTGACTCCAATCTCTCACGTCGGGGTTTCAAAGCAATACACCTTCTGTTCAGAAACTTGTGGGGAACCAGTCCGTATTCCCCCGGTCCCGGTTCCCCAACTCTCCCGCTGCCTGCTGCTGGTCTGCTTCGCCGGTCGATTACCGGCCTAAACGGCCGGCTGTAGACCTCAGTTCCACACATGCTGGATCGGCATCTGTTCAATCTTGAACACCAGGTCCGGAGACATGCCAGCGAGCCTGCGCGCGTACTCCCGCGCCTGATGCTCGCTCAGAAACACATTCTGTTCTTTGATCTTGCCTCCAAACCACTGCTCGCATTTCCAGACCATCTGCTCGTTCGTCATGACTCACCTCCGCATGCCGCGCTCCAGCGTCACCACCGCAGGAGCTCCTTGCGAGAAGGGCGCCTCGTGAGCGCCCTTCCTACCGCCACCACCTATTGATTAGATGCCGCAGCGGCCTTTTCGATACATGCCGCTGCGGCTTACGACCTTACTTATCCACGTCCACGTACTCAGCGTCGATCACACCTTCATCCTTCTTTTGTTCCGTTGCATCGGCAGTCGGTTCAGCCGCAGCACCTTCAGCCGGCGGAGCCGCAGAAGCAGCCTTGTACATGGCCTCCGCAAGCTTGTGACTTGCAGTAGTCAGCCGCTCACGAGCCGAGTTCAACTCTGTGGTGGCAGCGTCTCCACCCAGCGTGCTCTTGGCATCCGCAAGCGCACTTTCCACCTCGGACTTGTCGGAATCCGAGACCTTGTCGCCGGATTCCTTCAGCATCTTCTCGACGTTGTAGACCATCGAGTCGAGCTGATTGCGCGCTTCGATCTTGTCACGCGCATCCTTGTCCTCGGCCGCGTGCGCCTCGGCGTCCTTGGCCATCCGCTCTACCTCATCCTTACTGAGACCTGAAGAGCTGGTGATCGTGATCTTGGCATCCTTGTTCGTGGCCTTGTCCTTCGCGGTCACATTCAGGATGCCGTTCGCGTCGATGTCAAACGTTACCTCGATCTGAGGCATGCCGCGGGGGGCCGGCGGAATACCGCCCAGCTTGAACTTGCCGAGCGTACGGTTCTGCGCCGCCATCGGACGTTCGCCCTGCATCACGTGAACTTCGACCTCCGTCTGATTGTCGGCAGCCGTTGAGAAGGTTTCCGTCTTCTTCGTCGGAATGGTGGTATTGCGCGCGATCATGGATGTCGCCACCCCGCCCATGGTTTCGATTGAGAGCGTCAACGGAGTCACGTCGAGCAGCAGCAGATCCTTGACATCGCCTGCCAGCACGCCGGCCTGAACAGCCGCGCCGATCGCCACAACCTCGTCCGGGTTGACGCCCTTATGAGGCTCCTTCCCGAAGAGCTCCTTTACCAATTGCTGGATCTTCGGCATGCGCGTCTGACCGCCAACCAGCACCACTTCGTCGATCTTGCTGGCGTCCACACCAGCATCCTTCATGGCCTGCTTGCAGGGGCCAACCGACTTCTGCAGCAGGTCGTCGACGAGACTCTCCAGCTTCGCGCGAGTAAGCTTGCGGACCAGGTGCTTCGGACCGCTCGCATCCGCTGTAATGAACGGCAGGTTAATCTCCGTCTCCTGTGCGGTCGAGAGCTCGATCTTGGCGCGCTCGGCTGCGTCCTTCAGACGCTGCAGCGCCATTTCGTTGCCCTTAGCCGTCAGGTCGAGGCCGCTTTCCGATTTGAACTCGCTGATCAGCCAGTCCACCACGCGCTGGTCGAGGTTGTCGCCCCCAAGGTGCGTGTCACCATTCGTGGACTTCACTTCGATAACGCCCTCGCCCACCTCCAAAATCGAGATGTCGAAGGTACCACCGCCGAAGTCGTACACCGCAATCGTTTCGTCCTTCTTCTTGTCCAGCCCATACGCCAGGGCAGCCGCCGTCGGCTCATTCACGATGCGCTTCACGTCCAGACCAGCGATCTTGCCGGCATCCTTGGTCGCTTGACGCTGCGCGTCGTTGAAGTACGCGGGTACGGTGATGACCGCCTCGGTCACCGCAGTGCCCAGGTAATCCTCCGCCGCCTTCTTCAGCTTCTGCAGAATCATCGCCGAAACTTCGGGCGGGGTGTACTGTTTGCCCTGCGCGCTAACAGCAACGTGGTCACCCTGCTGGACAACCTTGTACGGCACCATCTTCATCTCGTCGTTGACTTCGTTCTGACGACGACCCATGAAACGCTTGATGGAGTAAACCGTGTTCTCCGGATTGGTAATAGCCTGCCGCTTAGCGACCTGACCCACCAGGCGCTCGCCGCTCTTAGTAAACGCCACAATCGAAGGCGTCGTCCGGCCGCCTTCCTCATTCGGGATAACCTTTGGCTCGCCGCCTTCCATCACGGCAACGCAGCTATTCGTGGTTCCGAGATCAATTCCTATAATTTTGCCCATATTCTCCGCTCCTGAATTGCAGATTCCTTCTAAACTCTACCTTAACTCCCCGGCGCTAAGCCTTTATGAATCAATGATCCACGCGCACTCCGGCCCACCGTCTCACCCGTCTGACCATTCCAGTCTCACATATGAGTGAGTTGTTGTCAATCAATGTGATGTGCGAACTGTTCCCATAGATGCTGAAACTTTGCCTCCAGCACATTACCTCATCTCTGATGCCCGAAGACCCACGAGATGGAGCCGCGCGGTGCTCGTAGCGGCGTTCTCTTGGTCTACTGGCGCCAGACTTCAACCTGGTCGGTTCGCCCCGATCTGTCGCCCCCACGTAAGGAAGTACGCCAGCATGATGAGGCCGGCTACCGAGCCCGCCACGGCCTCCGTTGCTGAGATACCACGCGGTCCCCAATGTCCCCCGCCCCAGCCGTCGAGTTTGATTGTGTAGATCACCGGCACGTTTCCCAACGAATTGATAATGGAATATCGTCCGCTACCCGTCTTACCGGACGCGCCCATAAACTCCAGCACGACGGCCGTAAAGAGCGCGTAGCAGCCACCCACGGTGAACAGGTAAAGCGCAACGCCAATGAAGTAAGTGGCGGGTCGCATCGGCCCAAAACCAAGCACGGCTATGCAGCCGGCATTCACAACTCCCATCAGGCAGTACGCGACGGATGCCCGCAATTGTGCCGGAATCAGCGATACCGAGAGCGCACCGCCCGCGAGCAGGAGAGCGCCGCCCACCCCATTCATCCACGCAACCGACTGCCCGCTGACTCCATAATCCTGAGCCACGCCCGTCAATAGCCCGACGGCTGCCCCACTCCCAATCGGGAGGCCAAGACAGAGCGTGTATGGAATTGCCTTCCAGTTCAGGAATGTCGTTTTGAACTCTGCCCATACGCGTCGTATCGTGCGGCTGAAGTCTGCTTCTTCGACTTGCTCCTGTTGGGGTGCGGCAATGGCAAAAAGCGCCGGGGCGACGATCAGTACTCCGGCAATTAGCCCCAGCACGCTGGCCTGTACCTTACCCGCCAGGGCAATCAAAACTGAAATGGAGATGGCGCCGAAGGCCATCGACCCGCCCTGGTAGAAGCTGCCGGCCACCCGCTTTGCCCGAGCGTTTCCGATCGCCCCCATCATGCCGCCGCAGCTCGCGACGACGAGCTGGCTGCAGCAGGCGGCGAGAAACATCAGCACCATCGAGTTCCGACTATCGAGTCTGCCACTGGCAAAAGCCGCGGCCATCAGCACGCCGCCTAGAATGCCGCCGATCAGCAGCCAAGTCCTTCTACGGACCAGAAAGTCGGTAATTGGGCTCCAGAGAAAGTAGATGGAAGTTAGCAGTGCCAGCAGCCCCACAACGTCCGCCACCCGTGTGCCTGAGATTCCCTGTTGCCGTCCCAGGTAGCCAAGTACGCCGCCCTGGATCACGCCATTCATCAGCACGGCGGAAGGCGCAATCAGTAACGAGTAGAGCCACGGACGCGAAGGTCCTTTCGCGGCGGGCTTATCGGAAAGACCCGCAGCGGCTTCCGCGCCAACAGCCTCGATCTCGTTCATCCACCGACTCTACCACGCAGAATACGGCTGTTTTGGGCTATCGATTCATCTGATAAGGGTTACGCAGACGCAGGAGCTTGAGGGCCGTAAGAGCAGCCCCGCGCGCCGCATTGCGGATCGAGCTCTTCCAGCGGCGCCGCCGAATCATCGCCGGCTGTTCCCTGCGGAATGCGCTTTCGGGTGGTCCTCCGTGCTGCAGTGCCTTCGCAGCGAGATCGACAATACTGTCGAACTCGTGCGTCATGCTGAAGTATTCGTCGAAAGCCCGCCGGGCGAGCTTGCCGCGGGTACCCGCCTCGGACAGAAGTGGCTCAAGAATAGCGGGCAGCTTTGCAATATCGCGCTCCGGTATCCGGATCAAAAAGCTGCCCCAATCGGGCCCGGGCGGCAGCACGTAACCGTCGGAGATGAGCACCGGCGCGACACCCGCCGCCATTGTTTCGAAAAACCGGATGCTCCCGACGCCGGCGCCGCGCGGACACAGAACGAAATGCGAGCCGGCCAGCACCTCTGCATATCTGCGCTGTCGGTCCTGACGATCAGGCTGCGAGTCATCCCAGTGGTAATAGGACGAGGTATTTTCGATCAGAACATCCGGCCGGTTGAACCGGAGATTGAACATTCGCTTGCGCAGGATCGAGGTCGAACCTCCCTGGAAGCTGCAAAGGTAGCGCTTGGGCGTGGAAGCTTCGACCCTCGCCCATTCCTCGTTGTTCGGCTCTGAGAGATACGGGTTCTGGTATCGACCGTTACGTGAAACGTAGGTGAAACTGAAGACCCGGCCAGCACGAGTACTCCGGTCGTCGGTCGCAGAGCAGTACACGCCCGGCGCGAGCGGCAGATAATTATCATCTTCGGTGTAGACCGCGCATTTTTCCGGAAACTGCTTGTAGACCGCGTTGTCGAGTAGGAGTTCAGGATCCAGCCCGAAGCTGCCGAGCATCGGCACCAGATTCGCGCAATCGGCCGAGTCAACGAGCTCATGCCTCCCTGAGCTGACCGCGCGGCTCGTCATTAGCGCCATCAGCTCCGTCTCTCCACAGTTCGTCAGGTGAACTTTCACTCGCAGGTCAGCCGGGTTCGCTCTCACTTAAAGTATAGGGGGCGCCGCTAACCCGCTGAGGCGACACCACCTTGCGTTTCATTCGCCCCGAAAATGCATCCTCAGCCCTTCAGGAAACCTCTATATCTTTGCATTCTGTTTCTCAACGCCCTTAAGGAGCTTCCCTCAGCAGCATGGCTGCCACTGCAGCACCACTGGATCAGTCCGCCCAAGTGACCCAGGGAGTGAATCCCTGGCTGATCGCGGCCTCTGTAATGCTGGCAACATTTATGGAGGTGCTCGACACCGCAATCGCTTCGGTTGCACTGCCATATATCGCGGGTTCGCTGTCGGCGACTACCGACGAAGCGACCTGGGTGCTCACCAGCTATCTCGTCGCGAACGCAATCATCCTTCCGGCGAGCAACTGGTTCTCGTTGCGGTTCGGCCGCAAGCGCTTCCTGATGACCTGCGTCATCATCTTCACCGCGTCCAGCTTCGCCTGCGGCGCAGCTCCCAGCCTTATTCTTCTCTTGCTGGCCCGAGTGGTTCAGGGGGCGGGCGGCGGGGCACTCCAGCCGATCTCGCAGGCGATCTTACTGGAATCCTTCCCACCTGCGAAACGCGGTGCCGCGATGGCGGTGTTCGCCTTCGGTGTCGTCGTCGCACCGGTCCTGGGACCAACGCTGGGTGGCTGGCTCACCGATACGTATTCCTGGCGCTATGCCTTCTACATCAATATCCCCATCGGCATTCTTGCGCTCTTCATGATCAACCGGTTCATCCACGATCCGGCTTACATTCGCAACGCCAAGGTTCCGGCATTCGACAATATTGGGATGGGTACGCTGATCGTCTGGAGCGGTCTGCTGCAGATCATCCTCGACAAGGGTCAGGAGGACGACTGGTTCGGCGCTGTTTGGATTCGCTGGGCCGCTGCCGGGCTCATCATCAGTTTCGTGTGGTTCTGCTGGCACTCGTGGGTAAAAAAGAATCCACTAGTAGATCTGAAGGTGCTGAAGGATCGCAACTTTCTTATCGGGAGCGCGCTCATCTTCCTCTTTGGAGTGGGCATCTATTCAACCGTCACCGTGCTCCCGCTCTTTTACCAGGAGTTGCTCGGCTATACAGCGTTCACTGCGGGCCTCGTGGTTGCGCCGCGCGGCCTCGGTGCCATCTGCGGAATGCCGGTCATTGGCTTTTTATCTAATAAGGTGGATCCGCGCTGGCTGCTCACCTTCGGGTTCACTACCTTCGGTCTTACGACTCTCTACTTCGGCAACATTACTTTGGGCATCTCTCCCACAACGCTGCTTCTGCCCATCCTGATTACCGGCTTCGGCCTGTCGTTCGTTTTCGTGCCCATCTCGACGGCGGCCTACGGAACGCTGCGCAATGAGCAGATCGGTAATGCATCCGGCATCTTCAACCTCATGCGCAATGTCGGGGGTTCGATTGGCATCTCGATCGCATCCACGATGCTGACGCGCCGCTCCGACCTGCACCAAACCGAAATTCTCAACCACGTCCCGCGCACTGGAGCGCAATTCCAGGAACATCTCAATGGCGCGCAGCATATGCTTGCCGGCCACTTCGGAGCCGCCAACAGTAGTGCCCCGGCCTCGGGCGTCCTCTATCGAGAACTCTCGCGTCAGGCGGCTTTGTGGTCCTTCGTCGATGTCTTCCGCTGGCTCTCACTGTTATGCCTGGCCTGCGTCGCGATCGTCTGGACCTTCAAGAAAGTGAAGCCCGGCAAAGGACCGGCCGGCGCACATTAGGGGTGTTAGAGGCCAGCGGAACCGTCCCCATGTTCAGATGCACTGCCGGATAATTAGTGCCCGCCAAGTACGCTTCTATCCGCAGTGGCTTCGGACTTCCTTTTACGCCAGCACACTCGGTGAACCAGTGCTCTCCGCGTCGCCCACGCACCAACAGCAGTGACTGCCCACGCAAGCGTCGCTCCAGCAATTACGAATACGGCGCTCCGCCCTTCCAGCATGCGCCAGATGACCACGGCGAAGGCGATCAACCCGATCGCGCCCAGCGCCGCACCCGCGGCATCAACCGCGGCCGCTTTCCGGCCTCGTTGGGTACCATTCATCCCGGCGTATTCCTTGCGCTTTTCTTCATGCGTTTCGATCAGGCTCGCGGTCGCCGGAAAGATTGCGGGAAACGCCAGAAACAGTCCCCCCACGCCCGGCCCAAACTTCTTCGCAATCACCCCCGCTGCTGCGGTACACACACCGCCGAAGACGAAGCGTATAAGGTACTCGTGCGGCTTCGACTCCTTCAGCGCGTCGAGCTTCATTCCGATCATGACGCCGCTCTCAGCAGACCCCAGGCTCCAAACGATACCGCAAACCACACCGGCATCAGCGCCAGCGTCGTCTTCAGGGCACCCACCTTCCACCGCATCCCGACCCAGGTCACGATCGTCGCGTACACGCAGAAGGCCGCTGCGCCCAGAATCATGGACCGGGCCTCGGCCGCGGCGTAGACCTTGCCGCTGTGCACAACCGCCAACCCCAGGGTGGCGAGCGCAATCGAAGGTGCGGCTCCAAACAAGCCTGCGAAGCTTTTCGGTCGGAACAGATCCCCCATCACCGCGAACAGACTTACCACCACACCGCCAATCGCGAACCGAACCAGTGTCTCCGTCATCGAAGTTCGTTCTCCCGCCTCATTACCGGTTCGCGTTCGTTCGTGCCCGCTGAATCAGAGCCAACGCCTCTTCAGCACCCTTCGTCCCGAGGCAGCGGAAGTTCTTCCCCTGCTGACCCGCATAATTCACAAAAAATTTCTCAAGCTCGTCTAGCCACTTCTCCGGCAGGTCTTTGAAACGGCGGACGCGCGCATACTCGTGGCTCACGCCGGAGACCGCAACCAGCCGATCATTCCGCACCGTCTTCTTGCCTTCCTTCTGCTCACCTTCAATCACGCCGATCAGCCGTGCCTTCACCACCACGCCCGGGTAGGCTGGCTCGTCCATCAGGACCAGTACGTCGATAGGGTCGCCATCATCAGCTTTCGTCTGCGGAATAAACCCGAAATCGTAGGGAAACACCATGCCCGCCGGCAGCACGCTCTTGATATGGAAGACCTCCTGCACCGGATCGAACGAGAACTTGTTTCGCGATCCCGCGGGCGTCTCTACCACCACCTGAAGCAACCCCGATTCTTGGTCGATGAGCTCCAACTGGGCAGGGTCTCTCAGCGACTTCTTCTTCTCTTTCTTGGCCAAGCTAATTCTCCCCTCGTCGCTACCGTCCAATCCGCAAAGCGGGTGAATAGAGTGATTCGAATCCCGATTCTTAGGAGAACCGGCCCGAACTTCGAGGTTGCCTGTCAGACGCGGCGATTCGACCTGACGCGGGCAGATTGACCTGGCTCAACGCGTTGGCTCTGATAGCCTTGCACGCGTAGTATCCGGGTCCTGCATCTCACATCTCGAACCTCAGGAGAGCGCACACTGGCTACCACCCCACCAACGGAACCCTTGGCTGCAATCAATCCAATGGACCCTGCCGCACCCGTGCCGGAGTTTCATGCACAGCGGCGTATGAGCAAGACCCATCGGAACATCCTCTTCACATTTGCCGTCGCACTGGCGCTCGCGCTCGCGTGGGAACTGCGCGAGGTGCTTATGCTGGTCTATGTCAGCGCGCTTTTCGCTGTCGTGCTGATGCCCGTTGTTAACGGGATCGTTCGCTTCGAGCTGCGTGGCGGCCGGCGAATCTCCAAGGGTTTGGCTATAACCCTCCTCCTTGGCTCGGTCATTCTCTTCATTAGCATCCTCCTGGCAATCGGTCTCCCGCCTGTCATTCGCGACATCCGCCAGTTCGCAGCCGATCTTCCCCAGCGCATCCCAGAGCTGATCAACCGCATGCGTCGTCTACCCATGGCGGACCGTCTCGGCGTCGATAACCTTGGCGGACGCATCGAGAACGGTCTGTCCGCCACTGCCGGCTACGTCATAGCGTCGTTTCCGAAATGGGCCGCTCGTCTCTTCGACCTGCTCACCGCCATCGTCCTCTGCGTTTACTTCATGCTGGAAGGTGACCATGCCTATGAGTGGGCCATGTCGCTGCTCGCTATACCGGACCGTCTCCGCCTCGCCGTCACGTTGGAGAAGGCAGAAGTCCGCATGAGTCGGTGGCTATTCGGACAAACACTGCTCATGCTCATCCTCGGCGTGTGCAGCACCATCGCGTTCGGTATGCTGCACGTTCGGTACTTCGTGCTGCTGGGCGTACTGATGGGGCTGATGAACATCATTCCCATCGCGGGCGGCGTGATCACCATCAGCGTGGTCTGTGCCATTGCGGCGCTTGACTCCTGGACCAAAGCCCTGGGCGTGCTCATCTTTTACCTCATCTACGTCAACGTCGAGAACGCTTATCTCACGCCGCGGATCATGCGCTCCAGCGTCAATCTTCTCGGCCTCAGTGTGCTGATTGCGTTGCTCGCCGGCACTGCGCTGGCCGGTGTGGTAGGCGCGCTCGTAGCGGTTCCGACAGCCGCGCTCATCTCCGTGCTGATGGATGAGTACATCGTCCACAAAGACTGGAAAGAGCCTTCACTTGAGCCCTGACGGAGCGTACGACCGTCCGCATTGGCCTGCTATCCTCATACCCGATGGCCGATCTCTCCTTCTCTCAGGCGGAACGCCGCAGCTTCACCGGCCCGGTGCTGCTGGCGCTTGCCGTTCTTGCAGCTGCAATCGGAATCTTTTT
>Ga0157372_10005498_pt1 | contig 13464 bp, 14 predicted proteins | sample C55metaG_FD_115307 | JGI IMG/M metagenome (GOLD analysis project Ga0157372, IMG submission 115307) | Corn rhizosphere microbial communities from Kellogg Biological Station, Michigan, USA - C5-5 metaG | ecosystem: Host-associated > Plants > Roots > Rhizosphere > Soil | place: USA: Michigan... | reverse complement strand
TCGAGAAGATGAAGTCGATGCCGACCGACGATCCGCTGTTCGGGAAGGGGTCGATCCGCGTCGACGGCCGCGCGCTGCATCCAGCGTATCTCGTGCAGGTCAAGACGCCGGCCGAATCGAAGGGGCCGTGGGACTACTACAAGATCGTCTCGACGATCCCGGCCGACCAGGCATTCCGGCCGCTTGCGGACGGCGGCTGTCCGCTGGTGAAGTAACGGCGCAGTCCTTCACTCGAGCCCCCTCCCCGCGGGGGGAGAGGGTGAGGCGAGCCTGATGCAAGCACTCTTCGGCCAGCTGCTGATCGGTCTCATCAACGGCGCGTTCTACGCGATGCTGTCGCTCGGCCTCGCCGTGATCTTCGGGCTGCTCAACATCATCAACTTCACGCACGGCGCGCAATACATGATGGGCGCGTTCTGCGCGTGGTTTCTGCTCAATCACGGGATCGGCGGCTTGACACTCGGTTACTGGCCGTCGCTGATCATCGCGCCGATCGTCGTCGGCATCGTCGGCATCGTCATCGAGCGGACGATGCTGTCGCGCCTCTACAAGCTCGACCACCTGTACGGGCTGCTGCTGACGTTCGGGCTCGCGCTCATCATCCAGGGGCTTTTTCGCAACGAGTTCGGCTCGTCGGGCATGCCGTACCAGATTCCGTCGGTCCTCGCGGGCGGCATCAACCTCGGTTTCATGTTCCTGCCGATCTACCGCGCGTGGGTCATCGTCGCGTCGCTCGTCGTCTGCCTCGCGACGTGGTTCGTCATCGAGCGCACGAAGCTCGGCAGCTACCTGCGCGCGGCGACCGAGAATCCGGCGCTGGTCCAGGCCTTCGGCATCAACGTGCCGCGGATGATCACGCTGACGTTCGGCTTCGGCGTCGGCCTCGCGGCGCTCGCGGGCGTGATGGCGGCGCCAATCTACCAGGTGAATCCGTTGATGGGGGCCGATCTGATCATCGTCGTGTTCGCCGTCGTCGTGATCGGTGGTATGGGATCGATCATGGGCGCGATCCTGACGGGCTTCGGCCTCGGCATCATCGAGGGACTGACGAAATATTTCTGGCCCGAGGCGTCGAGCACCGTGATCTTCGTCATCATGGTGATCGTGCTGCTCGTACGGCCGGCCGGCCTCTTCGGCAGGGAGCGGTGATGGCGGCGATTGCCGAACGCGCTGCGATCCGGACCGCCGCGCGCAATCAGTTCCTGGTGCCGACGCTCGTCATGGTCGTCGCGCTCGCGGTCGCGCCGTTCGCCGGCGTCTACCCGGTGTTCATCGAGAAGGCCCTGTGCTTCGCGCTCTTCGCCTGTGCGTTCAACCTGCTGCTCGGCTTCGGCGGCTTGCTGTCGTTCGGGCACGCGATGTTCCTCGGCACCGCCGGCTACGTCGCCGCGCATGCCGCGAAGGTCTGGGGCGTGACGCCCGAGATCGCGATCCTCGCCGGCACTGCCGCCTCGGCGGCGCTCGGCGCCGTCGTCGGCGCGCTCGCGATACGCCGGCAGGGGATCTATTTCGCGATGATCACGCTCGCCATCGCGCAGATGATGTACTTCTTCTACGTGCAGGCGCCGTTCACGCACGGCGAGGACGGGATTCAGGCCGTGCCGCGCGGGCATCTTTTCGGGTTGATCGATCTCGGCGATCCGCTCGCGATGTACTACACGGTGCTGGTGGTGTTCGTCGCCGCGTTCGCGCTCATTCACCGGATCATCCATTCGCCATTCGGGCAGGTGCTGAAGTCGATTCGCGAGAACGAGCCGCGTGCCATCTCGCTCGGCTACGACGCCGATCGCTACAAGCTGCTCGCGTTCGTGCTGTCGGCGACGCTCGCCGGGCTCGCCGGCGCCTTGAAGGCGATCGTGTTCCAGCTCGCGTCGCTGACGGACGTCTATTGGACGATGTCGGGCGAGGTCGTGCTGATGACGCTCCTCGGCGGCATGGGGACGATCTTCGGCCCCGTCGTCGGCGCGTTCGTGATCGTCACCCTCGAGAACTACCTGGCGGGTTTCGGCGAGTGGGTCACGATCATCACCGGCGTCATCTTCGTCGTCTGCGTGCTCGCGTTCCGGCGAGGAATCGTCGGCGAGCTCGCGGCATGGTGGGCGCGGCGCCGATAAGGCGTGCACTCGCCGCGACCGCAGCCGCCGCGCTCGTGTCGGGCGTGCTCGCGGCGCCGGGCCCTCTCGCCACGAAGGCCGGCTGCCGCGACGGCCGTGCACAAGGGCCGTACGAGCTGCGCGACGCGAGCGGGCAACTGCGCGTCGCGGGGGCGTTCAACGAAGGCACGCGCACCGGCTCGTTCATCTTCTGGCGCGAAAACGGCGTGCGCGAGGCGCACGTGCCGTACGACAACGGGCTTCGCAACGGCACCGTCGCGACATGGTACGAGGGAGCGTCCGACCGCGAGCCGCCGCGGCACGTCGAGTCGGAATGGCGGCACGGTCTTCGGGACGGCACGACGCGCACCTGGTATCCGGACGGGCATCCGCGGTCGCAGAGCGAATATGCGAAGGGCCGGATCGTATCGAGCAGCGCGTGGTCCGATGCCGGCGAGCGGCTCCCGGAGGATGCCGCACGCGCGCTTGCCGAAACGGACGAGCAGACCGCCGACGCCGCGTACGCGGGACTGGACGATCGGATCACGACGCACATGCCGAACTGCGGCCAGAGCTAGTCGTTCGTTCGCTGTACCGCGCACGCACCAACCCCGGGCGCCGCGGTCCAACCGGCATCCTGTGACAAAGGATGCCGCGATGGCGCATACGTGGGAGCCGCATGCGAAGGGAGTCGGCGACGCGGGCGCGCTCGACGATCTCGCGGCGCGCGCGGCGCGCGCATCGATCGTGCTGATCGGCGAGGCATCGCACGGAACGCGCGACTTCTACGCGATGCGGGCGGACCTGACGCGGCGGTTGATCGCCGACCACGGCTTTCGCGCGGTGACGCTCGAGGCCGACTGGCCGGATACGTTCCGCGCGCATCGTTACGTCACCGGCCGCTCCGACGACGGCGATGCCGTGGCCGCGCTGTCCGATTTCCGCCGCTTTCCCGCGTGGATGTGGCGCAACGAAACGATGCGCGACTTCGTCGGCTGGCTCGCCGAATTCAACACCGCGCGCACACCCGACGCGCGCACCGGGTTATTCGGGCTCGATCTCTACAGCCTGCACGCGTCGATCGAATCGGTACTCGCGTATCTCGACCGCGTCGATGCCGACGCCGCGGCCCGCGCGCGAAGCCGCTACGCGTGCTTCGAATACTTCGGCGACGATCCGCAGGGCTACGCGATCGGCGTCATGCAGGGCTTCGATCCCTGCGAGGACGAGGCGGTCGCGCAGCTCGTCGATCTGCGGCGGCGTGCGATGCTGCCGCGCGCGGCGGGCGCGGGCGACCCGCTCGACGTGTTTTCGGCCGAGCAGAACGCGCGGCTCGTCGTCAACGCCGAACGTTATTACCGGGCGATGTACCGCGGACGCGAATCGACGTGGAATCTGCGCGACCGGCACATGGTCGACACGCTCGCCGCGCTCCGCGAACGCATCCCCGGCGCGTCGGACGGCACCGTCGTCTGGGCGCACAACTCGCATCTCGGCGATGCGCGGGCAACCGAGATGAGCCGTCGCGGCGAGGTCAACGTCGGCCAGCTCGTGCGCGAGCGTTACGGGCCCGACGTGTTTTCGATCGGCTTCTCGACGTTCGACGGTACCGTGACGGCTGCGTCCGACTGGGATGCGCCCGCCGAGCGCAAGCGCGTGCGGCCGGGCCTCGCCGGAAGCTACGAGCGGATGTTTCACGAGCGCGGCGCGGATCGCTTCTGGCTCGATCTCGGCGATCGCGACGTCGCGGCTGCGCTCCGCGGAGCGCTGCTGCAGCGCGCGATCGGTGTGATCTACCGGCCCGAAACGGAGCGCTGGAGCCATTATTTCGAGGCGCGGCTGCCCGAGCAGTTCGACGCGATCGTCCATCTCGACAACACGGTTGCCGTAACGCCGCTCGATCGCACGGCAGGCTGGGACGAAGGCGAACCGCCGGAAACCTGGCCAACGGCGCTCTGAAGCGTTCGCCGCTCGTGCGCGGGTTTGACCCGTTGTTCGAAAACACGATAAAATCGTCTGTTTGGTGCTCGATGCGCGTGTTTTTGCGCGGGTGGCGATGTTTGGCGGTTCGAAGGAAGTCGCTTGACGCGTTCGATGCGTGACCGGCTGATCGTCGGCAACTGGAAAATGAACGGCGATCTCGCGACGAATGCGCGGCTTCTTCGCCGCCTTACGGCCGAGTGGCGCGCGCCCGGCGGTCGCGTGCTGGCGGTCTGCGTACCGACGCCGTATCTCGCGCAGGCGCAGTCGGAGCTTCGCGCGTCGGCGGTGGCATGGGGCGCGCAGGACGTGAGCGAGCACGTGAAGGGCGCGTACACGGGTGACGTGTCGGCCGCGATGGTTGCCGAATTCGGCGCCCGCTATGCAATCGTCGGCCATTCCGAGCGCCGCCAGTTGCATGGGGAAACCGACGCCGTCGTGGCGGCGAAGGCGCGTGCGGCGCTGGCGGCGGGGCTCGTTCCGATCGCGTGCGTCGGTGAAACGCTTGCCGAGCGCGAGCGCGGCGACACCGATTCGGTCGTCGCGCGCGAGGTCGACGCGTTGACGGATGCGCTCGGCGCCGACACGTCGCGCATCGTCGTCGCGTACGAGCCGATCTGGGCGATCGGCACGGGCAGGACGGCGACGCCCGAGCAGGCGCAGGCCGTCCACGCGGCGGTGCGGGCGCGGCTTGCGCGTGCGGGAGCGGGCGACGTTCCGATCCTGTACGGCGGGAGCGTGAAGGCCGCGAATGCGGCCGCGCTCTTCGCGATGGCGGACATCGACGGCGGCCTCGTAGGCGGCGCGTCGCTCGATGCCGATGAATTTTTGATGCTCGGGCGTGCCTAATTGGCTGCACGTCGGTGGAGAAAGTGTTCGAATGACGATGATTCAATCGCTGGTTCTCGCGTTGCACGTGCTGGCGGCGCTCTCGGTGTGCGGTTTCGTGCTCCTTCAGCACGGAAAGGGCGCGGACATGGGCGCGGCATTCGGCAGCGGTTCATCGGGCAGCCTGTTCGGTGCGGCCGGCTCGGCGAACTTCCTCTCGCGGACCACGGCCATCCTCGCAACCGTGTTCTTCGCGACGAGCGTCGCGCTCACGTGGTTCGGCTCCCAGCAGGGCGCTCCGCAGGGCGTGATGGAGAAGGGCGTGATGGAACGCTCGCTGCCGGCAAAGTCGTCGGAGGTTCCGGGGGCCAAGCCTTCGGAGGTACCCGCGCCCGCGACGCCGCCGGCATCGGCGCCGGCAGCCGCACCGAGCGGCGGTGGTTCGTCCGAAGTACCGAAATGATTCAGGTATCGGGGATCAGGGATCAGGAATCAGTAAAGGGCCGTGACGTGGAGCGGGTTTGCCGATACCTGACCTCTGATTCCTGATACCTGTCGCAGCCGACGTGGTGAAATTGGTAGACACGCTGTCTTGAGGGGGCAGTGGCGAAAGCCGTGGGAGTTCGAGTCTCCCCGTCGGCACCATTTGCAGGTATCCGGAATCAGGTATCAGGGATCAGCAAAACCGACCGATCTCACGCGCTTTCCTGATCCCGATCCCTGATACCCGATCCCTGATACCCGATACCTGGTAATGCTGGCTCAATATTTTCCCATCCTGCTGTTCATCCTGTTCGGCCTCGGGCTCGGCGCGCTGCTGCTCGGCGTCGGCCGCTTCGTGTCGCCGTCGCGGCCGGATCCCGAGAAGCTGTCGCCGTACGAGTGCGGCTTCGAGGCGTTCGAGGATGCGCGGATGAAGTTCGACGTCCGCTATTACCTGGTCGCGATTCTCTTTATCGTGTTCGATCTCGAAATCGCGTTCCTTTTCCCTTGGGCGGTCGTGCTGCGGGATATCGGCTATTTCGGCTTCGTCGCGATGCTCGTCTTTCTTGCGATTCTCGTCGTCGGCTTCATCTACGAGTGGAAGAAGGGCGCATTGGAGTGGGAGTAAGGATCCATGGCGATTGAAGGCGTTCTGGAGAAGGGCTTCGTCACGACGACGCTCGACAGCGTCATCAACTGGGCGCGCAACGGCTCGATGTGGCCGATGACGTTCGGCCTCGCCTGCTGCGCCGTCGAGATGATGCACGCGGGGGCGTCGCGCTACGATCTCGACCGGTTCGGCGTCGTGTTCCGGCCCAGTCCGCGGCAGTCCGACGTGATGATCGTCGCCGGCACGCTCTGCAACAAGATGGCACCGGCGCTGCGCAAGGTCTACGACCAGATGGCGGAGCCGCGCTGGGTGATCTCGATGGGCTCCTGCGCGAACGGCGGCGGCTACTACCACTACTCGTACTCGGTCGTGCGCGGCTGCGACCGCATCGTGCCGGTCGACATCTACGTGCCCGGCTGCCCGCCCACGGCCGAGGCGCTGCTCTACGGCATCCTGCAGCTCCAGAACAAGATCTGGCGCACGAACACGATCGCGCGGTGATGGGCGACGACACCGGCCGCGCGGCGGCGAGCAGCGAAACCGACAAGCTGACGGCGGCGCTCGCCGGCTGCTTCGACGGCAGTGCGATCAGGCGCACGATCGTCGATCGCGGCGAGGTGACGATCGTCGTCGACGTCGATCGCTATCTCGACGTGATGCGCACGCTGCGCGACCGGGTGGAGCTGCGCTTCGGGATGCTGATCGACCTTTGCGGCGTCGACTATTCGAGCTTCGGCGCCGGAGCATGGGAAGGCGGACGCTTCGCGGCCGTGTCGCACCTGCTTTCGCTCGCGCACAACCGGCGCCTTCGCGTCCGGACGTTCGCCGCGGACGACGCGTTTCCCGTGGTGCCGAGCGTCGTCGACATCTGGCCCGCGGCGAACTGGTTCGAGCGCGAGGCGTTCGACCTCTACGGCATCATGTTCCCCGGTCATCCGGATCTGCGGCGGCTCCTCACCGACTACGGCTTCGTGGGCCATCCGTTCCGCAAGGACTTCCCGATCTCCGGCTACGTCGAGATGCGCTACGACCCGGAGCAGGGACGGGTCATCTATCAGCCGGTGACGATCGAGCCGCGCGAGGTCACGCCGCGGGTCGTGCGCGAAGAGAACTACGCGGAGAACGAGTAGCGCCGTGGCCGAGGTTCGCAACAATAGGGATTTGAGCGGCCGCCGCCTCGCGGCACCAGAGCTCGCCGCTCCGCTCGACTTGCTTCGCAAGTTGGCGGTCGCCGGAGTTGATCGTGTAACGCTTCGATCAACCGGCAGTGGTCGGTCAACGGCGGTGCTTCGTGGCTGAGATCCGTAACTACACGATGAACTTCGGCCCGCAGCATCCGGCGGCCCACGGCGTGCTGCGCCTCGTGCTGGAGCTCGACGGCGAGGTGATCGAGCGCGCAGACCCGCACATCGGCCTCCTCCATCGCGCGACCGAAAAGCTCGCCGAGCACAGGACGTGGATCCAGTCGCTGCCGTACATGGATCGTCTCGACTACGTGTCGATGATGTGCAACGAGCACGCGTACTGCCTCGCGATCGAGCGCCTGCTCGGAATCGACGTGCCGGAGCGCGCGCTCTACATCCGCACGATGTTCGACGAGTTGACGCGGATCCTCAACCACCTGATGTGGCTCGGCTCGCACGCGCTCGACATCGGCGCGATGACACCATTTCTCTACGCGTTCCGCGAGCGCGAGGACATCCTGGACATGTATGAAGCGGTGTCCGGCGCACGGATGCACGCCGCGTACTACCGGCCCGGCGGCGTCTACCGCGACCTTCCCGACCGGATGCCGCAATACCAGCCGTCGAAGACGCGCAGCACGCGCGAGATCGAGGAGCGCAACGGAAACCGGCAGGGGTCGCTCCTCGATTTCATCGACGACTTCGTTCGGCGGTTCCCGGGCAACGTCGACGATTACGAGACGCTGCTCACGGACAACCGGATCTGGAAGCAGCGCACCGTGGGTATCGGCGTCGTCACCGCCGAGCGCGCGATCGCACTCGGCTTCACCGGGGCGATGCTGCGCGGCTCCGGCGTGCCGTGGGACCTGCGCCGCAAGCAGCCGTATGCGGTCTACGACAGGATGGCGTTCGAGGTACCGGTCGGCGTCAACGGTGACTGCTACGACCGCTACCTCGTGCGCATGGAGGAGATGCGGCAGTCGAACCGCATCGTTCGCCAATGCAGCGAGTGGCTGCGCGCCAATCCGGGGCCCGTCATCACCGACAACCACAAGGTCGCGCCGCCGCCCCGCGAGGGAATGAAGGAGAACATGGAAGAGCTGATCCATCACTTCAAGCTCTTCACCGAAGGCATTCACGTGCCGGCCGGCGAGGTGTACGCGGCGATCGAGCATCCGAAGGGCGAGTTCGGCGTTTACGCGATCTCGGACGGCGCGAACAAGCCATATCGGATCAAGCTGCGGCCGCCGGATTACGTGCACCTGTCGGCGCTCGACGAGATGGCGCGCGGCCACATGATCGCCGACGTCGTCGCGATCATCGGCACGCAGGACATCGTATTCGGGAGCATCGACCGGTGAGCAAGATGAGCGCCGCAGAGCCGCCTCAAGGCGCGAATTCCGCCCCCTCGGGGGGCAGCGAAGCGGCGAAGCCGCGAGCGTCGGGGGATCACATCCTCAATCTCGATCAGCTCGAAGGCGGGCGCGAGCTTCGCCACGGCGATCGCTTCGACGCGACGCTCGCCCCCGTCGGATCGCGCATCGGCGCACGCCAGCTCGGCTACAACGTGACCACGGTGGCGCCCGGCAAGCGCGCGTTCCCGTTCCACAATCACCATGTGAACGAGGAGCTGTTTTTCGTCCTCGAAGGCGAGGGCACGCTTCGGCTCGGTTCGGACGAGCATCGCGTGCGCAAGGGCGACTTCGTCTGCTGCCCGGCAGGCGGCCCCGCGCACCAGTTCATCAACACGGGCACGTCGCCGCTGCGTTATCTCGCGGTGAGCACGATGGTCGATAGCGACGTATGGCATTACCCCGATTCGAAGAAATTCGGGGTCATCGCCGGCCGCGATCCATCGCGAGCGCCGGCCGATGCGTCGTTTCCTTCGCGCTTCGTCCCCGACGATGTCGGCGTCGGTTACTGGCATGGAGAATAGGTTGATAAGCGATGGCGCGCTGCGCCGCATCGACCGCGAGGCGGCGAAGTATCCGGCCAACCAGAAGCGCTCCGCCGTCATCGCCGCGCTCGCGATCGCACAGGACGAGCACGGGTGGCTTTCGGCCGAAGTGATGGACGACGTCGCGCGGCACCTCGGCCTGCCGGCGATCGCGGTTTACGAGGTCGCGACGTTCTACTCGATGTTCGAGCTGAAGCCGACGGGCCGCTTCAAGCTCACGCTCTGCACGAACCTGCCGTGCGCGTTGTCCGGCGCGACCGCGGCCGCGGAGCATCTCAAGCGGCGGCTCGGCATCGGCTTCGGCGAAACGACCGGCGACGGCAAGTTCACGCTCAAGGAAGGCGAGTGCTTCGGCGCGTGCGGCGACGCCCCGGTGATCCTCGTCAACAACAAGCGCATGGCGAGCTTCATGGATCCGCCGCAGCTCGACGCGATGCTCGACGAGCTCTCCGCGGCCGCTGATCGGGGCGAAGGCGCCGGAATGGGTAAACAGACCACGAGCGGCGAAGGGCCGCCCCGAGCCGCGAGTTCCGCCCCCCCGGGGAGCAGCGAAGCGGCAAAGCCGCGAGCGTGGGGGGATCACAACCGGTGAATGCGCCGTCCGAATTCCTGGATTACGGCCCCGACGCGGTGCTGATGGCCGGCCTCACGGGTCGCAACTGGCGTCTCGCCGATTACGTGCAGCGCGGCGGCTACGACGCGCTGAAGAAGATCCTGAACGACAAGATCCCGCCCGAGCAGGTGGTCGCCGAGGTGAAGAAATCGGCGCTGCGGGGCCGTGGCGGCGCGGGCTTTCCGACAGGTCTCAAGTGGAGCTTCATGCCGCGGCAGTTCCCCGGCGACAAGTACCTCGTCTGCAACTCCGACGAAGGCGAGCCCGGCACGTTCAAGGACCGCGACCTGCTCCGCTACAACCCGCATTCGCTGTTCGAGGGCATGGCGATCGCGGCGTACGCGATGGGTTGCGCACGCGGCTACAACTACGTCCACGGCGAGATCTGGGACGTCTACGAGCGCTGCGAGGAAGCGATCGCCGAAGCGTACGAAGCCGGTTTTCTCGGCGACGACATCCTCGGCAGCGGCTTCAGTTTCCACCTCTACAACCACCACGGCTACGGCGCGTACATCTGCGGTGAGGAAACCGCGCTGCTCGAATCGCTCGAAGGCAAGAAGGGAATGCCGCGCTTCAAGCCGCCGTTTCCGGCAAGCTACGGCCTCTACGGCAAGCCGACGACGATCAACAACACCGAGACATTCGCCGCGGTGCCGTGGATCATTCGCAACGGCGGCCAGTGGTTCCTCGACCTGGGCTTGCCGAACAACGGCGGCACGAAGATTTTCTCGGTGTCGGGCGACGTCGCGCGTCCCGGCAACTTCGAGGTCAAGCTCGGCACGCCGTTCCCGACGCTGCTCGAGATGGCGGGCGGCATGCGCGGTGGACGCGCGCTGAAGGCGGTGATCCCGGGCGGCTCCTCCGCGCCGGTGCTCCCGGCCGACGTGATGATGGGCCTCACGATGGATTACGACGCGATCGCGAAGGCCGGCTCGATGCTCGGCTCGGGCGCGGTCATCGTGCTGAACGACACGCGGTGCATGGTGAAGAGCCTGTTGCGGCTGTCGTATTTCTATTACGAGGAGTCGTGCGGCCAGTGCACACCGTGCCGCGAAGGCACCGGCTGGCTGTGGCGCATGGTGAACCGCATCGAGAACGGCGATGGCCGCACCGAGGATCTCGATCTGCTGACGGAGGTCGCGGACAACATCCAGGGCCGGACGATCTGCGCGCTCGGCGACGCGGCCGCACTGCCGGTCAAGAGCTTCATCAAGCATTTCCGCAGCGAGTTCGAGCATCACGTCGCGCACAAGCAGTGCGTCGTCCCATCGTATGTCTGAAGCGAAGCTTTTGAACATCGAGGTCGACGGGCGCGCCGTGCAGGTCCCGCACGGCAGCACGGTCATGGATGCAGCGAACAAGCTCGGCATCTACGTCCCGTTCTTCTGCTATCACAAGAAGCTGTCGATCGCGGCGAACTGCCGGATGTGCCTCGTGCAGGTCGAGAAGGCGCCCAAACCGGTGCCGGCCTGCGCAACGCCGGCCACCGACGGCATGAAGGCATGGACGCATTCGGAGCAGGCGATCAGGGCGCAGAAGGGCGTCATGGAGTTCCTGCTCATCAACCATCCGCTCGACTGCCCGATCTGCGACCAGGGCGGCGAATGCCAGTTGCAGGATCTGTCGGTCGGCTACGGCGCTTCGTCGTCGCGCTATCGCGAGAAGAAGCGCGTCGTGTTCCACAAGCCGATGGGGCCGCTGATCTCCGCCGAGGAGATGACCCGCTGCATCCACTGCACGCGCTGCGTGCGCTTCGGCGCCGAGATCGCCGGCATCATGGAACTCGGCATGTCGGGCCGCAGCGAGCACGCCGAGATCCAGGCGTTCGTCGGGCGCACGGTCGATTCGGAGCTCTCCGGCAACATGATCGACATCTGCCCGGTCGGCGCGCTCACGTCGAAGCCATTCCGCTTCGCCGCGCGTTCGTGGGAGCTCTCGCGGCGCAGGAGCGTGTCGCCGCACGATTCGCATGGCAGCAACCTGATCGTGCAGGTCAAGAACAACCGCGTGATGCGGGTGTTGCCGCTCGAGAACGAGGCGGTCAACGAGTGCTGGTTGTCCGACAAGGACCGCTTCTCGTACGAGGCGCTCGGCGGCGAGGAGCGGCTCACGCAGCCGATGCTGAAGCAGAACGGCGAGTGGAAGGCGGTCAACTGGCAGGTGGCGCTCGAGTTCGTCGCGCGGGGCCTCGCCGACACCGTCGCCCGGCACGGGGCCGATGCGATCGGCGCACTCGTATCGCCGCATTCGACGCTCGAGGAGATGGCGCTCGCCGCCCGGTTGGTGCGCGGCCTCGGCAGCGATAACGTCGATTTTCGGCTGCGGCAAACCGATTTCCGCGGCGACGCCCATCGCGACGGCATTCCGTGGCTCGGCATGCCGATCGCCGACGTGAACAGGCTCGAGCGCGCGCTCGTCGTCGGCAGCTTCCTCCGCAAGGATCATCCGATGCTCGCGCTGCGGCTGCGGCAGGCGGCGAAGAAGGGCGCGCAGGTCTCGTCGCTGCATTCGGTCGACGACGACTGGCTGATGCCGATCGCGAATCGCGCAATCGTTCCGCCGGCGCGGTTGCCGGCGATGCTCGCGGAGATCGTCGTGGCGGCTGCCCAGGTCGCCGGCAAGGAGGCGCCGCCGTCGCTGCGCGACGTGGAGCCGTCCGCGGTCGCTGGACGAATTGCCGCGAGCCTCGCGAGCGGCGAGCGGCGCGCGATCCTGCTCGGCAATTATGCGATCCAGCACCGCGAGGCATCGCAGATCGTCGCGCTTGCGCAGATGCTCGCGTCGCTCACGGGCGCGACGTTCGGCGTCTGCGGCGAAGCCGCCAACAGCGTCGGCGGCTATCTCGCCGGCGCACTGCCTCAGGCGGGCGGGCGCAATGCGCAGGCGATGCTCGGCGTCGACGCTGGCGAGCCGCGGCGCGCCTACCTCGTGCTGCATGCAGAGCCCGAGTTCGACTTTGCGAATCCGGTCAGCGCGCGTGCCGCGCTCGAGAAGGCCGATCTCGTCGTCGTGCTGTCGCCGTTCCGCACGGCGACGCGCTACGCCGACGTGCTCTTGCCGGTTGCGCCGTTCACCGAAACGTCGGGCACCTTCGTCAATTGCGAAGGGCGCGTGCAGCCGTTCCTCGGCGTCGCGCAGCCACTCGGCGATACACGGCCGGCGTGGAAGGTGCTGCGCGTGCTCGGCACGATGCTGAATCTCGAAGGCTTCGCGTTCGATACGTCGGAAGAGGTCCGCGAAGCCGTGCTCCGCGACGCGGGCGACCTCGCTGCGCGACTCGCGAACGCCACGCGAATCGAATTGACGCCGCCGGCGCGCGCGAACGGCGCGATCGAGCGCGTGGCCGACGTGCCGATCTATTTCGCCGATCCGCTCGTTCGCCGCGCGGAGCCGTTGCAGCAGACCACCGACGCGAAGCCGCCGCGCGCGCGCGTGAGCCGGACGCTGCTCGACAGCCTCGGGATCGACGAAGGCGCGCAGATCAAGGTCCGCCAGGGCCGCGGCGAGGCGGTGCTCGCGACGCAGGTCGATCCGGGCGTGCCGCCGGGCGTCGTCCGCATCGCCGCTGCGCATCCGTCGACGTGCGGGCTCGACGGACTCTCCGGCCCGATCGAGGTCGAGCGGGCATGAGTGCGAAGGGCCGCCCCGAGCGCGAATTGCGCCCCCCGGGGGGGCAGCGAAGGGGCGAAGCCCCGAGCGTGGGGGAAACCATGAGT
>Ga0157372_10005497_pt1 | contig 13464 bp, 12 predicted proteins | sample C55metaG_FD_115307 | JGI IMG/M metagenome (GOLD analysis project Ga0157372, IMG submission 115307) | Corn rhizosphere microbial communities from Kellogg Biological Station, Michigan, USA - C5-5 metaG | ecosystem: Host-associated > Plants > Roots > Rhizosphere > Soil | place: USA: Michigan... | reverse complement strand
TGCGATTAACCAAAGTGCCGCTTTTCGTGATTTGCGTGGGCGTACATCCCCTGTCGCCGCGGACCGTATATTTATCTTAGTTACGGCATTGTCAAATGAACCCGTTTGCGAATCGCGCAAAATCCTTTTCAGATCGGCGCGCAATTCTGAAAAGCTCTGGTAGCGCGCTGCACGATCTTTTGCCATCGCACATTCGACGATGTGGTCCAATTCAGCAGGGATTTGATCGTTTGATTCGCGAAGTGACGGTTGGATTTTGTTGATTGTCGCGTTGTAGATTGCCGCGTCGCTCGGGCCCGCAAATGGCATGACGCCCGAGAGCATTTCGTAAAGGACCACGCCGAAACTGAAAATATCGGTTCGAGCATCAACGTGTTCACCAAGAACCTGTTCGGGCGACATGTAATTTATCGTGCCCATCAGGCGGTTCGGCGCTGTGTGTTCACGAGTTTCAAAATCACCCGAATCAAGTCCGCTCAGTTTTGCCAAACCGAAATCCAGCACTTTAACGATCCCATCACGACGAATCATGATATTCGCCGGCTTGATGTCGCGGTGGATGATGCCGACCGAATGCGCCGTCTTCAGCGCGCCCGTAATTTGGATCGCAATCTTGACAGCTTCCTGCCATGGAAGTGGTTTCTCAGCAATGCGCTCCCGCAGGGTCTGGCCGTCAATGTATTCAGTCGCGATGAAATTGCCAGCTTCGGTCTCTTCGATCGAGTAAATCGTGATGATGTTTGGATGATTGAGTGCGGAAACAGCGCGGGCTTCCTTCTTGAAACGATTTATTCGCTCAACATCAGTTTCAAACTGTGCCGTCAAAATTTTGAGAGCGATGCGGCGGTGTAGTTTCGTATCTTCGGCCAGATAGACTTGGCCCATCCCACCTGCGCCCAGGAGTCTTATGATTTTGTAGTGACTGATTTCCTGGCCTCCAAGGTTCGTCTGCTTTTCTTCTTGTGCAAACATCTCAGCGGCTAAGGACAAGGGAGGCTTCTCAAAGAAATTATTCGAAGAGCTCTTTATGGCAAGCAGAGTTTCAAGTTCACGAAGCAAGTCTTTATCTTCACCGCAGCTCTTCTCGATAAAAGACCTGCGGTCAGTCGGAGAGAGCTCCAACGCTGAGTGATAGAGTTCTTCTATTTGTCTTAGGCGTTCAGGATCCATTCAAAGGATTGCGATCGACTCTCTGTTTGGCAGGCAAACGGTGCAGTAGCCCGACTGTCAAGGAGGGCTACCCTGCAATGTATGCGTCCTGACAGAGCCCTCCTTGACAGTCGGGCTACTGCACCGGCTGCGGCACAGATAGGTTCCTTACTTCTGCAGTTCACGTAATAACCAGGTCTGGGCAAAACTCCAATCGCGCTTGACGGTTTCTGGGGAAACTTGCAAAACATCGGAGATCTCTGCGACATGTAATCCGGCAAAAAACTTCATTTCTACAACGCGGACTTTGCGTTCATCTAAAGCCGCCAACCGGTTCAGAGCATCATCGAGTGCGACGATTTCTTCCGATGATTGGTTCGTGACTCGCATATTTTCCTTCAGCGTCACCCTCTCCTGCCACCCACCACGTTTCCGGTTGTTCTTAGAACGCGCGTAATCAACCAGGATGTGACGCATCGCTTTTGCCGCCACGCCGAAGAAATGGCTGCGGCTTTGCCAATTTCGCTGCTCACCTCCCGCAATTTTCAGATAGGCTTCGTGAATCAGGTCGGTAGTCTGAAACGTATGTCCGGAGGGTTGGCGGCGCATGTAGTTTCTAGCCATACGGCGCAGCTCTTCATAGACGAGCGGCATCAGCTGTTCAAGCGCATACTCATCGCCCTTACTCCAATCAAGCAACAAAAGAGAAATCTGATGCGAGTTGTTATCTGGCGTCATTCTGGGTCGAGAAGTTGCGCGGATTATACACCAGACAAACCTCTTCACGGTCGTGACCCTTTCTAGCTCTGAATATCGTGTAGATAAAGGACACTGAAGAAACGGTCAGCCGTGGAGTAGAGATCAGACATTCGATTAATGCTCAGATTTAATCTCCAGCGATGACCCTTTTTCTCTTCGAACTTCGTTTAAGGAGGTAGAGACAATCCCCAACGAATAGGAGAAAGATCATGAAAATCAATCGCACTTTAGTCAGTTTGCTTCTCGTTTTGATTCTCACCGTCAGCGTTGTCGTCGTAGCCCAAGTCAACCGTCCGTTTCGCAACGGCTCAGTCTGGTCCATCAGTTTTATCAAGATGAGACCGGGGATGGAGACGGCGTATCTTAAATACGTCGCGGGCGATTGGAAGCGTGAGCAGGAGGCGCTGAAGAAAGACGGGCAGATCCTTTCCTACAAAGTGATCACTACAGAGGCGCATGGCTCAAGTGATTGGAACATCATGTTGATGAGTGAATACAAGGATCTGGCAACGAGGGAAGCCAACGAAGATAAGGCCGACAACCTGGCGCAAACAGTAGTCGGCAATGATGAGAAGCAAATGCAGGGTTATCGAGATCGGCTGCAAATCCGCGAAGTTCTGGACATCCGCACAGCACGCGAGATCGTTTTGGAACCACGTCGCTAGACGGTTACCCCGCGGGCACTACTTCAGTTTGTCTCGTTGACGCATGGCGCGCGAGTGTTGCTGGTTACTTCGCGCACCGGCATTTTCGTCGCTTTTGAGAGCAGGTTGGCAAGCGCACTCTCATGGACAGGATCGAGATGTTGGACCAACACGAAGGCCATTCCGGTGTCCTACGGTAAGTTCTTTAACAACCGGGTGAATGCTTCGAGACCTCCGGCTGAAGCTCCAATTCCCACTACTGGAAACGAGTCTGCATTGGTTTTGGCTGACTCGAGCCAGACCAGCATTTCTTAGTTTGAAGACCTGATCGCCTAAAGCTAGAGTCTAAGACCGGCTGTTTTCGCAAGTGATGTGTTCCGACATCATCTACGAGATTACGTGTTTGGCTGCCTTCTTTGTGCCCCGCCCAAAGTGCTTACCCGCGCGCCCCATGTGTTTTCCAAAATGTTTGCCCCCTCGCACCAAACGGCCGTGCTTGACGTTTCGGCCCATGCTTCGGCCAGCCCTGCCAACCTCTCTGCCGCTGTTTTTCATATGTCCGGAAGGACTGTCGCTGTTTTGTTGTGCAATAGCGCATAGCGGGGAGAGGGCTAAAGAAAGTGCGATTGCCACCACCATTGAAACTATGATCAACTTTTGTTTGATATTCATTCTTTCATTATGCACTACTGAGTTTGCGGGTCTGTGCGCTACTACACTTAGCTTCAAATGCAAAAAGAAACATGAAGCGACGCGGAAAGCATGAGAGCGGTCGATCGGCAATATGCTGAGCTTCAACCGCCTTAGTTAGCCACCATTGATTAGCTGTCTCAAATCCTTGGCTTTCGAATTGCTATCAGTTTGAAGCGTAACGAGCATTCTTGTAACGATTACGTGACTGCCCTTGCGACGCGTACTTTGGATGGTGTTCGCCCCTGCCGAATTGGTTTAAGGAAATAATCGAAGTTGAAGGAGAGAAGATGAAAAGAGAAGTAAGTTTGTTTAAGGGGGCTGCCGCCGGACTAGTGGCCGGTTTCGTTGCATCCTGGGTAATGAATCAGTTTCAGGCGAAGTTGGGGGAATCTCTCTCAGGGCGCCAAAAGTCTCATGGGGCGCAATCAGAACAAAGTGGAACTCCCGAAGGTGGTGTGGGAGAGTTTCTCAAGAAGCGCGGTGCCGAAGACTCTGAAGATGATGCAGCAGAGCGTACCGCGAATTTTTTAAGTGTCGCGGCTTTCAATAAACCGCTGTCAAAAGGAGAGAAGGACTTGGGAGGCACGATTTTTCATTACGCGTTTGGTGCCGGTACAGGTGCTTTATACGGCGCGGCATCGGAGGTGGTTCCGTTCGTTAGAACTGGCCTGGGATTGCCATTTGGCTTAGGCGTTTGGGCGGTCGCAGACGAGTTTGTTGTTCCCGCCCTGGGTCTTTCGAAATCTCCTTCGGAATATTCAGCTTCGATCCATGGGTATGCATTGTGTTCGCATTTGGTTTATGGATTAGCCACGGAATTGACTCATCGCCTCACACGCCGTGCACTGAGTACAAGAGAAGTTTTCTAAATCGCCATCTCACACTCTCAATCGGGTGGGCAAAATAATTAAACGCTCTAGTATCTTGTTCTGTAAAAGTACGTGCGCGCCAAGTTAGATTTGTTGAGGTGTTCGAAAATAAGATTGGAAAGTTTTAATCGAAGACTTCACCCCTTCCCGTCACCGACATAGATTAGTCAAAGAACCTTGCCTTTCAGGCGTCCAGCGAACAATTCCGTCAGGGGTCACTCGTGGTTGTGATGTCGTCGACAACAATCGACAACAATCGAACTGTTCCAATTTACACGGAACCAAAGTTGCGAGTCCTATAACACATTTTGAGAGGAGCATTACCAATGAACGCTTTTACTTTACTTAAGGACGATCATGAAAAAGTGGCCGGCATTTTAGAGAAGATCGATGAAACGACCGAACGTGCAACAAAAGGCAGGGAAGAACTCTTCACTCAACTCAAGAGTGAACTGGACGTTCACACGCGAATCGAAGAGGAGATTCTTTATCCAACTCTAGAGGAATACGAGGAGACGCGCGCCATATCACTCGAAGCCTATGAGGAACACGCAGTCGTTAAGCAACTATTAGAAGAGCTCTCATCCCAACCCAAGGATGATGAACAATGGACAGCGAAGTTTACAGTGCTTAAAGAAAACATTGAGCACCATGTGGAAGAAGAAGAAGGCGAGATGTTTAAAAAGGCCCGCAAGGTCCTCGGCGAAGACGAAATCGAAAAGCTAGGAGATCGCTTACAGGAAGCGAAGCGAGTTCAAAAGTCGGCAATGGCGGGATAAGTTTCGCCGAGGTGTAAACTAATCATCATCGACGATAAGCGTAGCCGCAAGTATCTGAAGCGCAGTTAGCCTGCGATACCAAGAATAAAGCGTGGACTCAGACTCTCCAGGCATAGCTGTCTTCTGTCATTCAACAAGGGGGTAACGTCAATGAAAAGAAATCACGAGCCAAAAATCGATGGACGAGCGACTCTGCCTGCAATCAATAGTGCAGGGATTGAATCACGCTTTGTTCAGCGATCCATAGAGAACGCATCTAAACACCAACCCGACTTAGTTTGTTTCTCACATTTGCGATGGGATTTTGTCTATCAACGCCCACAGCACTTGTTAACACGTAGCGCGCGAGACCGTCGTGTGTTCTTTGTCGAAGAGCCCGTGTTCGATCAGGGTTCTATGCGACTTGAGGTAGCAGAACGTGAGCGTGGTGTGCGGGTTGTTGTTCCGCATCTGCCTGAAGGTTTAAGAAGCGAAATCGCCACTGCGGCGATAATGAAGGATATGACACGTCGGTTATTCCTGGAGCACGGAATCCGCGAGTATGTGTTTTGGTACTACACGCCGATGGCTCTAACTTTCACTGATGACTTCAATCCGATCGCTTCCATCTATGATTGCATGGATGAGCTTTCCGCCTTCAAAGGCGCCAACTCGCGTTTGCCGTACTTGGAAAAACAGCTCTTTGAAAGAGTCGATCTGGTTTTCACGGGTGGTCATAGTCTTTATCAAGCGAAACAGCACGCACACCCTGCAGTTTATTCATTTCCGAGCAGCATTGATCTATCGCATTTTGGTAACGCTCGATCTTTTAAGCCCGACCCATTGGATCAAAAAAACATTGCGCACCCTCGTTTAGGTTTTTTCGGAGTCATAGACGAGCGATTTGATATCGAACTACTCGATGCCGTTGCTGGAAGGCGTCCTGATTGGCAGTTCATCGTGATTGGCCCAGTTGTCAAAATTCAACTCGACTCATTGCCAAAACATCCGAACATCCATTATTTGGGTCCCAAAAAATACCAGGAGCTTCCCGCGTACCTTTCGAATTGGGACATAGCTTTATTACTTTTTGCGCGCAATGAGTCGACGCGCTTCATAAGTCCCACAAAGACTCCCGAGTACTTAGCTGCGGGCAAGCCCGTCATCTCCACACCCATTCAAGACGTTGTCAGGCCGTATGGAGAATTGAATCTTGTGAGCATTGCGGATGGTCCGCTCGACTTTGTCCGTGCGGCAGAGAAATTTCTGACCAAGTCCTACGAACAAACTGATTGGCTAAATAGGGTTGATCAGTTTCTCGCAAACATGTCATGGGATAAGACCTGGCAGGAAATGAGTGAGCTCATTAATCAAGCAGTGGAAATAAAACGACACCCGAGCACCGTGCGGACGCGAGTTGCCAAAGCTGAGAAAAGAGCAACAGCCACGGTCGCCTAAAGAACAAGGATCGAGCAAGGGGGGAAAGATTATGTTTGACTATTTAATTGTGGGAGCGGGTTTTGCCGGCAGTGTGTTGGCTGAACGACTCGCCGCTGGCTCAGACAAGAAAGTTTTGATTTGCGATAAACGTCCACACATTGGCGGCAACGCTTACGACCATTACAACGAAGCGGGCATTCTGGTTCATAAGTACGGTCCCCACATATTTCATACGAATTCTCGCGAAGTCTTTGAGTACCTATCCAGATTCACTGAATGGCGACCTTATCAACACCGAGTGCGCGCGAGTGTGGACGGGCAAATCGTTCCAATTCCAATCAACCTCGATACGATCAATAGTCTCTACGGTCTAAGTCTAACTTCCTTCGACGTCGAAGAATTCTTTAAAAAGGTTGCTGAGCCTGTTGATCGAATACTTACCTCCGAAGACGTGGTTGTCAGTAAAGTCGGTCGAGAGTTGTATGAAAAATTCTTTCGTAACTACACGCGCAAGCAGTGGGGCCTCGATCCTTCTGAGCTCGACGCAAGTGTGACCTCGCGTGTACCCACCCGGACCAACCGCGACGACCGGTATTTTACGGATACTTACCAGGCTATGCCTCTGCATGGGTATACACGCATGTTTGAGAACATGCTTGATCATCCCAACATTAAGATCATGCTGAACTGCGACTATCGCGAAATCGAAAAAGAGATTTCGTTTCGCGAGATGATCTACACCGGCCCCGTAGATTCATATTTCGACTACTGCTACGGAAAGCTGCCTTACAGATCACTGGAGTTCAAACACGAAACGCATGACATGGCCGAATACCAATCTGCGCCGGTAGTGAATTATCCAAACGAGCAGTTATACACGCGCGTCACTGAATTCAAATATCTGACAGGCCAGGAACACTCCAAGACGAGCATTGTGTATGAATTTCCCAAGGCGCACGGTGATCCCTATTACCCTGTACCGCGCAAAGAGAATGCTGACCTTTACGCGAAATATAGAGCACTTGCGGTCGTAACACCGAAGGTTCATTTTGTCGGCCGCCTGGCGACATACAAGTACTACAACATGGATCAGATCGTCGCTCAGTCGCTTACGACGTATGGAAAGATGATGAGTGTTAAGCGAGCGCAAGCACTCGCGATGACACCGGATCGCTCAGGCAATGGCAGCGGTAAACTCTCGAACGAAACTTTATTGCGTCAAGAATTAACTTTGACTGGCGAACGGGGAAACGTTCATGGTGAAGTACGTTCCGCTCTTTGATAGTTTCTTCCAGGGCGGCTTCGAATGTTCGACTCATCGGTTGCGGAGTGGTAAGCGACTTGACGAGATAGCTGCTACACGTCACGACACGTTCGCGCGCCAGGATTATCAACGTCTGCAGCAACAAGGAATGCGTACCGCTCGCGAAGGTTTACGATGGCATTTAGTAGAAGGCAGCCCTGAGAAATATGATTTTACCAGCGCGTTAAGTTTGATTCGTGCGGCCAATGAATCGGGCATGCAATTGATTTGGGATCTATGTCACTACGGCTGGCCTGATTGGCTCGATATTTTTGAACCGCGCTTTATCGATGCCTTTGCCAAACTTGCACGCCAATTCGCTAAGCTGTTGGTGAGCGAGTCCTACCGCTTTCCCATAATCTGCCCAATCAACGAAATATCTTTTTTCTCATGGGCTGCAGGCGAACTGGCTCATATGTATCCGTTCGCTCTTGGACGTGGCGACCAGTTAAAAGAACAACTCGTCCGAGCAACAATTGCCGCTACTGATGCGATCTGGGACGTCAATCCAGAGGCACGTATAGCCCAAATAGATCCGGTCATCAATGTATTACCCGATGATCCGGCGAACGAAACTCAGGTGAAGGCCGCCGAAGCGTATCGACTCTCACAGTACGAAGCTTGGGACATGCTTGGTGGACGTATGAAGGCGGAGCTTGGTGGCGCTGAAAAATATCTCGATATCATGGGCATCAACTACTACGATCACAATCAATGGATCCTGGGTGGTTCATTTATCACTGCGGACAATCCTCGTTACCGACCTTTTCGCAAAATAATCGAGGAAGTCTACCAGCGTTACCAAAGACCATTGTTTGTGGCCGAAACCGGAATTGAGGACGACGCGCGTCCAGCATGGCTGCGGTATATATCATCAGAAGTACGTGCCGCAATGATGAACGGAACGCCGGTTGAGGGAATTTGTTTGTATCCAGTAGTCAACCATCCGGGTTGGGAAGACGATAGGCACTGCCACAATGGTCTTTGGGATTATCCGAACGATAGCGGAGAGCGAGAGATCTATCTTCCCCTCGCAGAAGAACTGAACAAACAAAGGACCGGATTCGACCAACTGTTTAAGTCTTGGGGAAACAAGGGATGAAGAGACACTCAGATTGAGTGCCAGCGAGCCAGGGGGTTGCAATGGTTTTCAGAGAGCGGGGTATTTACTGTTTGCCAAATGGTCGTGAACTAATCCTGATTAGGCATGACCAGGAAGGTAGCGTGTTATTTAGTCTGGTGGGCGAGTTTGTAGTAAACGAAGCGGGGCGATTGGTGTATGAGGGGAAACTGACCGCCTGGGACATTTCGAACCTGATCGACACAGGGCGTACTTCCGTCGATAGCTTCGTCCCTTAAGAGCTTGCGTCAATCGGAAATAGATGGATGATGCCTGACAATCGCGACATTCCCCGAGCCGAATATCCGCGGCCAGACTTTGTACGTCCACTTTGGATTAATCTCAATGGCGAATGGGAATTTGAGTTCGACGATGCGAATGAAGGTTTGCAGTCAGGTTGGTATGATGGACGAAAGCTAACTCGCCGCATTGTTGTACCTTTTCCCTACCAGAGCCAACTATCTGGCATTAATGACAAGAGTATTCATGAGTGTGTTTGGTACTCCAGAACAATTGAGCTTTCAGAAAAGGATTCTGAACGCGATCTACTTTTGAATTTTGGGGCAGTTGATTATGCGGCTACAGTTTGGATGAACGGTCATGAAGTAGGACATCACCAGGGTGGCCACGTACCTTTCCAGTTCGATGTTGCGCCTTACATAGCGCCTGGAGAAAACCGTTTAACTATTCGTGTAGAGGACTTCCAGGATCCGCAACAACCGCGAGGCAAACAGTCGCACACTGGACTGCCTCACGGAATAGACTATTACTGCACAACCGGTATCTGGCAAACAGTGTGGCTTGAGCCGGTCCCTCCAATCAGAATTGAAGAATTAAGGCTTAATACCGACGCGCAGCGAAGTATTTTGGACGTGACAGTCTTTCTTCACGCGCCCTCTTCCGGATGGCGTGTTGAAGTCGAAGTTCTTGAGGAAGGAGAGTTCATAACCAGAGCCGAAGACACAACAGCAGTTGCGACTGGACGCCTTCGTGTGACTATTCCCTACGCGAAGCTTTGGTCACCAGAGGATCCCAATATTTATGATCTGCGAATAAGTTTGTTTGATGGCCAAACCTTATTGGATCAAGTTACTTCCTATGTTGGTTTACGCGGGATCGAATTACGCGAAGGAAAGCTGTTTCTTAACGGCAAGCCAACTTACCTCAAGATGGTGTTGGACCAGGGTTACTGGCCTGACGGTCTATTGACGGCGCCCTCTGACGAGGCACTACAAACGGATATCGGCTGGGTCAAGATGCTTGGATTCAATGGAGTGCGAAAGCATCAGAAGATCGAAGATCCGCGATGGCTCTATTGGTGCGATCGGTTGGGGTTGATGGTCTGGGAAGAAATGCCTAACGCTCGAGAATGGTCTCCACAGGGAGAAGAACAGTTGTTAGCTGAATGGCAGGAGGCCATAAGGAGAGACTACAACCATCCGTGCATAATTGCCTGGGTGCCAGTAAATGAAAGCATGGGTTTTCCCGGTCTCGCCGAACAACATGCAGGGCAGTACGCTTTTATTGAACGCATGGTCAGAGCTACCAGACGCCTGGATTCGAGCCGGCCCGTGATTGATAACGATGGGTGGGAGCATACGGACATAACAGACATCTGTGCCATTCATGACTATACACCCACAGCCGAAAAACTTGAGAGACGCTACGCGGAGATGTCGGGCGGCGGAGGATTACCTCTCAAAGTTTGGATTAGCGACAAGCCGCTCTTTGCCCGCGGCTCGAAATATCGAGGTCAACCAATTGTTCTTTCCGAAGTGGGGGGCTTTCTCGCGATACCCCCGGACATTCCAGCCGAAAAACGCGACACGCTCTACCAGTTTTATGATTCATTTCAAACACCTCAGGAACTGTTAGACAAGTATCGCGACCTTATGAAGGGCTTGGCCGCACTAAATTTTCTTGCCGGCTTCTGCTACACGCAGCTAACCGACATCGAGCAGGAAATCAATGGCCTACTTACCTACGATCGAAAACCAAAAGTTGCAAGTGAGGAGATTGCGATCATTCATCGTGAGTTTTTCAGGAATCAAAGGTAGAACACACTCATTTGCGTTTGGTCTATACGAAATGGGACTAAAGTTTCAGTGTAGATAGTGATTATGACTAAAACAACCGCATTAATGTGACACCGATTACGGCACAGCCATTGCCATTCTTTCTTCACGAAGGAGACTAATACGAATGAGAACAATCAACTATGGGAGCAAGGTCGCTGGGACTATCTTGGGTCTATCTTTACTAATAGGAATTGGAATGATGTCGAGCATGACTGCTCAAGCTCAGGATAGGGATAACGATCAATGGCAGCACAGGAATCGGAATCGCGGGGATGACGATCGAAACAGGACGTGGCAAAGAAATGAGAGGAGACGCAACGATCGTTACGAGAATCGATCACGCGACGATCGCTACAACCGCAACAATGTTTATCGGAATGACGGCTACCGGAATAATGGGAGTTATTACCCCAACCGAGGTTATGGGAACGGTGGTTACAACGGCCGCTATCAGATTGAAAGCAACCAGGGTTATCAAGCAGGCGTGAACACTGGCGCCAGCGATGCACAGCGCGGACAGAGTTACAGTCCGCAACGTTCACACTACTATCGAGATGCTTCATCACAGCAGTTTCGCAACGCTTTCGTTCAGGGTTATGACGTAGGCTATCGACAGTACGGTGGTTACAACAACAATGGTGGATACCGCAGAGGCAATTCAAGCAGCATTCTCGGCAGAATACTCGGTGGACGTTAGGCCACGGAGGAAATTAACCAATACGGTAGACGCCGCGACTTTGCACCGCGGCGTCTTTTTCTTCTTACCCTGATAACTGTCAAACTCATCCTCGGCGCCTGAGCAGTACGAAGATGACAGCAACCACCAGGAATATAACAATACTTCCTGGCCACAGATACCATCCTCGTCCGCTGCTGTAACCACCGACCACCACGCACCCTGAGGTCAGCATCAGGATGAGTGAAACAGTTCCAACTTTTTTCACAAAGACCTCCAGGCGATTAATCTTCTTCGCGCTCTTTAATTTGTTTTACCAGTTTCTGGGGTTTCGTTTCTTCACTCATTGCTCGAACCTGTTCGTCTTGACTCAGATCGGCGCCGACTTTTTCTGCAATCGCCCGCAAGATCGTTAACATCTGCGTGTTTTCCTGTTCACTCAATAGATTGATCTGCAAGTCAAGATGGTTTCGTCTTTCACTAATCTTAGTGTCGTGATTCTGACTGATCAGAATGAATGTCGATAAAAAGATTGCTTCGAGAGAGACAACGAGTGTCAGAAAAGTGAATGGAAAGGGGTCGATGTGTGGTAAGCCAGGCATCACATTGATCAAAACCCAAATTCCAAACCAGGCAACATGTACCCACACGAATGTCATGCTGCCGCAAAATTTAGCAATAACTTCCGCGACCCGGTCTGAAGCGGTGCGTTCCTCTTTGGCAGCTTCCTCGAGTTGTCGGACAGCTTCAATATTTCGCTGCGTCAACTCATCTACGGAACTAGCTGCTTCCGTTTCGAAGTTGTGCCTTGATTCAGATACCTCGCTCATGGTCCAGGCTCACGCTCCCAATGTCTGTGTAAGGCAATGGCTGAAACAAAAGCTTCCGCCAGGTCTTTGATTGATCCAGCACGAGTGGTCACGACACCCTTATCGACTGCTATTCTCTCGCCAGCTTCATTAGACTCAGTAAAGTCTCCCGCAAGCGAGGTTGCCAACAATCCGACACCTGCGCCGCTTCCGGCGATCGTCTTACAGTGCTTGTAGGCTTCGCTTAGAAATTCAGCCGCATCTTTGTCCGCCGAAAGAGCGGCGACGTTCGGATCGCCTCCGGGCACAAAGACCGCATCGAACAAAACTGAAGATGCCGTTAGAAAACTGAAGTCGGCTTTTACCTGGTTGCCGTTTGCACCTGTCACTACACCAAGTCGTGGCGCAACCGTTTTTGGCATTGCGCCTGCGGTCAGCAAAGTCTTATTCATCTGAGCCACTGCCGTATCATCAAAGCCATCCGCGATGAGTAATGCAATCTTGCGAGTTTTGATCGAATCTTTTGGGAAGTTTGGATTGTTAACCATGCTGAGCGCCGGAGAAAAATCTATTTCCTGCTCGACCTTTTTGGGTTGGAACTTACGGGGATCGACACCGCCCGGGACGCTCATATTCATTGGTTTGTCGAGCTTCGCAGGAACCTTGGCTCCTAAACCTTCAGCAACGCTGTTCGCGAGCCCTTTGTCGACTTGAGCCAATCGCGCCAGCATCCGTTCGCGAATTGGCGGTGTCTCGACTTTGCCTAACTCAAAACGCAGCGCTCGAATAATGTGCCGTTTCTCAGGTTCGGTCTGACTGTTGTAGAACAGCGTCGCTTGGCTAAAGTGATCAAAGAAACTCGCGCTTCGTGCGCGAATCTTCTGGGCGTCGATTCGCTCAGCAAAACTCTGAAAGCCTCCCATGTCCACGCCTGCCTGGAATGGACAACCACCTCTGAGACTGTTTGGTTCGTAACTTGTCTGGCCACGATTTACCGTTTGGCGCATAAAGCCATCGCGCTGGTTATTGTGCACTGGCGCCACGGGACGGTTAATTTGAATCTCGTGAAAGTGTGGACCACCCAGACGAATCAACTGTGTGTCAGTGTAAGAAAAGAGACGGCCCTGCATCAGCGGATCATTGGTGAAATCGATTCCCGGCACAAC
>Ga0157372_10005494_pt1 | contig 13465 bp, 12 predicted proteins | sample C55metaG_FD_115307 | JGI IMG/M metagenome (GOLD analysis project Ga0157372, IMG submission 115307) | Corn rhizosphere microbial communities from Kellogg Biological Station, Michigan, USA - C5-5 metaG | ecosystem: Host-associated > Plants > Roots > Rhizosphere > Soil | place: USA: Michigan... | reverse complement strand
TGTTGCGCGGCAGCACCGGCGGCGCGCGCGTTTTCTGGATCGTTGTGACGCTGGCGGTGCTGTTTGGTATCGGCTTCTCCGCTGCGCTGCTGCACCAGTACATCATTACTGCAGCCATGGTGGTCGGCCTGATTGGGCTTATCGCGCTGAGTAAACAAACAGGGCGCCATGCCCAACGCGTCAGAGTCTGAGGAGTCACCTGTGCAAAACACTAACTATTCGCCGCTGATGAAAGTCAGTATGACGGCACTTGCGCTGCTGGTGAGTTCATTTTCACTGCACGCAGAAGATAAAGCCACCGAAGCGTCGATGGGCGCGCGTCAAAAACTGGATGTGGATGCTGCCGATCAGCAGGAAGCGGGAACCACAAAAACCACCGATGATGCATCCACCGGCAAGCTTGATGGACAGAAAGTGGAATCCGCTGCTAACCCGGCTACACCACTGGTGCCGGCAGGCGCAACCTGGGACAGCTTTCACGGTCAGCTGAACGCACAGAAATATAGCCCGCTGAAGCAGATCACGACGGAAAACGTCAGCAAACTGAAGAAGATCTGGGAGTTTCATACCGGTGATGTCTCAGACGGAAAAGGGGATACGCCTGCCACGGTCTGGTCCGCTACGCCAATTTTTGCCAATGAGACTATTTACGTCGGCACGCCGTTCGATCGGTTAATTGCGCTCGATCCGGGTACCGGTAAAGAGAAGTGGCATTTCGATACCAAATCACCGCGTAAAGCACTGACGCAACCGGTCCTGAAAAACCGCGGCGTGTCATACTGGCAGGCTAAAAATCCGGTAGCAGGCGAAGCGTGTCAGAAGATTGTTTATATGGGCACCGTTGACGCTAAGCTCTGGGCGCTGGATGCCGACTCCGGCAAACCGTGCGAAAACTTTGCCAATAAAGGCGTGTTAGACATCGATCAGTGGAATACCGTTAACGCGAAGTATCCGCTCTCTATTCTGCAGCCGCCTACGGTTGTGGGCGATCATTTAATGATTGGCTGGGCAGGTAAAGACTGGGCATATGCAGAAGCCCCTCCAGGCACGGTCTTTACCGTAAACGCCCAGACCGGCAAGCTGGAATGGACCTTTGAAGCGATTCCGGAAAACGTTCGCGCCCGCACCGGTACCGCCAACGTCTGGACTCACATGTCAGCAGATGAGGCCAACGGTCTGGTCTATCTGCCTGTTTCATCCCCATCGCCTAACTACTGGGGCGGCAACCGCACGGAGTCTATTCCGCTGGGTACCTCAACGACCGCGCTGGATATCAAAACCGGTAAAGTTGTCTGGTCGCGCCAGTGGGTGCATCACGATGTGTGGGATTACGATATCAACTCTGCGCCGACGCTGATGGACATTACCGTAAATGGTAAGCAGATCCCGGCGCTGGTTCAGGCCACCAAGCAGGGCTTCCTGTTTGTGGTAAATCGCCTGACCGGTGAAGATGTCTGGCCAATTGAAGAGCGCCCGGTGCCGCAGGGCGATGGTTCAGTACAGGGTGAAAAACTGGCCCCTACGCAGCCTTTCCCGACCAAACCCGCTCCGCTGCTGGATCAGTCGAAAAAGCCGGCTATCTGGAAGCTGGCTGACATCGTAGGAGCAGGTCAGTGTTCCCGCCTGTGGGACAAGCTGAGCTACGATGGCATGTATTCGCCGCCTACCACCAAAGGCGAAGGTGTACTGACCTATCCAGACAGCGCTGGCGGCGTGCAGTGGGGCGGCGTGGCGTTCGATCCGCAAAAGCAGATCGCTATCGTTAACACCTCGCACATTGTGCAGTATATCAAGCTATACAGCCGTGAAGATTATGAGAAAGCGGATAACGGTTCCGGCAATGAAAGCGGTTTTGCACCTCAGGAAGGTGCCCCGTACGGTCTGCGTCTGATGGTCGCAAACAACTGGCTGGGCATGCCGTGCTGGCAGCCGCCGTTTGGCGAAATCGTGGCGATCGATATGCATACCGGTGACGTGAAGTGGCGTCGTCCGGTCGGTGCTTCGCAGCAGTACGGCTTCTTTATGCCGGAAAGCTGGGGCTCACCGACGATTGGTGGTCCGGCAGTTACCGCAGGCGGCGTGATCTTTATCGGTGCCTCAATGGATGCCAAAGTCCGCGCCTACTCCGTGGACACAGGTGAAGAGCTGTGGGCCGATCAGGTAGAAGCACCTGCCGTGGCTAACCCGTCTGTCTATGAGTATAAAGGGCGCCAGTATGTCGCCTTTGTGGCGGGTGGTAATACGATTCTGAAAGATCAGGTCGGCGATCAGGTGGTGGTCTACGCCCTGCCGGAAGAGTGATCCTGCATATGCAGCTGTAAAAAGAGCGGGGCCTGAGTGCCCCGCTTTTTTTATCCTAATTCTGTCCTGCCTGACGCATCGGCATACTGTCAACCAGTGAAAGCAGGGCTTCCGCGCTCACCGGCCGGGTTTCGCGCAGCTTCATGCCACCATCTTTACCCACCAGCACAATTTCAAATCCGGCAGGATTGAGCTCTTTACGCAGTACACCGTTATCCGCAGGGCGGGTATCACTCAACACGATCATGTCGCGCTCGCGCAACGCCTGCTGATGCTGTTGCAGCAGCGTAAGCTGCCGGACATAATCTGCATCCTGCGCAGAGGGCGCAAAAATCACGACCGGTCGCTGTTTCCAGCGATAACTCTCAAGCGAGGTGCTTGCAGGCGACAGCGTCCGGAACAGGTCAGCATTATCCGCCTGCGCCATACTGCTCATTGAAAGCGCCAGTAACGTGCCTGCTACTGCAAAACTGCATCGTGCCGTTCTCATTCCCGTCTCCTCTGTTCACCGTCAGTGATAAGGATAGGTCGTCACGACTCAGCGGGCTCTGTTCTGACCCTTCTTTACATCCGGATTACGAAACCGGTTCGCTGACGCGATTGCGCCCGCTGCGTTTGGCCTGATAGAGCGCGCGGTCAGCCTGCTGTTTGAGCGTGTCTGCTTCACTCATGTCTCCTTGCGACACCAGCGCATAATACCCGGCGCTAATCGTGACTACGCCCTCTGACAGTTCGCTGCTCTCATGAGCAATGCCTCGCTCCCGGACCGCTCTAACCGCCTGATCCGCGACGATGCGTGCTTCTGAGAAGTCAGTGTTAGGTAAAATGATCGCAAACTCCTCGCCGCCGTAGCGGGCCACGACATCACCATGATAATGCACAACGCTTTTCAGCACCTGTGCCACATCCTGAAGACACTCATCGCCTGCGACATGTCCATAGGTGTCATTGAAGCGTTTGAAATCGTCGATATCAATCATAATAAGCGCCACGGGATCGCCGGTTTTGTGCGATTTTATTAACGCCATCTCTAACAGCGCATCAAACTGCCGGCGGTTGGCCAGGCCGGTAAGGCCATCAACAAGCGCCAGCGACTGCAGCGTGTGATTGATGCTGGTGAGCTCATCCCGCACAAAAGTGAGCTCAATCTGATTACGTACGTTGGTGCCGACCTGACGCAGCACCATAAAGCCCATGCCGGCAATCGCCAGTAGCAGCGTCAGATTAAGTAACAGGTTAATCAGGTTACCGGTTAACCAGGTTTTACGGATATCTGCGATGTCATAACCTGCGGTCACGATCAGCGGATAGCGCTCCAGTCGCGCATAGCCATAAACGCGCACCACGCCATCCAGCGACGAGCGCCAGGTGGCATTGCCGCTGGAGGCGGCTTTGAGCTGGGTTTTAAACAGGGGACTTGCAGACAGCATTCGGCCGATATACGCATCTGAAAACGGGCGGATATATAACGCAGACGCATCGGCGAGGATCAGGCCCAGCGTATCCTTATCGCCCAGGGCATAGTAACTGTAGTACTGGCGAAAGTAATCCACGCGTACGGTGGCTAAGGCAACTCCAGCAAAGTTTCCTTTGGTGTCATTGAGGCGTACCGAGACCGGGATCACCAGATCTCCCGTGGAACGGCTGCGGACGACACGGCTTATTAGCAGGTTGGTGTCGTTATGGTTGCGGTGCCACTGAAAGTAGGCGCGATCGGCATTACTGGCGTTCGTGGGCACAAAATTGCCTGAGGAGGCGATCCAGTGGCCGTCAGTATCATAGACAAAAAGCCCGTGAAGCTGTGGCAGTTTGCTCTGCTGCTCTTTAAGCTGATGCAAAAACGCCGGTGTTGCCGCATAGTCGTTGCCACGCTGACGAAGCTGCCTGACTGCATCCGCCAGCGTGATCTCAACCTGCAGAAAAGAGTCTTCAGCATGTTTGGAAAGCGACACCGAAAGGTTGCGCGCATCATCTTTTTTCTCGCTGATGATCTGCTGCCAAGAGTTCCACAGCGACCAGGCGTTGATCGCCACCACAAACAGGCTGATCAGTACCAGAAACAGCATCATGCTTTTGCCAAGCGAGGTGTTAAACAGCGACGACCTCGACGGGCGCTGAGAGTGATTTCGCATAAAGTCCTGTTCTGTGCGGAGAGCATGAGGAAAGTGTGAACATCATACCTCAAGCACCACCGGTTCAGAAGCTGTCAGGTCTTAGCAAGGTGTGTGCCTCATGAAAAAACGCCTGCTGGTGCGCCAGGCGGGCATACGCTTGATAACTGTCTAAACACGGACCCTACCACCTCATGCGTTGCTCAGGTCTTCTTGGGAGGCTTACTCAGATTTTCTTCTACGAGCAATTCAATCACCTGGCTGCGGTTCAGGTTATTCCGGTTAGCATAGAGCTGTATTTTTCGCAGAACAGAGAGTCGCAGCGACAGCGATACCGACTTTTTGGCTTCCTTGTCGAGCACTACCGAGCTCTGCGTCTGCTGTCCGGAAGCGGTGGTGTCACGCAGATCAAGGCTGTCACGCATCATTTTGATGATTTTAGGCGTCAGGGTCCCGACGCTTATCATCTGATAGTGGCCCGCTGATTTATTAAACCTAATCTCTGAATGATACGCGTGACGAATATCGCGTAAATCGCGCACAAACGTCGGCTCAGAGCAGGCCATCTCCTGCAGCAGTACCTCTTTCTTAACCGGCTTGCGCGTACTCAACAAGACCACCAGCCGATATTGTCTGTACTGCTTTGCACTCAGGGACATAACTCACCGTTTAGGTTATAAAAATCAGCTCGCTGATGCGGAGCATAAAAATCCGTTATACGCGCTGGCAATGCCGCACCAGGCCGCCTGCTCCAGCACCGTGGCTGCCCAGTTACGGTGCGTAGCAGGTTCGCACATCGCACCCTGTGACTTGAACACCGCCTGCTCTGAATTGATGATACGCAGCGCATCGTCGTAGTCATTGGGTGAAACCATGAGCCCGCGCTGGATAATCTCCAGCTGAGCCGGATGGATGGCCGTTTTGCCGACCAGCCCGTGTGCCACATCCAGCGCCAGCTCGCGTTCCAGCAAGGTCGCGTCCTCGATGCGCTCGCACACTGGCGCGGTCAGGGCAAATCCGCGCGAGGCAAACGCGGCCACCAGCATCTTCACCACATAGCCCAGCGGCCCCTCATAGAGCGTGAAATGGCGCGAGCGCCGCAGCCCCAGCACCGACATCAGATCGTTGCCGCCTATCCGTAGCGCAAGGATGCGCTCACGACAGGGATGCTGCTCAAGCAGCCGAGCCAACTGATGCATAGCGTCACTCTCAAACACCTCGCGCGTTTCAAGCGTGGGCATCAGGTACAGTGACGTGGGCGCCATGACCTGCCACCAGGACGATACGTTACTCTGGTTAAACTTAGGCAAAACAAACCCGTCGATGCCGGTCAGGGGATAGCGCGCGATCAGCGCTGCCGCCATCGCCTCGTCGCGCGGGCGTATAAATACCAGAGGCGGCGTATGGGTGGGCGTTTGCTCCTGAAGCTGCAGAAGCAGATTGCTGAGGTTATCCAGCGCGCGATTCACATCCTGTTCGCTCACCGCATCCTCCAGGCAAATCACCAGCGAGCGGAGCGCCGGAAGTTTACCGTGCAAAATCACCTCAGCCAGATCGCTGCGGGTGGCGGGCATATAGAGCGTGGCGCCCAGCATCCAGGGGGAAAGCGGCATGTTCATCTCAGGATACCTTTTTAATGATAGTCACCGCACGATACTGCCCCAGCCGGTCGCCCATCTCGTTAACATTAACGCCTTTTTGTTCTGCGAGATGCAGAAGCAGGGCCACGTCGGGATCGGCTTTACAGCGCACCAGCACATGATCGGGCACGCGGCGCAGCACAGCCCGTGTGGCCTCGGCGATGCCGGGTTTGATGCGGTTAAGGTTAAGGATCTGGTATATCGCCGCCAGCTGATTCACCACCGCCTGGCTGATGGCCTGCTGGTTGCGGGCATGGGTCGCATAGGGCTGCGCCGCCGGTATGCTGCAGGCGTCAAGCTGCCGCCTGTGCGCATCTACCGTATCCACCATGCGCTGGCTGCAGTCATAGGCCAGCAGGTGCTCGCACAGCACACACCCATGGAAACCCGTGTCGCGCCAGACAGAACGGGACACCATGCCTGAGACCGGTGCGCCCATGATCCCAAAAGGAATAAGCCAGTCATCATCTGACGCCGCAAGCCAGGCACAGCCTGCCGGATCGGCCAGCACTGCCAGGCGCGGCAGCGGCGGGTAGCCGGGCCTGTCGCGCAGGCTCTCAATGAGTTGCCCGGTGATGGCACCTTTGCCGGTCCAGCCATCTACGAACACAATGCCCTGCGTGCCATGCATTGACTCAATCAGGCTCAGGGCCGCTTCATCGATGCCCCTATCGCGGATGATGCTGATGCCGTAATGATGCGACTCAACATTCATGTCCCGCAGGGCGCGCTGCAGCATGACGCCGGGCGGCACGCCGGCACGTACAAGGCTCACTAAAATAATCGGCGCTCCCGCCGCCTGCGCAATCAGGCCTTTTGCCAGGGCGATGACATCGCGCGCCAGACGCGCGGCACCCAGCGCCAGCGCCTGATCAAAAATCTCAAGGTGAGCCGCAGAAGGTGCCGGTTCCTGGCTCAGCATCTCAGAGTAGTGTTTCTGACCAGACTGGATCAGACGCTCTTTTTCATCAACCGGCGTCATCTCAAGCTGCATCGGGCTCAGCAAAAACTGCACATCCCCGGGCAGGTAAGTGCCATGCAATGGCGACTGTTCAGCGGGCATCATGCGAGTGCCTCATTAAAAATGTGTGTACGAATGGCATCGGTAAACTGGCTGCGGGCGGGCATACCAAACCAGTCGCAGTGCTGCATAAAGCTGAAATCGCTGAGGCTGTCACCCAGCCCCATTACCGGGAACGGGCCGCGTGTGTCGCGCAGGTGCGCGAGCAGCCACGCCACGGCATGCCCTTTCTGAATACAGTGCGGGATCCAGGCAATGTTGTTGCCGTTTGCATGAATATAGAAATCGCGCGTATCGAGCTGCTGCTGCATGGTGTCGTTAAAGGCATACAGCTCCTGAATCTGCGTGCTGTCACGGTGTTTCATGACAAAATAAACCGGCACGCCGTCATATTCATGATTCATGCGACACCAGGCGTTGAGGCCGGCGCGCTCCAGCGCATCGCTCAGCGTCTGCCGATAGCTCACCAGCTGCGCTTCCATGGCTGCAAGCGCGCTGACAATGTGATCCTGCCAGATTCGATTCACCGTACCATCCGGTGACGCGATCACCGCGCCGTGTGTCATGACTTTCCACGAGCGAAACGGCAGGGCCACTCGGGCGGTTTCCTCGGTGCCGCGCGCGGTGACCGGGATAAGCTCTGCACTCTCTAACAGCCAAGCTACCAGTATGGACTGCTCCTGCGACATAAAGCTGCGCGGCTCAAGCGCCCGATCGTATGCCCCGACCTCAACCGGCGTCTGCAGCGTTTCCGTGAGCATTTTTCGTTTCGTCTGGAAAAGGGTGTCATCCAGATCGCACAGTACAACAGGCTTATTCATAACCGATTACCTCAACGCGGGGTGCCGTCTGACGCAGTCCCGCAAGCAATACCGGGCAGACAGAGGCCACCGGCGTTTCGACACAGACAATCACGCGATCAACGTTCTGCTGCGCAACGTTATAGACAAAATTCGGGATGCCCAGACCGTAGTTATCACTAAAGGCCAGCGAAGACGCGATCGCCAGCCCTTCTGAAATCGGGGAGCGGGTCAGGGAGCCAAACCGCACTTCTGCACCCTGCTGCTCTAAGCGCTCAGCCAGCAGGAAAGGGGGCCAGATGAATTCGCCCGATCCCAGCACCAGTATGCGCTCGCCGGCTTCAGCCATGATGTCACCAGCAAAGCGGCAGTTGCTGTCATCCATGCCTAACCGCCCCCAGTCCTGCCGGGCGCACAGCGCCACCGCGCCCTGCGCGGTGACGTTGACTCCGGGCATCAGCGGGACAGGGGCATCCGGGCAAGGTGTCCAGCGCCACTGACCGGCCACCAGGGAAAGCGACTCTACGGGCAGCGGGCAGTGGCGCTGAACGGCTTCGCCACTCCAGTCGGTAAGCGTGACGGTAATCACGCGAGAAAGGCCCTGCAGGCCGGCATCGCGAAGCGCCTGTAGCAAATTCAGAAAGGTTCTGCCGGTGGTGGCCTCATCATCCACCAGTACCAGCGTACGGGCATTCAGCGCACGGTGGCGCAGCGCAGCGTCGGCTGGCATATAGATGAGGTGGTCGGTGGCGTGACTGTGATCTTCTTTGAACTCACACAAGAGTTCGCCCTGCACGGGATGACGGGTGCTGGTCAGGAACACTGGCTCGGCAATATGCTCACGGGCGGCGCGAAATACGCCGGCTGCGAGGCCGACAGCGGTTTCCGCCATCCCGATAAACAGCACCGGCCCCGGAAGGTCGCGCGGGATTTTAACTGCAAGTGTCTCATAGCTTTCGCGCATCACTGCCGGACTCACCGGGATATGGCGGCCCAGCACTTTGCTGACAAACAAAAAGGCCCGTTTGGGATTTTTGCGTGCGGCGATATCAAACAGGGACTCGAGCGGAAGCGGGCTCTGTGTTTCCACACGCAGCGTGCCGCCGGGCAGCTCGCGCTCATAGATCTGAACAGGTATCATGCGTTCTCTCCGGCTGAATCTGCGTCAAACGCAATGATCTCGCAGTGCGGCAGGGGCTGGACACTGTGGGTCGGAATGACCTCTGCCGGGATAAAGGCATCACGCTGCGTAAGCGCCTCGGTCACTGACATCAGCCCAAGCTGGCGCAGCGCAAAGATACCGGGCAGATTGAGGCCGCTGAAGGCGGTATAACCGATTCCGCCTGAGGGGCGAAGGTTGGCTTCCAGCAGCACCGGGTTGCCCTCTGCATCATTGCGGGTCTGCACGTTGATCAGGCCATCGGCCTCCAGCGCCCCGGCGCAGGCCACGGCTAGACGCCAGGCCGGCGTCTCCTGCTCAAACACCTGCACCGCGCCCTCTTTGCGCCGGGCTACAGCCGCAATAACCTGCCCGTTTTCCACCACCATATCCACTGACCGTTCGGGACCCGCAAGCCAGGGCATCACGATTTGCAGCGGCAGGGAGTCGCCGGCCTGCTGCGCCCGCTGCAGGCTCTCAATCACCACATCCGGATGGATTTGCCGGCTGTCAGGGTTATTAAAGAAGCTCAGGACGTGCGCCTCGCGCTTAAGCACCCAGAAGCCCATCCCATAGATCCCCTGCACCGGTTTGATACAGGGGCGCTGGCCCTGTGCTTCAATGTGCGCGACAGCGGCAGCCACCTCTTCCGGCAGACGAACCTCGATGGACGGCACGGCAGCCAGGCCGCGTGCACGCATCTCCTTACTGAAGCGAGTCTTATTGTCCGCCAGCGTAAAAGTATCGCGCGCCCGGGCACCCGTAACCAGCCTGACGCCCAGAGCTTCAATCGCTGCACGTTGCTGTTCGAGTGCCTCGCCGCGTTTGCCGGCATGAATAACCCGTACCTGATGACGTGCGCAGACCCTGCTGATAAAGGCCAGCAGCTGGCTGTCGTCGCCCGGCTCCTGATAGGCAATATCCGCTTCGGCCAGGATTTCAGGGCGCGATGCGCGATGTGAGGCGATCAGCAAAAAGTCATGGCCGCCCTCGCGTCGCGCCTGAGCGACCAGCGCCAGAATATCTTTTTGTGAAGACACGCCTTCCATAAACCAGATGGCATCCGGCTGAGACATGATGTGGTTCCTTTTTTTTTGCAGACGGGGCTCGGTGGGCTCCGGGTAAGCACAGAGTAATCAGGGAATCATATTATGATTGGTAGGCGTAATAAAGCATCAGGTTAAAATTACAGAAAAATGACATGCCTTATAAACCTAAAATAAATTCATAAATCTTTTAAAAACATTACAATAAAAACTAAAAATAATCATGTGATGATTGTTTTCTTGCCTGAAAAGAAACTCATGTTATGATTGCTTTACGTTTAAATTGATCGGTGTTTTAACGGTAGCAGCAAACCACTCATTAAGGAGATATGATGGTCTCGTTAACCAAGAATCAAACCATTTCGCTGGCTAAGTCCAGTAACGCCATTTCGCGGATCCAGTTTGGTCTCGGCTGGGATCCTGCCAAAAAGAAAGGACTCTTTGGCAAGCTTCTGGGCGGAGGCGACAGCATTGACCTGGATGCCAGTTGTGTGCTGCTCGATGCGCATGGCGCGGTCGTCGACACCGTGTGGTTCCGTCAGTTGCGCTCAAACGATGGCTCTATTATGCACAGCGGTGATAACCGCACAGGCGAAGGCGACGGTGATGATGAGGTCATCAACGCCGATCTCTCCCGTCTGCCTGCCAGCATCGAAAGTCTGGTTCTGACCGTAAACAGCTTTACGGGGCAGACGTTTAATGATGTGGCGAATGCGTTTTGCCGTGTCGTTGACCAGCAGGGCAAAGAACTCGCGAAATTCACGCTGACCGAGCAGGGTTCACACACGGCGGTGGTGATCGCGTCACTGCGCCGCAGCAACGGTGAGTGGAATTTCACGGCGCATGGAAACGCCTCGCGCGCACGGACCATTCAGGACATGATCCCCGACATTCAGGCGGTACTTTACTGATGAATCTGACGCCAGGGGGCAACGCCCCCGTACCCAATCAATCGCTGGTGGTGCGCATCTCCTCTGGCGTACCGGTCGACATCTCTGCCTTTCGTCTCTATGAGAGTGGCAAAGTGCGCGGTGATAGCGACATGATCTTTTACGGTCAGCGCGAGAACGACGACAGCACGGTGCGCCTCTCGGCCTCCGGCAATGAAACGATGTTCACCGTCAATCTGGTAAAGCTCAGAAGCGATGTGCAGAAGATTGCCTTCACGGCCAGCTGCGATGCCGGCAAGACGATTGCCTCGCTGGGACGCCTGAGCATTCAGGTAGACGCGGGCGGATCGATTCTGGTGCAGTGCGGGGTGGAAACCGCCGGACGCAGTGAAGCCGCGCTGATTTTAGGTGAGCTCTATCGGCGCAACGGCGAGTGGAAGTTTCGCTTTGTCTCGCAGGGGTTCAACGGCGGGCTGCAGCCTCTGGCAGAACACTTTGGCATTGACGTGGCGGAGAGCGCATCGCCAACTCCTGCTGCCAAACCGGCACCCGCCGCTACTCCGGCGCCTGCCCCGCAGCCTGTGGTGAACCTGAGCAAGGTGAGTCTGACCAAAGAGAAGCCCTCTATCAGCCTCACTAAAAAAGATGACTATGGCCAGATTCGCGTGAATCTGAACTGGAATCAGCGTACGGCTGGCAACAGCGGTGGCGGCTTTCTGAAAGGCATTTTTAACAACAATAAAGGCATTGACCTTGATCTGGCGGCCTATGTTGAGCTCAGGGATGGCCATCGCACCATCGTGCAGGCACTGGGCAACAAGTTTGGTAGCTTTGGCCACGAACCCTTTGTGGAGCTCAAAGGGGATGACCGCACCGGTGCCGTGAGTGATGGCGAGTGGATCCACATCAACGGCAGCGAATGGAAGCAGATCAAAGAAGTCCTGATCTTTACCTTTATTTATGAAGGTGTGCCGAGTTGGGAAAACACGGACGGCAGGGTGACCATTCAGGTGCCGGGACAGCCGCCGGTGGAAACGGCGCTGACCGAAGGCAATAACTGGCAGAACATGTGCGCAATTGCCCGTTTAGTCAACGACAACGGTGCGATTCGCGTGGAACGTATCAACCGCTATTTCAGCGGTCATCAGGAACTCGACCAGGCGTTTGGCTGGGGTTTTAACTGGCGCGCCGGTTCCAAGTAAACAGGAGCAACCATGAGCTTTTTCAACTCACTCAAAGATAAATTCAACGCCGGCCGCGACGAGCTGACTAAACAGGTAGGGCGCTATAAAAATCGCGCGTTCCTTGAAGGCACCGTGGCGGTATGTGCCCGCATTGCTGTCGCCAGCGACGGCGTCAGCACCGAGGAAAAGCAGAAAATGATGGGCTTTCTGCGCGCCTCACCCGAGCTCAGCATCTTTGACACCACCGAAGTGATTCAGTTTTTTGAAAAACTGGTGACCTCTTACTCCTTCGACATGGAAGTGGGTAAAGGGGAAACCATGAAATATATTCTGGCCTTAAAGAACAAACCTGAGCAGGCACAGCTGGCTGTGCGCGTGGGTATTGCCGTGGCCAAAAGTGACGGCGATTTTGATGCTACTGAACAGGCGAACGCGCGTGAAATAATTCAGGCGCTGGGCTTTCAGCCGGCTGAATTTGGCCTGTAATCGTTATTTATTCCTCTGGAGTTAACACATGGAATCGACCCACATCGGGTTTCCGATTGAAACGGTAGCGGTGTTTTTACTGCTCTCTGTCGGGGCTATTTTTATTGACCTGTTCATGCACCGGCATGACAAACCTATCTCGCTGAAAAGCGCGGCCGCCTGGTCAGTGTTCTGGATCCTGATGGCGCTGGCCTTTGCCGGCTTCCTGTATGTCCATCACGGCGCGGAAGTGGCGAGCCTGTTCGTGACCGGCTATGCGCTGGAGAAAGTGCTCTCGGTTGACAACCTGTTTGTCATGATGGCGATCTTCTCCTGGTTTGCGATTCCCAACAACTACCGTCACCGCGTGCTCTACTGGGGCATCATCGGCGCCATCGTGTTCCGCGGCATCTTTGTTGCCATCGGTACCGGCCTGCTGGCGCTCGGTCCGTGGGTGGAAGTGGTATTTGCCGTTATCGTAGGCTGGACCGCGGTCATGATGCTGAAAAGCGGCGATGACGACGATGAAATTGAAGACTATTCACAGCACTTTGCTTATCGCATGGTGAAACGTTTTTACCCTATCTGGCCAAAACTCAAAGGCAGCGCCTTTGTACTGAGCCAGAAAGAGGTGGATGCTGAACTGGCTAAGCCAGAGAACGCGGACGTACAGATAGGTCGCGTCAGCAAAGCGGCGCGTTATGCTACCCCGATGCTGCTCTGTTTAGCTGTGGTTGAGCTGTCTGATGTGATGTTTGCGTTCGACTCGGTGCCGGCCGTGATCGCCGTCAGCCGCGAGCCGCTGATTGTGTACAGCGCCATGATGTTCGCTATCCTTGGTCTGCGTA
>Ga0157372_10005493_pt1 | contig 13467 bp, 11 predicted proteins | sample C55metaG_FD_115307 | JGI IMG/M metagenome (GOLD analysis project Ga0157372, IMG submission 115307) | Corn rhizosphere microbial communities from Kellogg Biological Station, Michigan, USA - C5-5 metaG | ecosystem: Host-associated > Plants > Roots > Rhizosphere > Soil | place: USA: Michigan... | reverse complement strand
AGCTAATAAAGCAAAGAAGGTGTTTTCTTTCCCGAAGTCATTTACTACTCAAAACTCAAAACTTACAACTGAAACATTTTGGGCACTAAAGGATGTTTCCTTTTCAATAGAGCGGGGGGATCGGATTGGTATCATTGGCCGGAACGGTGCCGGGAAGAGTACGCTGCTTAAAATCCTTTCGCGAATTACAGAACCAACAAAAGGCTCAATTCGGATAAAAGGAAGGATAGCTTCATTGCTGGAAGTGGGAACAGGCTTTCATCCGGAGCTTTCTGGCCGTGAGAACATTTTTTTGAACGGTGCTATTTTGGGAATGAGCCGGGCTGAAATAAAAAACAAGTTTGATGAGATTGTTGATTTTGCGGAAATAGAGAAGTTTTTAGATACACCAGTGAAGCGGTATAGCAGCGGTATGTATGTTAGGTTAGCATTTGCAGTGGCGGCACATTTAGAGCCAGAAATATTAGTTGTGGACGAAGTGCTTGCCGTTGGCGATGTGCAGTTTCAGAAGAAGTGTTTGGGAAAGATGGAAGATGTGAGTAAGAATGAAGGGAGAACTGTGCTTTTTGTTAGCCATAATATGGCTGTGATTTCTCAGTTATGCAACGATGGATTATACCTAAAAAAAGGGGGGCTTTATAAGAAAGGAAATATTGAGGAAATAATCGACTTGTATACATCCGCGGATCGAGCCGAAGCAAGGATTTTCTCAAAATCAGATGTAAAAGACTTCGAAATAAAAGAAGTCAAAATCGTAAATGAGAAGAATGAATCTACGTTTGACTACTCAGAGGAGGTACCAGTTTCAATCCATATATGTGCACCTCACAAAGTTTCAGGATTGCATATAGGCGTTGCCTTGAATGACAGATGGAAAAGGAAGATTTTTACAACACAAGTTTTAATAAAGGAAGACGAGTTCCATTCGGCGACAATCGAAAAGAAAGTATGGATACCATCTAATTTGTTGTTGAAGGGAACTTTTACAGTTGACGTTGCTAGCTTTGTTCCTAATGCCGTAACTTATTCTTATCAAAAAGACATTTGTCCGTTTAAAATTGAAGATTTTTCTTCTGATATGTCAGTTTACGTTGCAGATGTTGGAACTATAAATGTTGAGTGCAAATGGGAATAGCAAATCGATTGTACCATGAATTAAGAATAAAAAGATCTCATTTCTTTAAGTTCTTCTTGCGACTAAATAGAAATATAAAGATACCGGATAATACGTTTGTGCATTATAAGAGTAGTTTAGAAACAAATGTTGGCGGCAAAATAGTTGTAGGCAATAATTGTGAAATATTGCAGGGTGTTATTATGATGACCTACGGAGGTTCAATTACTGTTGGTGACCGATGTAGTATAAATCCTTATACGATTATTTATGGTATGGGCCAAGGAACAGTGATAGGGAATGACGTTTTAATTGCAGGGCATTGTATGATAGTTCCGGGAAATCATAATTTTTCAAATACCAACAAACCTATCAATCAACAAGGTTTTTCAAGTAAAGGAATCATTATAGAGCAAAATGTTTGGATAGGAGCTGGAAGCAAAATATTGGATGGAGTTAGAATTGGTGAAGGTTCAATAGTGGCTGCTGGAAGTGTCGTAAACAAGGATGTGCCAAACTATACAATTGTTGGTGGTGTCCCAGCAAAAATCATAAAAAATCGATGTCAAAGTTCAGTCTATTCTTCACAATGATTTCTTTCCTCAAAAAGAAAGCTGCAGACCAAAGGAGGAAAGAAAGTTTGGAAAGGAGGTTCTCCTGTAAGATTCATATCGATAGCACATTAAACATTAATGATGAAGAAAGAATTTCTATTGGGAAAGGAACAACCATAGGGGCGTTTTCTGTAATCGATATTAATGATTTTTCAAAGTCTGGGTTTAAGTCAACTTTGAGCATCGGTGATGATACTTATATTGGAGAGTTGAACAATATAAGAGCTTCAGGCGGACAAATAGAAATAGGCTCCAATTGTCTCATTTCACAGAACATAACAATTGTTGCAACCAATCATTCTTATGAAGATCGAATTTCAATTAGAGAGCAACCGTGGAAAACTGAGAATAACTTCGTAATAATTGAAGATGATGTTTGGGTTGGTGCCGGATCAATTATTCTACCAGGCATAAAAATCGGAAGGGGTGCTATTATTGCCGCGGGAAGCGTAGTCAATAAAGATGTTCTTAGGGATACTATTGTTGCAGGTGTGCCAGCAAAAGTAATTAAACAAAGGTTTCCCATTATTTCTTCTTAATGAAGGTTTTGATTAATCGACGTCTATTTTAAAACAAAAAAGTGATAAGAAATATTTTAAAATCAAGGTTTAATAAAGATTATAGAGCATTAAAGAGACTATCAAAAAAACAACGATATACAAATGGCGAGGTAAGAATTAAAGGTTTTAAATACTCCTTTCCAGATGCAAGATCATTTGTTTTTATGTACAAAGAACTTTTTGAAAAACAAATCTACAAATTTAAAGCAAACACAAACTCCCCTTACATTATAGACTGCGGTGCTAATATTGGCATGGGGATACTATATTTTAAACAAATCTATCCAGAGACGCAAGTCCTTGCATTTGAACCAGAAAAAAGCATATACAACTCTCTTCGTAAAAATCTGAAAGATAATAATATCAATAACGTAGAAATAGTCTCAAAGGCTGTGTGGAAAGAAGAGGCAATTCTAAGTTTTCTAAATGAAGGCGCTGATGCAAATAGAATCGAGATGCTTGGTCAAGACGAAAACCTTGGAGAAAAATATCTGGTAGAGGCTATCCGACTAAGTAAATATATTGATAGGGAAGTAGACTTGTTGAAGATGGATATTGAAGGTGCTGAGTTAGAAGTTCTGAAAGAGATTGAACCAAAAATGAATTTGATCAAAAATATCTTTATTGAATATCATTCATTTTCCAAGCAAGATCAAAGATTAGATGAGTTACTAAACATCCTAAGCAGAAATGAATTTAGATATTATATTGATTCTCCAAATGGCATTTCCAATTCACCTTTCATAAACAGGGGTAATTTTTTATCAATGGACTTTTTTTTAAATATCTACTGTTACAGGGATTAAAAATGAGGATACTCTACATTTCTACTTTAAAAACTGTGCCTTGGGGAGGCAGTGAAATGCTCTGGTATCAGAGTGCATTGGAAGCATTATCAAGTGGATATAAGGTATACGTCTCAATTTATGATTGGCCTAATCTGCCAGCACCATTGGTTGAACTCAAAGAAAAAGGGGCTGTGATTATCAAGAGGCGAAGATCATTAACAATTAGACAAAGACTTATCCAAAAAATCGGGGAGAAAATTGGTTTTGGGTTAGCTATTGATCAATATTCTCGGCTCAGAAAACTGAAACCAGACATAGTCGTTGTTACAGACGGCTGTACCTATTATACTGCGAATGATAGCAAGCTGTCTAGATTTTTGTTGACGAACAATAATTATTTTATTATTTCACAAGCTAATAGTTTGAGCCACCGTCCTGTAGATAGGAAATCGGCAATTCAACTCTTTCAAAGAGCCAGACAAATAATATTTGTTTCTGAGCAAAATAGAACGCTTGCCACTCATCAATTGGCGCATAAATTATCTAATACAAGCGTTATTCAGAATCCTGTTGTTTTAAATGGTTTTGAAATGTTACCCTTTCCTTCCCTAAATACTACAATTCACATTGCTGTTGTGGGCAGATTAAGTGTTGCTGAGAAGGGGCAAGATATTATTCTTCGGGTCTTTCAAAATGCCTTCTGGAAGGATAAAGACTTTACTGTCCATTTTTATGGCAAAGGCAATGATCAACAATATTTGAAAGAATTAATTAAATTTTTTGGACTTGAGAATAAAGTTATTATTGAAGGTCATATTTCAGACATTACAAACATATGGGAACAATGTCATTGCCTATTGATGTGTTCGCATATTGAAGGAACTCCACTCTCTTTATTGGAAGCGATGGTATTGGGCCGAGTGTGTATTGTTACAGATGCAGGAGGAAACAAAGAATGGGTAAAGAATAAACGAAATGGTTTTCTAGCACCTCATTCGACCGAGGAATCGCTACTAGCGACTATGGTTGAAGCTTGGGATATGCTGCCTAATTGGCCGTCAATAGCTGAAATGGCACATGCTGATATAATCAAAAGGCTGGACAAAACTCCAGGAAGAACCCTTTTGACTTGTCTTGAAGTCAATTCACAAACTTTAGCGAAAAAGGCACAGTAAAATGTTAGGGAAAAAAATTTTAATTTTTACCGACGAGTATGATTATAGTCATTTCACCTTTATTTACAATGAGATAAAAAGCTTAGAAAAATTTGGCAATAATGTCTTAGTGATTTGCGAAAGGATCGGAAAGTTAAAACAAGATGACACAAATTATATCTGTATAAGTAGAAGTAAAAATAAACTGTTATCAAACATTTATTTACAGGCGCAAAAGCGAAACCTTAGTTTCATTTTATCTTTTTTCCCTTTCATCAGGAGAAGGAGAAAAATTATCGCTGAATATAAGCCTGATATTATTCATGCTCATTTTGGAGATACAGCTACAAGGTTTTTCTTTCCCTTGAAAAGGCAAATCTCCAATATACCATTCGTGGTTTCATTTCATGGTTTCGATGCATCCTCTCTATTGAATTTTGAGTTTTATGTGAATAAGCTTAAAAAGATGGTCGTACACAAAAACGTGTTTATAATATATGTGTCGAAGAAATTGAGACAAAACCTTCTTGAGAAGAGCATTCCTTTGACCGAAGGACGAAACTTCCTGCTTCATTATGGAGTAGATTTAAGCTTTTTCAAACCTGAAAAAAAACTACAGAAGAAGACAAAAGTTTTCATGCAGATTTCCAGTTTTGCTGAGAAAAAAGGGCATAAGTACACACTGCTTGCATTTAAGAAATTGATTGAAAATAGCGCAAAAGAAGTCAAGTTTATAGTAGGAGGAGAAGGGCCATTAGAGAAAGATATAAAGAAGCAATGCCATGAGTTAGGTCTGGATGAATATGTCGAATTTCCTGGTAGAATTAAAAGAACTGAAATTGTGAGTTATTTGAGTTGTGCAGATTACTTTTTGCATCATAGTATTACTGCTAAAAATGGAGATCAGGAAGGAATTCCGAATGCAATAATTGAAGCAATGGCAATGGAGTTGCCTGTGATCTCTACATTCCACTCTGGTATTCCTGAGCTAATAGATAATAAAAGGAATGGATTATTAGTTGAAGAAAAAGAAATAGATAAATATGCTAAAGCAATGGAGGAGATCCTTTCTTGGAAAAAAATACCAGAGAATAGAACTAAGGTGATGGAGCAGTTTTCTTTAGAAGGACATACTAAATCACTATTAGACATTTATTCACGAATTCTTTCATTTCAGCTATCACATCATGACTGATTTTTTTTATTATGATGTGTCTATTCTGCAGGGCCAATTAGCGTTTAATTAGATTATGAAAATTTTGTTTGTAGCCTTTGAATTTCCACCTTTAAATAGAGGGGGTGTCTTTCGACCATATTCCTTTGTTAAGTATTTACAAGAATTTGGTATTATTCCAATTGTCGTGACACTAGCTGAGGAAAGCTATTCGTCAGTTTATGATCAATTTGTAATTGATCGTTCAATTGCAAAAGATTTACCTATGGACACAAAACTGTTTGCAATTGAAGCAGAAAATCACGAACAGTCAACATCGAGACTGAATAATTTCATCAACATTTACTTTTCAATTCATGGCAGGGAAGTTAAAAAGTGGGAAAAAAACTTTATAAAGCAAATTGATCAAATTATTTCAGAGTATAAGCCCACTGCGATACTTGCTACAGTACCTCCATTTAGTGTTCTGCCATTAGTATACAAAACATCAGTAAAGTTCAAACTACCATTAATCCTTGACTTTAGAGATGCGTGGTCGCAATGGCGAACAATGCCTTATGGCACCATTCTTCATTATAAGCTCGCACTGAGCTTTGAGCGAAAATACCTCTCGCATTGCAGTGCGGTAATAGCGACATCATTACAGACAATTGAAGACTTCAAAGAATTACACCCCGGAATACCTGAAAATAAATACAATTATATCCCTAACGGCTTTAATGGACAGCTTATGCATTGGAAAGGGTTAGATACTACAAAGGAAAAGATTACTATTGGGTATGTTGGCACATTCTATTATAATCCGGAAGCAAGGGATCAAATGTTAACACCATGGTGGAAGAAAAAGGCACATCGAAAATTGCAATATATTCCTCAAAAGCAGGATTGGCTGTACCGTACACCTTTTTTCTTTTTTAAAACGCTGCAACAGCTGAAGAAAAGTAATCCTGAGTTGTATGCAAAGATTTGTGTCAAGTTTGTAGGCAAAAAGCAAGATTGGCTTTTAAAAATGATCAGGGAATTTGGTTTGGATGATGTTGTACATATTTTAGGACAGGTGTCACATGATGAAGCAATACGGTTCCAACAAGAATGTGATCTTTTGTTCATTACTTCGGCTAAAAGAATTGGGGGAAACGATTACAGTATTGCAGGAAAAACGTTCGAATACATTCAGTCAGGGAAACCAATATTAGCTTTTGTAGCCGAGGGTGCTCAGAAAGATATTTTATCAGAAGCTGGAACAGCATTGATTTGTGATCCAGACGATATTAAAGGGAGTACAGAATTATTTAGCCAGCTTCTTTGTGGACGGTCTGTTTTGGTACCTAATTATAATTTCATTGAAACTTTAAGGAGAGATAAACTCACATCAAAACTTGCCGATATCATAAGGAGAGTAGTAAAGACTGATAATGAGTTATTGCCTGCTTAGTTTGAAAAGTTTACTTTACAAACATGGAATATAATATATCTATAAACCTATGAAATTGCTTATAGTATACGGAACCAGACCTGAAATCATAAAGCTTATTCCGCTGATTTTAGAATTGCACAAGAATCAGCAAATCGACTTAGTGGTTGTTAATACTGGTCAGCACAAAGAGATGGTAGATGGATTAGAAGCATCGTTCAAGATTGAAGCTAATTACCGACTTGAAATAATGCAGGAAAACCAAACACTAACCGGTATAATGGTGAGAATTGCACAAACTTTCGAGCCAATTCTTTTGAAAGAGAAACCAGATCTGGTTCTAATTCAAGGTGACACTTCTACCGTGGCTACAGTCGGTCTTGTATGCTTTTACAATAAAATTCGTATTGCACATATTGAGGCTGGTTTACGTTCGTTTGATTTAAATGAACCATTTCCGGAAGAGTTTAATCGTAGGTTAATTTCTATGATTGCTGATTACAATTTTGCTCCGACTATAAATTCTTCTGAAAATCTTGCTGCTGAAGGTATTCATAAAGATAAAATTTATGTCACAGGGAATACAATTGTTGATATGGTGAATTTAGTTGATCGCCGTTTAAAATTGTTAAATCATAATGAGATAACAATTCTCGTTACAGCTCATCGTCGTGAAAATCATGGCGCCGGTATAAAGAATATTTGCAAGGCAATCAAAAGGGTGATATCAGAGTTTCCTGATGTAAAGTTTATTTGGCCTGTACATCCGAATCCAAATGTTAAGAATATGGTTTTTGCCGAGCTAAGTAATTTAAGAAACGTCTCTTTACTTCCTCCACAAGATTATTGGCAACTTTCAGCATTGATAAAATCAGCTACCTTAGTTTGGTCTGACTCTGGTGGCATCCAGGAGGAATGTCCATCTTACAAAAAACCTATCCTGATACTTAGAAATGTTACCGAACGTCCGGAAGTTGTGAGTTCGGGCTTTGGAACGTTGGTTGGAACAGAAGTTGAAAACATAATATTTTATACAAGGCAATTACTTGACAATACGATGGAATACAAAAGGAGAATTGCAGGTATGAACCCGTTTGGAAACGGAGATGCGTCAAAAAAGATTATTGAAGCAATTTTGATTAATGAGCAAGTTAGAAATGAAAGTACTATTTATAGCAAATAATGAAATCTCTTTTAATCCCCGTTTATTGAAAGCCGCTGATGTCATTATTGATAACGGTGGAGAAGTTTATGTATTTAATCCCGTCGTCGGTATTGGTACGGAGCATGATTATAGCCGATTTATTAATTCTAAAAAATGGACGGTATTTAAGAGCGACATAAGCAAGAGACGCATTTCTTCTAAACTAAGGTGGTTTTTTGTAAGTGCACTCCATCTTCTTTATACAAAATTGTGGGATAGCCACAAGGTCAGATTTACAAAGAAGTATTACCTCAACAAAGGCCTTATAGGAGCTAAGATAGATAAACTGCCTTACGATTATATATACATAAATTTGGTTGATAACTTGCCCTATGCTGTCAAACTAAAAAACAGGCTTGGAAGTAAATTGATTTATGACTCTCAGGAACACTTTGTTGGGCAATACCAGAAATACGACAAGAAAAAACTCAATTGGGTGAAGCAAGTGGAAAGTGAGTTTTCAAAGGAAATCGACATTTTGGTAGCTACAACGAACGCAATGAAGACTCGCCTTTTGCAAGATTATCGTTTATCGGTTCCGGCTTTTCGCGTTAGGAATGTCCCATCTGTTAGGATGCTACAACAGAGAAGAAAATCATCAGTTGAACTGGTGCCTGATTATACATATTTGGTGTGGCATGGTATGACCATCTACTTAGAAAATACAAGAGGTGTCCACATCCTTGTTCAATCAATTGCTAAATGTAAATCAAAAGTGAAGCTTGTCTTACAGGGGATAATAACTTCTGAGCAAAGTAAAATATTGGAGACTTACATAAAGAAATATAATTTGAAGAATAAGATTTTGCTTGTTCCTCCTGCAAGTACGTATGAAATAGTCGACTCAATAAAAGGTTATCATATCGGATTAATTGGTGAATTGCCCGAAGAAGACAACCAGCTGCTAACGTCTTCAAACAAATTGTTTGATTACATTAACGCCGGTTTGCCGGTAATAGCCCCTGATCTACCCGGTTTAAATGAGACCGTAAAGGATTTGGACCTTGGGTTGATATATAAGGCAGGTGATGTGTCTGCACTCGCTGAAGCTATTGATCTTCTAATTAGCAATAAAGAAATGTATAGGAGATTCAAGGAGAACTGCATTGATAAATCATCGACGGAGCTAATTTGGGAGAAAGATTTTTCTTCAGTTTGGACGCACATGAATATGAACTGAGATCAGAAACATAATTCAAGTTTAGTTGAAAAAGATATTAATTATCACTCCACACTATCCGCCATCTAATTTGGCAGCTGTTCACCGTAGCCGTTTGTTTGCACAGCACTTGCCAAGTTTTGGATGGATGCCAATCATTTTGACTGTTAATGAAAGGAATTATGAAGAAACCTTAGATTGGAACCTTCATAAACTTTTGCCATTAGATCAAAGAATCGAAAAGACCAATGCATATCCAGTCACAAAACCGAGGATAATTGGCGATATCGGATTAAGAGGTTTTTTTCAGTTGCGGGAGAAAGCATTGCAGTTGATTGAGCAAGAGGGTATTGATTTTGTTTACATTCTTATTCCTTCATTTTACGTAGCATTATTAGGACCTTACTTGAAGAGGAAGACAGGGATAAAATACGGTATTGATTATATAGATCCATGGGTACATCATTTTCCAGGAAGCGAGATAGCTTTTTCAAGGCATTGGTGGAGTACAAAGCTGGCGGCATGGCTGGAACCAAAAGCGGTGAGATCAGCCTCTCTAATAACCGGTGTTGCGGAAGGATATTATGAGGGAGTGAAAAAAAGAAATCCTCAACTTATCAAACAGTGTGTCTTTGGTGCCATGCCATACGGAGGCGAAAAAAAAGACCACGAAATCGTTGAATCGCAAAATGCCAAGCCTTACTTATTCACCAAAAATAGAAAGCTGCAACTGGTATATGCCGGTGCTATGTTACCAAAAGCCTTCGGGCCTCTGGAAGCAATCTTCAAGTCCATTACAGGAAATCGGAACCTTTTTGAGGAAATCGAATTTCATTTTATCGGGACCGGAAAAACACCAAGCGATGTAAAAGGGTTTAACATCAAGCTATTGGCAGAGAAATATGGCTTGTGGCAATCGGTCGTGTTTGAGTACCCGCAACGCATACCCTACCTTGATGTGCTGGTGCATTTGAATGCAGCAGATGCTGTTTTTATCTTGGGAAGTACTGAACCGCATTACACACCCTCAAAAACTTATCAGGCAGTACTAAGCGCAAAACCAATACTCGCTGTTTTACACGATCAAAGTACTGCAGTGAATGTTACTCGAAACACGAAAGCAGGTGTTGTATTGGCATTTGAAGGGGAATTCGGCATTAATTTTATTGAGGACGGATTCGCCAGTTTTTTTCAATCGTTTATGTCTTTTCAGGAACAATTTGAGCCATCACATGTGGATATGAAAGCTTTTGATCGGTTTTCCGCAAAAGAAGTGACAAAGCAACTTGCAATCTTGTTGAAAAAAGTTTTACAACCATGCTAAAAGAGCTTAAAGAGATCCTACGTTTTATTGACAAACATCCATTGGCCGGCAAGCACAGGGTAAAAGCTTATTCTAAATTTTTTTCGTGGCAATTTTCACAAGCCATCTTTCCGCATGAAACAACCGTTCCTTTTGTAGGCAATACAAAATTGAATGTTAAGAAAGGATTGAGTGGTGCAACCGGGAATATTTATACCGGGTTACATGAGTTTACTGACATGGCTTTTCTTTTACATTTTTTGCGTACAGACGACCTATTTGCTGATATAGGTGCCAATGTTGGTAGTTATACTGTCCTAGCAGCGGGATGTAAGAACGCTAGGACACTTTCCTTTGAGCCCGTTCCATCAACATTTCATTGGTTGCAAAAAAACATTTTTGTCAATTCACTGCACGAAAAGGTGAAAGCATGGAACATTGGTATTGGGTGCAAACAGGGTAAACTTCAATTTACTTCATCATATGATACGGTAAACCATGTGGCCACTACATCTGAAGCTTCGAATAAAGAAGATTTGATTGAAGTGGAATTGCAATCCTTTGATGCCATTGCTCAATTGGAAGGTGTGCCTAAGTTGATAAAAATTGATGTGGAAGGTTTTGAGACAGAAGTGATAAAAGGAATGAATAGTACACTTATGGCCGAAGAATTGAAGGCGATTATAATTGAATTGAATGGTTCTGGAATGCGGTACGGCTATGATGAAGAATGGATAAATAACCATCTGATTGAAATGGGTTTTAGCCCCTTCCAATACGATCCATACTCGCGGAGTCTGGTATTGTTAGCACATTATAACCGCCATAATACAATCTACATTCGGGATTTGCCATTTGTCCAAAACCGTTTAAAACAGGCAGATAAAATTGAAATTTTTTCTGAACATATTTGATGAAGAAAAAACTTGCTATAGTAACCACGCATCCCATCCAATACTATGCTCCCATCTTTCAGTTGTTAGCAGAACGGAATAAGATATCAGTCAAGGTTTTTTATACTTGGTCTCAGGCAAAAGCTAAAGTTTACGATCCTGGATTTGGTCGCTTAAGAGAATGGGATATTCCACTTTTGGAAGGATATGAATACGAATTCGTTGAAAATGTTTCAAGGAACCCTGGTTCCCATCACTTTTTCGGCATCCAGAATCCTTCCCTAATTCAGAAGATTGACAATTGGAACGCAGATGCGCTTTTGGTTATTGGCTGGTCCTTCAAAAGCCATTTGCAATGCATGAGATATTTTAAAGGGAAAATAACGGTTCTCTTTCGGGGAGACTCAACGCTATTGGATGAAAAGAGGAGTATGAGAAAAATCTTTAGAAGAGCTTTTTTGAAATATGTCTATTCAAAAGTTGATTACGCACTTTATGTAGGAGAAAACAACCGGCGCTACTATTTAAAGCATGGATTAAAACAAAAGCAGTTATTTTTTGCACCCCACGCTATTGATAATTCACGTTTTGCAAGTTGTCCTGAAATAGAGCAAAAAGCAATGGAATGGAGGCGAGCATTAGGAATATGTGAGGATGATTTCGCAATTTTGTATGTTGGTAAATTGGAAATGGTAAAAAACCCCTTCTACATTTTGGAGCTAACGAAACAAGTAAAGGTTCAAAATGTAAAATTCCTTTTTGTAGGGAATGGGCCTTTGGAAATAGATCTAAAAAGACAGTCGGAAGGCGACCCAAGGGTGAATTTTATAAATTTTCAGAATCAACAAAAAATGCCAGTAGTGTATAGATTATCAGATATTGTTATACTGCCTTCTAAAAGTGAAACATGGGGACTAGTTATAAACGAGGCTATGGCATGCGAGAAACCGATAATTGTGAGCGAAAAAGTTGGATGTGCAGTAGATCTTTTAAAGGAAAACGAAAATGGGTACACAATCAATCCAAATAACCCAATTGACGCGGTTAACAAAATAAGTACCTTAATTAACAACAAAGAACTAGTTCGAAAGATGGGGAAGCGTTCAAAAGAGCTGATCGACTATTATTCTTTTGAGAACATATCCAACTGCATTGAAAAAGTATTGGAACAAGTTTAATTAGATATGGCCTTCAACGTGAACAACTTTCAATTAAGCTCCTGTATAAATTCTCATTTGAATACTTGTCGGCTTCCGAACTTTCCAGGTTCGAATATTCTGAAATAGATTAGGCATGTTCACATCCGCTTCTTCACTAGTCTCAGTACAAGAAAGCCCATCTGGAAGCAACAGGATCTCTTTGGGAGGGGTCGCTGCAGTGTTTTCCATATTAGCTGTTTTGAGCTATATGCTTTTGCCAAATGGCTTGCTAATTGTAATTGGATTAGGTGTTTGTTACTTGGTTGCGAAGCTGACACTTGGTCGGAATATACCCAATGTTTTTGCATTCATCATGCTTTTTCACTGGATACAAGTGATTAGTTTTATTTTCTATGTAAACGACAGTTGGGGTGCAGATGTGGACAAAGTTTCGGGGTCAACGGTTAAGGCTTATCTCTGTTCTTTGATGGGCATTTTGTGCATGTCTGTTGTGTTTTCAACAAAGGTCACCAACCGCCTGCATATTTCTAAATTGTACATAAAGCAGGAAATTGAAAAAATTGATTACAAAAAGGCTATTCGTCTTTATGTAATTCTTTCTATTGGATCGTTCCTGTTAAACATGTTGGCGTTTTCTATTCCCAGTCTCACACAAATATTGATTAACCTTTCATTATTGAAGTGGATCGGTTTTGTCATCTTGGGTTATGTCAGTTTTTTTCAAAAAAGAGCACGGCTCTTTTTTCTTATTGCTTTTGGTTTGGAAGTGAGTCTCGGCTTTATTAGTTATTTTTCATCTTTCAAAGAGCCCTTTTTTTATTTGGCAATTGTCCTCTTGACTTTTGTTTCAACCATCCATCTAAAGTCTGCTGTTAAGGCGTTGCTGCTTGGTGGATTTGTTTTCTTTATCGCCTTAGTTTGGACAGTTGT
>Ga0157372_10005490_pt1 | contig 13473 bp, 10 predicted proteins | sample C55metaG_FD_115307 | JGI IMG/M metagenome (GOLD analysis project Ga0157372, IMG submission 115307) | Corn rhizosphere microbial communities from Kellogg Biological Station, Michigan, USA - C5-5 metaG | ecosystem: Host-associated > Plants > Roots > Rhizosphere > Soil | place: USA: Michigan... | reverse complement strand
CGGACCGTCATTGATCCAGACATACTGCTCGCTGCCGAAGGTCGCAATTGTTACATCGCCCTGGAAGGATGCGTCTTGGGGACGTCCCCCGAATACAACGCGAATGGCATGTGAATTCTTCTCATCGCGATTCACCAGCATCAGTGACCAATTGCCGTCTGGACGATGCACCGCGTAAGACGTGACCAGCGCGTTGCCGTCAATATCCTTGATGTCAGTGGACGACGGGAACATGTGATGGATGCCAGAGCGATGCTGCACCCATTCGCCATTGATCATCTGTGCAGCGAAGTAAGGGGAAGTGTAGCCTTTAATGTTGTAGTGTTCGTCGGCCACAAAATTCGACCACGAAGCCCAACCCTCGCAGGTGTTATGAATGTCCTGGGGCTGGATCGGCGAGTGATAGAAAGCAGCGCCTCCGCCCTCAAAGAAAGATCCTACGTTGTCAGCCAGCCACAGGGCCGCAAAGATTGTCGTCATAGGACCCGTAAGCTGCGCTGCGAGGTGGTTTTCCGTCACCATTAACGGCACATTTTTCGGAACGCCATCATCGCGCCACACCTGAAGAATATGCTTCATCAGCTGCGGCTCGGCGTACAACGTCTTCCAGGTAATTTCGCAAGGCTCAAAAGGATAATGCTCGAAGGAAACGAACGCCAGATCATCAAGACGATGATGTGACTTGAGGTAGTCCACGAAGCGTCCCATCCACGAAATTTTTCCCGTAGCATCAGGCCAAAGAGTTATGTCTTCGTTGACGCCTTCAAATACCGGGCCGCCGAGCTTTAGTTTGGGATCGACTTTGTGGAGTGCCGTCGCCCACTGAATGTAGAGCGCGGCGTAATCCTCAGGCATGGCGTGCTTGCCATCCGGCTCCTCGCCCATTTCGATATGTCCCAAGTTGTAGCCGCGTTTTTCGATGTAGGCAATCTGCGCGGCCGCATCATCGGGCGTGCCATAAAGCATTGTGACCGGAACCATCGCGGGCAAATTGTTGGTGAGGCCGCTGGTGAAGAGCAGATCGAATCCGGTGTGCTGGTAGCTGCCGCTATCGTTCACGTCTTCGGCGGAATGCCAGGGATCGATGGATGAAACGCAATAGGTAGTTAGTTTTTCTGCCGGAGCTTTCGACACCTCGACGAATCGGCCTCCGCCATCGACATTTCCGGCGTGGATTTCCTGGATCGCGTACCCCACACAGTTGCGAACATCCTCCGGCCCATGCTCATCGCATGTATTCGAAGATTCCGTCATCAGCACGCGAAGATAGCGCGTCGAAACGGGAGCGTCAGTGAGCTTCAACGTGACCGTGCCGCCTTTGGCGTTGTTCAGAGCACCTGAGCGAAAGACCTTCCACTCACCTTTTGGGCCAGCATCGAAATTTAAAGCTTCAGTGCCCATCCAGTATTCGACTTGGTATTTCGTAGCGTATGGATTCGCCCACTGTATGCGAATCGCGTTTACTGGCTTCTCGGACTGCAAATCGACCACTACCCACTGCGGATGCAACGCATCGCTCTCGCCGGTGAATTTGCTGGTGAGATACGGATTGCTCTTCCAATAAGTGAGGTCCGGCCCTTCCATCGGGCGGTCGCCGCTGGCAGCGAAGCCGCGATGAGGCAACGCATACGCCAGAATGGACCGGATCGGCTCCTTCAATTCGGTGCTGCCGGTGAAATATCCGCTTTGGTGTGCGGCATCGCTCCATGTCCCGTTAGCATTCCAGTGCCATGCCGCCATACGAAGCTCGGTGTTGTTACGGTAAGTCAGAGGTCCCCATCCGGCAGAAAGCGATTCCTGAATGATGTGCGGACTAAAAACTTTGTTGATGTCATAGCGGGAGAGAACATCGATTGAACTGCCGAGTGCGCTGTCGGGGTCGAAAGAATTGATCACGCTGTTCGGATTCGCGTCCACGCGAACAGTTCCGATTTTCTGCTCGGAGGAGTCGTTTCCTGATTGCGCGAAGACGTTGTTGACCTGCGCCATAAGGCTGCAAATCAAAAGTGCAATCGTTCCGGCCTTATTCATTCGATCCTGGAGCCCCCTGAATTTTCTGATCGCGTGGCGATGATAATTGGTGTTCGCCAATTTCGCGCAAACCGGCTGGAAGCAGCGATGCAGAATTCTTATCAAGATACACAGTCGCATTCGGATGCATGCGCAAAATTGACGATGGCGCCATGGGGCTGATCTCGCCTGTAAAACATGCCTTGATCGCGTGCGCCTTTCGCTGGTCGGGCACGACTGCCAGAATTTCTCTGGCCTTCAAGACTTGGCGAACGGACATCGATAGTGCGTGCTTCGGCACTTGCGAGATATCGACGAACCACGCTTCGCCAACCTGTTGCTCGCGACAGGCTTCGTCGAGATCAACCACAATGTAAGGATCGTCCACTTCAAAGTTCGCGGGCGGATCGTTGAATGCAACGTGACCGTTCTCACCGATGCCGAGAAATTCAATATCCACCGGAGATGAGGCCAGTTCTTTTCCGATGAGACGCGCAACTTCAGCTGGATCGTTGGCGTCTCCATCGAGCAAGTGATATTTGCGAATCTTCGTCTTCTGGCTCAGCTGCTCCAGCAACATCTTTCGAAAGCTTCCGGGGTGCGTGACCGGCAGGCCGATGTACTCGTCGAGATGAAAAGCTTCGACTTTGGACCAATCGATTCCCGGCGCTTTCGTCAGAGCATCGAGAAACTCGATCTGAGATGCCGCCGTGGCAGCGACAATTCGAGCGTGTCCTCGTTCGGCGATAGCTCTTCGAATTGCGCTGGCTGCTTGTCCGGCCGCAGCACGGCTGAGTGAACTCTTGTCAGGGAAAACTTTTAGCAGCATGCAGAGTATGTCTCGGTCCCAAAACCTTTCACTGCATCAGAGCCGCTCATTATACAGAAGGCTAAACGAATCGGAGACGAAAATAGTGATGGATTTTACAGAGATAAAACGATTTAATTAGCCGATGCAAAATCTGAAGCTTCTCACCTTGTGGTTAGCAGTTGGCTGCTTTCTGTGTGGCTGTGCGAGAGCGCAAACTGTGCAGGTCGACATCACTCCTGCGCACGTGGTGAACACTTTCCGCCCTCTTTATGCTTTGGGTTCGACGGTCGATCGTATCCCCAGCAACGCCACCGATGTTTTCTTTCGTCCCGACCAGATCGCACAAATTCAAAAAGCCGGATGGGGAGTGATCAGCTACCGCCAGAACACGGATTTGTTCGTGCAGGCATGGCACTGGAATCCCAAAGGCAAATGGAGCGACACCTCAGGCAAAGGTTATTTTGTCGGCGGTGCAACGCCCACGCGCGCGATGATCCGACATTCATACGGATACTCATTACCTCATCGCGGCTTCACTCGCAATGGCGGTACCGAGTTCGACGGCTTCTCGCGCCTCGATGACGGCGATGTGAACACGTATTGGAAGAGCAATCCGTATCTCACGCAGAAATTCACCGGCGAAGACGACTCACTTCATGCGCAATGGGTGGTGATCGGCCTGGAAAAGCCTGCACAAGTGAATGCAATTCGAATTGCCTGGGCCGAACCGTTCGCACGCGTATATCAGGTGCAGTACTGGGTTGGCGACGGGGATGCCATGGACGATCAGGACAAAGGCGCCTGGAAAACTTTCGCCTCGGGACAAAAATCTGACGGAAAAGGCGGGACGGAAACGATCCATCTCGATGAGGCCGGCGTGACCACGAGATACGTGCGCGTTCTCATGACTCAATCGTCTAATACTTGCGACAGTCATGGTTCCAGCGATCCTCGGAACTGCGTTGGCTATGCTATCCGCGAACTTTATCTCGGCAGTTTGTCGAATGATGGACAATTTTCGGATTTGCTGCAGCACTCCGCCGATCAAAAACAAACCTTGACTTACTGCTCGTCGGTTGATCCCTGGCACGCGCCTTCCGATCTGTATGTCGCTCCCGATCGCATGGAATCAGGGGACCAGCCTGGCTTTGATCTGTTCTTCAAAAGTGGAATCACGCGCGGTCTGCCTGCAATTATCCCCATCGCGATGCTGTACAGCACGCCGGAAGATGGTGCCGCGCAGATGTCCTACATCAAAAAACGCGGCTACCCGGTTTCAAAGATCGAGATGGGCGAAGAGCCTGACGGTCAGTACATGCAGCCCGAAGATTACGCGGCCCTCTATTTGCAGTTCGCTACTGCGCTACATCGCGTCGATCCCGGCTACAAACTCGGCGGCCCGGTGTTTGAAGGCGTGACTGAAGACATTAAAGCGTGGCCTGATGCGCAGGGCCGAACTTCATGGCTTGGGCGATTTCTGGATTATTTGAAAACGCACAATCGAATTCAGGATCTCGCGTTCATGTCATTCGAGCATTATCCCTACGACGGATGCGAGACCCCGTGGAAAAATCTGTATCAGGAACCGGAATTGATCACGCACATCATGAAAGTATGGCGCGACGACGGACTGCCGGCCGGTATTCCATTGCTCGACACCGAGACCAACGATCATGGAGGCGAAGCCGCGGTCGATATTTTTGGCGCGTTATGGCTCGCTGATTCGTTCGGCGGATTTCTCAGCGCGGGAGGCGAGTCCACTCACTACTATCATGACCTGCCCTATTCGCCGCCGCATCCGGCTTGCTCCAACAGCTGGGGCACTTACCACATGTTCATGGTCGACGATCACTACCAGATCAAGCAGCGCACTTCGCAATTTTTCGCCGCGCAGATGCTCACTCAGGAGTGGGCGCAGCCCGGAGATGCTGAGCACCGGCAGTTCCTTGCTGCAACCGACGTTAAAGATTCAGATGGCAATGTGCTGGTCACAGCTTACGCGCTGCATCGTCCGGATGGTCAGTGGTCGCTCATGCTCATAAATAAAGACCATGACAATGCGCATGCCGTCAACATTTCGTTTCGTGATGGCGACGCAAAGCCGCAATCATTCGCTGGCACGGTCGCCGTGATCACCTTCGGCAAGGCGCAATATCAATGGCATCCTGACAGAAAACGTGGACACGCCGATCCCGACAACCCACCTCTGCATTCCACGATTTCCGCGGACGAGAGGACGCAATACACTTTGCCGGCTACGTCGCTGACCGTACTGCGCGGAAAACTCTCAGCCAAATGCTAGGCAGAATGCGAGCGCAGCACTTTAACCAATTGCTCAGCAATGATCTGGTCTTCCCCAGGTTGCAGCATGAACGAATTCATCGCCAGCCCCGGCCGACCTTCGCCTCCGCCGATAACCACCGACGGTTGCCCGCTCCGCAGCATTTGCGAGGCTTGTTTCGGCGTCAGCGGGATTCGCTGGTCCCAGGTAATTTGCATGTGCGGAACGTGATTCGCGACGTCAGGTATAAAAAACGAAGTACTGACGCCGGGAATCTTCGTGATTTGCGCCGAGATATTTTCCAGACGCTGCTGCCACTCTCGCGCCAGCGCATCGTGATCTTCGCTTAAATAAATCTCCAACGCTTTGACCATTCCCACGATTTCTTCCTTGCCGACTTTCTGGCTGCGACCCAACGTATCCTCGTTCGGACTGTTATTGAGCAACGCGTAATGCACCAGGTCTTCGCGCCCGATCAGCATTCCTGCGCATTGCGGGCCCCGCATCGCTTTGCCGCCGCTGAATGTAATCAGGTCATAGCCCATGTTGGCGTAATCCCACAGATGCGAGACCGGTGGCGTGTCAGCAGCCGCGTCGTTCATGCAGGGCACGTTGAATTGCTTTGCCAGTTTGGGCCACTCGTCCACCTTGATCTGACCAGACGCATTGGCGAAGTTGCTAAAGTGCATCATGGCCGTGCGATCACTTACCGCCCGTCGCAACTGCTCGTGAGTTTCGACCTCGATGAGCTTTATCCCGGTTGTCCGCAATTGATGATCGAATGGATTGCGATGAGATTTCTGAATGATGACTTCAGACTTCATCCCGGTGAGATCAGGCAATTGCTTGATTAAACTTTCGTTGTCGCCAGTGAGAATTCCCGCCAGGCCTGACTGAATTGCAGCCGCCGCACCCGAAGTCACCAGAGCGGTGTAGCCTTGCGGCAATTTAAGCATTTGCGAGATGCGCTTGCCGGCTGCGACTTCGAGTTCAGTAATGCTGACGAAGTGCCGCGCGGCTTGCGCCATTACTGCTTCAACCTCCGGACGGATCAGCGAGCCGCCCAGCGTAGTCATGGTTCCTTCGCCATTGATGACTGTGGTCACGCCGAGTTCCTGGTAAGGATTTCCAGACTGTCCCAATCCGGTGATCGAAGGGGTAGTTTGAGGCGCAGACGGCTTTGCCGCAAAAAGCTTGCGGGGCGCGGCAAGCGCTGCCGCCACCGCTCCCAGAGTTCCCAGAAAGCCGCGACGGCTCGAAGTCAAATTCATTTTTGGTCTCCCGAATTTATTTTTTCGTTACTGCAGCGATGCAATTAATTTCTACCAGCGAGTTTCCCGGAAGCGCGGCCACCGCGACCGTGGTGCGCGCCGGACCGCCGTGTGGAAAGTATGTTTTGAAGACATTGTTCATGCCATCGTAGTGTTCGATTTTCGTGAGAAACACGCTGAGTTGGAGCACGTCGTCCATGGTGGAACCCGCGGCTTCGACCAATTTCTTTATCTTGTCCATAACCTTTGTGGTGTGGGCTCCGATCTCCCAAGACTCTGCCGGTCCGGTGTCGTGAGCGCCCTGTCCCGCGATGTAGGCCACTCCGTTGTGAATGACGATGGGCATTATGAAGGAAGTGCTCTCGTTAGGCTTGCCTTCCTCATTCAATTTCTTGACACCCATGTCTTCGTGTTTCGACATTTTGGCTGATGAGTCTTTGGGAAGCATTGCTGCCAACCCCAGTGCCGACAGCACCGGCGCCAACCGAGTAGCAAAATTTCTGCGGGTGAATGTATCTGAAATCATAAAACTCCTTCCTCACTTGAAATGAACAGCGTTTTTACTGCGGCAAAGCAAAAGTAAAAATGTTACTGCCCACGGCGATTGTCACGAATTGTTTTTCGCCAATCGCGTAACTCATCGGCGAAGCGCTCATATCCTGCCCGGTATTGAAGTGCCACAACGGCTTGCCGTCGCGAGCATCGACTGCCTCCAATGATTGCGCATCGTCACCGAAGAAAAGCAATCCGCCGGCGGTAGTCATTGTGCCGCCAGTTGAGTGAACGCCGCCGATCTGCGGATACTTCCAGGCAAGCGTTCCGTCAGCAACATTGAATGACACTAAGACTTTCTGCGAATGTTCGCCGGGAAGATGTTTGACGCCGGTGGAATAGAACTCTTTTCCTGGCGTGAATTTCTGCGGCTCCTGGGTGGAAAAATAATTTTGGCATTGTTCAAGCGCCATGAAGTAGAGCATGTGTGTTGATTCGTTATACGACGGCGCGAACCAGTTGGTGGCGCCAGCATATCCAGGACAAACCTTCATGCCTTCAGGTGTTGGCTTCACTTCTGTGCGAATGGGTCTCCCCTTGTCGTCTACGCCCGTGGCCCAATTCAATTTGTCCACGAATCTGGTTGCCGACAAAAATTCTCCGGTGCTGCGATCAAGTGTGTAAATAAAACCATTGCGGTTGGCCTCGAGCAAAAGTTTTCGCGGCTGGCCTTTATAACTTGCATCGACGAGCACCGGCGTCTCGGTGGCATCGTAATCAAAAAGATCATGTGGAGTAAATTGAAAATGCCATTTCAGCTCACCGGTGTCGGGATCAAGCGCCAGCACACAGTCGGTGTACAAGTCGTCACCCGGCCGCACACTGCCTTCAAAATCTGGTGCGGGATTGCTAGTTCCCCAATACAAAGTATTCAGTTGCGGATCGTAGGTTCCCGGCATCCAGGTTGTGCCGCCTCCGTGCAAATAAATATCACCCGGCCAACTTTCTGATCCGCGCTCACCTGGAGCAGGGATTGTCCAGAACCGCCACGCTAACTTTCCGCTATCCGCATCGTATGCAGCTACAAAACCGCGCACCCCATCATCACCTCCGGAAGTTCCGACGATGATTTTGTCCTTCACCACCAAAGGTGCACCGGTTGCACCGTAGTTGCTGTTCCAGTCTGCATAGGCAACATCCCAAATTAAATTTCCGGAGCGTGCGTCCAGGCAAAGCAGGTGCGCATTGTCCGTCATTCGATATATGCGGTCGTGCCATACGCCAACGCCACGGCTTATGTGTCGCGACGCGTCATCGATCAGCCCCTGAGATATCGGACGGGTGTTGTGCCATATGGTGCGCCCAGTTTGCGCGTCGAGCGCGAATGTGTCGTTGGCAGAGGTCACGAACATAATTCCATTCACTACGAGCGGCGTAACTTCCAAATGGTCGGAATTCCGTGTGTGAAACACCCACTCCGCCCGCAGTTGATCGACATTTTTCACGGTGATCTGCGACAAAGGGCTGTAGCGGCGCCCGGAGTAGTCACCGTTATAAGAAAGCCAGTTGCCGGCCATCGGAGCTAACATGTCTTGCGTGCTTAAGTTGATCGCGCCCTGCAACGAGGCTTTCTCCTCTGCCCACGCAGCGCTCACACACAAAAAAATAATCACGAAAAAGCGCGCGCGCATCAATTATTTCCTTGCAACAGGTTCAAACTTAATTCCTCCACAGCTTTCATCCGAGGGAAACCGTACATAATTTGCCGCAACTTCTCGGCACAGAATCGTTAAGATTACGCCGTGGGTCAATGAGAGCTAACACTTCGACCGCAATTTACTTGACAGCGGATTCCACAGTCGTCGAGTATTAACACGTTTTAATACAGCCTTACATCCTAGTACGCTTGAGAATTTTGTCAATGAATTGCGCAATGAGTTTTCGATCGGCAATAATTTCACGAGCTGCTCTTAACAAGAACGGACAATTGCAGGACTCCTCTGAAATGATAAGTCGCCTTGTGGGCAAGTCGGTGTGGACAGCAGGCTGGCTCATCTTCTTTTTTCTTCCGCTTCTCTCGAATGCGCAGCAGCACGTCCACTCACCTGCTCACCCTGCGCAACGCCAGGCTGCCAAACAGATCTTCGCGACGACTTGTGCTGCTTGCCACGGGCTTGACGGCATGGGCAGCGAGCGCGCGCCCAACATCATTACCAATCCAGTGGTGCAGAAGCTTTCGCCCAAGGAAACATTCGCTGTGATTTCCGGCGGAGTTCCGGAGACCGGAATGCCCGGCTTTGAGCGATTGGGAAAGCCGGCAATCACTGAGCTGGTGGCTTATATCAAAGGACTGCAGGGTGAGAACCAATCCGCGCCGTTGCCGGGCAACGCCAAAAGTGGTGAGGAACTCTTTTTTGGTAGTGCCCAATGCTCGAACTGTCATATGGCAGCTGGCCGGGGCGGATTTATAGCGCCCGACCTCAGCACTTACGGACAGACGCATGCGGCTGAGCAAATCAAGTCTGCGATCGTGAACCCATCGGCAAGAAATTCCATCAGGCCCCTGGTGACCGCAACTTCGGCGACTGGTGAAAGCTATCAAGGGATCATTCGCAATGAAGATAATTTTTCATTGCAATTGCAGTCGGAGGATGGAGCGTTTCATTTCCTCTCGAAAGCGGATTTGAAAACAATCGAACGCGGGCAGAAATCCATCATGCCCTCTGATTATTCATCTCGATTAAACCCGGCCCAACTCAACGATATCGTGAGTTACTTGCTGAATCTAGCAAACACTTCCTCCGCCCCGCGGGCGGAGACTCGCCGGCATTCCGAGGATGATGAATAGCAAGCGAATGGATTCCTTCAGAAAAGGCACTCACTAGAGATGGTCACAAAAATTAAAATCTTGTCGGCCTTCAGTTCTCTACTGTTCGCATTCGCGCTTGCAGCCATTGCGCAAAGAAGTCCTCGAAAATTCGAGCTCCAGCCGATCTCACCCAAGTTCTCAGCCCTCATACCCAACAACGCCAAGCTCGAAACGGTCGCCACCGGTTTCGGATTCACTGAAGGCCCGGTTTGGGATGCGTCGGGGTTTTTATACGTCAGCGACGAAGAAGTAAATAAGATTTTTCGCGTGTATTTGAAAGACGGCCGCAAAGAAGAACTCATCGCGCTGGGTGATCCCGATGGCAATACCTATGACAATCAGCAGCTCCTGATCGATTGCGCCAGCGTATTGCGCGCAATCATCGCCATTTCAAAGGACGGAAAGTACAAAATCCTCGCCGATCATTTTGAAGGAAAAAGGCTTAATAGTCCTAATGACGTGATTGTGGGGCCTGATGGTGCATTCTATTTCACCGATCCCACTCTGGATTTGGTGAAGGGGGAGAAGCAGGAAATTCCCTTCCAGGGCGTATACCGGCTCGACAAAAACGGAAAAACCACCTTGCTTACAAAAGATCTTTCGCAGCCCAACGGTCTGGCATTCTCTCCTGATGGGAAAAAGTTTTACGTAGATGACAGCGAGCAGCGAAACATTCGTGTTTACGATGTCGCGGCAACGGGCTCGCTGACGAACGGTCGCATTTTTGGCGATGAACCAGGAGAAAAAGGCGAAGGCGTCCCTGACGGAATCAAGGTTGATCGCAAAGGTAACTTATTCGTGACCGGCCCTAAGGGAATTTGGGTTTGGAGTGCAGACGGCACTCATCTTGGCACCATCGCTATGCCCGAGCAGCCGGCGAATCTCACCTGGGGCGGTAAAGACCTCAGCACCTTATACATAACCGCAACCACTTCGGTTTACAAACTGCAGACCACGACGCACGGCTTTCTGCAGCACTGAGGAGACCGTTCCGCATTTTACCTTGTAGATACCCCTTCGCGGACTGTCTTGAGCGGTCACACTTCGGCGGTTACGATTGAATCCAAATCTGTCGCCTGAGGAGATCGCATGCGCGCATTAATCTGCTGGATCGTGATTTTTCTTATGCCGTCCGCAGTTCTTGCGGCCGACAGTCCCGCAGGCGTTGTCTACGGCACAGGGACGGTGTATTTAGATGGAGCCCAACTTGCCAATTCCATGCCGGTCATGACGGGTGACGTTATCGAAACGAAGGAAGTCGGGGTTGCCCACCTAGACATGAGCGGATCAACAGCAATAATCCAGCCGAATGCGATAGTCAGATTTCAGTCTGCCGGACTCTCGCTGGATCGCGGCAGCGTGTCGATGGCTACCGGAAAGTCGCTGAGTGTCTCCGCCAGAGACTTCCAAATTACTCCCGTCTCTTCTGTTTGGACACAATTTGAAGTCACCTGATCAGGCGGGGTCATTCAGATCGCCGCTCGCAAGAACTCGGTCACCGTAAAATGTGGGATGGGTGCACCCACCTTGATTCGAGAGGGTCACCAGATCACCCGCGCAGATGCACAGGACTGCGGACTCGCACAAAAATCTGAGCCGGGTGCCCCAACTGCAGTGCATGGAGCCACCCTCACATCGCCTTGGGCGGAAGGCGCGGGCTTAGCCGCGGCAGGAACGCTTGTGTTTTTAACCCTTCATCACGGCGATGACCCCGTAAGCCCGGACCGACCTTAAACGGACTTGGCCGAGTTTCGCTAAAGCCCCGACACACCCAGCCGATGACTCTAGTAACTTTCCACTTCTGTGCGAAGCCACAATAATAAAAGGTCGACATGCAGGAACGCCGCATAAATCCGCGCAGGAAGATGGTCCTGCCGGTAAAAATCTCCGGCGGCGAAGGCACAGGGCTCGCCTACACCATGGACATTGCCTCCGGAGGCGCTCGTTTAGGCGGCGTACGCGCTAACCTCGAGACCGGGCAAACGGTCAGCTTGACTCGAAACGGACGCAAGGCAAACTTCAAGGTAGTATGGGTTCGGCAACTGAGCGCTACTGAAATACAAGCCGGCATCGAGGCCCAGCAAGGAGTGGAAAATTTCTGGGGTGTAGATCTTTCCGACCGTCAGCAAGGTGGGAAAAAAGATATGGACGCGCTGATGAGCCTGCTTAACACCGCAAAAAAGTCTTGACTCGCGTTCTGGGACAGCCTCATCGTCCATGCGGACGCAATCCACATTTAATCAATCCATAGTTGTGAGCTGGCCTACCTAGCTCGCGTATTCATCATCGAATCCCCGTGAAAAAGAATCGGGAACGTTCCTTCTTCCGCCGCCACTCGCTAAGCATCGTGTCCACCATCATCCTGCTGTGCTGGATTGTGCTCTACATCCACTCCGATCCCGATACTCACTGGGGTTCTTTTTTTGGCAATGCCATCGCTGACTGGACCGGCCTGGTAGTCACTGTTGTAGCCACAAAATTCATGTATGAGAAAGGCTCAGCCGAGAGCCGAAAACCGCCACACCGCATGCTGGCACCCATCTGGGAAGCACTGCAGGAGCATTCTCTCAGTATTTTTTTGATTATTACCGGCGCAGTGTGGATCGTACTCTTCGCCAGGTCCGAACCAAATTCCAAGTGGGGACAAGTGGTCGGCAATATCGTTTCGGAATGGACCCAGATCTTTGGTTTGGTAATTTTGACTAAGAAGCTAATCGAGACCCATTCGAAAGAGAGTCGATGAAACGATCGTGTGGGGATAGCCGCCGCCCGCTGTCCGAGCGAAGCTAGCTTCGCAGTAACCCTTCCACTACGCCATACGCCTCGCCCAGCGCGGCATCCAGAGCTGCGGAGTCTTTTCCTCCAGCTTCTGCCAGATCTGGACGGCCGCCGCCTTTGCCACCAACTTTCTGAGCCACCGGCGCAATGACCTTTCCAGCCTGGATGCGAGAGGTCAAATCTTTGGTGACACCAACAATCAGCGAGACATTCCCGTTACTCGCCGATCCCAGCACCACGACGCCCGAGCCAATCTTGTCGCGAAGCTGGTCGACCAGGGTGCGCAACTGAGCGCGCTCCAGATTGTCCACGCGATGGGTCAGTACTTTGATCCCATGCACATCTTTAGTTTTCTCGCTGATATTCGCGGTCGACGATGACGCCGACTTCATCCGTGCCTGATCGAGTTCGCGTGCCAGCCGCTTGATCTCGGCATCCTTCTTTTCAAGTTCAGCCTTCAGCGCTTCGGCAGGAGAATGTGCTTCCTCCTCAACCGCGGGTGCCCCATCCTTGCGCGTTTTTTGCGCAAGGGTGGGAACCACAAACCTGGACACAACGTTCTCGAGTTCGTGATCTTTTCTGAAATGTCGCAGCGACCCTTCGCCAGTGACAGCTTCCACGCGCCTCACTCCCGACGAGACACTTCCCTCCTTCAGAATCTTTATGAGTCCGATCTCTCCGGTCGCCCCGGTATGCGTGCCGCCACAGAGTTCGGTCGAAAAATCTCCAATCCTGATCACCCGCACCCGATCCCCATACTTCTCGCCGAACAGCGCCATCGCATGATATTCATTCACCGCAACGTCGATGGGCACGTTCTCAATGACCTCAACACGCTGGTTCCGCAGCACCTCTTTATTAATGAGATCTTCGATGTCCTGCAGCTCCTCGTCCTCCACCGCGGTGAAATGAGAAAAATCAAATCGCAGATGATTGGGCGCGACCAGCGATCCCGCCTGCT
>Ga0157372_10005489_pt1 | contig 13475 bp, 12 predicted proteins | sample C55metaG_FD_115307 | JGI IMG/M metagenome (GOLD analysis project Ga0157372, IMG submission 115307) | Corn rhizosphere microbial communities from Kellogg Biological Station, Michigan, USA - C5-5 metaG | ecosystem: Host-associated > Plants > Roots > Rhizosphere > Soil | place: USA: Michigan... | reverse complement strand
AGATACAAAACCAGAGAATTTCTTTGCGCGTTTTGGGACCGATCCGGACGAGTTCTTTGATGTTTATACAGAGCTGTCCATGCCCAAGGATCAACAAGATGCCTGGAAGAAAGACCGCGCGGGTTGTATCGCGGACGCGGAGCTAGCAAAAAAGTACGGCTGGAAGGTGGGCGATCGAATCGTGCTGACGGGCGATATTTATCCCATTACCCTTGAACTGACTTTGCGTGGTCTCTTTACCGCGCAAATTCCAAACAATTCACTCTACTTTAATGAAAAGTACGTTGAAGAGGGAGTTCCATTTGCCAAGGGAGTGGCAGGCTTTTACGCAATTCTGGTGGATTCTCCGCAGAACGTGAACCGTGTTTCGCACGACGTAGACGCGGCATTCGCCAACGCGCCCGAGCCTACAAGGACAGAAACGGAAAAAGCTTTTGGGCTTAGTTTTCTGGCTATGCTTGGAAATATAAAAGCCTTCATTCTGATCATCTCGTCGGCGGCGGTGTTCACCATTTTACTTGTGACCGGCAACACCATGGCAATGTCCATTCGCGAGCGCACCCGCGAGGTGGCGGTGTTGAAGACGCTCGGCTTTACACGAGGAATAATACTTGGGCTGTTTGTCGGCGAGTCCGTGGCCATTGCTGCAATTGGAGGTGTCCTAGGGACCCTGATTGCTCTATTGTTTCTCTCGGGCGGGACACATGCTCCGCAGGGCGCCAACCTCTTCGTAATTGCATTACACGAGTGGAAATTCACCGCTCCAGCTGCCTGGGGTGTGGCGATTTTGGCAGGACTCTTGAGCTCGGCGATTCCAGCTTATGGCGCCTCGCGTACCGGCATCGTCGATGGGTTGAGGCACATAGGATAAGGATTGATCAATGGCGATACCACTCAGCTATAACATCCGCAACATGATTCTTCGCAAGCGCCTCACGTTAATGACGGCGCTGGGAATCGCGCTCACGGTCACCACGACCGTTTTCCTGATGATGCTGCTCGCAGGAATGCGCAAGGCGTTCGTTTCGAGCGGGGATCCTTTGAATGTTCTCGTGTTGCGCAAAGGCTCAACGTCAGAACTCACTGGCGGGTTTACCAAGGACAAAATGCCGATCCTTCGCCAGCTCCCCGGAGTTGCGACCGACAGCCACGGACAGCCAATGGTATCCGGCGAGTGGGTGGTTGTAGTTGTGCTCCCACATAGAGATGGGACCGGTGAGGTCAACGTTACATTACGCGGCATGGAGCAGGACGGACTGGAGCTGCGCAGTAAGAAGGCCAAGCTGGTGGAAGGAAGCTGGTTCGCTTCAGGCCAGCGCGAGGTCGTGGTCAGCCGTTCCATTCATGACCGTTTTTCACATACGAACGTTGGCGACATGATTGATTTCGGAAAAGGAGCATGGAAGGTCACCGGCATTTTCGATGGCGGAGGCTCCGCGTATGACTCGGAAATTTGGACCGACATTAACCAGGTAGCAAATCAGTTCAATCGGCAAGGTGCCGTGGGCAACGCGTATCTCAGGGCGACCGACGCGCTCGCTGCGGATTCTTTAAAGCATCGCGTCGCCGACGATCAGCAACTTCAGCTTGATGGCATGCTCGAAACCGAGTACTACGACAAGCAAACCGCGAATGGCGGCGGCATTCGCCTGATGGGCTTTATTGTTGGGCTGACTATGGCCATAGGCTCAATCTTTGCAGCCACGAATACGATGTACGCCGCCGTGGCTTATCGCTCGCGCGAAATTGCCACGCTGCGTGTCATGGGCTTCCGCCGGGGAAGCATCGTGACTTCGTTTGTGTTTGAGGCTGTACTGTTATCTCTTTTAGGCGCAGTCATCGGAATTGCACTCATGCTGCCATTTCAGGGCATGGGCACGTCAACCTCAAATCAGGTGACATTCAGCGAGGTTTCGTTCAGCATGAACATGACCGGCTTACTCACGATGTCGTTGAACTTCTTGAAGATTCCTGTATCGATCAGCTTGCCGGTGTTTGCATGGGGAATTGTGTTCGCCGTCGCCATGGGATTGATAGGTGGCGTGGCTCCCGCATGGGGTGCTGCACGGCGGGAAATTCTGGCGGCCTTGAGAGACTAAGAACCAATGTCAATAGACACCAAACACAAAGAGCTGGAAGGACTCAGGATTGACCGGTCGGCCGTAGCCACGGAATCCAGCGGTTCGCCATGGGCAAAGAGCATCATTGTTGGCGGAATCATCGTGATTGTGCTGCTCGGTATTGCTGCGCTGGCATACCGATTCATTGGCAGTACGGCGGAGGTGGAAGTCGTTCGTGCCACCGCCGAAGGGGCCAATATCGGCGGGGGAGTAGTGCTGACCGCCACCGGGTACATAATTCCCCATCACAAGATTGAGGCCAACTCTAAAGTGACTGGCCGCGTGGCGTGGATCGGGGTCGAAAAGGGCGACAAGGTCAAAGAAGGCCAGGTACTCGTCCGTTTAGAAGATCAGGAATTCAGAGCGCAATACGATCAAGCGCGCGGGGCCGCAGACAGCGCTCGCGCCCAGCTGGAGCAATTACAGCACGGATCCCGGCCGGAAGAAATTCTGCAAGCCGAAAATAATCTGAGTGAGGCTCGAGCGACAGCGGCCAACGACAAAATAACTCTTGACCGTACGAAAACCCTGGTCTCGCAAGGTGTGCTCTCGCAGCAAGCACTGGATGATGCAGCCGCCAAATATGAGGCCAGTGAGCAGCGCGCACACTCTCTCGAACAGAGCCACCAATTGGCCAAGATCGGGCCGCGCGCGGAAGAGATCGCGCGTGCACAGGGCGCTGTGACCCAGGCTGAAGGCCAGGCAGCTTATGCTAAGTCGCAGCTCGATGCTACCGTGATTCGAGCGCCCATCAGCGGCACGATTTTGGATCGTAGTGTAGAAAAAGGCGAGCTACTGACTGGCCAGTTTGCCAGCGCGGCACGTCCGGTGTTCTCCCTGGCCAATCTCGAAGACATTCAGGCAGATTTGGATGTCGCACAGGATGATTTTGCAAAGCTCACCCCTCATCAGAAAGCGGTCGTGACCGTGGACGCTTTCCCGGAGCTTAAGTGGGACGGAGTGATTGCGGAAGTTTCGCCAGAAGCCAATCGGCAAAAGGCAACGATCGAGGTGAAGGTTCAAATCCTGAATCCGGATTCGCATCTGCGCCCGGAAATGAACACCACGGTTCATTTCATTGCGGACGAGAACAAAAATGCCACCGCGCAATCTGCCGGCGCCTATGTTCCAACCGCCGCGCTGCGGGACGCGGACGGGAAGAAATACGTATTGATCGCGTTCAATGACAAGGCCATGAAGCGCGACGTTAAAATTCTTTCGCAGCGCAGCGGGGGCGCGCTGGTCAGCGGATTAAACGGCGGCGAGTCGGTGATCACGACCGCGCCCGAAGGTTTGAAAGATGGGGACAAAATCAAGATTAAGGGACAATCATGAGCACTGCTACGGTAAATCAAGTTGCTACAGGAACGAAAGTTGTACAAGCGAGAAACGTCAGCAAGATTTTTAAGCGCGATGCGTTTCAAGTGAAAGCGCTCGACAACGTTTCCATTGAGATCGCGAGTGGAGAGTTTCTGGCGCTGATGGGTCCTTCGGGTTCAGGCAAAACCACGCTGCTCAATATGATTGCGGCCATTGACCGGCCCACGGCGGGCGAGCTGCTCGTGCTGGGCCAGAATATTTTCACGTTTAGCGACGGACAGTCGGCGAAGTGGCGGAACGAGCACATTGGCTACGTGTTTCAGACGTTCAACCTCATTCCGGTGCTCACGGCATTCGAGAACGTCGAACTGCCCCTGCTACTGACCAAGTTGAATTCACAGCAAAGAAAAGATCATGTCATGACCGCGCTGAAGCTGGTTGGGCTGCAGGACCGTGTACACCATCTTCCGAAGCAGCTGTCAGGTGGACAAGAACAGCGCGTGGCCATTGCCCGTGCTATCGTCAGCGATCCCACCTTGTTGCTGGCCGACGAGCCAACCGGTGATCTCGACAGCCAATCAGCCACCGAAGTCCTGGAAATCCTGAAGCGGCTGAATGAAGACTTTCATAAGACCGTAGTCATGGTTACTCACGATCCACATGCGGCGTCTTACGCGCATGTGACGCGACATCTGGAAAAGGGCATGCTGCTGCCGGCTTAGCATTCGAAATGGACGGGCGAGGTGCCAGTCCATTTTTAAAATCCATCCTTCAGCTCTTAAGAATCGCCCTAAAGCGAGCGCTCCGTGCTGCCGATGTAACGCTCTATGCAGCACTACCTTGCCTGCGGTGCGGGAACTCGGGTCTCGCGCTCACCTAAATCGGCTGCAACAGTGAGCGGCGCTCAGCCGCCGTGCGCCCCGCCAGCGGGAATCGCACCTGCTGCCGCACGGGTACTTGTTCCTGGGAGACTCCGAATCGCTGTACGGGATCAATGAAGATTTCCGGCTGGTGCACATGCCGTCAGCCACTGCCTACGTTAAATCGGATAACCCGGGAATCAACGCGCTGAGGTGAGCAACATGAAAGCCGCCACTGCAAATCACATCGTCGAAAGGTTGGAGTCAACGCGTGACTTGCCCACCATTCCAGCAGTCCTGCTGCCATTGCTGCATTACATGGAGAAGCCGCTAGAGCAGGTCGACGTGCATCACGTGGTAAGTCTGATTTCACAGGACAAATCGCTGGCGGGACGCTGCCTGCAGGTGGCCAATTCGCCGCTCTTCGGCAGCTGCCACGAAGTAGAAACCATCCAGGCTGCGGTGGTGGCGCTGGGGCTCGATCGGATCCAGCAAATCGCCATCTCCTGTTCCCTGCTCAAGTTAATGCCTGCCGTTTCATTTGGAGTCAATCCCGCAGTTTTCTGGTCGCATTCGCTGGGCTGCGCGCTGGTGTGCCACGAATTCGCATCGCGAATCGGTTTTCCCGACGTTGCGAAGGCATACGCGGCCGGACTGCTGCACGATATCGGCATCGTCGCGCTGCTTTGGGTTGCGCCGCATGAGTTCCGGCGCTGCTTTGAAGAAGCCAGCCGCAGCCGCATTCCATTGCACGAGGCTGAACAACTGGTTATGGGAATCACGCATTGTGAGAGCGGAAGAATTATCGCCCGTAACTGGCACCTGCCGGAGGAACTCACGCAGGTGATCGCCAGCCATCATTCGCCGGCCAATTTGCATGGCAATCCAGTACTCACCAGCATTGTATGCGTCAGTGATTTGCTATGCCGCATCGGCGGTCTGGGATACGGCTATAGCGAAGACAAGCAAAGTGATTTCGCGGAGGAGCCCGCGTTCGCGATTCTGGCGGCCAAGTATCCGGCACTTCGGCCATTCGACCTCGCTCGTTTCACTTTTGAGATGGAGTACGTGCTAGATGAAGTCCGCACCATGTTGGCGCGCATATACGTGACCCACTGATGAACCCTGCAGCCACACAGTTGTCGCCGATTCGATTAACACACTTCCGAGTTGTCCCCGAAATTGTCGCGATCGGGACTTCTACCGGAGGCCCAGACGCATTACAAGATCTTTTGCCGCAATTACCGGCGGACTTGCCGGTGGGAGTCATGATCGTTCAGCACATGCCCCCAGGATTTACTGGCCCTTTAGCCAAGCGACTGAATACAATTTCGCCGATTGAGGTGCGCGAGGCCGAACACGGTGACTTCGTCGAAGCCGGGAGAGTTTATATCGCACCGGCGGGTAGGCACATCACCGTCGCGAAACATGGAACGAACCGCGAATTGAAAACCATGATTTACCTGTCGGACCATCCGCTCGGCACTCTGCACAGGCCTTCGGCGGATGTGATGATGGCGTCGGTTGCGGAAGTCTTCGGACAGTATTCCTGCGGCATTATTCTCACCGGCATGGGGAACGACGGACTAAAAGGCATGACCGCAATCCACGCTGCCGGGGGAATTACGATCGGTCAAGACCAAGCCAGCAGCGCAGTCTACGGAATGCCGCGGGCCTGCGCCGAAAGAGGAATCCTACAAGGCGTCATTCCGCTTTCGCAGATGACAGCACAAATTTTGCGTGCGCTCCGTTACACAGAAAAACTTGAGCAGTATGGCGGCGGCAAATCACTTGGCGCGCGATAACAGCGTCTGCTCGGGATCAATAACCAGCCTGTGGGTCCCGGCGGGCGCCGAGATGCGGAACTGAGTTTCTTCACCTTCGGCGAAAATTCGTTTCAGAAAAATATTCTTTCCGCCAATTGAAGCGTAGATGGGAATCGCCGTCACCAGCGTGTCCGGCGCCTGGTCTTGGACCAAGGTGCCCGTGACCAGAGTGGTTTTACTTTTTTCTTTTCCGGTAAATTTCACGTCGCGAAGATCAAACGCCGGAATGGCGCTGCCATTGATCCACCCTTCGTAAAACCAGTCGAGCGACTTATGCCCTTCATACCAAAGTGACGGCGGCAGTTCTGATTCAAAGATGTGCATCAGCTCGGCGGTGCTCAACGCCTTGTCCTCATAGTCTTTCCTAAGCTTGCGAAGAGCGCGCAAGAACGGTTCATCTTCCATTTTTCGAGAGCTGACAGTGCCGGACGAGCCTTTGCTTTGCGCGTCTCGCATCATGGTGCGCAACATGTGTAACATCCACGTGCCGCGTCCATAGCAGATCGGTTGATAGGCCCCGGGAAATTGTGACGAAGAAAGACGGAATCCCAGCGTCACCGGCCCAGCGTTCATGAGTGGTGTTCCCTTCGGGCCTTTTGCAAGTAAATCATCACGATAACTTGCCATCACACGCCTGAACTTCGCTGGATCTTGCGACTCCAGCAGCATCATGGAGCTGTAGTTGGCCAGCGCCTCCATCATCCACTGATCGCGATAGCCGCTCCAATTCACCAGGTCGCCCCACCACTGGTGCGCGGTCTCGTGCGCGATCACCTGGTCGGAAAGAACTCTCCGCACCGGATCGGGTTGTAATTTAGTTTTCTCCTGCGGCGTGAGGAAAGAATAAGTGGAAAGAAAAATCAGGCCTGGCCAGCCCTGGCTTACGGCCCCCGGCATTTGGGTGATATTCAGTTCGCCGTACGGATATGGGCCAAAGTAGCGCTCATAAAACTCGATCGCTTTGCCCGACGCGGCACCTACTGCCTGCGTATTCACCGCCGGGGACGGAGCTTCCCGAACAGAAATCATGGGAAATGAACGCAGCCCACCACTCGGCACCGCACTACCCGGATTAGGCGGGGATGGAATGACTGAGTCGGCAAGATTAGTGGTTCCCGGAAATCCGCGTTCCACATTAACCGTGGCGTAGGTCGATACGGTCACAGCTCCGGTGCGGTTCACGTTATGGGAATACTTGCCGAGATTGAATCCTGCGACCGGCACTGGTCTGTCGGTCACCCACCTTGAAGTTTGCTCACCTCCGGCAGCGTTGTTTTCGGTTCGATGGCCGGTGGCCAGCAGCGTCCAGGCCGCTGGGTAATGAAATTCCAAGTCGAATGAGGCCATAGCAAAACCGCGATTGGGATACCACGTGCCGTGCTCACCCACATAGAGCAACCCGTTGGCTGCTTCCGAAAGCACCGAACCGGAATATTTGAATGTCAGCTCGAGTTTGTGGCCCTGTTCGAGCGACTCCGGCAAGATCACTGCGATAGCATCGTTGCCTTGCTTGGCCAGGTGCGAGCCTTCGACCGCCTGGTTGTGAATGAACTCCACCGGTTTGCCATCGGCGAGGACTTCGCTGACTCGCAGAAAACGTGACAGCTCGAAGAACATGACCCGCCTGGTTCTCTGGCGCGCCGTCACGCTCAGAGTGGCCTTGGCTTCGAGTTCCTTCACCGGTTTGATACGGGCATCGATCTTGAAATTTGTAATGTCGAAGTCGACCGCGGAAGGTTCGTCATCTTTGCTGCTTTCGGAAATCACAGCTGAACCTGCGGGCGCCGGCGCCGCGAATGAAGCCCACATATCGTAATAATCTTCGCCGTCCACGTGCCGGTGCTGTCCGGCCGAAACCTGTTCTTGCAGCAGCGAGTCGTAGCGCACATCAAAAGCTCCGAGTTTGTTGCCCTGCACATAAGCGTGCAGCATATGGTCTGCAGGTTTCGCTGTCGGGCCCTTGGTCCCGGGCAAGCACTCGCTGTAACTCAATAGCAGGCGGAGCGCGTCTTCCGCCGCAAGATTGTGCGCGGTGCTGCCCCACAATGTTACGAACCCATCGGGATCATCCGCCGCCCGCAAGTAGGGTTGCAACTCGGCGAACACATCATCGCTAAAACGAAAATAGGCGTCGGAAAACGTCTCTTCAAGAATCGCGCTCCCGGTAAAAAGCGACATTGACGCGCGTTCCGCCTGGTTAGGCGGCATGAGCAAGACCTCGCCATAGCCTTGGTAAAACGCCCCCGTGATATGCCCGTCAACCGCCTCGGTGAAAGCAATCGTGCCGTCGTCGAGCGAGATGTGCAACTGAGCGCGATCGAGCGAAGCTTCTCGAATCTTATAAACCTTCGACTTATCCAGTCCGATGGATCGAAGCTTTAGATAGAAAGCCTGCGCTGGGACTTTGGCGTCAGCGTCTGCAACTGCGGTGGGGAGTGATTGCGCGCGCCCGAGGACGGCAATGGCGGAGAGAAGAATCGCGGCCGAAAATACTTTGACAGCCCTACACATGGTCTTGCGGGACTTGCACTGACCGAGAGGCCATTGTTTGTTGCATGACCTTGGTCACCTTGAACCAGGCTCCCGCACCCATAGAATGCGCCTAAGTGCGCACATTTGTCACGCCATACTATTGCCTCGTCCTGGTAGCGGGCGGACTCATCCAGCCGGCTCACGCCGACATCATCCATCTGAAAAATGGAGAGGCGATCTATGCCGACCAGACGAAACAGACCGCAAACGGGATTGAATACCAGAAAGGCGACGATTCTTATACCATCCCGAACTCGGTGGTCCGGAGCGTAGAAAAAATTGCTGGGCCGGCGACAAGTGCTGGGATTGCCGCTCAGCAGCTTCCGGCGTACGCGCCTGAGACCCCGGCGCGCGGCGAGGAACATTTTTTGGATGAGGTACTTCACGGTGGCAAAGTAGACCGAAACGCCCTGATACAAATTGATTCGCACGGCAACCGCGACGAAGCCGCGATCGCCTATTACATTGCAGGCAAGCAGGAATTTGAAGGTGGCGATTACGGTTCAGCCCGCCGCGATTTTGAGAATGCGCTGCGGAACAATCCACAGAATCCCGCGATCCTCAATTTTTATGCGTCCTTGCTGGTGAAAACTGGAAATGCGCGGCAGGCGATTATCTACGCCGAACAGGCCGTCGAGCAGGCTCCGGACTCAGCTGATGCTTATGCCGTACTCGGCTACGCGCAGTATTCCGCAGACCATCCCAAAGAAGCGATTCAAAGCTGGAAGAAGTCGCTCGCGCTTCGGCCCGATGCTTCCATCCGGCAGGTTCTTGCCCGGGCCCAAAGGGAAAAGTATGTGGAGAGTAATTATTCGGAGCGTGAAACCGGGCACTTCGTTCTGCGCTATGAGGGAGCGCAGAGTTCCGACGCTCTACGTGCGCAAATATTGGAAACCCTGGAGTCGGCGTATCAGGATTTGGCGCGAGAGTTCGGCAGCGAGCCGCGATCCAGCGTTTCGGTCGTTCTTTATACGAATCAGGCTTTCTTCGATGTGACCCACGCCCGCGCCTGGGTAGGCGCATTGAACGACGGCAAAATTCGCGTCCCTTTACGCGGGCTAGCAGAGATGACGCCGAGCTTGGCCCGCGTGCTCAGGCACGAATTGGCTCATTCCTTCGTCGATCAAGTCACGATGGGACGGTGCCCGCAATGGCTTCACGAGGGCGTTGCCCAGATGCTCGAACCCCGGGCGCTGAATGGTGGCGCCACTCTGGCGAAATTGTTCAGGGCAGATCGGGAGATCCCTCTGAACTCATTAGAAACAGGATTTTCGATGCTCTCCAGCGCTCAAGCAGAACTCGCTTACGCCGAGTCATTAGCGACCGTTTCTTACATTCGCGACCGCTACGGCATGAGCGACGTGATGCGAATTTTGGACAAGCTTGGGCAGGGCGAGTCGGTTGAATCTGCATTACGCTCGACAATCCATTGCGATTACCGGCAGCTGCAGGAAGAGACGGGAGCCGCATTGATTCACCAGTTTGGCAGCTGATTTGTTGCCTTATGGGCTTCAATCCCGTACCAGCACGAGAGCGCACGAGCTTTGTGTCAGTCCGCTCTCCGTGACCGCGTAACAGGGGGCTAGGCGAGCTAGCCTTCCCTAAATTAATTGCCTCCCAAACCTACTCGGGTAGTGGTGCAGTTTGGAATTCTATCCCCCAAAAAACAAGCGATTGAGCCGAATCTTTGGAGCAACTATCTGAAAATCAGCGGTATCTCCATTTTCAAAATGTGATTGCACGAGACCAGCCAACATATCCGCGAACTGTAAGTTTGAGCAGTTCTTGCTGTCTGTTGGATGGCAACGGAGAATTGTCTCCACATTTTTCGCGAACCAAAGCTGAGTCTGCAGATAGTCCGGCAAGCTATTTCCGCTTTGTACTTTGATAGAACGAGGATCGGGAACCATCGTGACTTCCGGGCACCCAGCCATCCTGTCTAGCAGCGCAAGGCCAATCATGTAGTTGTACAGTTTGTTTCCGTCCGTCCTGATGTGGCCACCGACATTTTGCTTCTTAACAACGATCGCATGAAGAAAAATGTCCGGATGTTTGTTGCGGAGTGTCCGACAAGAACGGGCAAATTCGGTTCTTTCTTCCGCGTCCATATCCACCCATTTTTTCTCCTGAGACGTGGGCCATTTGAACGTGTCGTAAAGATCGAAAATCACTCGCTTAGGAATGTGCTTCTTTTCAGGAGGAACGCATACAGCGGTGATAGTCAGATACCGACTTGAACCGCCAGTTCGATAAGGGAGGTCGAACTTCCATCCGAGATCGCCGCTCTCGTCCACATAAATAATCACTGGAGGAGCCCCAAAATAGAAAAAGCTCCCTGATCACAGGGAGCTTTAAAGATCACGTGGATGGCCCCTAGAGCCGACGCACTTACAGTGCGCTTACGATACCCAGAGGGCGTCGCGGTTCTTCTAGGATTTACCCATCCGTTCAATAGTATAGACGCAAACAGCATACGACTTAGCACCTATATTTCCTTTGTTTTCAGCAGATTGAGCAATTCTTCTAACGTCCACACATGATCCGTGAGTCCCGCTTCCATGGCTGGAGTCACGCGAAGTGACTTGTGGACGCGGCAGTAGTTGTAGTGCATAAAGTATAACGCCACAGCGTGCCCGTGGTTTTCCAGCTTCTTACTAAAACCGTTCGTTAGGCGCGTGAAACGGCGCATCCCCATTCGCATTGAGAGATTCTGGCGTTCAACGAAAGAGGTGGAAATATGCTGTGGATCAGGGTTTCCGGCGAGAACGCCTGTGCGACACCCGATGCACGTTGCAGGGCTGTAGCGCGATTCTGGACTGTCATTCGATGCGCCGTAGATTTTGACCAGCATCGCGTAATCGATGTCCGCGCCGAACGCATCCTCTACTGCTTCCGCATACACGCGATGGCCGTCAGTTGTTAACTGGATTCGGTTTGCAATGCGTGACGCAACATCCCGCATGAACACCTGTGCGGTACCAGCTCCGCGATCTCCGAGCGTGTACGAGATGATTAGTTTTGTGTCTGCGTCAATTGCTGTCCATGTCCACACATCTCCCGCGCCTTGCTGCATCTGCTCAAATGAGACGTTCTTTTGCTTCGCATAAACGAATGCCCAAATTTCATCGCACTGAACGCGACGGACGCGCAGATTGCGGACGTGGTCATCGTGGTAGCTAGCAGCGGCGCAGCCCAAGTCTTTCAGTAGTTTCAGGACGGTATGTTTGGCAACTCCAGTCATCCGGCAGGTCGCATTGATCGATGTTCCCTCAACCAATGCAGCGACAACTTGGGAGCGCTTCGAAGTGGCGAGTTGGTTCATCCTTGATCTCCCAATCTTTAGGCATTATAATAGCAAAATATAGGCAATATGTAAACCATATATTGCCTTAGAGTTGATCATTTTTTGCTTGACAACTGCTTTTCTAATGCTAATATCTTAGCAGTTCTGTGGTTCGTTGATGGCGGAAGCCAGCAACGAAAAGACTAATTCAACAGGGAGGACTTAAACTCCCCCGTGCCCTCTCTAGCCACGTCCCTCGTTTTTTTGAGGTTTCCGTTTCTGGAGGGTACCGCCATCGGGAGGAGACACCATGAGCACTACAAGCATTCCGTACATTGATCCCAACGTGCAGCACGTAGGAATCAGCCGTTTGAGGTCTATGAACGCTACCCAGCTAAGGGAGATCGACAAGACGCTGGTTATACAAGAGAATGACCAGCCGCTTGCCGTGCTGCTGAAGTATGAGGAATTTCTAATCATGCAGCAACAGTTGCTTTCGGTACTGGAGACGATTTCCGTATTGGCTGACGATTCCGAAATCGGAGGTATCACGGCAGGGCTACGTGAAATGACTGCTGGAAGGACGAAATCGATTGCTGAGATTCGTGCGTCACTAAAACACAGGAAGGAGTAAGACCTGAGTTGTCCACTTCCCCATGCAACAGTACAACGTAGAACTGACAGCGAGTGCTGAAAAGACTTATAGGAAACTTCACGACGAGGCGCAGGAGCATATCGATGCCGGAGACACATCCAGCGCGAAAGTTACACTATTTCGCATGGTGGATGAGGCTATCGATAAGATAATTCCGCATGACCCGTTTAGCCGCGCAAACGCGCTGTCCGGGCCGCTTTCCAACGTGTTCCGCGTTTCTAAGGGGAGACTGCGAATCTACTATGCAGCCTCCTCAAAGGAACGCCAAATCGTCATCCTCTACATTTCAGAAACACTGCGAAAAGGGGGAGATATGCGCGATCCGTATTCGATATTCACTCGCATGGTGATGTCTGGACAATTCGATGAGGTATTTACCAAATTGGGAGTGCGAATGCCGCCACGCGGGATATCTCTAAGGCCACCTAGTTATCAGTGATCCTCGGTAGCTTCTCTCACGATCCGAGCGGCGGCTTGGCTGACATCCTCTCTCTTGCAGTTATGCCCAGCAAAGGAGTAATCAATCCTCCTGCCTTCCTCTGTATCAATGAAATAGAAGAGCCTTCCACATTTGCTGCAATGCCCAGAAACAGGATTGCCCTTATCGTCATATTTGACAACGTACATTTTAGGGTTATCGCTCATGAACACAGTTTCCCACAGGCGCGGACGGATTCATAGCCCTGTGGATTTCAAACTGCACCACTACCCCTACTCGCGGTGGTTTGTCTTTTAAACATCACGGGCGTATATTAGGTACTGGAACTGCTGTGTAGTACCAGGATTGGCGAAACACACCAGTGGGCGCAAGCCCACTTTTTACTTGCGGGTGGTTTCTTGCGGCTTGGGAGGCATCTAAGCCGCTGTTTTTATGGCAGT
>Ga0157372_10005488_pt1 | contig 13476 bp, 12 predicted proteins | sample C55metaG_FD_115307 | JGI IMG/M metagenome (GOLD analysis project Ga0157372, IMG submission 115307) | Corn rhizosphere microbial communities from Kellogg Biological Station, Michigan, USA - C5-5 metaG | ecosystem: Host-associated > Plants > Roots > Rhizosphere > Soil | place: USA: Michigan... | reverse complement strand
GCGAAATGATTCAGCGTCCCGAGCGGCAAAACACCTAGTGTTTTTCTGGTGCCAGCCACTTCGGCCGCGACGGCGCTGATCGTGCCATCACCACCGCCGGCGACTATCACTTCATCCTCACCGGCGACAGCCTGCTTGCTTATCGCAGTCACTTCGTCGCTCCGAACCAAACGTATTTCAGGATGAAGTCGTGCCGACTCGAGGAGACGACGAATGTTCGATTCCAGGTCGTGCGACTCAGAGTTAGAACCGGCGCCCCTATTCAGGAGAATGACCACTATTGATATCGTGTTTGCGGGTCCAAATGATCCGCTTCTTGTCGCGGGCGCGTTTTCCACGAAGAGCAACGGGCGAGGAGAACGATGAACTCGACGAATTCATTCATCGAAATTCGCGCTGGCACAACGACTGCTAAATAGAGTGCAAAGCTCGGGAGTCACCAAACAAACACATAACCTTAACGTCGCTTTCGTCAGCTTTTGATAGCGGGATCAGATTACTGATCCCGCTTTTTTTTGGGCCGTGTGAATCGCTTCGAGAACCATCTTCACGCGAGCGAGTTTTGTTCAACCAACTGGCGGAGAAAGCCTAAGCCCGTCCGTGACCTGACCCCAAAAGATACCATCGTCGCGGGTGGCGCTCGGCGCCGTTTCGGCTTGACCTGGCGGAGCCTGCCTGGTTAGCCTGACACCTCTGCGAGTTCCCCCGTTTCGGTTCATCACCGTCATCTTTTGTTGCGCGCTGTGGTGGTCTTGTTCCACCGTTCGCGCCGATTTCGCTGAGCTGACGCTGCAAAGCCAGCCTGGTGATTTCATCGGGCAAGGCGGGACCTACGATATCGTCTATCCCTCCAACGAAATTTCGGCGCAAATCCGGCGGTCCCTCCCATCCGGCCCGGCGGAACTATTATTTGTCCTGGGCCACGTGTCCCCTGCGCCTAACACCTCTGCGCTTTTATTTTTCGGAACGGACCAGCTCGGCATACCGATCCAGCCGGGAGTCTATGGCATTCCAGGCAACACGGCGCAGCGGGCCGATTTTGCACAACCAGGTCATCCCGGACTTGACGTCGTCTTTCAAAACAGAGGGTCCAACACGCTGACCGGAAACTTCACCATTACGGACGTGAGTTTCTTTCATGACGCGAGCAATCAACTGCAGGTGGGCAGCTTCAGCGCCAGCTTTGAGCAGCATTCCGAGGGAGCAACACCGGCCCTGTTCGGTAGCTTCACCTTTCGGAGCTCCGCGGTGCCGGAACCGCCGGTGCTAATGCTGGTCGCGATCGGCGGGGTTCTTGTGATCGCGTGGAGATTCGTCTCGCGCAAGAAACGCGATCAAGCCACCAAGCCGCCGCCTTAGTTGTTGGCCGCAGCTTTCGCCTGAACGCGCTGATCCCACTCCGAGCGCAACACCTTCATCTCGGCCTTTAATGCGAGCAGCCTTGGAGGAACGCCTTTGTAGGTTTTAACGGCGCCGCTTACTTTTCGCGTGACCGCGCCCTGATTGACCAGGCTCTGAAGTTTCTCGTAGGCCCGCAAGCGGAGCATTTCTTCGCCGCCGCTGGCCGCATTCAATTCGCGCAAATTGACGAGCAGGATGTCGAACAACGGTTTGAATTCAAAGGAGGCCTTTGACGAAAGCACGGCTACCAATTCTTCAGCGATTTTGTCGGGGGCGCGACGTGAGAAAAAAGGCCCAGATGGTTTGGACATCGCAGAGTATAGCACCGATTCGCGAAATAGCTTCATCGATCGATAGGCCGGGTGAGCCACCCCGAGAGGTAGGCAGGAAAACGGACACTAGCGGCAGTCCGCACCCGTATCGGCTGCGTCATTAAAAGGAGCGAAGCGGCGGGGGGGCCGCGCCTTAGGCGCGTTGCACTTTGCGAGCGAGACCCAGAAGGGCCGCGATCGCTAAACTCAATAAAGGGAATGTCGATCCCTGGTCAGGTATGGCAACAGGGAAGGCGCCCGTGTAAAAGTGGTAGTTTCTCGTTTGCGCGGCGACGACAGAATAGTCGGTGAAAGTCGTGAACATGCCGTTTGAATCTGTCCCAACCGTAACGAAGGCATGAGAACCATTCATGATCGTCTTCAAAGAAGGAAAGTAACTTGACTCGTTAGGCCCGCTTCGTAAGAGCTGAACGCTGTTCACGATACCGGAACCGTTATCAAAAAACCGAATCACGTCCAGCCAGGTGGAAACGTCGGTTTCTTTTGCCGTAGCGCTGTTGAGAATGACGACGAAACCGGGGTTAACGGTTTGGGGGAGAGTAAAAATCCCTCCCTGAAGCGAGGGAGTCCCGTCGGTCAACTCGGGAAAAATGAAGGCGTCGAAACCGCCCGTTGAATTGGGGAGGAAATGCGTCAGCGGCGTGGCCTGGGCAGTCAGCGTAAACATGACGCCCAGCAGCACGAGGACAAAACTCTTGCGTCGTTTCGTAGCCCCTGAATTTTGAAGAGCTGGCCGGATCAAGGTCAATGATATTTCGCGCAAAATTCGTCCTGTCTATTCAGTAGGTAAGCGACGGCGCATGACGGCCGGGGCGGGGGCTACATACGCCGCGTAGCTGGTTCAGTCGAGGGAATTTAGACCGAATATCGCGGGATACCGGTCGCGTCGGGTGTTACTTCTTGCGCGTGTAATTAATTTCCATCGTCTTGACCTCTTTCCCACCGCGGTCTTCAAACCATTCCAAGGTGTGATGGTTCGCATCGACCACCTTCAACACCTCACGGACTTTCATTTTCATCCCGGGCATCATTTCTTCCTCTCCTGTAAACGTGAATGCCTTCTCCGTCGGATCGTAGCTCCCTTCCATGTACATCAGCCCGGTGCCCATGCTGTCGATCCAGGTCGCGAAAAACTTCTTCTTAACGTTGTCATAGCCTTCGAGCGACATGCCTTTGAAATCCATTTCCTTCGCTTTGCCGTCTGGTCCCGGCATGGGAAACTTGCCGGTAAAGTCAGCCTGAAAATAGCGACCTCCCATGAGGGGCTTGCGCACGGCAGTGCCGCTTGATTGGGTGGGCGGCGCCGATGGATCCGGGTTCATCCACATTTTGACGACGTTCGTCCACGAGCCCGCCAGGGTGCCGAGCAACTTGTGGTTCTCATTGAGCTTCGATAGCTCCATCATTTGCTTCATCATGTCCGCCTCGCTCGGCTGAGCGGAGGGCGCGGTCATCGGCTCAGTGACGGCGGTTTGCGGGGTCGCTTTCGGTTCATCGTTCGGCAACTTTTCGGCTGCTTCCTTGATGGGCTCGATTGGTTTAGTCACTTCGTCTTGACCGAAGCAGGGCATGGCGAGAAGAGCCATGGTGCCGAACGAGAGAGTGCGGAGTAAAATGGAAAGGGCTTTCATGCCGCGATTTTTTCGAGAGAAGCTTCCCAGGTCAAGCTTCCAAGATCGGACCGCCGTTCATTTCCCTCCTAACGGGGAATTCGCCTGAAACGGCGGGCCTTAGACCATTACCTTCCGGAGAGCGGCCAGGAACGATTCCATTTCGGATTTTTTCCCGATGGTGATGCGCATATAATTTGGCAGCGCGGGGAATAAGCGGCCGACCTCCACATTCTGCTGTTTCATTGCGGCGATCAGCGGCGGCACCGGCCGTTTCAGGTCGGTCATGATGAAGTTGGCCTGCGAAGGGATCGTTTCGTAGCCCAATTTCTCGAGCGCACTGATGGTGAAGGCTTTTGCTTCCGCGTTCAGCCGGCGCCCTTTAGACACCTGCTCAGCATCATGCAAACTGGCCACCGCCGCGGCCAGGGCCACGATGTTGACACTGTCCCATGGTTGTTGCGCACGCATCCGGTCGATCGTTGGCTTTTGCGCGACGCAATAACCGCAACGCAATCCAGCCATGCCGTAGATCTTCGAGAACGTCCGCGCCACGATCAGGTTCCGATGATCTTTGACTAACGGGATAACAGTCTCGTAATCGGAGCTATCCACGTAGTGAAGATAGGCTTCATCCACCAGGATGGTGGTTTCGTCCGGCACTTGATCGATGAAATCTCGAATCTTGTCCTTTGCTGTGATGCTCGCGGTCGGGTTGTTCGGATTGCAAATGTAAATCACACCGTCCTTGGCGGCGGCGGCCATTTTCGGCAGATCGTGTTCGAAAGTGGAGGTTAACGGGACTTTTACGACTTCCGCGCCTCCGATCTGTGCGTGATTCAAAATGGCTTCAAAGGTGGGATCGGCTGCCACTAATTTGCCGCGGCCTCTGCTGCCGGCTGAATCTGCCGCATCCGGCCCGGTAAACGCGAGCGCGCAAAGCTTCAGAATCTCGCCCGAGCCGTCGCCCAGAAGAATTTGGTCGGCTGAAACGTTGTTCACTTTGGCGAGCGCATCGATGAGCCCGTCCGCGTGCTCGTCGGGGTAACGGCATGCGACGTGGAAAGAGTCAGTCATGGCCTTGAGCGCGCTCGCCGACGGTCCATAGGCATTTTCGTTGGAGCTCAAGCGGACAATACCTGCCGGAGGAGATGATGCAGGCGAGACGATTGCCGGAGCAGCGGAGTAGGCGCGCGAAAGAGCAGTCGCGGCAGCACCGGCGCCTAACAAGTGAGCAAATTTACGGCGGGATATGCGAGTCGTGTTCATAGGCGTTACTTTGGTTTCCCGAAACGGAATGCTCGGGGCAGGAGACATTGTAGAACCGGCCCGGGTTTTGTCAGGTCTATTTGCCCTTAGGGAAGTGCCGTTGCGATATGCGAGACCAGCGCAGCCGGGATGACGCCGAGAATGAGAACGATGGCAGCGAGTACTGCGACGGTGAACTTTTGCAACCACTCTGGTCGGATTGGAACTGTCACGCGCGCTGCTTCGTCCACGAATATGACCTTCAGCACCACCAGATAATAATAGAGCGAGATCAGACTTCCGAAGAGGGCAAGGGCGACGAGCCAGGCGAGCCCCTCATCGGCGCCGGATCGAAAGGCGGCACTAAAGAGATAGAACTTGCCGAAGAATCCGACTAAAGGAGGCAGACCCGCCAGCGAGAGCATGAAGATTCCCATCGAGGCCGCGAGCAAAGGGGAACGGGAACTGAGCCCGGAAAAATTTGTTATATCGTCGTTCCCGGTTTCGCGGCGAACAATCGCGACGATAGCAAACGCGCCGACCAAGGTAACTGCGTAAATGGTGGTATAAAAAAGTGTGGCACTAAAGCCGTCGCGTCCGCCCGCGATTAAGCCGAGGAGCGTGTAACCGGCATGCGCCACCGCCGAATAAGCGAGGAGTCGTCGCACATTTTTCTGGGCAAGGGCGACCAGATTCCCGAGCAGAATGGAGAAGGCAGCCAAAGCGGCCAGAACGGGCGTCCAACCGGCCGCCATACCGTGCCACGCCGCGCTCCCGGCCAGTGGCCCGAATCCGATGAGAACAATTTTTCCGAGAACGAAAAATGACGCCACCTTGGAACCCGAAGCGATAAAGGCGGCCGATGATACCGGCGCGCCTTGATAGGCGTCCGGCGCCCAGAGATGAAATGGCGCGGCCGCGATTTTGAAAGCGAAGCCAACGAGTGTCATGACGATTCCCACAGCCAGAAGTGGCGAGGCGGGGCCGGCACTGACTTTCTGGGCAATGGCGCCGAGGCCGGTCGTTCCGGACATGCCGTAAAGGAGGCTCAAGCCGAAAAGGGTGAAGGCGCTGGCCGTGCTGCCGAAGAGAAAATATTTCAAGCCGGCTTCGGCCGAGCGGATATCGGTTTTGTCGAATCCGGCCATGACATAAAGCGACAAACCAGTCAGCTCCAATCCCACAAAAATCATGAGCAGCTCTTCGCTGCCGACGAGGAGGAGAAGACCGACCGTGGCGAGCAGGAGCATGGCGAGATACTCGCCGGTGTGGCGGAGCGAAGAGTTCGCCTGTGCGAGCAGAACGGTAAAAAAGGCGAGGGCGAGGCAAATGATTTTGAACAGAGAGTTGAGCGGCGTGACGACGAGCATGCCGCCTAACAGGTTCGCCTTCGCCGGCAGGCTGAAGACAAGGCCAATTGAGACGAGGAGGCCAAGCGCAGCCGCCAGTGTGCAGAAGGTCTGAGCGGTCCGGTTTGGAGCCACAGTTTGTGCCCTTACCGGCCTGCCGGGTGATACGCCGGGGCTGCCGGAGCGCCGGCCGCTCGTTAGGCCGATGGCGAGCACGATCAGTGCCGTCACGACAACGGCAATTTCAGGAGCCGCCAGCTTAACCAGGTCAAAATAGTTCACGGGATAGTGAGCGTGCGCGGTTACTTCAGGAAAGACATGGCTTGAACGGCCGGCATAATGCGGTCGAAGAGAAACTTCGGATAAATACCAGCCGCAAAAGTGGCGAAGATAAGGAGAGCAGCGCCGCACTTCTCTGCCGCCGTGATTGGCTCGAGGACCGTTTCGCTTTCGATTCTTTGAGGAATAGTCGATGAAGTCGTCGCGGCATCATCGCTGAAGAAAGACTTCTTCAGCGCTCGCAGAGTGAAGGCAGCGACGAGGACCATGCCCGCCCCGGTAATCCAAACGGCAAGTGGGTAGGCCTTCCATGCGCCAATCAGAATAGTAATCTCGGCGGCGAATCCGCTGAACCCGGGGATGCCCATGGAGGCCGCCGAAGCAATGACGAAGGCGAAGGCCGCAAATGGAAGCGACCGGCTCAGGTGCATCGTCGATAAGGCGTCGAGATCTCGTGTATGGGTGCGCGGATAAATCATGCGGCCGGCAACGGCGAAGAGGAGCGCGCCGATAACGCCGTGCGAAAACATCTGCAGGACCGCGCCAGAAACGCCTGTGAGGTTCGCGGTGGCGAGGCCAAGCAGGACGAACCCCATGTGGCTGACACTGGAATATCCGATAACGAATTTAAGGTCGCGTTGACGGAGCGCCACCGCCGCCGCGTAGACGATGCCGATAACCGCGAGAACGGCGATCCAATTGCGCCAGACTTGGAATCCTTCCGGGAAAATGTTGAGCGCGACACGGAGCGCGCCGTAGGCGCCCAGTTTCATGACGATGCCGGCCAGCAGCATCGAACCGGCAGTGGGCGCGGCCACATGACCGGTCGGAGCCCAGGTATGGAACGGCCAAATGCCGGCCAGGACGGCGAAGCCGAGAAAGAGAATGGGAAAAGCCCAGCTTTGGAGTTGGAGCGGAAAATGGAAATGAATGAGCTGTTGCAAATCGAGCGACGCTGCGATCCCGGTGCGGCCGGCGCTGACATAGGCCGCGAGAATGCCGATAAAGACGAGCGCGCCGCCAAGAAACGAATAGAGGGTCAGCTTCATCGCGCCGTATTCCTTGTTAGTGGAACCCCAAATCGCGATCAGGAAATATTTCGGGACAATGACGAGTTCGTAAAAAACGAAGAACAGAAAAAGATCAGCGCTGAGAAAGACGCCAAAAGAACCGGCCACGACGAGGAGGAGCCAAAAGAAAAACTCGTTAGGGCGTCGCACCACATCCCAGGAAAAGAGAACGGCGCTACAGGCGGTGATGGCGGTGACCAGGCACATGGTCAGGCTAATGCCGTCGCTGGCCAGGTGATAATGCATGCCGAGGGTTGGCACCCATGGCACATCAATCAGGGTCCGGAAGAGGCCAAAATTCGCCGGCTGAAAAAAGCCAATCAGACTAACGACCAGGCCAGATCCGGCTGCGAGTAGGGCAATCCAGCGAGACGCCACCGGCGGGGCGAGAAGGACGACTAGTGCGCCCGCGAAAGTGAGGTAAATGGTCCAGGCAATCATCAAGAAAGAGGGATGATCCGCTCAGGCCAGCAGGCGAGCCATCTCGACGACAGTGGTGTTGAAGACGTTGAAGAGAAATTGAGGAGAGATGCCGATAGCAAACATGAGCAATGACACCGGCACGACGACGAATGTTTCGCGACGGAGAAGGTCGGGAAAGCCAGTGCAGCTCGGGGCGAGAGGTCCGCTGAAAAGCAATTGCATGGCGCGAACAAAAACGATGGCGGTGATGAGCAGGCCGAAAACAGCCACGGCCGTAAATGAGGCCGCGACGGCGAAGGAGCCTTTGAAGATCAGGAACTCGCCGATGAATCCATTGAGTCCGGGCAACCCAAGCGACGAAAACATGGCGACGCTCATCCAGCCGCAGAGCAACGGAGTTCGCTGCATGAGACCGCCGAAATCATCGAGGCCGCGTGCGCCCCGGCGTTCTTCGAGCAAGCCGACGTAGTAGAAAAGGGCGGCCGCGGTCACGCCATGATTGAAAATTTGCATGAAGACGCCGCTTAATGCGGCCTGCATCTCTACCGCGGGCCGGATGGCAGAACCGCCGATGGCGAACAATCCGAGCATGCAGTAGCCGAGATGATTAATGGAAAGATAGGCGACCATTCGTTTCAGGTCCTTTTGAGCCCAGGCCGAAAGCGACGCGAAAAGGATGGAACAAACGGCCAGGGCCAGCAGCCAGGGCGCGGCCACTTTCACTTCATTCGGGAAGAGAGGCAAAAGCAGCCTAACGAACCCATACACGCCCATTTTGGAGAGCGTGCCGGTCAGGACCATTGACACGCCCACGGGCGCGCTTTCATAAGCATCCGGTAGCCAGGTATGGAAAGGAAAAAGCGGCACCTTAACGGCCAGGCCGAGGAAAATTCCGGCGAAAGCGAACCAGGCGACATTTCCGCTGAGTAATCCAGTCCTTCCGAGAGTCGCAAGTTGTCCGAAATCAAATGTCCCCCGGGCAAAGTAGATGCCGAGGAAGGAAAGGAGCATGGCGACGCTCCCGAGGAAGGTGTAAACGAAGAACTTGGTCGCCGCGCGATCTCGTCCTTCTCCGCCCCAGATCCGAATGAGAAGAAAGGCCGGCACCAGGCTCATCTCGTAAAACAAGAACCAGAGGAGGAAATTCTGCGCCGTGAAAGTGCCGTAGAGCGCCGATTGCATGATGAGCATGAGGACGCAGAACCCGCGACTGCCTCGCTGCGCGAAAAACGCGAAAGGAAAAATGAGCGAAGTGAGGAGCAGGAGGAGAAGACTCAGTCCGTCGACGCCGACGAGATACTCAGCGCCGATGGCCGGGATCCAGGTGTGACGCTCGATCAGTTGAAGACCAGCGGCGCCGCTATCGAAGTTCTGCCAGATGAGAATGGCATAAAAAGCCGACAGCGCCGTGAAGATGAGAGCAATGGCGCGGGCATTGCGCGGCCGGCCGACACACAAGGCCAGAGCGCCGACAAGCGGGATTAGAATGAGGATCGTGACTAGACCAGCCATGCGTAAAGGAGAAGAAGCGCGAGCATGCCGACTGCGACCGCGCCGAGGTAAGCTTGAATCTGTCCCGAGTGCGCCGCCGAAAAAATGCGCCCTATTCCGCGCAGACCGGTGGTCGCCTCATCGACTCCGGAGTTGATGCCTTGTTCGTCAACACCCTTCGTGATGATGCCAAAAAGCTGGCCGATGCCGCCGACAATGCGGACGAAGCCATCCCAGACATAACGATCCATGAAATTGGAAAAAGCTGCGGCGAATCTGGCCGGTGCGACGACAAGGCTGGCGTAGATCTCGTCGATCCACATTTTCTCTTCCAGAAAACGGAAGACGCCTGGCTGGGCGCGCTGCAGCGGATCTATTTCACCTTCCCTCTTGCCATAGATAAACCAGCCGAAGCCGATGCCGATACCGACCAGCACGAGCGAAACGAAAAGCACGGGCTGAATCAGAAGCCGGGCATCGAAACGAGCCGTTTCACCCATGAGATAATCGTGCAGCCATGGCCAGGCTGGAGTCAGCAGAACGCTAAAAACGATTGCACACGTCGCGAGCACAATCAGCGGAATGGTCATGACCGCCGGCGACTCGTGAGCGTGCTCCGACGCTCCCCGCGGTCGGCCAAGAAATACGTAAATCACCTGGCGCATCATGTAGAACGCGGTCAAAACAACGCCAAGCAGCATGAGATAATACGGCCATGGCCCGCCCGGCCAATGAGCGGTCTGGTGCAGAATTTCTTCCTTGCTCCATGCACCCGAAAAGAAGAGAGGCACGCCGCTCAACGCCATCATTCCGATGGCGTAGGTGACGAAAGTGAGCGGCATGATCCGGCGCAGCCCACCCATTTTGCGAATGTCCTGTTCCTCATGACATGCGTGGATGACGGAGCCAGAGCCGAGAAAGAGCAAAGCCTTAAAAAAGCCGTGGGCGATGAGGTGGATAATAGCGGCCGCAACTCCACCCACGCCTAACGACACCATCATCAAGCCGAGCTGTGAAACAGTGGAGTAGGCCAGGATTCTTTTGATATCCGCCTGCGCGATCGCGATGAGCGATGCCATCAAAGCGGTGATGACGCCGATCCAGACAACTACCGTGAGAGAGGCGGTCACACCATGAACCGCGCCGACGTTGAACAGGGGAAAAACTCGTGCCACCAGGAAAACTCCGGCCGCGACCATGGTGGCGGCGTGGATGAGGGCGCTCACCGGCGTGGGTCCCTCCATGGCGTCGGGCAGCCAGACGTGAAGCGGAAATTGTCCGGATTTTCCTGCTGCGCCGCAGAAAATCAAAAGCGCGATGGAGGTGGCGGCAGGGCCGAGGCCGGCGAGAGCGGCTGGTTCCATGCAACCTGCTCCGCGATCGTAAAAGAGAAGTGTGCCTGTGCCATGATAGAGCCAAATCAGGCCAAGAAAAAAGCCCATATCGCCAATCCGGGTGGTGATGAACGCCTTCTTCGCGGCCGCTGCCGCAGTCGGCTTGTCGATCCAAAATCCAATGAGCAAATAGGAAGCGAGGCCAACCAGTTCCCAGCAAATGAAAAGCAGGAGCAGACTGTTTGCGATAACCAGGCCCAGCATGGCGGCGCTGAAGAACGAGAGATAAGCGAAGAAGCGGGTGAAGTTTTTGTCGGCCGCCATATAGCCGATGCTGAAAACAAAAATGCAAAGACTAACGAGCGCGATCATGACGATCATGACGGCCGTTAGCGGATCAAGCATCCAGCCGAGTCGGAGGGCCTGCTCGCCGAAGGTGAACCACGTGAAATTGACGAATGCGAGGTAGTGAGGCGTCCCCAGAGTGGGCACGAGTGCGACGACGGAGAGAATGAAAGCAGCCGCCTGGCCGATCACGGCGAGAGCGGCACAGACACTCCGTCGTGAATTGTTTAAGCTAAGAATGAGGAGGGCAACGGCCAGCGGGATCGCCGGGATGAGCCAAAGATTAGAAACAATCCAGGGATTCATCAGCCTTTCATCGAGGTGAATTGATCGACGTTTGTCGTCCGATAATGACGATAGACCGCGATGACCAAGGCAAGGCCGACGGCCGCCTCGGCTGCGGCGATGGCAATGGAGAACAGCGCAATCATCACTCCCGTCGGTTGCGGAGAAGGCGCTCCGTAGCGCCAGAAGGCGATGAAATTCAGATTCGCCGCGGCCAGCAACATTTCCACACCAATCAGAATGTAGATGGCGTGCCGCCGGCTCAAGGCCGCCAGCAAACCGATGCTGAAAAGCGCGGCAGAAATGACAAGGAAGTGCGTCAGCGTCGGAGTCGTGGCCATGGCAAGATCATTCATGGCTTTTCGTCCATCACTAAAACGACTGCGCCAATGAGCGCGCCGGTGAGAAGGAGGCCGACACATTGCAGCGGCCAGACGTAACTGGTCATGAGCGACTCACCGATTTGCTTAACCGTGAGTGGTGCCACTGCGGGCGCCGCGCCGCCCGGGAGGGGGCTTTTAAAAATGGCCCAGATCAGACCGGCAAAGACGGCGAGCGCCACGACCGCACCACTCCACTTGAATTGAACCGGCGCATCGGATTCGCGTCGCGTCAGCAGAATCGTAAAAACAATCAGGACCGCGACCGCGCCGACATAGATAAAAACTTGAGCGAGTCCGACGAATTCCGCGCCTAACGAAAAATAAAAGGCCGCGATCCCGATGAAAGCGAGAGCCAGGCAAAGGGCAGCATGGATCAATTTCGAGAAAGAAGCGGCGGCGAGCGCGGCCGCGAGCGTGAAGATGGCGATGGCGAAAAACGCGACGGTGCTCATTCAGCAAAACGATAGGTGCGAGGAGCAAATCTTTTTCGGCTCTCGAGGAAGTAGGAGAGCGCGAAGTAAACGGCGGCAATAACTGCGGCCGACCAGAGCCAGCCCCGCAGGCCATGGCCCTGGTAATGCCAGACTGCGGCGGCAATGATGCAGGCGAACGCCATGGGAAGCATAAATTTCCAGGCAAAGTTCATCACCTGATCGACCCTGGTGCGCGGCAAAGTGCCCCTGATCCAGATAAAGACGAAAAGGAGGAGGCAAAGCTTTGCGAAAAACCACGCGTAAGATGGAATCCATTGCAGGAAGCCGAAGGGTGCCTGCCAGCCGCCGAGAAAAAGCGTTACGGCCAGACCGCTAATGGCAAACATGCCGAAGTATTCGGCCATGAAAAATGTCGCGTATTTGAAACCGGAATATTCTGTCATGTGACCGGCCACGATCTCGGATTCGCCCTCCGGGACGTCGAATGGCGTCCGGTTGGATTCGACCAAGCCGGAAACAAAAAACAAAATGAAGGCGGTGGCGCCCCAAGGGGTGAAGACAAACCAACGCGGAACGATTCCGTGCCAGTAGGCGCCTTGCGCCGCCACAATCGCATCGGGCGAAAGCGAACCGACGATCATGACGACCGGCAGAATGGTCACGATGAGGGGAAGTTCGTAGCTCACCATCTGGGCAATTGCGCGCATGGCACCGAGCATGGAGAACTTGTTGTTGCTCCCCCATCCGGCCATGAAAACCGCCAACTCGGTGGCTGATCCAACGGCGAAGAAAAAGAGAATTCCGCCGTCGATGCTGAAAGCAGTCATGTTGCGGCCGTAGGGAATGACGCCGAGGGCGAGAATAGCCGGCACGACCATCATGATGGGCGCGAGAAAATGAACAACCTTGTCCGCGCGCAGCGGGACGATGTCTTCTTTGATCAACATTTTGATTCCGTCGGCCACAGGTTGAAAGAGACCGAATGGACCGACCCGGTTAGGCCCGTAGCGGTTTTGGATGCGACCGAGAATTTTTCGCTCCAGGACGGAGATCAAGGCGAAGAGGCTGAGAAAGACGCCGAGAAGAGCAGCGATGTTGATCAGGCTGGAGATGAGCTGCAGAACCCAGTTCGGTGCCCCGGAAAAAAAGGAAAGCAAGAGCTGCTTCGTGCTGATGAAAATCTGATCGAGAAACCGGCCGCTCACTCGAACTGAACAAAGCGATGAGCGCTTAGTTAAGCAAGGCTGAAAGATCGATCAACGCCGAGCCGTCGCGAGCGAGCGGCACGGAGTCGCTGACAATCGAGGCGGCGACCTTGGAGCTGTCAAAAAGGAAGAGAGTTTTGCCGCAACACCCGTCCCGACGTTGCCCTGGTGGCTCCGCATTTGTCACGGCCGAGGCATGCAAAGCACAGAGCCGGTCCGAATCCCTTTTATGGAAGCATCATCGTTGCCGGAATTGGAAGGGCTGCGGACCGAGGTGGAGCGGTTGC
>Ga0157372_10005486_pt1 | contig 13478 bp, 9 predicted proteins | sample C55metaG_FD_115307 | JGI IMG/M metagenome (GOLD analysis project Ga0157372, IMG submission 115307) | Corn rhizosphere microbial communities from Kellogg Biological Station, Michigan, USA - C5-5 metaG | ecosystem: Host-associated > Plants > Roots > Rhizosphere > Soil | place: USA: Michigan... | reverse complement strand
CTGTTGGCTATTACCACACTGGTGAACATCTCCGGCTTAAGCAGCATGCCATCGTTGGGCAATACGATTTTAATCTTCAATACTTTGTTGTCCGGATCAAGCACAGAACTAACGGCATCAACCTTGCCGGTAAAAACTTTATCGGGGTAGGCAATCGTAGTAACTTTGGCTGTATAACCTACTTTAACACGGCTAATGTCTGACTCAAACACGTTGGCCCAGATCCAAACATCTTTCATGTTGGATATAGTAAACATGCTGTTGTTATTATCCGGACGGATATAGCCGCCTGCTGTAATATTTTTTTCAACCACAAAACCGCTTTCAGGCGCTTTGATTACCAATGTACCGCCGGGGCTGGTATTACCACCGCCGTTGATTGCAATCTGCTCTTTTACTTTGTTGTAGGCAGCTTCGGCTTTGTTGAAATTTTCTTTAGCCTCGGTATAATCGCGCTCGCTTGAGATGCCGTTTTTGTAGAGGTATTCGGCCTGTTCAAGCTGGCGTTTGTAAATAGCAAGGTCGGATTTTGACGAGCTCAGGTCGGTATAATTACCTGCAACATCGGCACTGCGTACGATGGCGAGAGTTTGACCTTTGCTCACTTTATCGCCCAGTGAAACTTTTACATCCAACACCTGCCCGCTTGAAAAAGGGAATACTTTAACAACGGTGTTGTCATCATATGATACCTCGCCCGAAAGGGTAAGCTCATTTTTTATGGTAGCGATCCTGGCAGTATCGATTGTGATAATTTTTGCCATCGAATCACTCACAGTTACCTGTTTGTTTTCAACAGCAGGAGGTGTCTTGCCTTTGCAAGCGGCAAGTAGTAGCAAAGCTGAGATGCCGGAAAACAGCGTTTCTCTTTTCATCATAGTAAGTCTTAAAAGTTTAGTCAGGATTTTATTACGGTTGTGCCAACGGCAAAATTGAGGTCGGCAATTGCTTTTTGCAGGTTGAATTGCTGTTGCAATATTTTTAATTTGGTGTCCTTATAGGTGTCAAAAAAGTCTACAAACTCCACAAGGCTTATCTGGCGCTGCTGGAAGCTCTTGAGCATTGCGCCAAACAGTTTATCGTACTGTTCATTAAAGGCGATTTGCTGAGTTGAGAACAGCTGCACGTTTAGCTTATACTGGTTAACAGCTGCAACTACATCATTTTTAAGCTGGAATTCATTTTGTTTCAGGGTGCTCTCCTGGCTTTTGATATTGTATTGTGCCGACTTGATATTGCCCTGGTTGCGGTTAAACAACGGTATCGGAAAACCAACTTGTAAGCCATAGTAATGACGGGCATAACTGCTGTTTTGATCGTATGATACACCTAAGGTAACGTCAGGCACGGCAAGGGCTTTTTGATAAGCAAGATTATGGGTGGCCGAATTTAATTGATACTGGTTCGATAAATAATCGGGCCTGTTGGTCATGGCCTGACTAATAAGCGACTGCACATCAAGATCTACGGTTTCTACCGGCTTATCATTTATAACAGGCTGTACAAATGTGGTTTCCTTTGTTTGCAGCAATGTTTTAAGCTCTGTTTGCAGATCGTTGATCTGGCGATTATTTTCAACCATATCATTTTGCAAACCGAACAAAAGGGCTTTCAAACGGATGAGGTCCTTCATTGAGGTATTACCTACATCAAATGATTTTTGAATTGCATTAACCAGTTCAGTGGCTGATTTAATTTCGTTTTGATAAACTAATTGTTGCGCATTCAAGGAGCCCAACTGGCTAAAATCAAGCTGCAGATTATAACGAAGGTTACGCATCAAGTCATTAAAGGCGGCTTCCTGAACTTTAGCATCGTCTTCGGCTACTTTTACCTGTTTGCCGCGTTTGCCGGCAGTGGCAAACACCTGGTTTAACTGGACAAATATTTGTCCGCCTCCGTTTGAGTGGTTGAAAAATTTATTGGTGCTACCGTCATGGATATTCTGGTCGGTGCTTAACACAGGGTTGTCCCATAATTTAGCTTGTTGAATGAGCGCCTTTGAGGCATCAACATTATACTTTTGGGCAAGCAGGCTTAGGTTGTTTTCAATGAACTGTTTTTCAGCATCAGGGAAAGTGATCTTTAACGTATCTGTTTGCGCTTCGGCCTTTTGTGTTAATAAACTAAAAAATAACGGTGATATAAATAGCAGGGATTTTATAGTACGCATGTTTCCTTCTTCAATTCTACAGTACAAAAATTCGAAACGGTTATGAATTTTGTATGAAGTGAAGGAAAACTAATGGTAGAGGAACCTTGATTGGTAGGATTTAAGGATTGCCTTGGATAGAGGATGTAAAAATCTTATTAAATCAAAAAATCCTTAAATCCTATGAATCAGGGTTAGATATTGATTTCAAAATCATCCGCATCTTTTAAAAACGGTAGTGCACGGCGCACTTTTTCAACCTCATCACCTATGATACTGAAAGTGTAAAGATCTTCTTCATCGCGCTTGTAGTAAACTACCTTACCATTAGGGTCGATACAGGTAGAATCGCCGCTGTGATAAACCTCGTTACCATCATGCCCTACGCGGTTAACCGCTATTACGTACGACTGGTTTTCAACCGCTCGGGCAGGTATCAGGGTACGCCAGTGCGCAGCACGGCGCTCGGGCCAGTTAGCAACCACAATGAGCAGATCGTAAGGATTAGCTTCTATATTACGCAGCCACACCGGGAAACGAAGGTCGTAACAGATCACCGGGCAAATTTTCCAGCCGTTAAGTTCAACGAAAAGCTTTTTGGTGCCGGCAGTGTAGGTATTATGTTCCTCGCCAAGTGCAAAGAGGTGGCGTTTGTCGTAATGTTCATAACTGCCGTCAGGACGCATCCAGATTAACCGGTTGTAGTACTTGCCACCTTCTTTAATAATAATAGTCCCGGTTATCACACAATCATATTGTTTGGCTGTTTTTTCCATCCATTGCATGGTTTTGCCATTCATAGGCTCAGCCAATTCGGCAGCGTTCATAGTAAAACCCGTACTGAACATCTCGGGCAGTATGATGAGATCTGTTTTTTCGCGGATCCCTCCCGATAGCCTGAGCGTAATATTCTGAAGATTTTTATCAGTATTTTCCCAAAAAAGATAGCCTTGAAAAACAGTAATTTTTAGATTTTCCATAATATTTGGTTCATAGTTGATGGATCATGGTTCATGTCAAAAATGAATGACGATTGGTTGATCCATATTGATAAAACTTATACAATTTGGCTACGATTCTTGAACTATCGACCATGAGCCAAAATCAAACTTAAATAATTTGGCTATGGTCCATAAACTATGGACGTTTAACCAAAAATTAAACTCGAATTAACCTATCAACGGCTTTATCTAAAGTTTCTTGCCTTTTGGCGAAACAAAACCTTAATACATGGTGATCAATCCCCTTGCTGTAAAAGGCCGAAACAGGTATGGACGCTACCCCAAATTCCTTCGCCATACGGATAGAAAAGTCGGCATCTTTTTCGTCGGTAATAGCGCGGTAACTCACTGACTGAAAGTATGATCCTGAACACGGCAAAAGCTTAAAACGGGTTTGTTCAAGGCCTTTTCTAAAATAGTCGCGTTTGTCCCTGAAAAATTCGGCCAGGCCAAGATAGGTTTCTTCATTTTTTAAATGCTCGGCAATGGCATACTGAATCGGGGTGTTTACCGCAAACACCAAAAACTGATGGATTTTCCTGAACTCGTTCATCAAATAGGCAGGGGCCATGCAATAGCCCACCTTCCAGCCGGTAGCATGAAAAGGTTTGCCGAACGATGCTACGATGAAGCTGCGTTGCTGCAGATCAGGGTAGCGGGCCATGCTGTGGTGGGTTTCGCCATCATATATCAGGTGTTCATATACCTCATCGCTAAGGATCAGGATATCCTGGTTTTTCACCAGCGCACTCAGCTCATCGATATCTTCCTTATGTAAAATGGTTGCCGTTGGGTTATGAGGCGAGTTAAGGATGATCATTTTTGTTTTTTGGTTAATAAGCCGCTTAACCATGTCCCATGCAATGCGGTAATTGGGCGGCTCAAGGGCAAGCGATTTTACAACACCGCCCATCAGTTTTATGGCAGGGGCATAGCAATCAAAAGCCGGTTCAAATATGATTACCTCATCGTTGGGATGAATTACAGCGCTTATAGCCGTAAATATGGCCTGTGTACCGCCGGCAGTGATGGTGATCTCCGTTTCGGGGTTATAAACCGCGCCGTAAAGTTTTTCGGTTTTTTCGGCAATACGCTCTCTTAAAGCCATTACACCAGCCATGGGCGCGTATTGATTATGCCCCTCTTTCATAGCTTTATTTACAAGCTCAATCAGGTCGGGCGAACAGTCGTAATCAGGAAAACCCTGCGACAGATTTATTGCACCTAATTCGTTGGCCAGGGCCGACATAATGGTGAATATGGTAGTTCCGGTTTGGGGTAATTTTGAAACAACAGGTATCATCAATGGCTAAAGTAGGGAAAAATCATTATGAACGTATCCCCATAACCCGGTATTTTTGTATTTGGAAATATTTTAATTTAAAGGTTTAAACATATTGCTGTGCCACGATTTTTAGGATTAGAAGATTATTCTGATACTATATGCAGGAGATTATAGGTCTTTACCCAACATTATATGGCATCAGGGCAATCCTAAAATCCTCTAAATCATGGTTCAAGCAAAATACTATCCGTAATCTTGGCGATATCATAGCTAATCTTATTGATAAAGCCCAATTGTTCTTTCAATAAAGCATCTTCGGCCTGGGCTACAGGTTTTTGAGCTTCCGGGTTGATAGGTGGAATTTTACCTATATTAAATTCAATATTTTGAGCATGCAGTTTTTGACCGGTATCGTTCAATACGGTTATACTTTTTTTGATAAGCTTCATGGCTTCGGGGTGTGCAACCGGGATTTCCTTTTTGCTTTGTGCCGATGCTATGGTAGCGATGTATGATGAAAGGATATGGTTAAGCACCACAAATTTATGTACATCCTTTATTTTACGCTGTTTGCTTTTAGGTTCTGATGTCATGCGCTCAAATGCGGCCGAAAGGTTGGCCGATTTTACATAAACCTCTTTTCGCGCCAGTTTGTAACTGGTAATACTGATCATTTTACCCGAGATGCTTTCGGCAATGGTAACCAGGTAATTGATGTTGGCCACTAACACATCCCTAAGTGCTTCCTGGATCTGTTCAAATTCCCAGGTGGGGAATATCAGGTAACTGGCCACCAGCGCGATAGTTGAACCTATGACGGTATCCAAAATTCTTTCCTGGGCTACATTGAGCAATCCAACGCCCAGGAACTTGAACAATATAAGTACATAAGGCGTCATGAAAATTACGCTCACTACATAATTAAGGCGTTGAAAGCTGTAGGCACCCATCATAAAAATCACCAGGAAAATAAACTGCACGGTGACGTTAGGGATAAAGGTAAGTATGGCTATACCAATAACACCACCGCCAATAGTGCCTATTAAACGCTGGTAGTTACGCTGTTTTGAAAGACTGAACCCGGGCTTCAATATTACAATAATGGTAAGCAGCACCCAATAGCTATGATGGCCTAATGATACTAATTTAGCTGTGATAAAACCTACCAAACATACCAACGCTACACGCAGGGCATGTTTGAATGCGCCGGATGCCAGCGTAAAATTGTCGAAGAAAATATGCGGTGCAAAATCCTGGTGGGTAACAAAAGCCGAATACTCTACATCGCCTTTGGGCTCGTTTAATGATTCGGCTGCTTTTGAACTGTAGTACTTATAAATATTGTTGATACCCTCGCTAAGTGAACGCAGGTTTACCAATACCTTTTTTAGTACCAGATTGCTGGTTTCCTGGTTGCTTTTGCCGATGGAGTCAATTTTTATTTTTAGTTTTTCCAGCTCGATATTAAAATCAGTGAGATGGCGGCGACGGGTGTTTGATAATATAATGTAGGCTATATCATCAAGCTCATCGGCCATGTTATGGATAATACGGGCTATTTCGGTAAGTACACCAGTGTCTTTAAATTTTTCGCGAATGTGGTTGTAGTCATAGTGCGTGGCCATGATCTGCTCGTAAATATCAACCAGGTCTACAAAGGTAAGTACCAGGATCCTGCTTGGTGCCGTTGATTCGCGGGCCATGATGCGGCTTTTAAAAAGCAGTTCGCGCACAGCATCCTGGTGCTGGCTCACCTGGATTTGTTTGGAAACCAGCTTGCGGTAGTTTTCATCAATATCGGTATCCGACAAATAAAAATCGGCTTTGATGCGTAAAAAACGAGCTATATCGGTAACATTTTCGCCAAGGGCCTGCTGTGCCGCGCGGTAAGGGCGGATACCGAAAAACAACAAACTGAAGATCATATACCAAACGCCACCCGCTAAGATAGTTGCACTGTAACCCAATACCTCGGGAGCTGCCAATGCCTTATCCATCATAAAGATCATGATCAGTAACGATGAAGTGCCTACGGATGCTGCCCTGTTGCCATAAACTGTAAACATGGAAAACAAAAAAGCGAAGAAGGTGATCTCGAAGCCAAGCGTAAATACATTGAGCCGGGCAAAACCGGTAATAGCAGCAACCAAAAACAAACACAGGTTACCGGCCGCCATAGCATTACGCTTGTGCGACACCGGGCCGGGAGTATCTATAACGCAGATACACAATGCACCCAGTGAAAGTGTAAGGCCCAGATCAAACTTATCAAACTGCATTAGCAGGAGGGAGGGCAGTAAAATGCCTATACAAATGCGGATCCCATCAGAAAAATATTGACTGTAAAAGAAACTTTTTATTTCCCTGGTGTTTATAGACATGGTAGCAGTAGCTTTGTAAATAACAGAACTATTATAAGCAATTTTGTTTGTTCGGCCTGTTTTTATTAAATATAATTTATTGGCCTAAAATGACGTTTCAAATTTACATAATTTTAATTTATGCATCTGTTTTTGATAAAAATGGCATTAATTGAAGATTTGTGTTAATAAATATTTACTTTTTGATGAAATTAAATTAAAGATCAGTAAATTCACCCCCCGGAAAAGGCCAAAAGCTAAACCAATCAATTTTACCTCAATTTAATTTTTTACTATGTCGCCAACGTTAAAACTCAGCCAAAGAGAAGCAGCCTTCAATAACGAGGTTGTTACCCGATTTGAGTTATATAACAGTTTGTTTCAAACACTTCCGTTTTACCAGGTAAAGGATACAGGGATCTTATTACCGTTTTTTAGTTCGCATTGTGAGAAAGGCGCTATTACCCATGATTCGCCGACAGATATTATCGAGTCGTTTTTTGAAAAGTATGTACCGGATATCGATCATCGCGAGCAGATTAACCGCATGTTTAGGTTTATTCAGTACATTGAACGGCAGGTGGTTTTATTTGACGCCATTGAAGATTCGTCATTTAATAAAATAGGTAAGTTTGATGACAGTGGTACCCTGCAAAGCCTGTTGCAGCATGCAGCCATCAGTGATGAAAGTCGGCAGGATATCAGTGAAAAATTAAAAGATTTTTCGTTACGCCTGGTGCTTACTGCTCACCCTACGCAGTTTTATCCAGGTACGGTGCTAGGCATCATGACGGATTTAATTGAAGCTGTAAAAACCAATGATATCAATAATATTGATGTATTGCTGCAGCAATTAGGTAAAACGCCATTCTTTAATAAAACATCGCCAACGCCGGTTGATGAAGCTATCAGCCTTTCCTGGTTCCTGGAAAATATATTTTATCATGCCGTATCTGGGATCCAGTCAAAACTGGAAGAGGAGTTTGATATCGACGCCGCAAGCCGTCAGATACTGGAACTTGGTTTTTGGCCGGGTGGCGACCGTGATGGTAACCCTAACGTAACAACCCAAACCACTAAAGAAGTTGCCAGCTTTTTAAGACAGCGCCTGTTCAGGTGTTACTACCGGGATTTCAGGGTACTTAAACGCCGAATTACTTTCCGCGGTGTTGAAGGGGCCATGACTAAACTGGAAACGCTGTTTTACAAAAACGCTAATGAACAATTAACCCCGGTTGATCTTCAAGGCGAACTGCTGGAGTTGCTGCTTTCTATAAAAGAAGTTATCCTTCGGGATCACGATGGTTTGTTTGTGAATATTGTTGAGGATATGATCCAGAAGGTACGCCTTTTTGGATGTTATTTTGCAACACTTGATATCAGGCAGGACAGCCGTATTTTACGTAAGGTGTTTGAATATGGAACCCAAAATATTGACACAGGCGTAGCGGAAGGTTATTCGGAACTAAGCGAAGAAGATAAAATAAAGAGCATCACTTTTAAAGAGGCCGATTTTGTTTGCCCTAAAGAGGAAAAAGATGCTATGATCCACGATACACTGGATACCATCAGGTTGGTTAAGCAAATTCAACAGGGTAATGGTGAAAGGGCGTGCCAGCGCTTCATTATCAGTAACTGTCAGCGCGCTTCGGATATTTTGCAGTTGATTAACCTGTTTTTATGGAGCGGGTGGAAAAAAGACAGCTTAAGCATTGATTTTATGCCGCTGTTTGAAACCGTGAACGATCTGGAACATGCTGCAGGCATCATGGAACAGTTGTATACACATCCGTTTTATGCAGAACATTTAAAAAACAGGGGGAGCCAGCAAACAATCATGCTTGGTTTCTCCGACAGTACTAAAGATGGCGGTTACCTGATGGCTAACTGGTCAATATATAAAGCTAAAGTTGAGCTTACCGCGATGGCCCGCAAATACGGCATCCAGCTGGCGTTTTTTGATGGCAGGGGAGGGCCGCCTGCCCGCGGTGGTGGTAAAACACACCGTTTCTATGCATCGATGGGTAAAGAGATTGCTAACGAGCATATCCAGTTAACTATACAAGGGCAAACCGTTAGTTCGCAATATGGTTCGGTTGAAACGGCCCAATTTAATATGGAGCAGCTGATCAATGCAGGTATTATTTCAGCATTGCACCCCAACCGTAACGATCTGCTGGATAACCGTCATAAGGAACTCATTCAGCAAATGGCCGATGTAAGCTATAAGTTGTTTATTGATCTGCGTGCACATCCGCTGTTTGTTGAATACCTCGAAAAATTCAGTCCACTGAAATTATTATCAAGGATTAATATCAGCAGCCGCCCAACCAAGCGTAATGCTGGGGCCCAATTAAAACTGGAAGATCTTAGGGCTATCAGCTTTGTAACTTCATGGAGCCAGTTAAAACAAAGTATCCCCGGTTTTTATGGTGTAGGTACAGCACTTAAACAAGTTAAAGAAACCGGCGGCTGGGACGAGATCAAAGAACTTTACCAAACATCAGGCTTTTTTAAAACTATGCTGGATAACTGTATGATGTCGATGTCGAAGTCGGACTTCAGGGTTACAGCGTACCTGGAACAGGATGAAAAATTTGGCACCTTCTGGAAAATGCTTCGCGATGAGTTTATTCTTACCCGCGAAATGCTTCTTGAACTAACCGGCAGCACCGTACTGATGGAAGAATACCCGGTTGAGCGCCGTTCTATCGCTATTCGCGAAAAAATAGTGTTACCGTTGGTGATCATTCAGCATTACGCCCTGCAATGTATCAATTATGAAAAGGATACCGAGCTTAATGATGTTTATAACAAGCTGGTGATCCGTACGGTTTACGGTATTGTAAATGCCGGGCGCAATTTGGCTTAAGAGTTTATTGTTTTAATTTATATCCCCATCCACCTGTTAGCAATAGCAGGTGGATTTTTTTTGATTTAATTATATGATCATGATGGGCTGTGTCAAAAGCTTTCAAAGGTTTTTGACATTTAGTCTGAAAAGCCTCTGCCTCAAACTTTAAGAAAAAACCGTGAGCTATTATAAAGTTAAAAGCAGAATACGTAAAGCTTAAAACTAATAGGTTGATTATTCGTGTTTGTTCAATTGCTTTATATGTAATAAAAAAGACCGCATCATTTGTATATGATGCAGCCTCTTTTGTATTTAGGGGAAAGGATTTTATTTCAATTCGAGCGTTACGATTGATTTTGCAGGCAGATTTACTACCAATTTGTCACCATCTTTTTTAGCGCCGGTAAAAGCGTTAAGGTGAATTTTGTTGGCATCTTTAAATGTATTAATATCTGTTAATTTAGCCGAAGTTAATACCTGGCCGTTAACGGTTTGCCATTTTATATCGCTTAGGTTGGTCGTAATAGTAATGGTATTGTGCGGATCAAGGTTAACTAATGAGATGTGTACCTTGCCGGCCGCATCCTGTGAAGCAGATGCATTTACAGCTTCAATTTTTTTGCCGTCAACTTCGTAATCAGGTACGCTCAACTTAATGGGCAGGTATTTGGCATCCTGGTGTACTTTATACATATCAAATACATGGTAGGTAGGCGTAAGCACCATTTTTTCTTTATCAGTTAATATCAACGCCTGCAGTACGTTGATGGCTTGTGCAAGTGCAGCCATTCTAACACGGTCGCTATGGTTGTTGAATATGTTTAGCGTTGTGCCTGCTATTAAAGCATCGCGCAAGCTATTTTGTTGATACAGAACACCCCAGTTGCCGGGTTCCGGATCGGTCCAAATGCCCCATTCGTCAACAACGAGGGCCACTTTTTTATCCGGGTCATATTTATCCATAATGGCCGAATGTTTGGTAACCAGCTCCTCCATTTTAAGGCAGTTTACCATAGTGCTAAAGTATTCTTTCTCGTCAAAGTTAGTTGCCGAACCTTTTTTGCCCCAATTACCTGTTGGTATGGTATAATAATGCAACGATAAACCTGCCATCATACCGCTCGGAATGTTTTTCATGCACACCTCCGTCCAGCGGTAATCATCTGCATTCGGTCCGCTGGCTATTTTATTTAATTTGGCGCCGGGGTAATCTTTAGCGAATGAGGCATATCGTTTAAAAAGGTCGGAGTAATATTCAGGTGTCATATTGCCGCCACAACCCCAGCTTTCGTTACCTACGCCCCAAAATGTTACTTTATAAGGAGCTGGATGCCCATTCTTTTTGCGTTCCTGTACTACCGTACTGCTGCTGTTTGAATTAAGATATTCTATCCATTTCGACATTTCGTCAACCGTGCCGCTGCCAACGTTACCGGCAATATAAGGCTCACAACCCAGTAAATCACAAAGTTCCAAAAACTCATGCGTGCCAAAGCTATTATCTTCGGTAACACCGCCCCAATTGGTATTTACCATGCGTGGGCGTGCGGTAGCCGGACCAATACCATCGCGCCAGTGATATTCGTCGGCAAAGCAGCCGCCGGGCCAGCGCAGGTTAGGAATCTTTATCTTTTTGAGGGCATCAACAATATCAAGCCTGATGCGGTCCTGTTTTTTTACAGGAAGATTTTTATCAACCCAAAAGCCTCCATAAATGCCACGGCCAAGGTGTTCGGCAAACTGGCCGTAAATATGCTTGCTAATGGTTGTTTTTGATTCGGTACTGATATTAAGTGTACCTGTTTGCCCGAAGGATGCCGAGCTCAATAAGGACAAAGCGATAACGCCGAGGTGTAAAAACGGGTTCTTTTTCATTGAAACTTAGGATTTAACTAATTGTGCAGTAAAGAAAAGAAAAATTTTGAGAATAAGTGTTGAAATAACAATAAAAAAGAACCGTGATTAATAGGATTGGAGGATTTTCTTGAATTATAAGCAGGCTGGAAACGAAGCCAGCGGTTAACCTGCAAGATTCAGATTATCATGAAATCCTTTAATCAAGCTAATCAAGGTTCTTAATAAACTCTTCAAATTCCTCGCTGCTATAATCTGCCGCGCCGGAGTGCTTATAAATAAGCATGCCCTCTTTATCAAATACGAGAGTAGTAGGGATAGTGCCATCCAGTAAAGTGCCGGGTACATTGCTCATTTGTATATATAAAGGTAGGTCGTAGTTGTTTTTAAGCATAAAAGCTTTGGCTTTGGGCAGGTCGTTATCTACATCAACCAAAAGAAAGGCTACTTTTGGATCGTTCCTGAATTTTTTGTAGAGTTCATTTACCTTAGGCATTTCTGCGATGCAGGGAGGGCACCAGGTAGCCCAATAGTTTATAAATACCACTTTAGATTTTAAGGTGCCTAACGATATGGTATTACCGGCTGCATCTTTAAACTGGATATCCGGTACATTGGCAATATTTTCGTGATGCTTAGCGTACCCCCCGGGATCGGGCTGGAAAAAACCCAGCGACATCAATCCCCTGATCAGATAGCCTTTTGCATTTGGATTAAAAATTATCAACAACGCCAATGCCATAATGAGGATGCTGAAAATATTTGAAACCGGGATCTTTTTTCGTTGGATCATGAAGTAATATTTAAGTGCTTGTAAATCCCTTGCTGCTTCGCACCTTTGCATGAAATTAATTTAATGTGGTAATTTTTCTCTGAGCAAGCCATAAACCCATGTCCCCACAATAGCGCTTAAAAGCGTAACTGAAGTAACCAAAAAGCCGCTTCCAATCTGCGCAAACAGCGGGCCGGGGCAGGCGCCTGTAATTGCCCAGCCTAAGCCAAATATCAGCCCGCCATATACATTGCCCCAGCTAAATTTTTTGTCGGGAATAACAACGGCATCGCCGGTAAGGGTTTTGATATTAAAACGTTTAATGATCATAACAGAGATCATTCCTACAATAATAGCACTGCCAATGATACCATACATATGAAACGATTGCAGCCTGAACATTTCCTGGATCCTGAACCACGATATCACTTCTGATTTCACCAGCACTATGCCAAAAAGGAGGCCTGCAAACAGGTATTTGATATTGCGCATATTATAAATGTAATAGGTAGGGTAAAATAAACCAAGTCATGATAAAGCCGCCTGCCATAAAACAGCATGTCGCCACAAGGGATGGCCACTGCAGGTTGGAGATGCCCATAATGGCATGGCCTGATGTACAGCCGCCGGCATATCTGGTGCCAAAGCCTACCAAAAAACCGCCGATCACCATAAAAATAAAACCTCTTAAGGTAAGGAGCTGATCGAAGCTAAAAACATCTTTTGGCAGTAATCCGTTAAAATCCTTAACGCCCTGTTGCTGCAACACAGCGTGGGTTTGCGGATTAATATCGACCGGGTGATTGGCTGATAAAAATTCCGCGGATATGAAGCCTCCTAAAACGATGCCGGCAACAAAAAACAGGTTCCAGCTTTCCTTTTTCCAATCGTACTTAAAAAAGGAAATATTAGCCGGAATGCATGCCGCGCAGATATGTCTCAGTGATGATGAGATACCAAAAGTTTTATTTCCGATAATAAGCAGGGCAGGTACAATAAGGCCTATCAGCGGGCCGGCTACATACCAGGGCCAGGGTTGGGTTATCAGATCCATAGTTTACGGGTTAATACCCGCAAATATATCTAATGTAGATTGGCAAAATCCTAATTAGGCTGGCGTTTAATTGTGATTGATACAATTTTACTTTTTATTTGTTTTAACAATATTGTTACATATATTTACTGGCAATTATATACCCT
>Ga0157372_10005485_pt1 | contig 13479 bp, 16 predicted proteins | sample C55metaG_FD_115307 | JGI IMG/M metagenome (GOLD analysis project Ga0157372, IMG submission 115307) | Corn rhizosphere microbial communities from Kellogg Biological Station, Michigan, USA - C5-5 metaG | ecosystem: Host-associated > Plants > Roots > Rhizosphere > Soil | place: USA: Michigan... | reverse complement strand
TGCGCGACGTGCTGGGTTTGACCGGAACCAAGTTTGGCTGCGGCATGGCCTTGTGCGGCGCCTGCACCGTTCACCAGGACGGCAAGGCAATCCGTTCCTGCGTGACCAGTGTGAGTGCGGCCGTCGGCAAAGAGATCACCACGATCGAAGCGGTTTCCAAAAACGGCCTGCACCCGGTGCAGGAAAAATGGATCGAGTTTAACGTCCCGCAATGCGGCTACTGCCAGACCGGACAGATCATGCAGGCCATTTCCCTGCTCAAGGACAAGCCCAAGCCCAGCGATGAAGACATTGACGCTGGCATGGCAGGAAACATCTGCCGCTGCGGCACTTACCAACGCATTCGGGCGGCCATCAAGGCGGCCGCGGGAGAAAACGCATGAGCGACAGCATCCTGAACGTAAGCCGGCGTGGTTTCCTGCAGGGCATCGTTTCCACCGGGGCCCTGATCTTGAGCGTGCGCATGGTTCCGGAGTTCCTGTGGGCTGCCGAAACGTCGGTCGGCACCCACGCCGACCGCGCCGCACTGCACCCCAGCCTGTTTGTGGGAATCGATACCGACGGCACCGTCTATCTGGTGGCAGCCCGCTCGGAAATGGGCACCACCAGCCGTACCTCCGTCCCCCTAATTCTGGCGGACGAACTGGATGCGGACTGGAAGCGGGTAAAACTCGAACAGGCGATCGGCGACAAGCGATACGGCGATCAGGACACCGACGGATCGCATTCCGTCCGCGACGGGTTCGCGATCATGCGCGAGGCGGGAGCGACGGCACGCCTGATGCTGACCCAGGCAGCAGCGCAGAAATGGGGAGTGCCGGTTTCAGAGTGCGAATCCGATCTCCATGTAATCGTGCACCGCCCCACAAAGCGCAAGGCAGGTTATGGAGAGCTGACCGCCGCCGCAGCCAAACTACCCGTGCCCAGGAAAGAAGATCTGCAATACAAACCCAGCAGTGCCTGGCGATACATCGGCAAGGGTGCGACCAGCTACGACCTGGCTGACATTTGCACCGGCAAGGCCGGGTTCGGCATGGACGCGCATCTCCAGGGCATGGTCTTCGCCTCGGTCGAACATCCTCCCGTGCTGGGCGGCAAGGTCAAGTCTTATGACGAGAAGGCTCCCTTGCAGGTAAAGGGAGTCAAGCAGACTATTCCGATCAAACCTTTTACTCCGCCTCATCATTTTCAACCGCTGGGCGGCGTGGCCGTCATCGCCGACAATACCTGGGCCGCATTTCAGGGACGCAAGAAACTTAATGTGTCATGGGACAACGGCGCGAACGCCAGCTACAACTCGGACGAATATAAAAAAGAACTGCAGGAGACGGCCCGCAAGCCGGGAAAGGTCGCGCGCAATATCGGCGATGTGGATTCGGTGTTTGCCAAGGCTGGGAAAATCATGGAAGCGGAGTACTACCTGCCGCACCTGGCCCATGCCACCATGGAACCACCCGTGGCCCTGGCCGATTTCCGCGACGGCAAAGTGACGATCTGGGCCCCCACTCAGAGCCCGCAGGCCGTGCAAGAGACTGTCGCCCAGGAACTCGGCATCCCGCCGGAGAACGTGGTCTGCCACGTATCGTTGTTGGGCGGCGGCTTTGGACGAAAGTCGAAGCCCGACTACGCGGCCGAGGCAGCGATCCTGTCGAAAGCCGTGGGCAAGCCGGTCAAGGTGGTGTGGAGCCGCGAGGACGACATCAAGTTCGGCTACTATCACGCCGTGTCCGCCATGTACATGAAGGCCGCGTTGGACGAAAAGGGAATGCCCACCGCCTGGCTGCAGCGCTCCGTGTTTCCGCCTATCGGTTCTACCTTCGCCTTGAATACCACCTACGGAGACGGGGGCGATTTGGGCCAGGGGTGGATTGACTTGCCCTTCGACATTCCCAATCATCGCGCCGAAAACGGGCCGGCGGAAAACCATGTCCGCATCGGATGGCTCCGCTCGGTGGCCAATATTTATCACGCCTTCGCGGCGCAGTCGTTCGCCAACGAGCTCGCGCATGCTTCAGGACGCGACTCGGTCGAATACCTGCTGGAACTGATCGGGCCCGCGCGAATCATCGACGTGAAAGCTACCGCGCCCGACTATGACAACTACGACGGATCGCCGGCTGAATTTCCCCTGGATACCGCTCGCATGCGGCGAGTGGTTCAGCTGGCCGCGGAAAAGGCCGGTTGGGGCAAGCGCAACCTGGGCAAGGGCGCAGGCATGGGCATTGCCGTACACCGCAGCTTCCTGACCTACGTGGCCACAGTCGTCGAAGTGGAAGTGGACGATAAAGGTGAGGTAAAGATTCCATCCGTCCACACAGCCGTGGACGCAGGCATCGTGGTGAATCCCGAAGCCACCCGGGCCCAGTTCGAAGGCGCGGCGGTGTTCGGCACCAGCATCGTGCGCAGCGGGGCGATTACGGCGAAGAATGGCGTGATCGAACAGTCCAACTTCAATGACTATCCCGTGGCCCGCATGAATGAAGCTCCGTACAAAACCACCGTCCACATCGTGGACAGCGACGCGCCGCCCGCAGGAGTGGGCGAGCCCGGTGTGCCTCCGTTCGCGCCCGCGGTCTGCAACGCAATCTTCGCCGCCACGGGAAAACGGATTCGCGAATTGCCGCTGTCCAGGAATCCCCTGACCGCATAGATGCTCGGTTCAGGTCAGGAGCGTGCGGGCCCGGCGGGCCTCGTACGCTTTCAAGTGGGTGTAGGCGACACTGAGAAGCGAAGGCTTATTTTTCGCTCCACCATCTCTCTCACGCCGGAGCAGGTCGCCAATGATGTGGTCCGCTTCGATGGGAGCATTGCGTTCGACATCGCGCAGCATCGAGGCCGTGAGAGTTGACCCCTTCGTGGTCAGCATGTCACGCGCGCGTTTCGATTGCGCTTCCCGCATGGGGTAGCCCGCGGCGGCCGCGATCGAGCGGCACTCTTCCAGCAGTCCAACGATGAAGTCGGTGCCGCCGGGAGACGCGCAAATGTCTCCAGTGGCGGCCCGCATCAGGCAAGTGCTGCCGGCGAGAGAGGCCAGGAAGACCCACTTCTCCCACATTTCCTGCAGAATTTCCGTGCTGGCATGCGCCTTGAACCGCGCCCCATCCATCAGGGCGGCGATCGTCTTGACCCGCTTTGACAGAGCGCCATTCTGTTCCCCGAAAGACAGCTCATGCGTGTCGTTGAGATGCACGACCTCGCCATTGGTGAGCGCGGCCGCAATCAGGCACTGGCCTCCCAGCACGCGCTCGCGGCCGAATCGCTGGTTCAGAATTTCCAGGTGGCGCATGCCGTTGAGCAGCGGCAAAATGACGGTGCCTGGCCCAACCGCCGGCGAAAATGAAGTAATCGCGCCTTCGAGATCGTAAGCCTTGCAACTAAGCAGTACGAGATCAAAGGACTCCGTGAGATTTTCCGCGAGAACGGTGGCGGGATTGGCCAGCGTCACATCACCGAAGGGGCTGCGAATCTTCAGACCGTGGGTGGCCAACTCGGCGGCGCGCTTAGGGCGGACGAGGAATGTGACGTCTCGATTGATCTCGAGCAGCCGGCCGCCAAAATAACCGCCAATCGCGCCGGCTCCAACCACCAGGGTGCGCATGGGTGTACGTGGGAAACTCATTGCCAGTCGGGCAGAGGTGCAGGAAGAAATGCCAACCTCGGCAGTTCTCGATCAATTTGGGTTTCAGGCCATTCCGGATGTTCTCGCCGAATTCGTTCGCGGCTCAGTTCCCGGGCAAACAGACTCATCTCAAACGCGAGTCGCACCCGCTGCTCTCCCGACAGGGAACGTTGGATGTCGATCTGAACTGCCTGCGCTTTGTGATTTGTGTCGGTAAAAGCCACGCGAAAATGGTATCACGCAGGCTAAGGTCCTATCCGCCCGCAATCGCCCCAATCACAATAAGTGGCTCCTTGCCGGACGCGACGGCGTCGGGAAGTGGGGTGTCCGGCGACTCGTGGGAAAGGTCTTCTTCACAGGCGAAGAAGCGCAGGAAGGGGCGGCGCTGTTGCGTGTCGTGGTCGCGGATGGCTCCGCGCAGCATGGGATAACACGCCTCAAGCGCATCGAGAACGGAACGCAGCGTAGCCGGAGCCTCAACTTCAAGCGTAATCTCGCTGCCGACGTGCGCCAGGTTTCGGAGATGGAAGGGGAGGATTATGCGGATCATCGTCAAAACGGATTCCTGATGGTTAGTTGCCGATTAATTATCTGTCCGTCCTGCAAGTCTTCGGAGTAGAGCGTTTTACAGCCAGCCTCCAGGGCGGCCGAAGCTATCAGCGCATCGTAGATGCTGTATCCATACTTTTCTGCAATGGCCACAGCTCCTCGGTGTGTATCGAGTGAGATTGGAACCGGGTCGGGGCAGAGAACGCAAATAATATCCAACATCTCTTTTACTTCTTTCCAGGGCAGCCCTAACTTGCGTCGCGCGACTGAGACAAACTCGTTCAAAGATTGGATACTTACAATCCCTCCGCCCGCTAGCAGCGCCTCGGCTCTGGAGGCGCGGGGATCATTTTTCCCCACCGCGTAGATCAACACATTCGTATCGAAAAAGTCCCTAGCGGGCATTGGCTTCTGCCCGGTCGAATACAAATCCGGCCGGCAAAGGACGACGCAGACGCCGCAACCGGCCTAGGGCCCGCTGCCGGGCAGGATCGCGACGCACTTCAAATTCCCGCGTGCCGGCAATCCTGATTTCGATCTGGTCGCCCTCTTTCAAGTCGAGGGCTTCCACCACTTCCGCCGGCAGGCGCACTGCCAGACTATTACCCCACTTTGAGACTTGCATACGGCCTCCAATACTCAATATGATATACATTACTATTGTATATCTTTCAGTCAAGAGGAGGCAACGACTCTATCGGCAACCGCCCTCACCCCAGCGTCTGCACCTCCACGCTCAGCACCGCCGGCAAATCCCGCACAATCGGATTCCAGCTGTCGCCCGCATCGGCGGAGGCATACACCTGGCCGCCGGTGGTGCCGAAATAAACTCCGCACTTATCCAGCGAGTCCACGGCCATGGCGTCGCGTAGCACGTTTACGTAGCAGTCTTTTTGCGGCAGGCCCTTCGTCAGCGGCTCCCACTCGTTGCCGCCACTGCGGCTGCGGAAGACGCGCAGCTTGCCGTCCGGCGGATAGTGTAGCGAGTCGCTGGTGATGGGAACCACGTAAATCGTCTCCGGCTCGTGCGCGTGGATGTCGATCACGAAGCCGAAGTCGGTGGGCAGGTTGCCGCTGACTTCTTTCCAGTTGTCGCCGGCGTCGTCGGACCGCATCACGTCCCAGTGCTTCTGCATGAAGAGCACATCCGGCCGTTTGGGATTCATGGCGATGTGGTGCACGCAGTGCCCGACTTCAGCGTCCTGATCGGGGATATATTGCGAGCGCAGGCCGCGGTTGATCGGCTTCCAGGTGGCGCCGCCGTCGTCGGTGCGGAAGGCGCCCGCCGCCGAGATGGCGATGTACATTCTCTTCGCGTTGCTGGGATCAAGAATGAGCGTGTGCAGGCACATGCCGCCCGCGCCCGGCTGCCATTTGGGGCCGGTGCCGTGTCCCCGCAAGCCAGGGAGTTCCTTCCAGTTCTGACCGCCGTCGATCGAGCGGAAGATGGCGGCGTCTTCCACCCCGGCATAAACCGTATCGGGATCGGTGAGCGACGGTTCCAGGTGCCAGACTCGCTTGAACTCCCAGGGATGCTGCGTGCCGTCGTACCACTGATGTGTGGTCAGCGGCGCAGCGTCCTTGTCATAGGCGAACTTGTTGCTCTCGCCTTTCGGCGAGCCGTCGGGCGCTGTGGTGGCTTCTCCCTTGGGTGTTCCAGGCTGGTGCCAGGTTTTGCCGCCATCGTCGGAACGCTGGATGATCTGGCCAAACCATCCGCTGGTTTGCGAGGCATAAATCCGATTCGGATCCGCCGGCGATCCCTTTAGGTGGTAAAGCTCCCAGCCCGCGAAGTGCGGACCGCTGACTTCCCATTTATCGCGCTTGCCGTCGGACGTCAGTACGAAAGCGCCTTTGCGTGTACCCACCAGTACTCGTACTTTACTCATTCCTTCCTCCTCATGAATTGTTGCCCGGAGATGCTCGCCCTATTGCGGCTTGTGTCGGGTGGTCTTCACTAACCTGCCCTTGGCGTCGAAGCTGCGCCACTCTCCGACTTTCCTGTCGTCGATGTACTTGCCCTGGTCATACAGCGCGCCATTGGGATGATATCTCTGCCAGGTGCCGACCTTTTTGTCGTCAGCGAAGGCACCGATCTGCATCACTTCTCCGTTTTCGCGAAACCACGTCCACTCGCCCGTCATCTTTCCCTGGGAGAATTTGCCTACCGCCTTCAGCAGTCCATTGCGCAGGTAATACTTCCACTCGCCGGTCTTCTCTCCCCTGCTGTATCGACCGATGCTCGAAAGCGCACCATCCTTAAAGTATTCCTTGAGGATGCCGTCCTTCGGTCGCCTTTTGGATTCATGTTTGTTTTTGTCCATCCCATCGAACCTCTGGCCGCCAAACGCGACCCCTACTTTGCCTGCACCTCATGACAACACGGCTTTGATTCCTCGGACACGAACGCACCCGTGGCATCAACGTACCCGCCCTGATCGTATCTGTCGTGGTGCCGCACCCAGTCCGACAGGTTGTGATTGGGCCCGTTCTCATTGCGGCCTTTGGGAGTCAGGTCGAGGTACATGTAGGCGCCGAGCACTTCTTCGTTTCCCCGAGCATAACTGGAATAGGTGTGGAAGACTTCCCGGTTCTGCCCTTTATAAAAAACGCTGATGCCGGAGAGGTCTTCTATCGAAGCCGGGGTCATGGTGTAGTTGTAGAACACCTCGCCGGTGGCCAGGTCACCCGGTCTAAACGACACGTGATAGTCGTAGTTGAAGTCGTTGGCGTACGACGACACCCAATTGAACCGCCAGCCCATGCGTTTCTTGTAGGCCTTGAGTTCGGAGACCGAAGCGCGGGAACAGACCACCAGGCTGACGTCATGCTGAGCGAGATGCTGATTGGCCCCGTCGATGTGGTCAGCCAGGAATGAGCACCCCACGCACCGGTCATCCATGTCCCGCCGCCACATAAAATGGTAAACAATCAACTGGCTGCGCCCGTCAAACAGGTCGGCGAGCGTCTTCTTCCCTTCCGGCGTATCAAAGACATACTCCTTCTCGACCCTGACCCAGGGCAACCCACGGCGTTCCGCGCTGACCGCGTCGCGCGCACGGGTAAGCTCTTTTTCCCTGGCCAGAAGTTCCTTCCGAGCAGCCAGCCACTCGGTTCTCGTTACGATTCTTGGGTTTTCCAAATTGCTCTTTATCACGGTCAGTTCTCCTTCCGGCTATGCAGCGGGATGAGCGTGCGCAGCCGATCATCGCGCAAGTAAAGTCCCACCCAGATCAGCACGCCCAGAACGGGGGGGAAGATGTACCACGCGTCCTGGACGCGAACCTGGGTGGCGGTCGCACCACCGAAATACCCGGTCAGCAGAATCGCGCCCAGAATCGAGGTACGCGGAGTGCCATAAAGCAGGACACTAACCAGCGCAATGACTCCGATAGGCAGGACCGTGCTCGCCGGATATCCCAGACGGACCGTTCCCTCCACGGCGGCAGGCAGTTTTAGAGTCTTTATACCGGCGTCGATGAGCATCAACACGATCATCAATGCGCTGATAACGCGTCCCACCCACAGCCTGGTCCAGGCCGGCGCAGTTTGTGTGCTTGATGGCATGAGCATTTCCTTTAAGTATCTCGGCTATGGGATTCGAGAGTGGAGAGTTAGGCCGCTTTTGCGCAGTTCACCATCCACGGGGTCCCGAACTGATCGACCAGCATGCCAAAGCGTTTCGCCCAGAACGTTTCCTGAATGGGCATGACGGTAGCCTGGGCGTTTTCTCCCAGTGCCTTAAAGATGCGTTCTGCTTCGGCCGGCTCCTTGACCTGGATATTTACCGAGAAACCTTGCGGCTTCTGAAAGCGGTCAGGCGGAGCGTCCGAACCCATAAGCACCTGATCGCCAATGTTCAGACGGGCATGCAGGATCTTGCCCCGCCACTCCGCCGGCACCTGGTCGGCCGCGGGTGTGCCTTCATGGGGGATCATGGCTTCAATCTGCCCGCCCAGACCCCTGGCGTAAAACTTGAAGGCGTTCTCGCATTGACCATTGAAAAGAAGATAGGAATTAACTTGCATGGTAGTTTCTCCGTTCTTTGATTTGACGGCAGAATTTCCGGACGGTTACACCCCGCCCAGCCTGCCCTCTACCAGTAAGTCGAACGGCAGCCGGACAAATCGACACGCCGAATAAATTAAATTGCGGGAAGGCTGGGAACTTCTACGACCGGCCGGATTTCCACCGTGCCATAGCGCCCGGCTGGGATCTGCCCGGCAATATCGATCGCCTCATCAAGGTTCCTGGCATCGATCAGGAAGTAACCGCCCAGCTGCTCTCGCGTTTCAGCGAAGGGGCCATCGGTCACCAGCCGTTTGCCGTCGCGGGTGCGGACGCTGGTGGCGGTTGCGGTGGGATGCAAGGGTCCGGCGCCCAGGAACTGCCCTTTGTCGTGCAATGTCTGCGCGTACTGCGAGGACTCCTGGTAACACTGTTCCCGCTCCGTCTGGTTCAGGCTCTGCTCATCCATATAAATCAATAACATGTATTTCATGTCTGTCGCCCTCTTTGGTAAATCGAATCGCGGAAGTCCAGATCGACATCCCGACAACAAAAACTCTACAATCGGATATGCCTTCGGACGCCGCTGCGGCCGTCGAAGCAGTGTACCGCTCCGACTGGGGACGAATCGTAGCCACCCTCATCAGCCTGGTCGGTGACTTCGACCTGGCCGAGGAGTGCGCCCAGGAAGCCTTTGCCACCGCGGTGCGCCAGTGGGAAGAGTCCGGAGTACCAGAGTTTCCGCGGGCCTGGATCGTCCAGACCGCCCGCCATAAGGCCGTCGACCGCATCCGCCGCAAACAGGTTTTCGAGAAGAAGCTCGAATTCTACGCCGCCGACGAATTGGGTCCTGCTTTTACCGAACCGGATTACGATTCTACTCAGATTCCCGACGATCGCCTTCGCCTGATCTTTACCTGTTGCCACCCCGCGCTGGCCTCTGAGGCGCAAGTCGGCCTGACGCTGCGTACCCTGTGCGGCCTCGAGACCGACGAAATTGCGCGCGCCTTCCTGGTCCCGGACACGACCATGGCGCAGCGGCTGGTCCGCGCCAAGCGCAAGATTCGCGACGCCGGTATTCCGTACGTCGTGCCTGACACGGGTGACATGGCCGCGCGACTCGACGCCGTCCTTACCGTGATCTACCTGGTCTTCAACGAAGGCTATGCCGCAACCCGCGGCGGTCCCCTGGTAAGGACCGACCTCTGCGCCGAGGCAATTCGCCTGGGACGCCTGGTCCGAACATTACTGGAACCACAGCCTCCGGCGGAAGCGACCGCTCTCCTGGCGCTGATGCTGCTGCAGGATGCGCGGCGCGAAGCCCGGCTCGATGAACGCGGCGATCTCGTCATTCTCGAAGAGCAGGATCGCAGCCGCTGGAATCACGGCCAGATTGCCGAGGCCCTGCCGCTGGTCCGCGAGGCCTTTCGCGGTGCCGTCGGCCCGTATGCGCTGCAGGCGGCGATCGCGGCCGTGCACTGCGAGTCGGCTCGTCCCGAAGACACCGACTGGAAGCAAATCGTTCAACTCTACGACCTGCTTGAGAGAGTGCAGCCATCACCGGTGGTATCGCTGAATCGCGCCGTCGCCGTGGCTATGGCCGATGGTCCCCGGCCGGCTCTCCAACTGGTGGAAGCGCTGGCCGCAACCAACGATCTCGAAAACTATCACCTTCTGCATGCTGCCCGCGCCGACCTGTTGCGCCGCCTCGGATCTCTGGAAGAAGCCGCGAAAAGCTACTCCCGCGCCCTGGAACTGGTGACCAACGACAGCGAGCGCCGCTTTCTGGAGCGGCGACTGCGCGAAGTCCAGCCCCCGGCAGCGTGACTCCGTAAATCCCTAGCTGGCCTTCTTCATCGGAACTTTGGCGCCCTTCTTGCGCGCTTCCGAAAGCCCGATGGCGATGGCCTGTTTGCGGCTCGTGACCTTCCCACCCTTGCCTCCCTTGCCGGAACGCAGCGTACCGCGTTTCTCCCTGCGCATGGCGCTCTCCACGCTCTTGCTCGCGGCCTTGCCATATTTCCTATGACTGGACTTCTTCCGTGAACTCTTCCTGGCTGCCATGACAATCCTCCTGCCTCTTAGAGGGGGCGGGCTTCGAGCAGGTTGCCGCGCCAGGCAAAGACTGGCGTGTGCTGCTGTCTAGAAAGCTATGGCTTGCCAGACTGTGGCCTGATGGAATTGTGGAAGGAAACGAGTTCAGAGGTTGCGAAAAACTCATTCAAACAGTCTTCAGGAAGGGCTCGACTTCAGTCGGGCCGTTAAGTCGTCTAGACTGGCTTGCGCTTCAGCGCCTGCGGTGACCTTTGCCCCGCCCTCGATAACTTTTTCCGTAGCCTCTTCAGTCGTGCCACCGCTGCGCTTTAACGCCCGACGTTGACTTCCCCTGTTCAGGGAATCAGCAACAGCTTCCCGGTGGTCTTGCGCCCTTCCAGGTCGCGGTGCGCCTGCTGCGCGTCCTGCAGAGGATAGACGTGTTCGATGCGCAGCTTGAGTTTTTTCGCGGCAATCATGTCAAATAGTGCGTCAGCACGCATTTCGAGCTCATCTCGAGTGGAAATATACTGATTCAGTGAAGGACGGGTAAGAAACAGCGACCCTTTCTGCGTGAGCACAATCGGATCAAGAGATGGCGCCGCCCCGCTCGAGCCGCCAAACAGCACCATCATTCCGCGCGGCCGCAGTATGTTCAGGCCTTTTTCAAAAGTGGTCTTGCCGACTGAGTCATAGACCACGTCCACGCCCTTGCCGCCCGTCAGGCGCTTGGTCTCACTCTCAAAATCGGACTGCGTATAAAAAATAATTTCGTCCGCGCCCGCCTCCCGGGCCAGTTTGGCCTTCTCCTCGGTAGAAACCGTCCCGATCACACGCGCACCAATGTTATGCGCCAACTGCACCAGCAGCAGCCCTACTCCGCCTGCCGCGGCGTGCACTAACGCCGTGTCCCCGCGTTTCAGGGGGAACGTCGAAAATGCCAGATAATGCGCGGTCATGCCCTGCAGCATCACCGCGGCGGCTTCGCGCTCGCTCACGCCCTGCGGAACTTTGACCAGGCGGTCGGCGGGGACAGCGACATACTCCGCATACGATCCCATGATTCCGGTCCATGCCACCCGGTCGCCGGCTTTCACCGACTTAACCTCCGCGGCCACGGCCGAGATCACACCCGCACCTTCCTGTCCAATCACGAACGGCAGCGCAACCGGATACCTGCCTTCGCGATGGTACACATCAATAAAGTTCACGCCCGAAGCGGCGATCTTCACCACGGCTTCGCCGGCTTTGGGTTGCGGTACCGGCAGATCCACAAGTTCGAGGGCTTCCGGTCCGCCCACTTTTTTTACCCGAATGGCTTTCATATCGCTTTGGATTGCCTGGGACGGCGAACGATTCCACGAAAGATTCAACGCACCTTAATGTACCAAACCTCGTACCAGCCGGCGAGGTCGGTTTCAGTCCCTGCCAGCTGCACCATATATGCGGATATCCTAGAATGGAGATGGAAAGAACGCCAGGGAGAACGCCGCATGAAGACGGTGGGAGTGATCGGAGGCATCGGGCCGGAGTCCACCATCGAATATTACCGTTTTCTGGTTGCAGCCTATCGCGCTCAGAATCCCGACGGCAGCTATCCGCCTATCATCATCAACAGCATCAACCTGAAAGCTGTGGTTGATCTGCTCGAAGCCAATGACCTGGCCGGCGTGACCGATCGCTTTGTGGCGGAAATTCAGAAATTGGCCGCTGCCGGGGCGGAGTGCGGACTGCTGGCTGCCAACACTCCGCATATCGTCTTTGATGAAATCCACCGCCGGTCGCCCATTGCGCTGGTCAGCATTGTGGACGCCACTTGTGATGCGGCCAAAATCCAGGGATTGAAAAGACCCGTCCTGCTGGGCACTCGCTTCACCATGCAAGGAGAATTCTATCCCCGCGTATTTAACGCCGCTGGAATCTCGCTGGTTGTGCCCCAACCCGACGAGCAGACCTACATTCACGACAAGTACATGGGCGAATTGGTCAAAGGGATCATTCGGCCCGAGACACGCCAGAGGCTCCTGGCGATCGTTGATCGCTTGAAAGAGCGCGAGAGTATCGATGGCGTGATTCTGGGAGGTACGGAGCTGCCACTGATTCTTGGCGATGTCACGGACCGTGCCATCCCATTTCTCGACACCACGCGGATCCATGTGCAAGCCATCGCCACACTGGCGTGGTCGTAGTGGAACTGGACTTGGTGACCACTCAGATGCGATTTCATCCCCTTTGGCTTGATCGAATGAAATGTCCGGATGGGTTCATTCCTTGCCAGTAATAGAAGTTTCGTGCAATCATTAATCAGCCGAAGATTGCTGGTTCACGCCTTCCATCGCCCGCCATTTCGGTGATTCCGGTTCAACCGGGGGACGTAGTTCAGTTGGTTAGAACGCTGCCCTGTCACGGCAGAGGTCGCGGGTTCGAGTCCCGTCGTCCCCGCCATTCCTTTGAATGGTTTACAAAGAACCCTCAAAAGCAATCTGGGTCCGTTTGGGTCCAATCGGCGTTCCGGCCCCCGCCGATTATGCCCCGCATCCAGACAATCGACAGGAACCAACTCCTCGGGACCTGCTGGATTAGGTTTGACTTGCTTGCCGACAACTCACCCCCAGGCAGGATGGCATCCACCAGCTTTCCCTGCGCCAAGCGCTTGCTCTTCGTCGTTGCCTGAAGATACTTGTTGGTTACGTGCAGATTACTGTGACGCAAGTAGTCGCGGATCATGAGTTAGTGTTCGCCCATGTCCGCCAGCATGGACCCGACCGTGTGCCGAAAAGCCCACGCCGATGATGCCGATCGTCCTGAAGGCCGGTTGGATCTTCTTCTTCAACACGGAAGCCAGATCGAGCGGTTTGCTCCCCTTCAGTCTCTCCGAAGGGAAGACGAAATCGTTCGGCTGGTTGTAGAGACTTTGTGACCTCCACTCCAGCAAGGCCTGCCTCAGACTCGGATGCATCGGCAAAAGCTTTGCAGATGCTTCCGTTTTTGTGCTCTTCAGGTGCCCACCCCGACGCCAGTAGTAGGAATGTTGCACGCTGAAATTCATGTTGTAGAAGTCGCAGTCCAGCCAACGTAGTGCTCCGAGTTCCCCTTGACGTTGTCGTTCCACTTCACCAAAGTGGTGACGGGATAAGACCCGCAAAGGCAATAGAAGACTTGGTGGATTATGAACTCAAGTTGCGACGGCTCGCCATTTCATTCGCAATTGCCGATTGTTGCGGGCTGGATAGTCTTCGTTTTGCGGCGGGAAAGACTACTTCGTCCTC
>Ga0157372_10005483_pt1 | contig 13481 bp, 10 predicted proteins | sample C55metaG_FD_115307 | JGI IMG/M metagenome (GOLD analysis project Ga0157372, IMG submission 115307) | Corn rhizosphere microbial communities from Kellogg Biological Station, Michigan, USA - C5-5 metaG | ecosystem: Host-associated > Plants > Roots > Rhizosphere > Soil | place: USA: Michigan... | reverse complement strand
TCCAGAGCGTCTACGGGACGTTCGGCTCGGGCGTGGTCCCGCCCGGGACGGGCATCGCGCTCCAGAACCGCGCGGCCGGCTTCGTCGAGGACGAGGGCCACCCCAACCGGCTGGGGCCCGGCAAGCGGCCCTTCCACACGATCATCCCGGGAATGCTCCTGGAGGGAGGGTCGCTGCTCGGGCCGTTCGGCGTGATGGGCGGCGCGATGCAGCCGCAGGGCCACCTGCAGGTCGTGCTGCACCTCGTCGACCACGGCGACGACCCACAGGCCGCGCTCGATGCGCCGCGCTGGCGTGTCGGCGCGGGACGCGAGGTCGAGCTCGAGCCCGGACTCTGGCATGCGGAGGAGAGTCTGGCTGCGCTGGGTCACGATGTTCGGCGAGGCACGAGCCAGCACCCGTTCGGCGTCGGCCAGGCGATCCTGCGGATCGGCGATGCGCTCGTCGGCGGCTCGGACGGCCGCGGCGATGGCTTCGCGGCTGGGCGCTGACCACGGGCTGTCAGGCGTGCAGCGCGCGGAGCGCGTTGAGGATCACGGCGACATCGATCACCTCCTGGAAGAGGGCGCCCCAGACCGGCGGGAGGTAGCCGAACGCAGCCACGAACATCGCGCCGACCGACAGCGCCAGACCGACGACCACGCTCTGGCGGGCGATCCGCAGGGATCTCTTGCCCACGCGGATCGAGAGCGGGATCCGGTCGGCGCGATCGACGACGATCACGACGTCGGCCGTCTCGGACGAGACCGTTGCGCCCTTCCCCGCCATCGCGATTCCCACATCGGCGAAGGCGAGCGCCGGCGCGTCGTTCACGCCGTCGCCGACCATCACCACCGGCCCCGTCGACTCCGCGCGCACGCGCTCGACGACGGCGAGCTTGTCTTCCGGCGTCTGATTTGCGTAGACCTCTTCGATTCCGGCCGCCGCGGCGACCTCGTGTGCAACCGGGGCGCGGTCGCCGCTCACGAGCGCGACGCGGTCGACCCCGAGCTCTCGGAGCTCGAGCGCGAGCGACTCCGCGCCGACGCGGAGGGGGTCCGTCACGACGATCGCGCCTTCCAGCGCGCCGTCCACACCGACGAGCACGAGCCCGCGGCCTGTGTCGCCGTCTCCGCCGAACAGAGGGCTTCGATCGCCGTCGAGCGCGTACCCGTGGCTCTCGAGCCAGCCGTCCGAGCCGACCGCGACACGTCGGCCGTCCACGACGCCCACGATGCCCCGGCCAGGCTCCTCCTCGACGGCTGTCGGAGCCTGGAGCCGGAGCCCGCGTGCGGCCGCGCCCCGCACGAGGCTCTCGGCGACGACGTGAACGGACAGCTGGTCGAGCGAAGCCGCGAGCCTCAGCGTCTCGTCCGCGCCGAGCATCCCGAACTGGATCACGCGCTCGATCTCCGGGGTGCCGCTCGTCACGGTCCCCGTCTTGTCGAGGAGCACTGCTCTCGCGTCCCCAAGCCGCTCGAGCACCCCCGAGCCCTTCACGATCACACCTGCCCTGGCCGACCGCGACAGGCCGCCGACGAAGGCGATCGGTGCGGCGAGGATCAGCGGGCACGGGGTCGCGACGACCATCACGGCGAGGCCGCGCGTCGGATCCCCTGCCGCCGCCCATGCGATCCCGGCGACGACGAGCGTGAACGGGAGGAAGACGGCGGCATACCGGTCGGCGAGACGCGTGAACTGCGCTCGGTTGCCCTCCGCAGCCCGAACGAGGCGCACGATCGCGGCGTACGCGCTGTCCTCCGCCGGACGGGTCACGCGCGCGTCGAAGGCGTTGCCGGCGTTCGTCGTGCCGGACCGCACCGGCGAGCCCGGCGACATCGTCACCGGCAGCGGCTCTCCGGTGAGCGCCGACTCGTCGACCACGGCGTCCGCGCCCTCGACGACGCCGTCGGCCGGTACGAGCTCTCCTGCGCGAACCGCGACGAGGTCGCCGACTCGGAGCTCCTCGACCGTGACCTCCTCGACGCGGCCATCGAGGTGCCGGTGCGCGATCCGGGGCGCTCGGTCGACCAGAAGACGCAGCTCGTGGCGTGCCCGCCCGGCGGCCCACGCCTCGAGAGCCTCGCCGCCGGACATCATCAACGCGACAATCGCGGCGGCGAGCTGCTCGCCGAGGATCAGCGCGCCGGCGATCGCGATGAGCGCGATCGCGTCGACCCCGACGTCGCCGTGGAGGAGGCTCCGTGCGGTGTCGATCGTCAGCGGGACGAGGACGACGGTGGCGCCCACCGCCCATGCTGCGTCCGCCCAGCCCGGCTGGTCGGCCAGCCAGAGAATCCCACCGGCGAGCAGCGTCGCGAGCGCGACGACCGCCAGCGCACGCTCGCGCATCGCCTACCTCAGCGCGGTGGACGGCTCAACGGGCGTCGCCACCCTCCGAGTGTCGCACAGCGTCGAGCGCGGCCCCACGCTCACGCCCGTTGCATCAGCGCGGACCGCCGCTCCCCTGGCCGCTGTGCTTGGCCCGATTCGCCGGGTCAGGCTAGATTCGCGGCTGAGGATCCGAACAGGTTCACCCTGATGGGCTTCATCGCGGCGAGCGCACGCCGCTGAGAGAGGAGAACGAATGCCCCACGAGCCGAAGCGCGAGATTCTGCCGATCCCGGACCGCCCGTACGACGGGCCCGTCTACGAGGACGCGAAGGACCCGGACGCGACGTTCCCGCCAATCGAGCCGATCCGTCCGCCGGCCGGCGCCCCGAACGTGCTGATCGTGCTGCTCGACGATGCGGGATTCGGCGCCTCGTCCGCCTTCGGCGGCCCGTGCTCGACGCCGACGGCAGAACGCCTGGCCGGCGAGGGGCTGAAGCTCGGCCGCTTCCACACGACGGCGCTCTGCTCGCCGACGCGCGCGGCGCTGCTGTCGGGACGGAACCACCACACCGTCGGCATGGGCGGGATCACCGAGATCGCGACGAGCGCACCCGGGTACAACTCGATCCGCCCGAACACGTGCGCCCCGCTGGCGGAGACGCTGAAGCTGAACGGCTACTCGACCGCGCAGTTCGGCAAGTGCCACGAGGTCCCGGTCTGGGAGACGAGCCCGCTCGGGCCGTTCGACTCGTGGCCGAGCGGCGGCGGCGGCTTCGAGCACTTCTACGGCTTCATCGGCGGGGAGACGAACCAGTACTACCCCGCGATCTACGAGGGAACGACGGCGGTCGAGCCCGAGCAGACGCCGGAGGAGGGCTACCACTTCACCGAGGACATGACCGACAAGGCGATCGGCTGGATCCGCCAGCAGAAGGCCCTCATGGGCGACAAGCCGTTCTTCGTCTATTTCGCACCGGGCGCGACACACGCGCCGCACCACGTGCCCGCCGAATGGTCGGCGAAGTACAAGGGCCGGTTCGACGCGGGCTGGGACGCGCTGCGCGAAGAGACCCTCGCACGGCAGCAGGAACTCGGCGTGGTTCCGCCGGAGACGGAGCTCACGGCCCGACCGGACGAGATCCCCGCCTGGGACGACATCCCGGACGACCTCAAGCCCGTCCTCTCGCGGCAGATGGAGGTCTACGCCGGTTTCATGGAGCACACCGACCACCAGGTCGGCAGGCTCGTCGACGCGCTCGACGACCTCGGGGTCCTCGAGAGCACGCTCGTCTTCTACATCGTCGGCGACAACGGGGCGAGCGCCGAGGGCGGCGTGCACGGCTGCTTCAACGAGATCGCCCGCCTGAACGGCGTGGACGATCTCGAGACGACGGAGTTCCTCTCCTCGCGGATCGACGACTTCGGCACTCCGGCTGCGTACAACCACTACGCGGTCGGCTGGGCGCATGCGATGGACACGCCGTACCAGTGGACGAAGCAGATCGCCTCGCACTGGGGCGGGACTCGAAACGGGGCGGTCGTGCACTGGCCCGAGGGCATCCGCGCGAAGGGAGAGGTACGGCAGCAGTTCCACCACGTGATCGACGTCGCTCCGACGGTGCTGGAGGCGGCAGGCCTGCCCGAGCCGAAGATCGTGCACGGCGTCGAGCAGATTCCACTGGAGGGGGTGAGCATGCGCTACGCCTTCGACGACGCGGCCGCGGCCGACCGCCACACGACGCAGTACTTCGAGATGTTCTGCAACCGAGGGATCTACCACGAGGGCTGGACCGCCGTCACCCGTCACTCGATCCCCTGGGTGGTCGAGCCCCTGCCGCCCTTCACCGAGGACGTGTGGGAGCTCTACGACACCTCGACGGACTGGAGCCAGGCGCACGACCTCGCGGCCGAGCTGCCGGAGAAGCTCGACGAGCTGAAGGAGCTCTTCATGAAGGAGGCCCGGAAGTACAACGTGCTGCCGTTGGACGACCGGCGCGTCGAGCGGTTCGACTCCGACATCGCCGGCCGCCCGACGCTGATCCGGGGCAACTCGCAGCTCCTCTTCGGCGGGATGCGGCGTTTGAGCGAGAACGCGACGATCAACGTCAAGAACAAGTCGCACTCGGTCACCGCGGAGCTGGTCGTCCCCAACGGAGGCGCCGAGGGCGTGATCGTCTCGCAGGGCGGTGCGTACGCCGGCTGGAGCCTCTACCTGAAAGACGGCCGCCCGACGTATTGCTACAACCTCTTCGGCGTCCAGCGCTTCCACGTCCGCGGCGATGCGACCCTGCCGCCGGGGACGCACCAGGTGCGCCTGGAGTTCGCCTACGACGGCGGCGGGCTCGGCAAGGGCGGCGCCGTGACGCTCTACGTGGACGGCGCGAAATGCGGCGAGGGCCGGGTCGAGGCCACGGTGCCGTTGGTGTTCTCGGCCGACGAGACATGCGACGTCGGCTCGGACACCGCCTCGCCGGTCAGCGACGACTACACGTCGGCAGGCAGCCGCTTCACGGGCACCGTCGAATGGGTGCAGATCGACGTCGACGACGCCGCCGAGGATCTCGACCATCTGATCACGCCCGAAGAGCGCCTGCAGATCGCGATGGCGCGGCAGTAGCGGTCGTGACCACGACGCCCACCGCACCTCGCGCCGAGCGGGAGGGGATGACCTGGATCGCCGGCGGTACGTTCGCGATGGGCTCCGACGACTTCTACCCGGAGGAGCGGCCCGTCCACCGGGTCACTGTCGACGGCCTGTGGATGGACGAGAAGCCCGTCACCGCGGCCGAGTTCCGGCGGTTCGTCCGCGAGACGAGCTACGTGACCGTGGCCGAGCGGCCGCTCGATCCCGCCGACTACCCCGACGCCGACCCGGACCTGCTCGTCCCCGGCTCGCTGGTCTTTCGCGCCACCGCCGGCCCGGTGGCTCTGGACGACTACCGGAACTGGTGGGCGTACGTCCCGGGCGCGCACTGGAAGCGTCCCGGCGGGAAGGGCACGACGATCAACGGCCGGGACAACCACCCCGTCGTCCATGTCGCGCACGAGGACGCCGAGGCGTACGCCACGTGGGCGGGCAAGGAGCTTCCGACCGAGGCCGAGTGGGAGCACGCCGCCCGCGGTGGGCTCGAGGGCGCCGCGTTCGCGTGGGGAGACGAGCACTTCCCGGACGGGAAGCCGATGGCGAACACGTGGCAGGGCGAGTTCCCCTGGCAGAACCTCAAGCTCGACGGGTACGAGCGGACGTCGCCCGTGGGGAGCTTCCCTCCGAACGGCTACGGCCTCTACGACATGACCGGGAACGTCTGGGAGTGGACGTCCGACGATTTCGCGTCACACCATCCCGACGAGGTCGAGAGCCCCTGCTGCGTGCCGCGGAATCCGAGAGTCACGTCCTCGAGCGGCGAAGAGCCGGTCCCGCGGCGCGTGATCAAGGGCGGGTCGCACCTTTGTGCGCCGAACTACTGCCTCCGCTACCGCCCGGCCGCCCGACAAGGGCAGGCCATCGACTCCTCGACGTCCCATCTCGGCTTCCGCTGCATCGTCCGGGAGCCGTTGGCGGATCACCTCGGGGTCGGCGGCACGCCGACGGTGGACTGCGCGTTGCGCTGATCGACCAGGGCCATCGCCAGCCAGGCGCTCGCGGTAGCGAGGACGGCGGCCGGGGCGGTGTCGAGTCCCTGCGAGCCGACGAGGAGCGTGGACAGGAGCACGGGGGTGACGATCAGACGGGTCTGGGCAGCCATTCCCGCCGCGGTCCCCACGGACACGGCGAGCGTCGGCGAGACGTCGAACCACACGATCGTCAGGGATGCGAGCGCGATACCGAGGAAGATCGCGGGGAAGATCGGGCCTCCCCGAAAGCCGCAGCCGAGGCTCACGCCGTAAGCGAGGAACTTCGCGACGAGCAGGACGATGATGATCTTCGTGGAGTCCTCGCCCACGACCGCGGGGATCGACGCCTGACCCGAGAAGAGGACGTCGAGCGGATCGGCGCCGAGGACCTCGGCCGCCTCCGCGAGCAGTCCCACGGCCAGCGCGCCGCCGAGCAGGAGCGCCGGCATCCCGAGCCGCTCGCCGCGCCCATCGACGGCCGTGCCGAGGCGCCGCACAGCGGCAACGATCACGGCCGCGAGAAGCCCGACCACGATGCCGACCGTGAGGTCGCCGACGTGGACGCCGTCGTACAGCGGGAGGTTCGGGACGACCAATCCCTGCGTCTCCAGACCGCCCCAGCTGCCGAACCCGATGAAGACGAGGTAGCCGATCGCGGCGGCGACGAGCCCCGGTAGAAGGAGCGGCAGCAGCGCGGCGCCCATCGCGACGCCTCCCTCGACGAGCAGCATGCCCGCGACGATCGGGCCGCCGAAGAGCGCCGAGATCGCGGAGAACTCGCCGGCCCCCGAGAGCACGGCCGAGCCACGTTGCCCGACGGACGCGATCCGGCCGGCCGCGACGCCTACGACCGATCCGAGCGCGACGATCGGCGCCTCGGGGCCGAGCACTGCGCCGAAGGAGAGCGTGCCGAGCGCGGCGAGCGCCACCCCGGGGCCATGTGAGACCGGCGTCGGCGCCGTGGCCAGGCCCTCCAGTGGCTCGTGACCGCCGTCGCCAGGCAGGAGCGCGCGGGCGATCACGACGAGCAAGGCGCCGACGACCGGAAGTCCCACGACGAGGTACCACGGAGGCGAGGGGTGGCCGAGCGAGTCCGGGAGGTCGTGCCAGAGCCAGTGCTCGAGGTCGTGGACGAGCGCGAGGAAGAGTGCTGCGACGAGCGCGGCCGGGATCCCGATCCCCGCCCCGAGGAGGACGAGGTGCAGGTAGCCGCGACCGCTCATCAGCGGCGTCGGCGCGTCGCCGCCGGTGACCGGGTCGTGTGCCGATGGGGAGTGAGTCACTGCGCGACCGAGAGTGCGCCCGCGACGATATAGCCGAGGACGGTCAGCAGACCGACGGCGCGTCAGCCGAAGCGAAACGCCTGGCTTGCCCGACGAGGAGCGAGGAGGCACCGAGCGTGCCCCAGAGCATCGCGTGCCATGTGCTCATGGGGCGCGCTCGGGCCCGGTGCTAGCTCTGCGCGAGCGCCTTCGCCTTGATCGCGTCGAACTCCGCCTGCGTGATCGCTCCGGAGGAGAGGAGCCCGTGCGCGCGCTCGATCTCCGCCGTCGGTCCGCCGCTCGAGGCGACCGACTGTACGTAGGAGTCGAACTCGCTCTGCGCCGCCTGCGCCTGGTGCATGTCTCGTTCGGCCATGTGTTGGCCCTGCGTGATCAGGTAGATGAAGACGCCGAGGAACGGCAACAGGATCACCACGATCATCCAGAGGACCTTCACCCAACCCGAGATGTCGTGCCGCCGGAAGAGGTCGGCGATCACGCGGAAGAGGATGAAGAACCAGACGATCCAGAGGACGAAGATGATCATCGTCCAGAACACGTCGAGGAACGGATAGTCCGATGCGACGACCACGCGATCTCACCTCCCGGTCGCGGGCGCGCCGGCGCTCCGCGAGTTCGAATTCTGTCCGGCGACGAGTGCCTTACGAGCAGGGCGATCATACGACGCCGGCAGGGCATCGAACACCGCCTCGCGCACGATGGCTCGATTCCTTCGGCAGCGCTGGATGTTGCGGCCGTCTGCGCAGTCTTGTTTGATGCGCGAATGGGGTTCGGCTTCTGGATCAAGCTGGCCGCGCTCGCGGTGGCGATCGCGATCGTGTCGGTCATCATCCTGCTCCTGGTCACGAAGGCGTTCGTCGCGTGGGGCATCTTCGGAGGTTTGCTCGCGCTCGCGATCGTCCTGATGCTGATCGGCTGGATCTCGGACCGGCGTCGGGCCCGGGCCGACATGCGGTGAGCGGGGCGTCTCGTCGCGCTGTCGCGGCCTCGGGGCCCGACGGCGAGTGGGAGGCCGGACGATGAACGACATGCGCGCCGCAGCGCGCACCATCCCGTTCCGCACCCTGCTCCTGGCAGCGGCGGTGGCGGCGCTCGCGGCCGCCGTGATCTCGATCCGCGACACGCTGATCCTCGTCTTTCTCGGGATCTTCCTGGCGCTCGTCTTCGAGATCCCGTTGCGCGCATTCGTGCGCTGGACGAAGTGGAAGCGGGGGATCTCGGCGACGATTCTCGTGCTCGGCTCGACCGTCGTGGTGACCCTGCTCGCCCTCCTGCTGCTCGTCCCCCTCGTCGGCGCGCTGCGGGACTTTCTCAAGAGCCTCCCCGACATCGTCGATCAGCTGCGCAACTCGGGGGAGCTGTCGTGGGCGGGGGACTCCGGCGCCGCCGAGAACGTCCAGCAGGGCTCGGCGAACCTCGCCGACGCGATCCCGCACGCGATCTCGTCGGTCCTCGGCATCGCGGGCAACGCGTTCTCGGTGGGGCTCTGGATCTTCACGCTGATCTTTCTGGCGCTCTTCCTGCTGATCGACATGAACCGCCTTCGCGGTGTCCTTCGCGCGGTGTTGATGCCCGCGGACGCCGACCGCTGGCTCGAGACGTGGGAGCGGATCACCGAGACCGTCTCCCGTTGGGCGATCGGGGCGCTCGCGATCGCCACGATCGCGGGCACCGTCCAGGGCGGCACGGCCTGGCTCCTCGGCTCGAGCTACGCGCTCGCGCTTGGGCTGATCGCGGGCTTCCTCGACCTGATCCCGAACCTCGGCGCGACGATCGCGGGGTTCATCCTCGTGCCGACGATCCTCGCGGAGGAGGGGCTCACCGACGCCCTGATCATGCTCGCCGTGGTTCTCGTCTACCAGCAGCTCGAGAACAACCTGCTCGGCCCGACCATCTACGGCAAGGCCGTGAACATCTCGCCGTTCTTCGTGATCCTCGGCGTGACGATCTTCGGGGCGTTGCTCGGAGTGCTCGGCGCGCTCGTCGCCGTGCCGGTCACCGCGTCGCTCCAGATCGTCGTCACCGAGGTGACCCGAACCCGCCGCGCGATCGTCGCAGAGGCGCGCGCGGCGCTCGAGGCGTCGTCCGCAGAGGCGGGCGACGCGGCCGCTCCCACCTAGCGGCCGCGTCGCTGACCTCGGCGCCTTACGCGACTGCGAGCGGAGGCCCTCCCAGGCCGCCTGCCGCCTGCCCGGCGGAGCGGAGCTTGAACGCGAAGATGATCTCCGTGATGCCGCGCATCAGCGCGATCACACCGACCCAGATCACGAGCAGGATCGCGCTACGGCCCCAGTAACCGGCCGCCCAGAACCCGATCAGGATCTCCACGATGCCGGCGATCAGCTGGACCCACCAGATGGAGATCTCGTTGCGCGTCGCGATCGAGACGACGACGTCGAAGAAGCCCTTGAAGATCAGGAAGAAGGCCATCACGGCGGCGAGCGCCGCGAACGTGTCGCCGGGGTGCACGAACGCGACGATCCCGACCACGATGAAGATCACGCCGAGCAGTCCGTGGAGCACCTTCCACCACCGATGCGATGCCGCGAGCATGAAGAACTCGTTGACGCCGGCAAAGATCGCGACCACCCCGAAGAGGATCGAGACCGCGCTGACGGTGGTGTAGTCGAAGCGGAGCACGATGATCGCGAAGAGGAGCCAGAGGAGCCCGGTCAGGAGAAACAGCCACCAGGCGCGTGCGGCGCTCTCGATTGCCTCGCGCTCCTCCAGGTCGAACGTGGACATGCAGCCTCCCTTGTGTTGTCCGAGTGGATGCTAAGAAGTCCGTCGGCCGACGGAGGGGCGTCAGACGGCGGCGGCGGGCTCGGCCGACGGCGCCTCGGCGCCGGCCGCCTCGACCGCCTTGATCCCGGCAAGCTCGCGGCTGATATGGAGCGCCGCCGAGGTGAGCGGCGCCGCGAGCACCATCCCGATCATCCCGAAGATCGCGCCGAACCCGATCGTCACGATGAGGACGACGAGCGGGTTGAGGTCGAGCGTCGCGCCGAACGCGATCGGCTGGACGATGTTCTGGAGGAGCCCGTTCGCGAGGATCACGATGACGAGCATCACCAGGGCGGTCGAGGTCCCCTGCGACGCGAGCGCCAGCATCACTGCGAACGCGCCCGAGACGAACGCGCCGATGAACGGCACGTACGCCGTCACGAACACGACGACCGCGATCGTCCCGGCGAGCGGGACGTCGAGTAGGTACGCGCCGATCCCGACGACGATCGCGTTGAACGCCGCGACGTAGGACACGCCCAGGAAGTAGCGCCTGAGGGAGCGGGCCACGTTTCCGGTGATGATCGTCGCCACGTCCGGCGGGACGCCGAGGTGGCGGTCTACGAAGCGGCGCACCGCCGGCCCGTCCTTCAACAGGAAGAACGTCGAGAACACGGTGAACGTGAGGAAGAAGACGAGCGACGTGAGCTCCTTGATGCCGTTCGCCACCCCCTGGACGAGCGCCTTCCCCGTCTGCGCGGTCGAGCTCTTCACGTCTGCGGTCGTGGACGAGGTGCCGCCGGCGCCCGCGTCGTTGAACCAGCCCTCGATCTTGTCCACGGCCTGGCTGGCCGATGCCTTGATCTCCGCCGACTGCTCGTAGATCCCGCCGAAGACCATCAGCGCGATCACCACCGTGATCGCGAGGAGCAGGAGGAGCACGAGCGCGGCTCCTGCAGCCCGGGGAACACGGCGGCGCTGGAGTGCGGTGACCAGCGGGCCGGCGACGGTGGCCAGGATCGCGCCGAGCGTGACGGGCACGATGATCGTCGACGTCAGGCCGAGAAGCCAGACGAGGCCGACCAGCAATACGGCGACGCCGACGAGGAACCAGGCCAGCAGGCCGAGGTCGCGGAGCCACATGGGTGCTGAGAACACGCGCGAGAGCGAGGTCGCGTCGATCTGGACGACCGTCGGCTCGGGCGCGCCGGCGACCGGGCTCGGCTCGGCGTCGCGATGCGAGAACCGATCGAGGAAGCGGGGACTCACGTACGCCATTCTCCTGCGCGCGTCGGATGCTCCTCATCGCATGACGAATCCGGTCGGGCGGCGTTATACGCTCCGTCCCGATGTCCGAGGCAACCGTCTCCGCAGCCCCCGTTACGACCGTGCGTCCCTCCAAGCGACGACGCGTCGTGAAGATCGTCTCGTGGGTCCTCGGCCTGGTCGTGCTGCTCGCGCTGCTCCATCTGGCTGGCATCGACGTCTGGGGCTGGCTCACCAACCTGTGGGACACGGTCACCGAGATCTCGCTCTTCTACATCGTCCTCGGCTGCATCTTCCAGGCGGCCCAGACGACGCTCACCGCGCTCGGCTGGTACGGGATCCTGCGCTACGCGTATCCGGACGGCGTGACGTACATGGCCGTCCTGGCCTCCTACGCGGCCGGCGTCGCGCTCAACAACTTCCTGCCCGCGAACATCGGGACGTTCGTCACGCTCGTGATGTACGTCGCCGTCGTGCGTGGCTCGACGTTCCCCGGGATCCTCGCAGGCTACGTCGTCCAGAAGATCTTCTACTTCATCATCGGGACGCTGATCTACCTCTACCTCTTCACGCAGGTCGCCGGGTCGTTCGACTTCCGCTTCGGCGACGAGCGGGACGCGGTCGTCGACCATCCCGTGCTGACGCTCGTGACCATCGGAGGTGGCCTCTTCCTGATCGTCTTGCTACTTCGCATCTTCTGGCGCTGGGTCAAGGTCATGTGGGCGAAGGCGAAGACGGGCGCCGCGATCCTCGGCGACCTCGGCGCGTACACGAGGCTCGTGCTGCTGCCGCAAATGGGCGGCTACGTCGCAAAGGTGCTGGTGATCATCGTCTTCCTCGCGGCGTACTCGATCCCGGTCACGTTCGGGTCGGTGATGAGCGTGCTCGGGTCGAACCAGCTTGCGAACCTGCTCTCGTTCACGCCGGGCGGGGTCGGCGTCAACCAGGCGTTCAACGCGTTCGCGCTCGACAGCTACACGAGCTCGACCACCGCCACGGCGTACTCGATCGGGCAGCAGCTGATCACGACGGCGTTCAACGTCGTCTTCGCCGTCGTGTTGATCTGCATGGTCTTCGGCTGGAGCGGCGGCTCGAAGCTCGTCAAGGACTCGTACGCAGACGCGAAGGAGAAGGCGGGAGAGATGAAGGCAAGCCGCGGAAAGGCGATGGACACGGTTGGCGAGGAGGCTGACGCATGAGTGCCGCCGCGCTCGACGTCAGGCACTGGCAGCCCGAGCGCCCCCGGCTGAGGCCGGTCCAGCTCCTGCTGAGCTGGCTCCTCTCGGCGCTCGCGCTGCTCATCGCGGCGGAAATCCTGCCGGGGGCGGCGGTCAACGGGCTTCCGGCCGCGATCGCCGCCGCGGCGGTCATCGCCATCCTGAACGCGCTCCTGCCCCCCGTCGTCGCGGCGCTTCGCCTGCCGCTGACGCTCGTCTTCGGCTTCCTGCTCGTCCTCGTCCTCGACGCCCTGATGCTGCTCGCGGCGGACAATCTGACGGACGGCGACCTGCACGTGGACGGCTTCTGGTCGGCACTGCTCGTCGCTCTGGTCGCCTCTGCAGTGACGCTCGTCCTCCAGGTCATCGCCGGAATCGACGACGACAGCGAGTGGTCGTACCGGGTCGTCCAGCGGATCGCGCGCAGGACCGGCGAACCGGTCGAGACGGACGCGCCCGGCATCCTCTTCCTCGAGATCGACGGGCTCGCGCTCCCCGTGCTCCGCCGAGCGATGCGCGACGGCAACGCGCCAAACATGGCCCGCTGGGCGGCCGAGGAGGGCTACCAGCTGACCGGCTGGGAGACCGACCTCTCCTCCCAAACGGGCGCGAGCCAGGCCGGCATCCTGCTCGGCTCGAACGAGGACATCCCCGCGTTCCGCTGGGTCGAGAAGGAGACCCAGACCGTGATGACGTGCTCGGCGCCGGCCGACTGCGCGGAGCTCGAGCGCCGGCACGCGACGGACAAGGGACTCCTCCTCGACGGCGGGGCGAGCCGTGGCAACCTCCTCTCCGGTCAGGCCGACGCGGTGATTCTCACCGTCAGCCGGATCGAGGCGGAGAAGCGCGCGAACCCTGGGTACCGCACGTTCTTCGCCAACGGCTTCAACGTCACCCGCGTGCTCGTCCTCTTCTTCTGGGAGGTGGTCCTCGAGTGGACGGCCGCGCTCCGAGCGATCCGCCGCGACGTGCGGCCGCGAGGGCACCGCGGCGGCGCCTACCCGTTCATGCGGGCAGGGATGTGCATCGTCGTGCGCGACCTGATCGTGCAGTCGGTCCTCAC
>Ga0157372_10005481_pt1 | contig 13483 bp, 11 predicted proteins | sample C55metaG_FD_115307 | JGI IMG/M metagenome (GOLD analysis project Ga0157372, IMG submission 115307) | Corn rhizosphere microbial communities from Kellogg Biological Station, Michigan, USA - C5-5 metaG | ecosystem: Host-associated > Plants > Roots > Rhizosphere > Soil | place: USA: Michigan... | reverse complement strand
TACGCTCTGTGTGAACATGCGGCCCTGCGCCCAACGCCAGACTTCGCGTCCCGTGGAGTCGACCACGACGAAGTCATACGATTGTCCGCTCGGGAAATCCAATTCCGCGTGCTTGCTGCCGACGTTGGTGACGACAAATGCGAGACGCACTTCATGCGCGGCGACAGCGACGTCGAACTTGGATGCGAGCTTGACTTGCGGCTTTGGTGCGTCGTCCCGACGGCGGCTGTGCGCCGCTGGTCGAGCGACGGGGCTTTTGGCGGCGATCGCGGTTCCACTCGGGGCTGCGCTGGCGAGCGCGACCGGCGATGGCGTATGTGAGCGCGGGCCGCACGCGAAGGCGAACGCGAGGGCTCCAGCGCAAAGCAACGATATGATGAGGCGAGTGTTCATTTCCCGATGGCGGCGGGGCCGGGCAGGCAGGATGTGTCAGCGCGCGGTCGCTCACAATTCATCCCGATGCAAACTTATCAACCCGGTGACGAACGGTCAACGCGAAGGGTAACAACGAAAGTATCGGCATGTCAGTGACTTAAAGCATGTCGGGCTCGCTTCGGAGAATATTCGGTCTGACCCCGTCGGTTTGCTTGCGAAAAATTTCACAAGCCAATAAGTTTTTCGCCAGATGACCGAGCGATCAACCTCCGGGCTGGCTGGAATGGGCGTGCAGTTCGTTGTCGCGATTCTGCTCTGCCTGTTCATCGGAAAGTGGCTCGACGCCAAGCTCGGAACCGCTCCCTGGCTGCTCATTCTGGGCGTGTTCGTTGGCGCGGCGGCCTCGACGATCGCGATGTATCGCAAGGCATTTCCGCCGGAAAGCCCGAATCCGCCTGCTCCTCCAAAGTCGCCATAACGCCACAACGCATGAAAGCGACCCTGTGGTTCGGCGGACTGGTGGTCCTGATCGTGGTGGCGTGCGGCGCGCTGTTGGCGATTCCGTTCTCCGCGGCGGTCGAGCGGAGGGCGATCGAGACCAGCGCCGTCATCGCGGTGGTCGTTCAGCTGTTCGCGTTCGTGATCGCTCGGATGGTCTCGGCGCCGAATTTCATGGCAGGCTGGGTCATCGGAATCGCGTTGCGGTTCGTGGCGCTCGTCGCCTACGCGTTCGTCGGTGTGAAAGTGTTCGGAATGCCGGCGACAGCCGCGCTGATCAGCTTCGTGACGTTTCTCTTCATATCCACGTTGGTCGAACCCAAGTTGCTGACAAAATGATCGTGTTACGGAACGCCGGGCGGTTGCTGCTTGCGTCCATGTTGGCCGCGACCGTCGCAATGCCCCTCGTTGCCCAGACTCCGACGTCCCCCCAACGGCCCATCGCCGACCACGCGATGAGCCAGGAAGCCAAGAAAGTCGACATCATCCTGCCGCATATCAGCGACAGCGATGAGATGGACGTGCCGTGGCTCAACGCGTCGGGCTTCAAGGTCGTGCATCTGCCGCACTGGAAGCCGATCACGATCGGCAGCTTCGCGCTCGATCTCTCGCCGACCAAGCACGTCGTGATGATGATCATCGCGGCGCTCGTCTCATGCGTCGTTCTGATCGGCGCCGCCAAATCGCAGAGTCGCCACACCAGGCAGGGCAGGGCGCCAAAGGGCCTCGGCAACAGCATCGAGGCGATGGTGCTCTACATCCGCAATGAAGTCATCCTGGAGAACGTGGGCCCGCACGGTGAGCGGTTCGTGCCGTATCTGCTTTCGGTCTTCTTCTTCATTCTCTTCGCCAACCTCCTCGGGCTCGTTCCGTATGGCTCGACGGCGACCGGTAACATCTCCGTGACGGCGATGCTCGCGATCATCGCCTTCTTCGTCATCGAGATCGCCGGCATCCGCGCACTCGGCAAGAACTACATCAGTACGATCGTCTACTGGCCGCATGACATGCCCATCTGGGGCAAGATGCTCATGACGATGATCATGACGCCGGTCGAGATCCTCGGAAAATTCACGAAGCCGTTCGCCCTCTGCATTCGTCTCTTCGCCAACATGACGGCCGGACACGTCATGGTGCTCGCGCTCATCTCGATCGTGTTCACATTCGGGTCGGTGTTGATCGGCATCGCGCCGGTGGCGATGGCGGTCGGCATCATGATGCTCGAGATCTTTGTCGGCCTGTTGCAGGCCTATGTCTTCACACTGCTCGTGTCGTCCTTCATCGGGCAGATTCGCACGGTCGAAGGACACTGATAACGGTGGAACGGTGGAACGGTGGAAGATGCTGAACCACTGCTTTGTTGGACGCGCGGAGGCTTGCTCCTCCTTCGCGCGAGGACCGTACCCGGTCGAGCGACCGGGGATGCTCGTTGAGACCCGGGTCTCGTTGACGAGTGGCGCCATTGTGGGAACGCAGGAATACTCGAAGCGGCGCAGGGGCGTTGGACACTACGATTTTACGTGGAGCTCGAGATGATCTCGATTCTTCCTATGTTGCAAGCGGCAGCTGGCTTCACGCGTGAGTACGAAGGCGCGTGGGCTCTGCTGGGCGCCGGTGTTGGTGCCGGACTCGCCGCGATCGGTGCCGGTATCGGCATCGGCCGCATCGGTGGCGACGCGTCGGAAGCGATTGCGCGTCAGCCCGAAGCGGGCGGTCAGATTCGTGGTCAGGCGATCGTGTTGGCGGCGCTGATCGAAGGCGTCGCGCTGTTCGCGGTCGTCGTCGCGATGCTCATTCTGTTCAAGTTCTAACAATACTGTTCGACGGCGGCCCCGGGGCCGCCGCCGAACAACTCTACTGGAAACTTCTAGAGACACTCCATGCGATTCTCGCCGCTCAATTCGCTCGCTCTGCTCGCTGTCTCTCCCGCCGCTCTTCTTGCGCAGGAGGCCGAAGGCGGTACGCGGACGTTCATGAAGCCCGACACGGGCCTCATGGTGTGGACGTTGGTCATCTTCATCGTGCTCATGCTGGTGCTCTCGCGCTACGCCTTCGGTCCGATCACGGCCGCCGTCGAGGCGCGTGAGAAAGCGCTCGAGGATGCAATCGAAGGTGCCAAGCGCGATCGCGAAGCCGCGGCGAAGCTTCTCCAGGAACACCAGGCCGCCATCGATGCCGCCCGCGGCGAAGCGCAGAAGATCATTGCCGAGGGACGTGCGGTCGGCGAGAAGATGCGCGCCGACATGATCGAGGCGACGCGCAAAGAGCAGCAAGACATGCTCGAGCGTGCCCGTCGCGAGATCGAGAGCGAGAAGGACAAGGCGATCATTCATCTGCGTCGCGAGGCGGTTGACTTGGCGCTCGCCGGCGCCAGCAAGGTGATCGAGCAGAATCTCGAGTCGCAGAGAAACAGGCAGCTCGTCGAGAGCTACCTGGCGTCGATTGGGACGCTCAAGGTTTCACAATCATGAGAGAGCCGACGATCGCTCGGAATTACGCCGAGACGTTGCTCGAGCTCGCGCAGCGCGCGGGTGATTTGCGCGGATGGGGCGAGATGATCGACACGGTGGGGAACGCGATGGACACCGATCGCCGCTTGCGCATGTTCCTCGAGTCGCCGCGCCTGAGCGCGGTGCAGAAGAACGAGATCATCCAGAAGGCCTACGGTGGCGCCCTGCCGCGGAATTTCGTCCGCTTTCTACAGGCGCTCGTCAGCCATCGACGGCAGATGTTGATCCCGCAGATCGCCCACGCCTATCACAACCTGGTCGATCAAGTCGAGGGGCGAATCCACGCCTCCGTCACCGTTGCGCGCGAGCCTGACGAGAGCGACCGCATCGTCGTGACGACGCAGCTCAACCGCGCGCTCGGTATGGATGTGGTGCCGCACTTTCACGTGAACCCACAAATCCTGGGCGGTGTCGTCGTGCGAGTTGGCGACACGGTGCTCGATGGTTCTGTGCGACGGCGACTGGCGACGCTTCGGGGGAAAATGTTGGGGGCGCGGTAGCCCGGCCACCACTAGTCAACCGCATCGCTCAACAAACGGCAACCGGCGCATCGCGCGGACGGAATCCGTCTGGCGCCAGTCGCAAACGCCGCGGGAACGTCACTGAAATGATGTACATCGGCGCCGCGTTAGCGGGTCGGTCCTGGGACCCCGGGATCGTCCGCTCGGTCGCCAGCGAGCGCACTTCGTCGACGTCGCTGATCATGAGCACCTCCCACCGTACGGTCTGACCGCGCGCGTCGCGCAGCTCGACGTCGGCAAAATGCTTTGCGGCGTCGGCCACCGCCCGGCCCTCTGGAGTCTCGATGAACTCCTCGAATGGAAATCGCTTTCCGTCCGACGCGTAGTTCTCGGTCTGTATTCCCCTCCGCTGGCACATATCGCCGAAGGCCATGAGCGCAGGGAGCATTGCGCAGATGCCGGGCAGAACGGTGAACCCGTGTTGGCTGGGCCGGAAAACTCCGGCGCGGCGTTGCTTGGCGGCCTGGAGCTCCAAGTCGGTTTGCCCGATTTGCTTTCCGTCTTTCCAGACTGTGTATTCCACGAGGCGTTCTCCGGTGCGAGGCAGGTGAGGATCGTGGCAACTCTAGGAAACGACGCTTGTTTGAGCATCACCAAAGCGTTTCGTCCAACACCTTCCCGATGCGGCTCGTATACCTTGGATAGAACAAAACCCACCAGCAGCCCTTCAGTGGAGTCAGAAATGATCCGCCTCTCACCGCTCCCACCCCGGCGCGCCGCGGCGCGCCTCCTGATCGGCCTGGCCGGTCTTGCCCTCATCGGACTGCCGCTCGCCGCGCAGACCGTCGTTCAGCAGGGGTGGAATCCCAAGGAAGTCCTGGCGAAAGAGACCTATGTCAAGCCGCCCGCGATCGTCGAGCGAATCGTGACGGCGCCGCGGAACAATGTTGCCTACACGAATCCGAGCCCGGACCATCGCTACTTCCTCAAGACGGAGAGTGAAGGCCTGCCGTCGATCGACGCGTTCGGCAAGTTCCATTATCGGTTGGGCGGTCTGGAGATTGATCCGAAGGGAAATCGTGCGCGCGTGTTGACCACACGCGGCAGCATCGGCCTTACGCTGCTCGACCCGAACACCGGCGCCATGCGCACGATCGAAACGCCCAAGGGCGCGATCGTGAACGGCGCGACGTGGTCGCCCGACGGAAAGCAAATCGGCTACATCGCGAGCTTCGACGCAGCGACGCACATTTACGTCGCCGACGTCGCGACGGGAAAGTCGGTGCAGGTCACGAAGACGCCGCTGCTTGCGACGCGCGTCACGACCATCGACTGGACAACCGATGGCAGTCACGTCGTCGCCGTGCTGCTCCCTGACAATCGCCCTGCCGAGCCGAAGGCGCCGGAGATCGAGACGGGACCGCTCGTGCGAACGAGCGACGGGCGCGTGCTCAAGAACGTCAACTACGCGAGCTTGCTGCGCGATCCGCATGAGAAGGATTTGCTCGACTACTACACGATGGGTCAGCTCGCGCTCATCGACGTCAAGACGAAAGCGGTGAAGAAGATTGGATCGCCGGCGCTCATCACCGCGGTCGACGCGTCGCCGGACGGGAAGTATTTCCGCGTGACGCTCCAGACGAAGCCCTACTCGTACGTCGTGCCGGTCTCGAACTTCGGCACCGTCGAACAGATCTGGGATGCCGACGGGAAGATGTTGGCGGAGATCGCGAAGCGTCCACTCAACGAAGGACGGTCGGCCCTCGTCGACTCGACGGGCGGTGGCGGCGGACGTGGTGGCGCTCAGTCGGATACCGGCAAGCGAAACATTCAATGGAATCCCGCGGGGCCAGGCCTCGTGTACATGTTGGCCGAGACGCCGCCCGCTGGTGCAGCGGGCAATGCGCAGCGCGGGCGCGGCGGACGTGGTCCCGGCGGAGCAGCGCGCAAGGATCAGGTGTTCGTGTGGTCGCCACCGTTCGCCGCGAGCGACGCGAAGCCGATCTTCGAGGCGAACGCTCGGATCACGTCAGCCGAGTTCAGCGCCGATGGCAAGACGTTGTTCGTCGATGAAGGCGGAGACTTGTACGCCGTGCGCCTCAGCGATCCGACCAAGCATCTCGAGATCGCGAAGGGAGGAACGATCGCGAGCGGACGCGGCGGACGCGGCGGCGGCGGTGCGCCCGGTGGTGGCCGGGGCGGCGCCGCGAGCGATTCGGCGTTCTTCAACAATCCCGGTGCGTTGCGAACGAGCCGCGGACCGTTGGGACTTCCGGTCGTGACGATCGGTTCGGATGGCAAGAGCGTGTTCCTCGAGGGCACTAAGTACGCGCCCGACTGGACCAACAACGCGCCGCGCAATTTCGTCGACAAGGTGGACTTCGAGACGGGTCAGAAGACGCGCCTGTTCGAGGGCAAGGGTGAGGTTACGGAGACCGTCGTCGCGCCGCTCGACAATGATTTCACGAAGGTGATCATCACGCGCGAGTCGCCGACGATGGTGCAAGACTCGTACATGCGCGATCTCAAGACCGGTACCGAAACCAAGCTCACGAAGAACTCCGACTTCGCGCCCGAAGTGACGCAAGCGATTCGCAAGCGCATTCTCGTGTCGCGTCCCGGTGACGATTTCAAGTTCTGGGTCGACGTGACGCTGCCGCGCGATTGGAAGCCCGGTCAGAAGCTTCCCGGCATCATCTGGTTCTATCCGCGGGAGTTCTCGACGCAGCAGGACTACGATCGCACGAAGCGCACGACGAACATCAACTCGTTCGCCAACGTCGCGGCGCGTTCGCCGGAGATTTGGGTGACGCAGGGTTACGTCGTACTGCAGCCTGACAACCCGATCGTCGGACCGCCGGGGCACATGAACGATCACTATGTCGACGAGCTCCGTCGCAACCTCGATGCAACGATCGAGGCTGCCGACTCGGCGGGCTTCCTCGATCGTCACCGCTTGGGAATCGGCGGTCACAGCTACGGCGCATTCAGCACGATGAACGCGATGACGCACACGCCGTACTTCAAGGCGGGCATCGCAGGCGACGGCATGTATAACCGTACGCTGACGCCGTACGGCTTCCAGAGCGAGCGTCGCGAATTCTGGGAGGACGAAGGGATGTACACGGAGATGTCGCCGTTCTTCTACGCTGATCGACTGAGCGGCGCCATTCTCATGTATCACTCGCTCGAGGATCAGAACGTCGGCACGGATCCGATCAGCTCGATTCGCATGATGCAGGCACTGCGCGGTCAGGGAAAGACGGCGGCGCTCTACATGTATCCTTATGAAGATCACGGTCCGGCAACGCGCGAGTCTGATCTCGATCAGTGGGCTCGCTGGATCGCCTGGTTCGACGTGTACGTGAAGAACCCGCAGAAGGACGTGAAGCCGGCGCTGGTACCGTAGTCCGACCTGTGTCATCCTGAGCGAAGCGAAGGATCTGCTTCGGCAACGGCCGAAAGCAGATCCTTCGTCAGTTCGAGTGATCTCAAGAATTGGAGCCTGACCCTAATTCATTGTCGCGCGGATGAAACGAGACAGTCTCACGCGCGTGCGCGCGTTCGCGATGAAGCTGCCGGACGTCGAGGAGGGAACCACCTTCGGCTATCCCGCGTTCAAGGTCGGCGGCAAAGCGTTCGCCTGGTTCCCGAAAAAGAAGGAAGTGGAACCGGGTTCGCTGGGCGTGCGAATGAGCATTCTCGAACGCGATTTCCGGATCAAGGACACACCGGCGGTTTACTACGTCACGCCGCACTACAAGGACTACACGTCCGTGCTCGCGCGGGTGGACGTGATGTCGGACGCCGATTTACGCGAGCTACTCGAGTCGGGCCACGATTTCATGGTGACCTCGACGAAGCGACGCCCGCGGGCATGACGCCGACGCTGGTGCGGCGCATGCTGGATCGAATTCGCATCCCGCAATGCCGCGCTTATTCGTACAATTTTGGCGGCGTGAGATCGTCGTCGCAAATTTGCGCGATCGCTTCGGCGTCGCGCCATGCAGCTTGAAGAACGGCGAGCTCGCCCTCCATGGCGCGACGCTCGCCTTCTTCATGCACGGCCATCTCGAGCGCGAGGCGCTCGGTGGGTGACAGGCGCATCGCCCCGAGTCCGCGGTAATCGTTGAGCAGCGACAGGATTCGTCCGCCGCGCCAGGTGTTGCGCGTCGACGCTTCGGCGAGGAAGCCGTTCGCGTCGCCTGCGTCCTCGATCTGCTGCACGGCATCCTGCACATGCGCGTTGCTGGCGCCATACCGATTCGCTCCGGAGATCAACACGCCGGTGGCGTGAATCGCGGCCGTGCCTGTAAACTCGGTCCAACCCGTGTCGTGCGGGACCGCGAGTGTTGCGGGGCCGCCGCCGCGCGGTGCTTGCAGCTCGACGGCGTCCAGGTGTTTGGCACGTACGGTCACGACCCGTCGACCGTTCGCGAGCTTCGCAACGACGCGATCGTGCTGAATGTAGTCGCGAGCCGCGAGGACGCCGACAATTGGAATCACACCCATGATCGTCGTCAGCCCAGGGACGGCGACGATCGAGATCGCGCCGAGCGAAAGCGCGGGCGCGAGCGCGGGGCCGACGACGATACCGGCCACGGCCGCGGCGGCGACCCCCGCGCCCGCTACGACGTGCGCGCGACGACGACGCTTGCCAAAGTGCCTGCCGTAGCGCCACGCCGCGAACTCGGGACGCAACGGCTTGCCAATGCGAATGAGCTCGAGTCCGTCTGGCATGCGCGCCAGTCCGACATTGTCCGTCGACACGCGCACGAGCGTTCCGCGGAAGGCTCGCTCGCACTCCTCGATTGCTTCCCAGCGTTCCTCGAGCGGCGACAGGTTCCATCGCGCGCACTGGTGGCACACGACCCACAGCCGCCCCTTGTCGGCGTCGAATGCCAAGCGACGCCCCACGGGGAAGATCCCGATGACCTCGTTGGTGCCGAGGCTCTCTTTGCAGAAGAGACACGTCGAGTACACGTCTGTAACCTTGCTGCGTCAAGCGATGGCGGCCAGTGGCTGGCCATTACGATTCGATTATGACGCGCGTCACACATGCGCGCCAGCCTGCGCTCCGCGGCGCCGGACAGTAGTCGCGTTCGGCGGCGGCTGACTACAATTCAGCCATGATTCTCCTACTTGGCGCATTCGGCTTACTCCAGGCAGCGCAGACACCGGCTCAGGCCTCGACGCAGTCATCAGTCTACCAGGGCGCGACGACTCCGCCCTCAGGCGACACGATCGGCTACTGGCAGCAGAACGTTCACTATCAAATCGTCGCGACGCTCGACGAGGCGCAGACAAAGCTGCGCGCGGACGGCGCGTTGACGTACACGAACAACTCGCCCGACACGCTGCGCGAGATGTACTTCCATCAATACCTCAATGCATTCCGCCCCGGGTCCAAGTGGAGCGCGTCGGATGAACACGAGAACCGGGTCCGCTTTCAAGATCTGAGAGAGCCGAACTACGGCTATGAACGATTCACGCAGGCGCCTGTCGTGAATGGCGTGCCGGTGATCGTCGACTATCCTGGCGCGCCGGATAGCACGGTGGTGCATTTCAGGCTGCCGACGCCGCTCGCGCCGCATGACTCGATCCGTATTCGGTTCGTGTGGGACGCCCGGCCATCGGTCGTCCCTCGACGGCAAGGGCGACGAGGACGGACGTGGGACTTCGCGCAGTGGTTTCCGAAGGTCGCGGTGTACGATCGCGGCGGATGGGAGCCGAATCCGTTGGTTCCCGCCGGCGAGTTGTACGGCGAGTATGGTACGTACGACGTGACGATGATCGTGCGCGACGATCAGATCATCGCGTCCACCGGAGTTCCAGTGAGCGGCGATCCCGGCTGGTCGCGCGTGTCGCGCACCGGGGCGCCGCGATTGGCGCAATTCGCGTATGGTGAGCTGCCGCCGGTCGAGGCATCGGTCCCGTCTGGCTATCGCGCCGTGCGATTCGTCGCCAAGAATGTGCATCACTTCGCGTGGAGTGCGTCGCCGGACTATCGCTACGAGGGCGGCATCTACGTTCGTCAGGTACCGCGGACGCATTTTCCAACGTGGGACACGGTCTCTGTAAACGTTCTCTATAAACCGGGCGACGACACGACGTGGGGCGGCGGCCGCGCCGTCGAGCGCACGATCTTCGCGCTGCGATGGCTGGAGTCGATTTGGGGGCCGTACGCCTATCCGCAGATCACGAACGTGCATCGCCTCGATCCCGGTGGCACCGAGTTCCCAATGATGGTCATGAACGGCTCGGCGTCGCAGGGACTCATTCTCCATGAGTTCGGCCACGTATTCACCTACGGCATTCTCGGGAACAACGAGTGGCGCTCGGGCTGGATGGATGAAGGGCTCACGTCGTATCAGACGGATTGGGCGCAAAATCTCACGCCGCAGGAGCGCATCGGAGTCGTGCCGGAGCCACCGCGCCTGCCCGAGGGATATCGCGTCAACGGAGTCGAGATTCCGAGGTCGGACAGCACGAACTTGGCCGACTGGCGGCTCGAGATTCTCGGCCGCGCTCAACCGATCGGCACAAATTCGGCGGACTTCTCAGAATTCGCGATCTACAATGACATGATCTACAACCGCGCGAAGCTGATGTACGGGCAGCTTCGTGACGTGCTGGGCGACAGTGCATTCCGCGAGTTCTTTCACGATTACTACAATCGCTGGGCGTTGAAGCATGTCGATGAACGAGCCATGCGTGCCTCCGCGGAGCGCGCCTACGGTCACGACCTTGGCTGGTTCTTCAATGAGTGGGTGCACGGCACCGGTCTGATGGACTACTCGCTCAAGGCCTACAACGTGTCCACCGACGGATCGACGTGGCGCACGAGCGCTGTCGTCGTTCGGCGCGGCGAGCTTCGGCATCCGATGACGGTCGGCGTGCGGACCAAGTCGGGCTGGACGTACGCACGTGCCGACGCGGAGCATGATGCGCAAGTCGTGACGATCACGACGAACGAGGCGCCGATTCAAGTCGAGCTCGATCCCAATCACGTCACGTGGGACTGGGATTGGCGGAACAACCATCTGAGCACGTTTCTGATCACGGTTCGTGAACCGCGGATCACCTACAATTGGCCGTATCTCGACCAGGCCGATCGCTACCACACCATTGTCGCGCTGGCTCCAGCTGCATGGTACACCGGGCCGCAGGGCGCCGTCCTCGGCGTGCGTGCCAAGACGAACTACCTCTCGATGGTAGACATCCATGACGGAGGGATCGCGATTGCGACGAAGGCGCCCAGCGGACCCGGAGGACATCAGCCGAGCGTCGTCACGCGTGCGCAGGTGTGGGCGCGGTTCGAGAACCTGTATATCCCGGGCGTCGATCGGCCGCTCATGGGCTACGGCGGCGCGTTCAACTACCTCGACGGGTTGCTCAAGGTCGATGCATTCAAGAACTGGGATTTGAGCCCGTTCATCGGCACGCCTGGTCCGGCGATCAAGGCGAAGGTGTACGCCACGGTTGAAGCTCCGAGCGATTCGATTCTGCTTCCCGAGCAATGGTCGAATTCGAGCCTCATCGAGGTTGGCGGGTCTGGTTCGTACCGCACGACGATGACGACCGATAGCGAGTACGTGACGGTCCGCGGATCGCTCGGCGCCGGCGTTGCGTCGCGCAGTGGCGTCTCGCGCACGACGGCGAGTCTCGAGCACGGCGGTGGGTATCTGCGCGCCGAGGGGTCGGTGGGTGTGGTTCGGTCGCTCGTTGGCACGGCAACGCAGCTACATGTGCGGTTGTACGGCGGCGTCGCGCAGAATACGCCGAGTCAGCGGGCAGTGTACGCGTCGACCCAGGATCCGTTCGAGACGTTCACGAACGATTTGTTTCGTCCGCGTGATGCGCTGCTCAAGCAGCGTGGGATCAACTATCTGCCGCTGGGCGGTGCTGGACTGCGCGGCTATCGATTTGATACGCCCCTCGAGAACGTCGGTGCGGTGAACGGCGAATTCGTTCAACGACTCGTGACGACGCGCGGCCGGTGGGGACACGCAACGGTATCGTTCAGCGCGTTCGGTGATGCGGGTGTCGCGACGTCGAAGATGCTTGCGTTGTCGGGGACGGTGCTCGCCGACGCCGGCGCGGGATTGATCCTGGGGGGAAGGCTGTACGATCGCGACGTGCATCTCCGTCTCGACGCGCCAGTGATAGTGAATCAGAGCGGGCTCGCGGGTGGAGGCGGCTTGGGCGGGCACGGTTCTGTCGCGCCGCGGTGGGTGATCACGGTTGGGGAACTGTGGTAGAAGCAGATCCTTCGCTTGGCTCAGGATGACAGCCAGGGGACTAGCCCTTCCGATCCTTCTCGCGATCGGACCAGAGGATCGCCAACACCATCCACACGCCCAGCACGCCGGCGAACACGAAGCCAGCGGTTCCGAGCGCGCGGTGGTATTGCATGAGCATCGCGCTCGCCACGAGTAGTCCGGCGAGCACCAGTCCGGAGAACACTCGGTTCGCGACCTTCTGGAGTGCCTCCATCATCAGCGTGATCTGCGGGACCTCGATCTTCGTCTCGAACTCGTTGGCGGCCATGCGCGCCGTGATGAGATCGAGTCGATGGGGCAGCGCCATGAGGAAATCGTTGCCTTCTGTCGCGAGCTGGTAGAGCCGGCGCGGATTGAGATCTTGCTTCGCACGATCGGCGACGATCTGGTTGCCGAACTCGCGAATGGTCGGGATGGGGCTGAACGTCGGATCGATGGACCGAGTGACGCTGTCGAGATTGAAGAGCGCTTTCGCGAGCAGTGTCAACTCGGCGGGGAGTCGCAGTCCGCGCTGATATGACGTGTTGATCAGCTCATAGAGCACCTTGCCCGTATCGAGCTCGGCGAGCGACAGGTCGTAGTTGCGTGCCATGAGCGACGCGATCTCGCGGACGTACGCTTCGCGATCGAAGCCGGGCAGCTCGGTACCGATCTCGACCATCGCGTCGGCGGCATCGTCGCCACGATTGTCGGCGAGATCGAGGAGCAGTCGGACGACTTGGCGGCGCAGACTGTCGGATATTCGCGCCGTCATGCCGAAGTCGATCAATGCAAGCTTGACGTCGACGTCGGGCGGTTGCGGCGCGGCGTGTCGCTGCGCTTCGTTCTCGATGCGCGACAGCGGCGTGACGGCTGGTCGCTGCGCCGCGCGGCGGTCATTCGCGACGACTTCTGACGGCGTCGGAGGGTTCGTTGCGTCGGGCAGCACGACGAACATGTTGCCCGGATGCGGGTCGGCGTGAAAGTGTCCGTCGATCGTGATCTGCTTGAGGTACGCGCGCGTCAGCTCCTCGGCGACCGGATGAAAATCGTGCTCGAGACGCGTGAGCGGTGAGATGGTGTCGATCTTCGATCCGCGAACGCGCTCGGTGGTGAGGATGCGTTCGGTGGTGTAAGCCTCGATGACGCGCGGTACGAGGATGCGCGGGAATTCGGCGAGTGTGCGCCGGAACGTCGCGGCGTTGCGAGCTTCGACGCGGTAATCCAACTCGTCGCTCAGCGCGCGCTCGAGCTGCTGTACGATGCCGATGAGATCGATGCGCGCGCCGGCAGGCGTGTGCTCAGAGAGGAACGTGGCGAGCTCGCGGAAGAAAGCGACGTCGTCGGCGAGCAGATTCCGAATGTTCGGGCGCTGGAC
>Ga0157372_10005480_pt1 | contig 13485 bp, 13 predicted proteins | sample C55metaG_FD_115307 | JGI IMG/M metagenome (GOLD analysis project Ga0157372, IMG submission 115307) | Corn rhizosphere microbial communities from Kellogg Biological Station, Michigan, USA - C5-5 metaG | ecosystem: Host-associated > Plants > Roots > Rhizosphere > Soil | place: USA: Michigan... | reverse complement strand
TCCTGACCGCTCGCTGCGGCAATCATTCCGGTAAGGTCGTCATGCTTGTATGCCTGCTGGACGGCTGAGACTCGCTTTTTCGCAACATAGCCGACGTACATAAGACCGGCTCCGATGGCAAGGCCAGCCAGCACAAACAGAATGACCACGGCGATCACCAACTTGAATACGAATCCCGCTTTCTTTGGCGGCGGAGCAGGTGCGGCCTGTGCTGACGCGGTTTGGACGGCAGCGGCCTGAACGCCGCCCACAGCCAAAGTTTGCGGAGATGCAGGGCCTTGGGGCTGCACCGAGGGAGTGGTTCCGGTGAGCGAAACGCGCTTGCCGCACTCCGTGCAGAAGCTAGAAGTGCCAGCTAGCTGAGAACCACAACCGGTGCAGAAGCGCTTCACCGGTTCGGCCGCGGCTGGTTCGCCGCAGCGAGTCCCGCAGGACATACAAAACGACCGTCCCTCGGCAAGAGGAGCTCCGCATTTCACGCAAAAGCTGGCCATGTGTTCGTCTCCTTTCGGTTCCACAGACTCCGCTACGCCGCGTCTCAATCTCCCTTGGCGCCGCAGCTTGCGCTCGTCCACTTGCCCGTGTATGCCGCGCGCCCATGGATGGACTGGCCATTACCGGTCAAGGAAATGACGAATGATCCCGAGCCGTCTTCCGGATCCGAAACGTGGATTGTGCCGTGAACTTCAGACGTCATTCCAAACTCCTTACCCATATCGCACGACGTCCCCTGCACTTCCATATCGGTGCCTGTAGATTTCAGAACGGTCCAATCACAGTGTTCTTTAGATCCCGCTGCCCAAGGATTGCTGCTCAAGTCCCTGGTCTTTACGCAACTCGTGTAGTTTTTGGACTGCGCATTCCTCATAGCAGCCGCGTATTGAGGTGGAAGACCGGTCCAATTTATAGTCTCGGTCATTTGCCAGAGGCCGGTTTTTGCGTTCAGCGGTTGGACATCTTGAGCAGCAGCTGTAAGGGCCAGAGAGGTCATCAAACAAGTCACCGTCACTGCAATTGTTTTTTTCATTTCATTCTCCTAGGAGTGTTCATTCACGAAAATTGTCAACGTGCCGCGATGTCGTCGGAGACCAGATCATTTTTTGGTCACCGTGCCTTCGTAGTGCGTTTTCTTCACTGAGCCGTCTTTGCCGTCTTGTTCAAAGTCGATGTTGTACTGCAAGACGCAATTTGCATCGGTCAGCACCCAAGCCGAACCGGAAATGCTGTAGTCCTTCAACTGGCCCGACATGAGTAGCGGAGTCTTGTCGAGCTGGCTCTGATGGCTCGTGTCCACCACGTACTTAACCGTTTCATATCCATTCAAGTTTTCAGCGCTGACTCGGGTTACAGTTGGCTTACTGATGAACAATCCCCATGGCGTACCGCCCAAAGCCATGCCGTTGCCCCCAACCCTCCAGCCTGCCTGGTCGGCGCGCGTGTAATGGTTAGAGTGAGTAGTCTCAGCGAATCCGGCGCGTATCAAAATTGGCGTTGCGCCTGGCATCTTGCTGAGCTCTCGATCCATGTCAGTTACAGGATGGCGCTCGCTGATTGTCTGGTCGAGAGTGTCCCCCGACAGGTCCGCTTCGAAATCCTTCGACGATCCATCACTTTCATTGACTTTGTTCGAAAAATGAAGTGGCTGCGGGGGCGGCGGACCCTGCGTTAAAGTTTGGACGCAGTAACTTCCTCCATCGAATTGGCGCTCCAGAGGGTTGGAAACCTGGGTTGACTCCTTGCCGGTTTCCTTTGACCTGTGGGAAGGCTTGGAGGTGCATCCGACTAATGAGAACAGTAGCAACCAGCCGGCGAATAAAGCCAGCCAACGCACTGATAATGTGTTCGTCCGGTTCATGGCGCGCCTCATTAGTGTTTGCATTTCAACTGGCGCTTTTATTCGAGTTAGCGTCTGAGTTTCCAGAGTCCTTCTTTGTCACTGTGCCCGCATAATGTGTGTTCTTTGTGCTGCCGTCTTTACCAACCTGCTCGTCGTTGATGTCGTACTTCAGAATGCAATTCGCATCCTTCAACACCCATGCGGTTCCGGTGATGTTGTAATCCTTGAGCCGTCGGAGAAAGCCGGCGGATTTTTCGCCTTCGCTCTCATGAGTTGTATCCACCAGGTACTTGGTGGTTGCGTATCCGTTGACATTTTCGTCGCCAACTCTGGTCACGGGCGGCTTGTAGAGGAACACGCCCCAAGGTGTGCCACCCTGCGCAATACTGACAACACCGCCTCTCCAGCCCACCTGGTCGGAGCGACTAACGTGGTTTGTAACTGTCTCCTCAGCGACACCATTATTAATGGACCGTACGACGATCTTCGGATCAGTGAATTTCTGCATTTCCGCAAAGAACTTGCGATCGTCATCGGTCGCCAGCCACTGATCGCGATGAACGATATCGAGAGTGTCGCCCGAGAGGTCTGCCTGAAAGTCTTTCGACTTTAAAGTTTGGTCACTCTCGGTGATTTGGTTGGAGAGATGGAGCGGCTGCGCAGGCGCCGCGCCCTCGATGAAGTTTTGTACACAGTAGCTTCCACCGTCGAAGTGGTCGGCGGTGTTGTTGGTGGGACCCACAGGATTCCTCTTGTCCCTGCGGACCGGTGAAGGCTTCGACGTGCATGCGGCTAATGCGAGCAGCAGAACGATACCTAAGCTCGACAGAATTTGCGTGCGGTTCATAACCAACCTCCCAACTTGCCGTGGCTATCCCACCTGTTTGGCCGCGATTGCGCCGATGATCGGAATGCGAAATTCGCGGTTACTGTAGGCCTGGTACATCAGGAAGATCCAGAACCCGAACAGCGCGATCGAAATCACCAAGCCGACTGGTACTAACAAAAGTCCCATCCAGCCACTCACAGTCATAAGCGCGCTCACCAGAATCCCCCAGCCCACCCGGAACACAATTCCGACTGCGCTGTATAAAATCGATTGCATTGCATGAAATCGCACGAAGCGGTCGTGCTTATAGGGCTCGATCACGAGAAAGATGATCCCCGTGATAAAGCCGAGAATGTACGCCAGCGCCCCGGCCACATTCGATGTCAGCCCGGATGCCGCTGCCGGCGCAGGGCCGCCAACGACGACTGGTTGCATGACTGGCGCGGCTGCCGCTGATTGCATTGCCGGTGCCGCTGCCGTGGGTTGAGTTGCTGCTGCAACCGATTTTCCGCAACTTCCGCAGAAGCCGGTTTCCTGAGTTACTGCTGCTCCGCAATTTGCACAGAACGCCATGTAAGTGTCTCCTTAATTGATGTTCAATCCTTCCTCTTGTTCATCCTTGCCCCCCACCGCATATCTTTGCGTCGGGTTGTCTTCGAGTAAGGTTCTTCGAGAAAACCTCGACTGGAGGCCAGTTGGTGTTGTTTCCGAGCCACTCGGCGTCGATCCCGAGCTGACCCTTGGCGACCATCGTGAATTGCTGGCATGGCACCAAGCTTTGCATCCCCGAGTGGGCCGCGGTGGTGGACATTACCAACTGAAAATAGGCTGCCCCTTCAATCGAAAGCGGGTTGCCAACCTTCTTATTGAGCCACTGACCCGCAATCGTGTTTTTCAGCAGCACATCGGTTAACGACTCAGCCATAGAACTGGGTATTGGGATCTTGGCCATATCCCAGATTTCCTCCGCTCCCATGCGCAATTCGACTCGTGGCGCAGCGACAGCCACTACCAAGCCGAAAGCGGCAAATGGAGAAAAGGCGATGGTCTGATCGATGGTTGCGTCGTTTCCGGCCTCGCCCTCGCCGCCTCCTCCATCCCCCTGCATGCTCGAGTTATCAACCTGGAAGCCCTGATCTGCTGAATACGTCGCATGAAAGCCGCCTTTGGCCACTTCCTCTTTGCCGGTAAAAGCGGGATGAAACAGCAGCGCCTCGCTGATCTCAATTGACATGGGCAGCTTCGTCAGTTCGATCAAAGGAATGCTGATTTTGCCCGGCAGTTTGAATCGCACTTCATTCATCGGAGTTTTGACTTCCGAGGTCTTGACCACCCAGTCAAAATTGATATCGCCGTGCAGGCCGCCATTCTTGAAGTACTGGCGCATATTGCCTTCCTCAGTCATGACGAATGTGGTCTGTTGGATGAACCGGCTGACTTTTCCCTTGAGGTGAAGGTCCACGTTGAGACCGTTCGCTTCACGCACAAGTGTGATATCGAGATTCAAACTGTGATCGGCATTGCGCGTGTAGTGGAAATGACACTTCCACGTGGCAAAATCGCTGTCGCTGTATTCGGCTTCGCCCTCCAAGTTACCGTTGCTGAAATCAGCATGGGCTGTGGGCTGAATCCAGTCCCAGACCTTGCTTGGTAAGGCACGCAGCGCGTCCGCATCAGGCGGCGGATCGAACGAACTGCTGTTCGTCGCCAGTTGACCAAAGAGGTCTCCGAAATCCACCGGAGTACTGAACTGAACGTTCGCATTCTTCAACGCTTCGCGCAGATTAGGTCTCTCAGTGCCGACAACTAGGTTCTGGGTTTTTGGATCGATTGCAAGCGCATCGACTTTGCGCAGATCGAGGCCTTCAAACAGCACGTACTTGCCGGGCACCAGCTTCTGCCGAAGCTCAGAAGAATCTTTAAAAAGAAAAATGCTGCGATCTTCGGTGACCCCGAGGAGTGTGCGTCCGACGGTGGCCATATCGACGAGGTTGGTTTTGTCAGAGTACTCGACGTGAAAGGTTGCGCCCGGTTGGTTCAACACCCGCAGTCCCCAGGTTTTTCGCATGCCGGGAACTCCGCCCGAAGTTGAAGTTGCGCTCGGAATAGCGCTGGCCGCATCGGTTGACGGAGAGACGGTTCCTTGGTTCTTGCTTTTGCTGCACCCTGGAATCAGGCTGAGGAGGGCAAAAGCTGCGACCAGCGCCGCCAACTGCCTGATCACCCGAATTGGGCTTTCCTGTTTCACGCTTTCTCCTCGCGAGTTCGCCGTCACTACTCGGCGTTGTCGCCGACCTGGAAGGTCCACGCAGCGTCGAACATCAGGCCATCGCCTTGTGCGCGGGCGACATCGCCACCGGAAAACTTCTTCGTCTTCGAAACTGGACGGAGCACCACTGCATATTCCCCGGGCATCAAGGGCGAATTCGGAGAGAGCTTGTACTCTCCGGCTTTCACTTTCTCCGCATTCACCGCAACCCGCTCTTCAAGAAAGGAGGAATAGATTTGCCAATCTGCAGCCGGACTCGATCGCATGTCTTCCTTACCCTGAGTTGCGCCGACGATGCGGCATGTATTTTGCGCAGGCGTGAGTTTGACGATCGTGGGTTGGTAATCATCCGGAGTAATGCCGAGTGTGCGCGAGAAATTGATTGAGAATTTGGGCGAACTCGTCTGCAGAACAGTGGTTGAAGCAGGCGACGGAACTCCCCAGACATAGGTGACCGTCGGCTTGCGATGCCCCATAAGTCCGGTGAACACGCTTCCCGCCGGCCCCATGGCTGACCCGGCCAGAGGCGAGTTCATGTGCATGGCCGCGTCCATCGCGACCGTATTCACCATCGCCTGGGTAAGCGCGGGGTCGGCCGCGAGATTTTTCATCGATGACGGTTTGGTTTTCGTTTCCGCTAACTGGGTTTTCTCCAGCGGGAGTTCCCTGGAAGAAGCACCTTGCGCAAGAAAAACTTTCGGCATGCGCGACTTGGAAACTGGAGCGACTGCCGCCGCGCTTTCGGCTGCGGAACTAGTTCCGGGTTTCGGAGTGGCCGTCCCTCTCCTCGTGGCCCCCATGATTGCGTCCATCTCGGGCCGCGTGACCCCGGCCTTATGAAGCGTGATAAGCCCATCCGGAGAGACGTCATACTTCGCTGGGCTGGACTGGATTGCCAACACAATCACGGATTCCGGCAGGCCGCTCTTGACCATCTTCGATACGTCGGCATTGGTCAGAGGCTTGTTGGCTTCCTGCGCGCCCACAACAAACGCCCCAGAAAACAGCAAGCACGCCGTTGCCACTATTGCGATACTCTTGAAGCTCATAAATCCTCCCGTCTTAATTTTCGAGGTTCGTACTCAGCGACTATCCTGATTAGCTCTCACTCACTGTGCCCGCTGATCGGTGAACGGATCCGTGCCGCGTGGCCCATTGACCCACACCTGCAAGGCGTAATACGACCCAGTCCAGTTCTGATAGTTGTATGTTAGGAACGGCGATGCCGGGTTGAAGCCCGAGCAGGTTGTATCCGAGAGCCAGACAACGATGTTGCCTCGCGAGTCCCAAATTCCCTTGAACATTCCAAAGGTCTGCCTATAGGTCACGACATAGGGACAGTTCTGGTCATACGTATTGAGTTGAAACGAATCTGTTGTCCATCCCGGCGCCAGTTGGCCGAAATCATAAAGGTCATACCTTCCAGTTGGATCAAACTTTTGACCATTGAAGAACCGGCTCACGTAAGCCGCGCCGCCGGACGCTCCAGGACCCGGGTCGGATGACGGCGGGGAAGAATACTGCGCAGACATCGTCTTAAAGCGATAGGTGAATGTCGCGAATTTCACCCACGATGATGGAATTGTGTTGAGCGGGACGGTCGCGCGCGCCGCATAGAACTTGAACCCGCCCTTCTGCGCTTGCTGTCCATCTGACCGCTGAATCACCAGGGTGAGATTGTCGAGGTCCGGATAGCCGCTGATCGTGGGGTCAAGAGAGAGCGCAATGGAGTTCTCGCTCCAGAATTTGATATTGAAATTTCCCTGGAACGAACCTGTTCCATAAATATAGACCTTATTGTTTGGACTGGGGTCGCCGAACGAGCAGCCAGTAATGGTGTAAAGGTTGTACTGTTCAATCGGCGTGAATGTTGCTGGAAACGAACTGCCGCTGACGTGAAGAATCCGGAACGTAGGATCGTTGGCGCAAGTGAGGGCAGTTGTGTTGACGTTCGGAACGTGCGTGATGGTAGGAGAGATCTTTCCGGGCGCGCCGGAACCCGCCACAATGCCGTTATTCATAGCCAGCGCGGATGGAGCTTGCGCCGTTGGTGAGACAGCTCCGCCCGGTCTCGCGGACATTGTTTGCGATGGCCCCGTCAGCATTCCCGATTGAGCTGGTGCCCGCAGAGAAAGTTTCATTTGTCCAGCCTCGACGTTCGCGGCGCTTCTTTGCTTCTGCAATATGGCAACAGTTTTCGTAACTGCTTCGGCAATGCGCGGATTCTTAACTGCAGTTCCTGTCTTGGCCGGGCCTAGTGTCAGAGCAAATTTAGGGTCGAGCGGTTCAACCCGCTTGCCTCCGTTTTCGGCTGTTCCCGCCGCAGCGCTTGGAGTTGCTCCAGCGGCCGTGCGCGGCGGCCAGGGCTGTGGGTTCAGTTCGACATTGCTTCCCGGAGTGTTCGCGCTCGCGTCGCCGACGGTCGTGCACGGCCGGACACTCCCATTGCCCATCGCGTTCAAAAGGTTTTCGCTGACGTGCGCTGCGTTGAGAGTGCGGCAGCCGGCAGGCGACAAATCAAATTTTTTCCCGCCCGATTGGAAGGAGGAAACAATCACCGACTCGGGCAGGCCGGCCTTCACCATCTTGATCACATCTGCGTTGGTCAGCGACGTTTGCCGGCATCTCTGGGCGCATTTTTTGCCGCATTGTGATCCGCCGGCTTTCATGCAACCGGCCACGCAGCTGTCTTCGCAGGCACTCACCGAGGGATTCGAGCCACCTGCAGACTGGGTTTGCAGCATTGAAGACCTACCGCCCGGCGGCAGCGGCTGCGGATTCAGTTCGACCTTGCTGGCTGGGGTGTTGCTTTGAACCGTTCCCGAGGCCTGCGGTTGAATTCCAGGCCCGCCAGTTTGAAGCATTCCCCGCTGAGATGTTCCTGAAAGCATGCCGGCCTGCTTGGGCGAGGAACCGGACAAGAGTCCTGTTTCGCTGCCGGCACTCATAATGTGCGCAGAGGGCTGTACGTTGAAATTCACGTTGTAGGCATGGTTCCCGCAGGTCCACCAGTGAGCGCTCAGTTCGGAAGAGGATGGCACTGCGGGCGGCAGGTTATTGCACTTGCCATTGATGATCTTGATTGGCCCGGTGATTGCCACTGCCGGCGCGCTGACCGGGGAGAACGCCAGTGGCGTACTCACGCCGATCTGAACTTGCATGTCCTGTCCGACCGGGACGTGGTCGAAAGCATACGTGCATACTGCATATGTGCCCACGCCTCCGACATACCTAAAGTTGTTGCTCAGGGTATTCAGCGGTTTGAATTGCTCCATTCCAGAGCCGCCCAGTCGAGCGCCGAGGCTGACGGTCACGGAAAGTCCATCGCAACTGGACGCTGGTTTGTGGCTAATAAGGCTTGCGTCCCAGTAAACGAATCCCTCTATGGTTCCAACGTAAGGCGCATGAATATTAGTCAGCGGCTGCGGCGCCGTTCTCGGAATCCCGCCTGTGGGTTGCGGCTGAGCCGGAGGCTGGTGTTTTTGTGGCGACGGTGGCGTAATCGCATTGGGAGCGTGCACCGGTGACATTGGGACTGACTGTTGCGCCAGCACCACACCCAGGAACGCAAATATCAAGGAGCCACCAACCAAAACTCTGCGCATACTGACCACCTCCGAAAACTTCCGCATAAATAACGCACAGAGCTTTCGCGGTCAAAGGAACTGAACCTGATATGGAAATGACTTGCTAAGTGACGTTGGCTGAATACGTTGTACGGAGAGATTACTTGCCGTGGGAGCGTCTAAGGAATGAAGTACAGGCCAAATCAGGAAAATGTTGCGAGGCTCGCTGCAGGCCGATGCTGCCGCGCATTACGTTGCCGATCCAATGCGTAAACTCGGACTGGATGTTCACTCAGAGCCCCCGATCCATCGCTTCGAGCGTGGCGCGGACGGCGGAGCTAGTCGATAGTGCTGTACCGCACACTGATTCTTCCCGTAATAAAACCAGCTACAAACCTCTAGGCACAACGAGACTCCTGTGTTCAAATGCCGGGGAGATGCGCGCCTCCGTCATTCTCGGGCCGGGGAATGTCAGCAAACCGCTGGCTGCATTTCAACGTGCGGCCCACGCGCAGTGGACCTCCCTAATCGAGCAAGCCGACGCGGTTGTAGTTTTTGGCGGCGACGGAACTATTCACCGCAACCTTCCGACTCTGGTGGATCTCGGCGTGCCCTTAATGGTCGTGCCGTGCGGCAGTGGGAATGACTTCGCGCGCTCGCTTGGTTTGGTAGAGCTTCACGATTCACTTTCGGCGTGGCAGAAATTTGCTTCCGGCGGCTGCAATGTTAGGGCGATCGACCTTGGTGTCATCCACTCCTCGCCGAGAATCAGCGAGGCTCCCTCAGAATCTGGCGCGATTAATATGAATGACGGCCCCCGTTATTTCTGCTGCTCGGGAAGCGTAGGGCTTGATGTTGAGATTGTCCGCCGCGCCAATAAACTCCCATCGTGGATTCGCGCCCACGGCGGTTATGGTTTGTCTGCGCCGGGAGAATTTTTTCGCTTTCAACCATTTCAGATGAAAGTATGTCCGAATGGCAATTCTGGCGAACAGTTCCGCCCGACATTACTCGCGGCCGTAGCCAATGCCCCAACTTACGGCGGCGGGGTCAAGATCGCTCCCAAGGCGAAACTCGATGATGGAAAGTTGGACCTTTGCGTGGTGCGGGCGATGGACAAGTTCAAACTATTTTGTCTTTTCCCCACTGCTTACTTCGGCCGGCATCTCATGTCGAAAAATGTTGAATACGGACAGACCGACCATGTAAGGATTGAAACCGAAGTTCCAGTCGATGTTTATGCTGACGGCGAATATGTCTGCAAAACTCCGGTCGAATTTAATGTTGCGCGCGAAGCCTTGCAGGTGATCGTACCGGAATAGACACTGCCGATCTTCGAGAGTGCTAAACTACAACCTCTATGGCTGAGAACGGTCGCTCGCGAGTCTGGCTATGGGTGTTAATCGGAGGAGGCGCTTTCTTCCTCTTTGTGCTGGCCGTGTTCACTTTGGTCTTCATCGCGCTGCACGCCAGCGGACGTGAGGCCGGCATTCACGCTTTCGGTGACAAGATCGGAGTCGTAGATCTTGATGGCGTGATCGTCGATCCCAGTCAAGTTGTCGAAGACATCCGCAGGTTCGCTGACGACGATTCCATCAAAGCGATCATCATTCATGTGAATTCGCCCGGGGGCGGAGTGGCGGCCTCGGAAGAAATTTACCGCGAAGTTAAACGGGTTCGCGACGAGAAGCACAAGCGGATCGTTTCTTCCATCCAGACGGTGGGGGCCAGCGGCGCGTACTACGTATCTTCCGCCACCAATAAAATTTATGCCGATAGCGGCAGCGTGGTGGGTTCCATTGGCGTCATCGCCGAGTGGGTGAATTATGGCGATCTTATGCGCTGGGCAAAGCTGAAACCGGAAGTGTTAAAGGTCGGCCAATTCAAAGACACCGGTGATCCCACCCGCGAACTGACCCCAGCCGAACGCCAATACATGCAAGGGCTTATCGACAACATGTTTGGTCAATTCGTGCAGGCAGTGGCCGATGGCCGCCATGCTAAAGCCGCTGACATCAAAGCGATAGCAGATGGCCGGGTTTGGACTGGGGAACAAGCGATGGGCCTGCATCTTATTGATCAGATTGGAGATTTTCGCACCGCCGTGCTGGACACCGCGAAGTCGGTCAGCATCAGCGGGGAGCCTGTCTTGGTGCACCCTGAGAGGGACCGCAAGTCATTGCTGGACTTGCTTTTTGGCGATGTTACTCCCTATTTGCCGACAAAGGAAAAGTTGCTCGATCAGCAGGTTGGGTTTTACTATCTTTGGAAGTAGCAGGTCGTGATCGCATCTGGCTCTTGCCAACAAGCCCTGAAATTTGAGAAGGTTATGCCAACGGAAGCCATTGCAAGCAGCGACCTCCCGGTGGAAGTATTCTCGACGAATTGGAGAGCAACGTAAACATGACTAAAGCGGACCTGATCGACGAGGTTTCCGGGCTGGTTGAATTGACCCGCAAAGACAGCGAGGTGGTCGTCGAAACCATCTTTGACAGTATCGTCCGTTCGCTGCGAGCTGGGGACAAGATTGAGATTCGCGGTTTTGGCAGCTTTCGTACCCGCCAGCGCAAGCCTCGGGTGGGGCGAAACCCTAAAACCGGAGATCGCGTGGACGTTCCCGCGAAGAAGATTCCGTTCTTCAAGCCCAGCAAGGAATTGAAAGACCTGGTGAATGGCGAAGCCAGTTCGCATGCTCCGAGCGCACCTTCGCCGGCGATGTAACGGCTCATCATTATTTAGAATTCCCGCAGGATGTTCTCCCGCAAAATTCGTGTTGAATACCACGCCGACGGCAAGCGCACACTTTGTCCGCTGAAATGGCTGGACAACTTCTCCATGCGCAATTTCACCAACGCCAGCATCTTCGATGACACCTTGCCTGCGGGTGATGGTCTTATGGAGATTGGGGCGCGCGTGCCGCTGGATAAATTGAAAGATGCAATGGAAGATTGGTTCCAGCGAAAAGGCTACTTGCCAAAGGGCGCGGGATTATTTCTGGAAATGCTTTAGCGGCGAGCGGTCAGCTGGAAATTGTTTCCCGAAGTTTTTTGCTCACAAACTGAAGTACCTTGCCTGCGACACGCGAGAACAACAGGTTTTCGCAGAATTCATCCCCCGTGATTCGTGCCCACAGCAGTTCTCCGCACCACGCGAGGCGGATTTCGGTCGCATTCAGGGTCGCAATATAGCTGGAAATTATTCGAGTTGTTTCTTCGGGATCGATTGTGCCTTCAAAAAATTTGTCGGCGCGGGATCTCTGTTCTTCCATTCGGACCAGCGCAGCCTCAATCTCGCCCCGAGTAGTCAGGCACGCCTCAGTTTTGCAATCCATCATCTGCTCAATGGCAAACAGCGCGCGGTGTTCAATTTTGTCGGCAAACGCCATGTGCAGCATACGACGGTTGCTTGAAAAGTGAACCGGGGCCATACAAAAGTTTTTCAATAGATTAAAAGGAATTGTGCAGTTTCCCACTCCAGCGGGGACACTCTTGATCACGGGGCAGGACCATTGGCTGGCAAGCGCTGCGGCCACGGTTACATCGCAGACGTGCCCGAGTTGTTGTAGCCATTCGCCGATCCTGCCGGCGCCAGTTTTCTTTTGCAGGTCCAACGCCTGGTGCAATTGTTCACTCGTCAGTTCTCCTCGTGACAGCATCAACAAACCCAGCGGCACCCGGCACGAATTAACCTGCTCCCGCCGCGACGCGGTGGATGTATGTTGCAAACGCCGAAGCAGTTCACGCTCCAGGCATTCAGGAAAGCAAAATGCAGAGCCGTGTAACCGCACATTTGGAGTGGGGCGCCAAAGCCGCCGGATAGTGGGACCGTGTGCGCAGTTAGGGCTGGAACAAGTCCGTAATGGTTTCACATGGCGTTTGAATAACCATTGAAATTGTTTCTTCAGCGCGGGGGTGAACGTCTTCATGCCGGTCCTTGTGCGGGCAGCACTTCCGTAATTCGGATTCCGAAATTTCTTTCCACAACCACTACCTCCCCGCGCGCAATCAGTTTTCCGTCCAGCAGCAGATCGGCCTCGTCCTGGATAGTGCGGTCCAGCTCCACGACCGAGCCCGGTCCCAGATCGAGAATCTCTTTTAGCAGAATGTTGCGCCCGCCAAAACGCAAAACCACGTCGAGTTCCACATCCATGAGCAGTTCGAGTTTTTCCTGCCCCTTGGAGCTGGGTTGCGAAGGAGCCGGGGCTGCAGGCACAGCTTCCGGTTCGCGCCAGGTGGAGACCAGAGCGGTCGCGAGCGCCGAGCTCAGCTTCCATTCAACTTGCGAAGGACGTGGCGCTGTCGGTCCGCTGAAAATCCATCCACTCGCCGCTGGGGGCCAGGTTGGAACTTCCCCGAGAGTTACCGTAAGTTGTATTTCCAGCCCCTTCGGTCTCGCCGAAGTTGCCACATGGCCTGCGATCTGGCGAAACAACTCCTCCAGCGCCGCACGATCATCGGCGGTCAACTCTGTTCGTGCGGCGTCGGTGTCCGAAACGAAAATCTTCGCCAAGTCGATGGCCGTTCCCGGGGGGAGCCGAAGGTTCATTTCGCCGCGAGCCGTGCCCACAGCCGTGATCGTAAGCTGCACGTCTTCGGGAACGCCGGCGGGCATATTTTCCCCCGCGCCCCCCTGCATGGGAAATGATGCCGAGGCAACTTGCGACATTACCGAGGAGATGGCCTCAGTCCACAGTTGGGCAAAGGCGTTGACAGGACCGCCTGACAGGATGCCGGGGCTGCTCATACCGGCTTCCTCTCTGTCGGCGCTTCAATGGAGCAAACAATTTGTGCAGCGCGCGTTTGTCCTACTCGCGCTACGTTCGCCGTGAAAATCGGGCGGTCCCGGGCGAACAATGTTCCCGGCGCGCTTGCCGCCCGGTTGAATGCGATAACTTTTCCGGGATGGATCTCGGCCAGCTCTGAAGACAATGCGCGCGCCGATAGCCCGAAATCCAGACGGAACGGACAATTGAGCAGCAGTTTCC
>Ga0157372_10005479_pt1 | contig 13485 bp, 11 predicted proteins | sample C55metaG_FD_115307 | JGI IMG/M metagenome (GOLD analysis project Ga0157372, IMG submission 115307) | Corn rhizosphere microbial communities from Kellogg Biological Station, Michigan, USA - C5-5 metaG | ecosystem: Host-associated > Plants > Roots > Rhizosphere > Soil | place: USA: Michigan... | reverse complement strand
GTGCGGGGTCTGCCCCCCGAAGCCCCCCGAAGCCGGATTTTGAGCTCGCGATGCGTCTAGCCGGCCAGGGGCAGCGGCTGGCGCTCGGAGACGATTTGGCCGGTAAACGTCGACCCCGTGGTGCCCGTGAGCTCGACGGTGGCGTAGCTGCCGAGCATCGACGCATCACCCGGGACGAGCACGGTCTTGAAGTCGCGCGTGCGCGCCATGATCAGTGCGTCGCCCCGCCGCGCTTCGCGTTCCATCAAAACTTCGTAGCGGCGACCAAGCTGCTGGAGGTTCGACCCCCGAGCGATGCCGCGAATGGTCTCGACCAACTTCGCCAACCGCTCGCTCGCCACCTCGTCGGGCACGGTCAGCTCGGCGGGCATACGCGTCGCCGGCGTTCCGTCGCGAGGAGAGAACTTGAAGGTGAAGCCCTCCGCGAAGCCGACCTCGCGAACCACCTCCAGCGTAGCCTCGAAATCGTCGTCGGTCTCGCCGGGGAAACCGACGATGACGTCCGTCGTCAGGGCCAAGCCCGGAATCGCCGCACGCAACTTCGCCACGCACTCGAGATACCCCTCGCGCGTGTACCGCCGGAGCATGCGTTTGAGCACCGGCGTTGAACCCGATTGCATCGGCAAGTGCACGTGCTCGCACACCGTGTCCACCGTCGCCATGGCGTCGATCACGCGATCGCTGAAGTCGTTCGGATGTGGGCTCGTGAAGCGCACCCGACGTATGCCCGGCACGCGGCCCACCGCCCGGAGCAAATCCGCGAAGTCGTAATCACCATCGTGATAGGAGTTCACCGTCTGGCCAAGCAGCACCACTTCCGTCATACCGTCGGCGACGACCGACTCCACCTCGCGCACGACGTCAGCGAGCTTGCGGCTCCGCTCAGGTCCACGCGTTGTCGGCACGATGCAGTAGGTGCAGCGGTAGTCGCAGCCACGCTGCACCGGAATCCAGGCCTTCACCTTGTCGAAGCGACGCGGCTGGAAATCCTCGTAGTGCTCTTCGAGGTCGAACGTCGTCGCGATCGTCCGCTCACCCTGGCGAGCGCGCTCGATCAACTCGGGCAACGCGCGATAGCCGTCCGGACCGAGGACGACGCTCACGTGCTTGGCCTTCTTGAGCAGTTGCGGCCCGAGGCGCTGCGCCATGCACCCGGTCACACCGACAATCGCACCGGGTTTCATGTCGCGGCGGAGCTCACCGAGTCGGCCAATCACGCGTTGCTCGGCGTGTTCGCGAATGGCGCAGGTATTCACGAGGATGACGTCAGCAGCGTCCGGACGATCGACGGCCTCATAACCGTGCGCCGCCAGCTTGCCGAGCATGAGCTCGGAATCGCTGACGTTCATCTGGCAGCCGTACGTCTCGACGTACACCGTGGAGCGCTGCTCGCAAGTCATTCTTGCAAAATAGCTTGCGCGCTCGACGTCGGGTAGGCTATCAGGGCGGAGTCGTCGCGGCGGACGACGAGCCCACGCGATCCATCGCGCGCCAGCGTTCCGACGAAACGGTCACCCGGTTCAGCGCCGTCGTCTTGTACTGACACCGTGAGATAGTCGCCGGTGATTGCTTCACGAGCCCGGCCGCGCCCCACCACGACAACATCCGCTGCTCCGTCAACCCGGCGTTCGGCGTACAGGCGGGCTTTCTCTGCGCCGAGCTTTCGCAGCTCGGCGGCGCGACGCTCAACCACGACGGGTGAGACGGGTGACCCGAGTCGCATCGCGGCCGTGTCGGGACGCGGCGAGTAGGGGAAGACGTGCAAATAGGTGAACGGCAACCGCTCGATGAGCCCGAGCGTCGCTTCATGGTCCGCCTGGGTTTCGCCCGGGAAGCCGGCGATCACGTCGGCGCCGAGCCCCAGCACGTCCATTCGCGACGCCAGTCCCTCGACGGCGCACCGATAGGTGGCCGCCGTGTACCAGTTGCGTCCCATGCGATGCAGAATCGCGTCCGAGCCGGATTGAAGGGGTGCGTGTACGTGCGGCGCGACGTGCTCGGGAGCGTCGGCCAGAAGATCGAGCAGTTCGTCGTCCAGCTCCGTCGCCTCGATCGACGACAGTCGAAAGCGCACCGACGGTACTTCGCGCACCAATCGCGACATGAGCGCGCCAAGCGTCGAGCCGAGATCGACGCCATACGAGCCGATGTGAATACCCGTGATGACGATCTCCGCGTGCCGCTCGGCGAGCCGAGTCGCCTCATCGACGAGCACCTCCGCGGTTCGACTTCGATTGGTGCCGCGCGCGAGGCGCGTCGCGCAGAATGTGCAATGCTCGTCGCAGCCGTCCTGCACGCGAAGGAGCGCGCGCGCGGTGCTCTGCCTGGCTGTGCCGCCGAACGCGAGCGCCGCGGGAACGTCCAACGCGTCGGCGAGGGCGACGAGATCCGCACCGGCCACGACCCGCTCGACTGTCGGCAGCGCACGTGCCTGGAGCGATACGGGCCGCTGGTGATCGAGCGCCGCGGCGCAGCCCATCACCACGCTTCGCACCTCGGGACGCTCGCGCGCCGCGCGTCGCACGACCTTGCGAAGCTCGGCTTCGGCTTCGGTCGTGACGGCGCAGCTGTTGAACACCGCGACGTCCGCTTCGCCGACGGAGGACACGATCGTGTGTCCGCCCGCGTCAAGCATCGCGCGAACCGCTTCGGTGTCGTACTGATTCGCGCGACACCCGAAGGTGCGCAGAAACACCCTCACGCCGGGACCGCTCCTCCGGCCGTTACGCGCACGACCTTGTGCGCCGGAGCGCGTGGCAGCGAGAAGTGGAAGGCACTGCCCTTTCCGTCGCCGCCGCTCTGCACCCAGATGCGTCCCCCGTGCGCCTCGACGACCAGCTTGCAGAACGCCAAGCCAAGGCCCGAGCTCCGCGTGCGCGGCATGTTCGGATTCTTCACACGCTCGAACTTGCGGAAGATCACCTCGTGATACTCCGGTGGGATTCCTGGACCGTTGTCGGCCACGGTGAACAGGATCCCGTCGTCGTTGCGACGCGCCGAGAGCTGTAGCGAAATCGCCGACGCCGAATGCGTCAGTGAGTTCTGTACGAGGTTTCCGAGCACGCGCTTGAGCAGGGCTTTGTCCGCCTCAAACACCGGCGCATCGTCGGCGACGTCGACGACGGCGTGCGCTCCCTCTTGCTGGAAGCGAATCCCCCATTCGTGGACGATCTCGTTCAGCAGCGCGGCCGGCGCGATCGGCTGCACGTCGAGCGTCATCGTGGCTTCTTCGATGCGCGACACCTCGAGCAAGTCGCCGATCAGCGCGAGCAGATCCTCCGCCTTCCCCTCGGCGTCGAGCAGCATGCGCCGCTGATCGTCGTTGATCGCGCCGAAATCACCGTCCGCCAACATCTCGATCGTCGCCAACACCGACGTGAGCGGCGTCTTGAGATCGTGCACGATCATCTTCATCAGATCGTCGCGCATCTTTTCGACTTCGCGAAGCTTGCGGAGCGTATCCTCCAGCGAGTCGGTCGCCGCTTTGAGCTTGAGCAGACTGCGGACACGCGCGCCGAGGACGAGACGGTTGTGCGGCTTGGTGAGAAAATCGTCGCCGCCCGCTTCAATCGCCTTCACCCGATCGGTGGTGTCGTTCAAGGCGGTGACGAAGATGACCGGGATGCGCTTGGTGCGCGGGTCGCGTTTGATCCGGCGGCAAACCTCGAAGCCGGTCGATCGATCGTCCACCCCGAGGTCGCCTGCCGGCATCGATACGTCGAGGATGCAGAGGTCCGGGCGATGCTCGAAACACGCGGCGAGCGCCGATGGGCCGTCGGCGGCGGCGATGGCGCGAAAGCCGAGAACGTGGAGCTGATCGAACAGGAGCTCCACGTTCGCCGCGACGTCGTCGGCGACAAGAATCAGCGGCGCATCGGCGGAAGGTGTGGATGGCTCCATGGAGCGATCAAGGACGAATGCTGAGTCCGATGCTAATAGTCCAGGCTCTCTCGGTAGCCGGCACGTCGGCCGTACGAATGGCGCGAATCAGCGCCACGTCCGCAAGGACACGCTGATTGGCGAACGTCGTGCCGAAACCACCGGTGATGCTCTTCTCTGTTACGGTATTACTATCGACCTGAAACGGAAGGGTCCGATAGCGGAAACCGCCGCGCAAGAAAACGGTCCGCCCAAGAAAACGCGGCCCGGCCAGGTCGGCTCCGAGGCTGCTGTCCCACCCGTCCACGGCATTGAAGCCGGGGCCGCCGAGCGGTCCAAGCGACGACCAGTTGTCGTGCGCCACGCGAACGGCGATCGACGAGTTCGTGATTCCGGTGTACGCGAGTGAAGCCCCGAAGTGGTTCGGCACCCTCGCGCTAGTGATGATGGTGTCGTTGGACGCCATCTGGACGTTGGCGCCCTGCCGATACGAGACGCCGGCCATGAACAGCTTGGATATCAGCTCGACGCCAGCCGATGCGGCGAAGCCGGTGAATCCGAACAGGCGCTCCTCGGTGAACGTGGCGAACTGCGACGAGTCGGTGAACGACTGCGTGATCGCCACGAGATTGTGGCCGGCGATGCCGTGGATGCCGAGGCCGACGCGAAGCCAGGTCGCCGGCGCCCAGGCAGCCGCCAAGCGAATGTCGTCCATCGCACCGTCGACGCGCTCACGCTGCGTGGTTTCGACACGCTCACTGTTGTTGATGGGTTCCGTCGACGGGAACACGGTCGTCGAGGTACGATCGAGCAGCGTCGACGCGCCGAGACTCATCACCCACGACTTGATTGGAATCGCGCCAAACACGACTGGGTAGCGCGCCGTGGTCGTCCGATCGATTCCGCCGGAGCTGGAGACGGAACGATACTCCGGCTCGATCTGGAAGTTGACGAGCCGAGTTCCGATCATCGAGATCGTCGCCGGGTTGACCGGCGACAACGGATCTACTTCCGCGATCGAGCCGCCCGTCCCCCACGCCCGCGAGCTCAGTTGCCCGGTCGGGAAACCGAAACCCTGCGTGCTGAGGGCCGCCTGAGCGAACGAGTTGTTCGCGAGCGCGCCGAGGAGGGCGAACGCAAGACCGGCGGAAAGTGATCGCGTCATTTCGGAAGCCCGATGTTGACCTGCGGAACGTAGGTAATCCGAAGCTTCGGCCGGACCGCCGCGGGCGCTGCCGTCGAGAAGAAATCGATCTGCGCGGGAAGTTGCGCCTCGGAGCCACTGAGCATGCCGATGGCGTTCGGACTCACCTCTTCCGTGGTGTTATGCCACGTGCGCACCAATCCCACGATCTGAAACGCGCGCTGGCCGCTATCGCCCGGCGCCATGCGCAATGAGTCGAGGCCGAGGAAGCCGGCGCCGCTGACAAAGCGAAGCAGTGTCCCGGCGTCGGTCACCACCGGCGACGCGAGGATCGCCACGGGGAACACCCACACCGAATCCTTCGGGTTGACCCCACGGTTTGGCGTCTGCGTGAGCACGAGCGACGCGCGAACCACCGTTGTCGAATCGAGAATCCTGTTCGGGATGTTGAACCGGAAGAGCGTGCGCCGCGACGGCAGGCCACCGACACCGAGTCGAGTCACGGGCGTCGTGGTGTTGCCTTGTAATACAATCGTGAAGTCGGCCAGCGGCCCGGAGACGAAGTTCTGATTGGGCGGCGTGTTCGAGAGCGGCTGGATGACGAGGGGTCTGACCGCCGTATCTGGCGACACCTTGAGCCGCAGTGTCGCTGGATTGCCGTTCAGTGTCGTGCCGATGCGGATGTCGAAGCCTTGGGCCGAGACGAGCCGGAGCCCGATGCGAAGGTGCGTGCCGTTGTTGATTCGATCGAGAATCGTGTCCGGCGAAATCGGGATCTTCAGCGTATCGAGCAGCGACTCTGGAGCAAACGTCTTCGCCCCGAGCAGTCGGCTCGGCCGGAAGAGCGGAGCGAGCGCCGCGACGGCCGTATCGCTCGCCGTCGTGTCGACGTTGTACGCCTCGAGCGTAATCGGACCGGTCGGTTTGTGGAGACTATCCGCAATGTCGATCGGCAGTACCAGCTGCGCCGTGTCGATTCGCGAAATGGTACTGTCGATCGCGTTGGCGGCGGTAAAAGTGTTCTGCAGCGTATCGAAACGAATGATCGCTCGCGTCTGCACCGTGTCGTGGTGCGACGACAGCATCAAGAACGTCTCCGACCCGATCGGCGGAATTCCCGTCACCGTCGTGTCGGTCGAGATCGCGTCGAGTAACGTGTCTTTCAGGTTGATCTCTTGCTCTGGACAGAGCAGAGGGCAGGACTTACCGGCATCCAGCTGTTCACTGCACGCCGCGATGGCGAAGGTCGCAATCAGCGCGACCAACGTCAGGGCAGACTTCCGATTCAAGACAAACTCTCCGTTCATTGCCGGCTCAGGGACTCTGGAGTGAACGCTTGGGGCAGGAGTTCATCGAGCGTCCACGTTGCTTCGCGTCCGCCGCGAGTGACGGCGATGACGAGCATGTGAGGAGAAAACTCCTCTAAAACCTGGCGGCACATGCCGCAGGGAGGCGTGGGTTCGTCCGCTTCCGTCGCGACGACGATGACGTCGAACCCGCGGTTGCCGCGCGCCACCGCCGCGGCCACCGCACTTCGTTCCGCACAAATGCCCGCGGGGAACGCGGCGTTTTCTACGTTGCAGCCCTCGACGATACTGCCGTCGGTTGCCAGCAACGCCGCGCCGACGCGGAACTTCGAGTACGGCGCGTACGCTCGGTCCATCGCGGCAAACGCGCGTTCGCGGAGGACCGTCCGTGTGCGTTCATCGCCGGGAAAATCCGCTCCCGGCCTTTGTTCGACGGTCATTAACCGGCGATCAACTGGCCGAGGAACGATCGCCCGCGCCCACGGAAGCCGATACCGAGCCATTCCGCCACGGTGGCGCCAAGATCCGAGAAGGTGTCCCGGCGACCGACGGATACCGGACGAACGGCCGGCCCGAGAGCCAGGAGCGGCACATTTTCGCGTGCGTGATCGGTCGACGGGGTCGTCGGGTCGTTGCCGTGATCGGCGGTGATGAAAAGCAGATCGTCCTCGCGTAGCAAAGCCAGCAGTTCCGGTAGTGCCCCGTCAAACTCGCGGAGTGCCCCGTAGAACCCCGAAGTGTCGTTCCTGTGCCCGAAAGCCTGGTTGAAATCTACCAAGTTCGTGAAAAGTAACCCACTTACCTCGCTCGCCAGCCATTGGCGCACCGCAAAGATCCCTTCGGCGTTGTTAGCGGTGTGATGCGACGTGATCGCACGGCCGGCAAACAAATCGTCGACCTTTCCAACTCCTGAACGAGCAATTCCGCCACTCGCTAGCGCATCGAGCAAAGTTTCGCCCGGTGGGGCGATGGAATAATCGCGCCGATTCTTCGTGCGGCTGTAGGAATTCGGCGTTCCGATAAACGGACGGGCAATCACGCGGGAAACATCATGCGGCGCCACGAGCTGCCGTCGCGCGATCTCGCAGCCGGCGTACAGTTCATCGAGGGGAATGACCTGTTCGTGTGCGGCGATCTGGAAGACGGAATCCGCCGAAGTATAGAGAATCCAGGCGCCGGTACGCTGATGCTCCGGGCCGAATTGGTCGATCACTGCGGTACCGCTTCCAACGACATTTCCAATGACTGGCCGACCCGTGGCGCGAGCGAATTGGTCGACCACGTCCTTCGGGAAGCCACTTGGATAGGTAGGAAACGCCCGAGACAAGTGAAGTCCGGCGATCTCCCAATGACCTGTCGTACTGTCCTTCCCGGCCGACCGCGGTTGCATCAACCCCCACGCGCCCATCGGCTCTCCCGCCGGCGAAACGCCTTCGATCGGCGCGATGTTGCCAAGCCCCGCGCGCTGGAGGTTCGGCAGCGACATGCCGCCGACGGCGTGAGCGAGGTTTCCCAGGGTGTTGCTGCCTACATCGCCGTACTTCGCCGCATCGGACGCTTCGCCGATGCCTACACCGTCGAGAACGATGATCGCAGCGCGCCGGCTCACTCGTCGGCCTCGACGTACCGACGCGGCAGACGACCGCGAAGTCCGGTGAGCACCTCGTACGGACTGAGCTCACCCAGTCGCGCGATCTCGGCGACATCGATGCCATCGTCGCCGTCGGCGCCGATGAGCGTCGCGACATCGCCCACTTCACACGGCGCGTCGGTCACATCGACCATCGTCATGTCCATCGTCACCACACCGACGACCGGGGCGCGTTGTCCGCGGATCAACACCTGCGCGCGATTCCCCAACACTCGTCGATAGCCGTCAGCATAACCAATCGCCAACGTGGCAATTCGGCGGCGGCTTGGCGCACGGAAGGTCGCTCCGTAACTCACGCTCTCCCCCGCGTCGATGAATCGTACCTCGACGACGCGTGCACGTACCGACGCGACCGGCTCCGGTTGGATTTGCGGGTCGTTACCGCTACCGACGCCGTAGAGAAAAATTCCCGGCCTCGCGATCGACCAGCGCGATGGCCCTCGATGTTCGACCGCTGGACTGTTTTCGGCGTGAACGAGCGACGGTCGGAAAGGAAGACGCGCCAACGCCTCGTCGAACCGACGCTCCTGCTCCACTCTCGCCTCGTCGTTTCGTTCCGCGGAGTGAAAGTGCGTGAAGACGCCTTCCGGCGGATGAAGCGCGAGAATGTCGCGCAGCGAATCGATGTCGTTCCACTGTACCCCGGCGCGACTCATTCCCGTGTCGATAGCGAGTTGCCAGGGGAGTCGCGTTGGCAACCATCGTTCGATCGCCGACTTGTCGCCCAGCGCCGGCGTCAGGCGCGCGCGAACGGCCGCGTCGAAATCCCCGGGCAGCAAGGGCGTGAACACCACGATTGGACGGGTAATCGCGACCGCTCGAAGCTCCTCGCCTTCGATCGTCGTCGCGACGCCGAATCCCCACGGATCGAGCTCGTCGAGTGCGCGCGCAGCGCGAACGGCGCCGAGCCCGTAGGCGTCCGCCTTCACCATCGGAAGGATCGGAACGCCGGCGTGCGCGGCGAACGAAGTGGCGTTTCGTAACAACGCGCCAAGGTCGACTTCGACCCAGGCGCGGCGCATCAAGCTATGCATTGTTTAGACTCGCGAGGGCGGGTAGTATACCGGACCCGAGGAGGCTATGCAAGCTAAACCAACACTTGAAGATACGCTCAGTCTGATGCGCGATCTCCGCGCTCGTTGCGAGTGGGATGCCGCCCAGACGCACGAATCGCTCCGACCCTATCTGATCGAGGAGGCGTACGAGGTCGACGACGCGATCCGCGGAGGCGACGACGCGCGTCTTCGAGAAGAACTGGGCGATCTGCTCCTCCAGATTCTGTTTCACTCCGTCCTGGCGGAGGAACGTGGCGCGTTCACGATGCAAGACGTCGCCGAAGGATTCATCGTGAAGATGAAGGGCCGACATCCGCACCTGTACGGCGACGGCGTGAAGCAGCCGTGGGAGCAGATGAAGGCGAAAAAGCGAGAAAGCGTCGTCGACGGCCTGCCCGTGGACCTCCCGTCTCTACACCGCGCCTTTCGTCTCCAGGACCGCGCGGCCGGTGTCGGCTTCGATTGGCCGGACGTGAACGGCCCGATCGAAAAAGTTGAAGAAGAGCTGGAAGAAGTGCGCGGCGAGCTCGCCGAGCGTCGCGCCGAGGCCGCGGGTGCGCCGCGCTACGATGCCGCGCACGAGCGACTCGAAGGTGAGCTCGGAGATTTGTTATTCGCAGTCGTGAATCTTTGCCGAAAAGCCGACGTGCATCCCGCACTCGCACTGGACAAAGCCAACGTAAAATTCGCGCGCCGATTCGCGGGCGTCGAGAGACTGGCCGTCCAGCGCGGGCTCAAAGTAGGGTCCGCGTCACTCGAGGAGTTGGATCGGTTGTGGGATGAGGCGAAGCTCGGGGAGGAATAAGGATGCTCGCGCGCTGCCGGGCTCTCTATCGGGACGCACTGCTTGAACGACTCAACGCAGGACCGCAGAGGAGAGCCGCAGGCACGCAGGTCTCCGCGCTCAACGAGCCCGGTCGAACTTTTTTGGGACCGCCGCTCGGGATGCTTCTCGTGGCATCCCCGAGCAGCCGTTCACAAGAAAATCCCGGCTGTGGTGCAACGAGTTCTATTCGGTAGCGGAGCCCTCGGCGTGTCTGCTTCTCTGCGCCTCTGGGTTAGGTAGTTCAGCAGAGCGCCCCGATAGAGAGCTCTAAGGCTTCAACCGATGCATCATCCGTGGAAACGCGATTACTTCACGGATATGCGGCAATCCGCAGATCCAGGCGACCGTCCGCTCGAGCCCGAGCCCGAACCCCGAGTGCACGAATGTCCCGTACTTTCGCAAATCCAAATACCAGCCGTACGCGTCGACCGGGAGGCCTTCCTCGTTGATGCGGTGGAGCAACCGGTCGTAGTCGTCCTCGCGCTGTGAACCGCCGATGATTTCGCCGTAGCCTTCCGGCGCTAAGCAATCGTCGCAGAGGACCGTGCGTGGGTCCTCCGGATTCTCCTTCATGTAAAACGCCTTCGCTTCCTTCGGGTAGTTCATCACGAACACAGGGCGGTCGTATTCCGAGACGAGCAGTGCTTCGTCTTCGGCGCCGAGGTCGTCGCCCCAGGTGATACCACTGCCGCGCTTCTGGAGGATCTCGACGGCGTCGGTGTAATTCACGCGGTGAAATGGCGGCTTCACTCGCTCGAGCGGCGCGGTGTCACGCTCGAGCTCACGCAGCTCGGGCGCGCGACGCTCGAGACACCGCTGCACCAGGTAGGAGACAAAATCCTCCTGCAGCCGCATGTTGTCGGCCGAGTCGTTCCACGCCACCTCGGGCTCGATCATCCAGAACTCGGTGAGATGGCGGCGCGTCTTGGACTTCTCGGCGCGGAAGGTCGGGCCGAAGGTGTAGATGCGCCCGAACGCCGCCGCCGCGGCTTCGCCGTAGAGCTGTCCCGTTTGGGCCAGGTAGGCGTTTCCTTCCTCGAAGTACTCCGTCGAAAAGAGCCCGCTACGTTCACCGATGGCCGCCGTCAGGATCGGCGTGTCGATGCGCAGAAACCCACGCTCATAAAAGAAATCGTGGATCGCTTGCTCGATCTCGTTGCGGATGGCGAAGATGGCGCGGACGCGGTTGCTCCGGAGCCAGAAGTGCCGGTTGTCGAGCAGGAAGTCGATGCCGTGCTCCTTCGGCTGAATCGGGTAGTCGATCGGACTCGAGCCGATGATCGTGAGGCCCGTCACACCGAGTTCGTGACCCCCGGGGGCGCGCGGCTCGGCGCGCACCTCGCCAGTTACATGCACGGACGTCTCGAGCGTGAGATCTTTAAATCGCTCCCAGACTTCTGCCGGGAGTTGCGTCTTCACGAACACTGACTGAACGATCCCCGTGCCGTCGCGGATCACGGCAAACGCAACCTTGCCGGACGACCGGACGTGCGTCACCCATCCGCGAACGGTTACGGTTTGTCCAACATGGAGGGAAAGGTCGACAATGCGCGGCGTTGGGTCGGCCATGTGCTTGGCGCGCGGCGGAAGGCGTGGGTTGTGATTGGCGTGGCGAGCCTTAACGCTATCGCTGACGCGGAACTCCTGGTACCCCTCAGGCCGACGCCGACGTCTCGGCGTTGTCCTTGCATCGGTAGGACACACACGTGAACGCTTCGCACCCCCAGCGATGACACTGCGCTCGAGGCTCGTCATTGGTCTTGTCACCATTGCGATCATCCTCGTCGGTCCACTCGTCTTTGCGGTGTCCTCGCTCTTTCGGCTGCGCGCGGACGCGCTGCAGCTGCGTGAGACGGAGATCGCCGCGCTGATCGTCCTTGGCCGTCTTCGGGACGGTCTCAACGATCTCCGGCGCGAGGAGCTCGCCCTGCTCTTTTCGCGCGATCAGGCGTCGAGTGACGCCATGAACCGCGAGTTGCTCCACGTCGCCCGATTGGCCGACACATTGGCTCATTACAACCTGCCGAGCTTCGCCTCGGACATCGCGACGTCGATTCAGCTCATCAGCGCGGCTGCGCCGTCGGAAGGGCGCGCGGCGTTGGCGGACCAAACGAAGCTGGCGGATTCGCTCTCCGAGCACGCGTTCGTCCCCGCGCTCAATCGCGCCGATTCGGTCGTCCACGCCGCGGAGCAGAAGGTTCGCGACCGAACGTCGCAGCGCGTCGACGACGAAACCACGCGCATTGCCTACATCACGTCGGGATCCGTCGCGGCGCTGGTACTCGCCATCGCGATCGCGGCGGTGATCTCCATCTGGCTGACGCGCACGATCAGCCGGCCGATTTTCGAGCTACGCTCCGGGATGCGAGCAGTGGCCGACGGCGACCTCACCTACCGCCTCAAGGCCACGCAGTCCCGGACCGACGAATTCGGGCAGCTCGCCGCCAGCTTCGACGAGATGACGCGGCAGCTGGCCGAATTGGACAAGCTCAAGGCGGAGTTCGTGTCCGTCGCCTCGCACGAGCTCAAGACCCCGATCAATGTGATGATCGGATATCTCCAGCTCCTCGAGGAAGGCGTGTACGGGCGCGTCGATCCGAAGCAGAAAGAGGTGCATCGAACACTCACGACCCAGGCGAATGTGTTGCTCAGGCTCGTCAAGCAGCTGCTCGACGTGAGCCGGTTCGAGGCAGGCGGCGGACGCCTCGAACCCCGGCCAATCTCACTAAATCGATTGGTCTCCGACCTCGAGCGCGCCTTCCACGTGCTCGCCATTCAGCGCGAGATCGACTTCCGGGTCGAGCGTGAGCCCGGACTGCCCGATGAAGTCTTCTGGGATCCCGATCGGATCAACGAGGTCCTCGGGAATTTGCTGTCCAATGCCTTCAAGTTCACGCCGCACGGTGGAACAGTCGAGCTTATCCTGGAGCCAATGGACGACGACGCCGTTCTCATGCGGGTTCACGACACCGGAGCGGGGATCCCCCCTGAGCAACTTCCCCGGATCTTCGAGAAGTTCTATCAAGCCGACAATCAGCGTTCTGCTCGGGCCGCCGGGTCCGGCTTGGGACTTGCCATCGCTAAGCAGATTGTGGAGGCCCATGGAGGGTCGATCTTGTGCGAGAGCACGCCTGGGGTCGGTACCACGTTCTCTATCGCCCTGCCCGCGAGGGTCACCGGACGCCAAACCACGCAGCGCGCACTTCCGGTTCCGGTGTGAATCGGCTCATCGCCGTTCGCGCCCTACTCGTAGTCGCCCCGCTCCTGTCGGGCGGCTGCGCACGAGTGCTGCACCCCAACCCGGCGCCGGTTGCGGACCGCGAATGGCCCCAGACCCTGGCCAACGCCCAGGAGCGTGCCGGTCGCGGCGAATTCGAGGCCGCCGATAGCCTACTCGGCCGATTCGCGCGACAGCATCCGGGAACTCACGGGGCCAACGAGGCCGGATTCTGGCAGGCGATGTATCGGCTGGATCCGAGCAATCGCAACGGGTCGCTGATGGTAGGACTGGCAAGCCTGGATGCCTACCTCGCCAATCCGGTGCCCCATGATCACGCCGCCGAGGCCCTTACACTGCGGCGTGTCGCGGCCCAGCTGGACGCCGCCAACAAATTGGCGGCGTC
>Ga0157372_10005474_pt1 | contig 13491 bp, 14 predicted proteins | sample C55metaG_FD_115307 | JGI IMG/M metagenome (GOLD analysis project Ga0157372, IMG submission 115307) | Corn rhizosphere microbial communities from Kellogg Biological Station, Michigan, USA - C5-5 metaG | ecosystem: Host-associated > Plants > Roots > Rhizosphere > Soil | place: USA: Michigan... | reverse complement strand
CGGTCAGCATCGCTAGCCCTTCAGCTCGCTGTAGGCGCCGATGTCGAGCGTGTGCTTGTCGCGCACGAGCAGAAGCACGATCGGGATGGCGAGCGCGATCTCGACCGTCGCGACGACGAAGACGAGGAAGACGACGACCGCGCCGACGGTCGTCGCCGTCTGTTGCGCGAAGGTGATCAGGCTGAGATTGGCGCCGTTCAGCATCAGCTCCATGCACATCAGCATGACGAGCACGTTGCGGCGGACGACGACGCCGACCAGCCCGATCGAGAAGAGCGCGACGGCGACGCCGATCAGGAGCTGGGTCCTATCCATGGCGCGCATCCTTCCTTCCGACGCCGAGCACCGCGATCGCGGCGACGACGGCGGCGACGAGCAGCACCGAGGTGAGCTCGAACAGCAGCCAGTACTCGGTCAGGAACGCGACCGAGAACGCGCTGATGCCGAACGAGACGTCGCCGAGCTCGCGGACCGGAGCGGGCAGCGGCTTCCAGACGCTCGCGACGATCGCGCCGAGCAGGATGACGAGGCCGGCGATCCCGGGCACGAAGAGGCGCGAGTATCGGCGCACCGATGCTTCGCGGCGCTCGAGCAGCATGATCGCGTAGACGATGAAGACCATCACCGCGCCGACGTAGATCAGGACCTGGAACGCGGCGACGAAGTGGATGCCGAGCAGGCCGTAGATGCCGCCGAGCAGGATCATGGAGGCCACGAGCGCCAGCGCGACGCGCATCGGCTCGCGGACGAAGAGCATCGTCGCGGCGGCGGCGAGCGCGCCGAACGCGCAGACGACGAGCAGCAGCGTGTCGAGCTGCTGCAGCAGGCCTTCGATCGTCGCCATCACGGCGTTCTCCTCGTCGGCCCGGGCGGGTAGGGCTTGGCGACGTCGCTCTGCGGGTTCCACGTCAGGAGCTCGTCGAGGCCCAGCCACATCTCGCGGCGGTTCGCGGACGGCAGCGACGGGATGTCCCTCGCCATCCGGATCGCGTCCTCGGGGCATGCCTCGACGCACAGGCCGCAGAACACGCAGCGCGAGTAGTCGATCTCGAAGCGGACCGGGAACTTGGGGTGGGCGACGTCCTCCGGGTCGAAGCCGGCCTCGATCTCGATCACCTTGGCGGGGCAGACGGTCGCGCACATGTTGCAGGCGATGCACTGCGGCCGGCCGTCGGGGCGCTGCGTGAGGACGTGCTTGCCGCGGTTGAGCGGCGCGAAATCGGCGCGCTGCTCCTCGGGGTAGTAGGTCGTCAGTGCGCCCTTCCTGCCGGTGATCCAGCGGCCCATGTTGCGGAGGAACACGCCGCTCGTCACGGCGAGGCCGCGGACGATCTCGGGCAGGTACGAGCGCTCCCAGAGCGTCAGCGTCGGCTCGTTCCAGTAGCGCTTGCGCTCGTAGGCGACCTTCACATCGGCCCCTTGAGGTGCGACCACAGAACGACTGCGGTGACGGTGAGATTGGCGAGCGCGACCGGCAGCATGAACTTCCACGCGAAGCCGAGCACCTGGTCGTAGCGGAAGCGCGGCAGCGACCAGCGGATCAGGATCTGGAAGCTGCAGACCATCATCACCTTGACGAGGAAGGTGACGAGCTGGATGACGACCACGGCGGCGTGCGGCAGCGCGACCGTCGCTCCCCACGGGAAAGCGAAGCCGGCGTCGCCCATGTACGGCAGGTTGTAGCCGCCGAGGAAGAGCGTCGTGAAGAGCGCGCCGATGATCGCGATCTCGATGAACTCGGCGAACATGAAGAGTCCCATCTTCATCGACGTGTACTCGGTGTAGTACCCGGCAATCAGCTCGGACTCGGCCTCGGGGAGGTCGAACGGGATGCGCTTGTTCTCGGCGATCGCCGCGGTGAGGAAGAGGAGGGCGCCGAGCGGCTGGTAGAAGATTCCCCAGGCGGGAAGCGCACCGAGCACGGTCCCCGACTGGCGCTGCACGATCGCACCGAGGTCGACGGTGCCCCACGTCATCACCAGGCCGAGCACGGTGAGGCCCATGACGAGCTCGTAGGAGATCATCTGCGAGCCGGCGCGCAGCGCGCCGAGGAGCGAGAACTTGTTGGCCGACGACCAGCCGGCGAGCATCGCGCCGATCACCGTCAGGCCGCTGAACGCGAAGACGATGAGCAGCCCTGCGTCGAGGCGCGCGATCTGCATCGGATACGTGCGCTGGCCGAACCAGTCGGCGAGCGCCGGCACCAGCCGCGCCGGCTCGAGCGTGCCGCCGAACGGGACGACCGCGAAGACGAGCAGCACCGGCGTGAAGACGACCCACGGCGCGATCGCATACGCCAGGCGGTCGTAGCTCTGCGGCGTGAAGTTCTCCTTCAGGAGCATCTTGATGCCGTCGGCGACGCCGTGGAAGAGGCCCCACCAGACGAGCTTCACTCCGGTGAACGGGATGCGCACGTAGGCACGGTTGGCGCCGATCCGGTCCGACATCACCGCCGCCTGCTTGCGCTCGACCCACGTCAGCAGCGTGCCGAACGTGATCAGCGCGCCCATCGCGTAGACGATGAAGACGAGCGCGACGACGAGGTCCTGCGTCACGTCGCCTCCGCCATCGCGGCCGCGGCGAGCGACGCGAACAGCGCCTCGGCGTCGGCGACCCCGTCCGGCTTGGCGAAGCACGCCTCGAAGCGACTGACCGTGCCGGCGAAGTTGGTGTAGTGGCCGCTGCGCTCGGTCTGCACGCTGATCGGCACGAAGACGTCGGCCCGGGCGTTGTCGGGGTGCAGCCAGGCGTCCATCCGCACAACGCGCGCACCCGCCGGCAGCGCGTCGGCGCGGCAGCCCTCGCCCCAGACGAGGACGAGGTCGCAGCCGGAGGGGAACGCTTCGGGGCGCTCGAACGCCGAACCCGGATAGCGCGCGATCGCCGCGGTGCGGTTCGGATTCTTGTCGGCCTTGATCAGGACGTCGTCCTCGACCCGCTCGCCGGGCAGCGGCAGCCAGTCGGTCTTGACGCGGCACGTGAAGCGCGAAGCGATCGTTCGGTCGAACGCCGCGAGCTCCTCGTTCGACGCCCAGCTCGAGACGAGCGCGACCGGGCGGCGCGCGGCGGCGATCAACGCGCGCGCGGCGTCGACGGCGGCGTCGAGCGCGACCTCGCGACCGGCGACGAGCGGCGCAAGCGCGCGCGGGCGGTCGAACAGCTGCGCCAGGTCGCGACCCTTGTTGCAGATCCACGGCCCGTTGACGGCGGCGTTCTCGAGCGGCGTGACGCGCTCGATCCTGGCGTTCAGCTTGGCGTCGAGGCGGTTCAGCTTCCACTCGCGCTTGCGATGCCAGATCTGAACGGTGCAGCCGCGCTCGCACCCCGGGCACACCGACGGCGTCGGCTCGAGGTACCAGACGCGCGCCTGGTGCAGGAACGGCCGCGACAGCAGCGCGCCGACCGGGCAGATGTCGATGACGTTGTCGGAGTAAGGGTCGCGCCCGAGCGCGCCGTCCTCGCTTGCGCGCACGAGCGAGTGGTCGCCGCGGTTGACGATGCCGAGCGAATCAGACTTCGAGATCTCGCGGGTGAAGCGGACGCACCGCGAGCAGACGATGCAGCGCTCGTTGTCGAGCACGATGCGGTCGGAGAGCGGGAAGTGCTTGGTCGCGCGCACCTTGACGTCGCGCGAGACCGACGGCTCGCCGTTGTACTGGTAGTGGTAGTCCTGCAGCGTGCACTCGCCGGCCTTGTCGCAGATTCCGCAGTCGACCGGGTGGTTGAGCGTCACCAGCTGCAGCATCTGCTTGCGCCGCGAACGAACGCGCGGCGAGTCGGTCAACACGCGCATGCCCTTGGCGACCGGCATGTTGCAGGCGATGTCGAGCCAGCCCGCGGCAGTGCCGTCGCCCTCGACCTCGACCATGCAGATGCGGCAGTTGCCCGGCACCGAGAGGGCAGGGTGCCAGCAGAAGTACGGGATGACGTGGCCGCTCGCGCGCGCCGCCTGCATCACCGTCTGGCCTTCCTGCGCCTCGACGCGATCGCCGTCGATGAAGATCTCAACCATCGACGGTCTCCGGAAGCGCCCACTCGGCGCCGACCGCCTCGAGCCTGCCGCCGTGCCGGGAGCGGCCGTGGACGATCCAGTGCTCGAACTCGTCGCGGTACTTGGCGAGGATGCCGACCGTCGCGTAGCCGGCGGCGTCGCCCATGCCGCAGATCGTCGTGCCGTCGTTGGCGTGCGAGATCGCGATCAGGCGGTCGATGTCGTCGAGCTCGCCTTCGCCCGCGACGATGCGGTCGACGATCTTGTGCAGCCAGCCCATGCCCTCGCGGCACGGCGTGCACTGGCCGCACGACTCGTGGTGGTAGAAGCGGACGAGCACCTGCAACAGCCGCACCATGCACGTGCCTTCGGCAATGACGACCATGCCGCCCGAGCCGAGACCGGAGCCCGCGGCGGCGACGCTCGCGTGGTCGAGCGTCAGCGGCTCGATCTCGGCCGCGGTGAGCACCTTGGTCGAGATGCCGCCGGGGATGACGCACTTGAGCTTGCCGCCGCCGAGGACGCCGCCGCAGTCGTCGTGCAGGAACTTCGCGAACGGATAGCCGTATTCGACTTCGTACACGCCGGGCTTGCGCACGTGCCCCGAGATCGAGATCAGCTGCGTCCCGGGGCTCTTCGCCGTGCCGACGCTGCGGAACGTGGCCGCGCCGTCGCGAACGATGCCGGGGATGTTGGCGAGCGTCTCGACGTTGTTGACGACGGTCGGAAGCTGATAGAGGCCGCGTACGGTGAGCCGCGGCGGGCGGTTCCTCGGATAGCCCTTGCGGCCTTCGAGCGACGTCAGCAGGCCCGACGCCTCGCCGCAGACGTACGAGCCGGCGCCGCGGTAGACGACGATGTCGCACGCGAACGCGCTGCCGGCGATCGGCGCGCCGAGCCACCCGGCCGCGTACGCCTCGTCGACGGCGCCGGCGATCCGCCGGTACGGCAGGTCGAACTCGCCGCGGATGTAGACGAACGCATGGCGCACCTGCAGCGCGAACGCCGCAATCAGCATGCCTTCGATGAGGAGGTGCGGTGCGTTCTCGAGGATCCAACGGTCCTTGAATGTGCCGGGCTCGCCCTCGTCGGCGTTCGCGCACAGGTAGTGCGGCTGCTCGTCGTTGAGTTTGATCACGCCCCACTTGCGGCCGGCCGGGAACGCGGCGCCGCCGTGGCCGAGCAGGCCCGACGCGGCGACTTCCTTGGTCACCTCGTCGGGGCGCATCCCGCGCACGGCCTTCTCGATCGTCGCGTAGCCGCCGCGTGCCCGGTACGCCGCGAGGGTGTGCGAGTCCGCGGTGACCGGGAAGGTCATGATGAGCTTGCGGCCCGTCATCGCGCGAGCCCTTCGATCAGCGCGTCGAGCCGCTCGGGCGTCAGGTTCTCGTGGTACGTCTCGTTGACGACGACGACCGGCGCGGTGCCGCACGAGCCGAGGCACTCGACGGTCGAGAGCGTGCAGCGGCCGTCCTCGGTCGTCTCTCCGGGCGCGATGCCGAGCCGCTCGTCGATCTGCGCGACGACGCCTTCGGCGCCGCGCATCGAGCACGCCACGTTGCGGCAGACCTGGAGGTGGAAGCGTCCGATCGGGGCGCGCCGGAACTGGGTGTAGTACGAGAGCACTTCCTCGATCCGGATTCTCGGCACGCGAAGGTACGCGACGAGGTCGTCGATGTCGGCGTCGGCGACGTGGCCGCGCTCTTCCTGGATCCTGCGCAGGCACGGCAACACCAGCGACGGCTCGAAGCCGGGCGGGAAGCGGCGGCGCAGCGCGTCGAACTCGGCGTGCAGGCTCTTCACCGGTCGCACTCCCCGCCGATCATGTTGATCGAGCCGAACGTCGGCACGACGTCGGCGAGCTGGCCGCCGTCGAGCATCCGGCTCGCCGCGCCCATGTGAACGAAGCTTGGCGAGCGGACGTGGACCTTGTACGGCGTGCCGCCGCCGGTCGAGACGAGGTAGAAGCCGAGCTCGCCGTTTGGCGCCTCGTGCGCGCAGTAGACCTCGCCGGCGGGAACGAGGGGCCCGTCCATGACCAGCTTGAAGTGGTTGATGAGCGACTCGATCTGGCCGTAGACGAACGTCTTCTCGGGGAACGTGCAGCGGCGGTCGTCGACGTTGACCGGCCCTGCGGGCAGCATCTGCGCGAGCTGGCGGATCATGTAGACCGACTCGTCCATCTCGCGCATGCGCACGTAGTAGCGGTCGTAGTTGTCGCCCTGGATGCCGACCGGGACGTCGAAATCGAGCTCGGCGTACGCGAGGTATGGCGCGTCCTTGCGCAGGTCGATCGCCGCTCCGGTCGAGCGCAGGACGGGGCCGGTGCAGCCGAGGCTCAGCGCTTGGGCGGTCGTGATCGTGCCGACGCCGCGCAGGCGGTCGATGAAGATGCGGTTGCGGTCGACGAGGGCGTGGACGCGGCCGACGAACTCCTCGTACTTCACGAGGATCTCCTCGAGGCGGACGAGCCAGCCTTCGGGCAGGTCACGCGCCAGGCCGCCGATCCGCCCGTAGCTGTGCGTCACCCGCGCGCCGGTGAGCGCGGCGAGGTGCTCGTACATGTAGTCGCGGACCATGACGAGGTAGAGGAACGCGGTCATCGCGCCCATCTCCATCAGCGCGGCGGCGACGCACGTCAGGTGATCGACGACGCGCGAATACTCCGAGAGCAGGGTGCGCAGATGGCGGCAGCGCGGCGTGATCTCGATCCCCATCAGCTGCTCGACCGCGTCGCAATACGCGAAGTCGTTGACGAGCGGCGAGACGTAGTTGAGGCGGTCGACGTACGGGATGAGGTTGTGCCAGGTGTGGTCCTCGCACTCCTTCTCGAAGCCGCGGTGCAGGTAGCCGCAGTGGACGTCGGTGCGAAGCACCTTCTCGCCGTCGAGCTCGGCGACGATCTGCACCGTGCCGTGCGTCGCCGGGTGCGATGGTCCGATGTTGACGATGACCGAGCCGTCGTCGGCGCCCGTGCCGAGCGAAGAGCGGATCGGGTTGGCGATCGTCGCGGTGTCCATCGTCGTCAGCCTTCCCGGTACGCGACGAGCGGCTGCTCGCGCAGCTTCGGGTAGTCCTTGCGCAGGGGATGCCCGACGAATCCCTCATAGAGCAGGATCGGCCGCAGGTCGCGGTTGCCGCGAAAGACGATGCCGTACATGTCGTGGCACTCGCGCTCCATGTACGCGGCCGAGCCGTACAGCGCGCACAGCGAGTCGACCACCGGCTCTGCGGCGCCGACCCGCGTCTTCAGGCGGACGCGGACGCGGTGCGCGGTCGAGTAGAAGTGGTGGACGACCTCGAAGCGGAGCGCGTCGTCCGGCCAGTCGACCGCGGTCACGTCGAGGAGGACGTCGAAGCCGAACTCGTCGCGCAGCCGCCGCGCGGTCGTCGCGAGCTCGCCCGGCGCGAGGACGAGGACGATCGTGCCGTGCGAGACCGACGCCGGTCCGGCCGCGGGGACGAGCTCGCGGTGCAGCGTGCCGAGGTCGTTGGCGGCCACGTCAGAACCGCTCCGTGACGACGGGATGGCGCGAGCGCGCGATCTTGTCCTGTAGCTGCATGATTCCGTCGATCACCGTCTCCGGGCGCGGCGGGCAGCCGGGAACGTAGACGTCGACGGGAATGATCTTGTCGATGCCCTGCAGCGCTGCGTAGTTCTGGTAGAAGCCGCCGCTCGACGCGCAGACACCGAACGCCATCACCCATTTCGGCTCGCACATCTGCTCGTAGACCTTGAGCAGGATCGGCGCCTGCTTGTGCGTCACGGTGCCGACGACCATCAACAGGTCGGCCTGGCGCGGCGAGAAGCGCGGCAGCGCCGCGCCGAAGCGGTCGGTGTCGTACGGCGACGCGCTCACCGCCATGAACTCCATCGCGCAGCACGCGGTGACGAATGGGTACGGGAAGAGCGAGAACTTGCGCGCCCAGCCGATCAGCTCGTCCTTGCGCGTGGTCAGGTACTCGAACGCGGCGTCCTTGGTCGAGCGTGCCGCGGGCGCGGCGGTCGTGATCGGGAACGTGCGCGCGTCCATCGCGTTACTGCGTCACTGCCTCGATCAGCCGCGCCTTGTAGACGTAGAGCAGCAGCAGCACGAGCAGGCTGACGAAGAGGAGGAACGTGAACAGCATGAAGCCGGTGACCGGCTGCGCGCCGAGCGCGAGGATGAAGAGAAATACCGTCTCGAGGTCGAACAGGATGAAGACGACCGCGATCGCGTAGTACTTGATCGGCACCGCCTTGACGTTGAGCGTGCTGATCGGCGTCGCCCCGCACTCGAACGGCTCGAGCTTGACTTTCGACGGCTGCGGCTTCGGCCCGAGCAGTGCGTTCAGCGCGAGCGTGATCGCGACGAACGAGAGGATCGCCAGCAGGTACAGCAGGAAGACGACGTAGGGGTTCAAGCGCTGCCACTCCGCGGTCTGGACGCGGCCCTGCGAGGCGCCACGCGACGGAACGAGAGTAGCGAGCGCCGCTGCCGGCGCTCTTGCGAAAGATCAAGCGTGCCGGCAGGACGTCGCGTCGACGACGCGCGGCGGCGCGGCCGCCTCGCTCAGAAGCGGTAGCGCAGACCGACGCGCAGCACGGTCACCGAGTAGTGCGGCGATTGCATGCCGAGCGCGAGCAGGTTCGGCACCGTGCCCGGCGCGACGCCGTCGAGCCGCCAGTCGTCGGAGTCGTAGTGCTCGAACGTGACGCCGCCGGTGATCGAGAGGTTGTCCTTCAGCTTGTAGTTGCCGTAGACGGTCAGGCTGTCGAGCGACGTCTTCGCGGTCGGGAAGGGCGAGCCTCCGAACGTGGCCTGCACGGTCGTGTCGCTGCGCGATCGCGAGAACATGACGTCGGCGCCGAGGTCGAGCTTGTTCTCGATGGCGGTGTGCTTGATGCCCGCGCCGAGCGTGTCGAACTTGTCCTTGACGCGACCCTTCCAGTCGGCGACCCCGAACGCCTGGCTGCCGTTCTGGTCCGAGCGGATCTGCTGCGTCTGCACGAAGCCGCGCGCGTGCGTCTTCTCCGTGATCGCTGCCGAGAGCTCGAGCGCGACATTGGCGCTGCGCGAGTTGGTGAGACCGACCGGCGAGTTGTTGTAGTCGTCGTCGGCGACGTCTGCCGAGAGCCCGAGCGAGATCTTCTCGCTCACCGCGTAGTCGAGGTGCACCTCGGCGCTGTTGCGGGTCCGGTCGGCGAGATTGAACTTGCGCAGCAGCGGGTTCTCGACGTAGAACCAGGTCGCCGTGCCGTAGGTCGAGTTGTCGCGCCACGAGTGCGCAAGCTTGAACCACGTCGTGAGCTTCTCCATCGGCTGCGCCGCGGCCTTGCCCCAGATCGTCCACTCGCGCGTCGTCACGACCTCCTGGTAGGTGCGATCGCGCTGGTCGTATTCGAGGCCGCCGGTGATCCGCATCGCCCACGGCAGGCTCGCGCTGGAGTAGTCGCCGAGGGCCTTGAATCGGTTGAGCGTGTAGCTGAAGGGCGTGTTGGTGCGCGTCGCGCCGGTCACGAACATGTCGGTCGAGACGACCGGCCAGGCGCGCACCTGCGTGCGGTTGTCGCGCTTGTCGTAGTCCCAGCTTCCGATCAGCTTCAGCCCGGCCAGCGGCGTCGCCGTCAGCTTGAGGCCGCCGTTGTAGGTATCGACTCGGCCGCCGAGCGACGATGAAGGAAGCGGCAGAACCGCCGGCGCGAGCAGGGCGTTCTCGGTCGCCGGCAGGAAGGCGTCGTCCTGGGTGAGCCTGCCGAACGCGAAGTCTCCGGTCAAGCGGACCGTCGGCGCGATGTCGTAGCCTCCGGTCGCGCGCAACTGCTGGAACAGGTTGTCGGGCGCGAGCGCGAGCTGCCCGGTGGCCGCGCCGGCGACGACCGGGAAGAATGGGTTCGACCACGTCACCCCGGGGTTGTCGTTGCGGAACGACGAGACGTGGTAGCTCAGCGTCCCCTGCCACTTGCGCGTCGCGTAGGCGAGCCCGATCTCGCCCTGGTCGAGCTTCTCGTTCACCGGCGCCGCGAACTGCGATGCAGTCGAGAAGAACGAGCCGGCGGTGGGCTTGGTGCCGTTGCGCTCGTCGTGTCGATAGTTCAGGCCGACGCTCCAGTCGCGGCCGCCGACGACGGTGCCGCCGAGGTCGAGACGCTTGTACTTGAAGCCGATGTCGATCGGCTGCAGCGTCGTTGCGAGCGGCATTCCCGTCGTGTCGGCGGCGGGATAGCCTGCCGGAAGCGACAGCAGCGAGCTGCCACTGCCGAGGAAGGGAGTCGACGCGCCTTCGGTGAGGTTGCGGACCATCTCGGCGTAGCCGACGCGCAGCGTGTAGCGTCCCTCGCGCCCGGACTCTCCGTACAGCTGGCGGCTGTCGAGGCCGAGGTCGCGGCCCCAGAGGTCGGCCCAATAGCCGTCGTCGCCGCGCCGGCTGACGTTGCCGCCGAGGTCGAGGAACGCGCCCTGATTGTCGAGGCCGGTGAAGTCGCCGAACTTCTGCGACTTGTCGCTGACGTAGCCGACGCCGGCGTCGACGCTGCCGGTCGTGCCCTTCGGGTACGGGCACGACGAGCACTTCCATTGCGACGTGTCGACCTGTGCCGACGCCGTGCCTGCGACGGCGAGGCAACCGAGGGTGGCGAGCAGGTGAGGGGAGCTGAAGATCTTCATCGCATCGGTTCCGGTGGTGTCGCGCGCGTCGTCGCGCTGCGACCGGTCAACGCATCAGCTTGGCTCCCGCGGGGTGGTTGCTGCCGTGCACCTGCGAGTGGCAGTTCGTGCAGCTGCCGGCGACGAGGTAGATCGGGGCGGGGGTGGTACCGCCCGGCAGCTGCTGGTTCGTCAGCGCGAACGACGGGTGTCCCGCCGGCGAGTGGCACTGCTGGCACAGCAGCGGCGGCGACTTGGTGAGCAGGGCGTTGCGCACCGAGCCGTGGGCGCTGTGGCAGAGGCTGCAGTCCTCGGTCACCGGCTGGTGCTCCCAGAGCAGCGGCCCGCGCTTGTCGGCGTGGCAGCTGGTGCACGTCTGGTTGAGGCTCGGCTTGACGAGCAGCGCCGTGTTCGACGTCGGCGCGTGGACGGCGTGGCAATCGCTGCACGACATCAGGCCGTAGCGGACCGGATGCGTCGAGGTCTTCTGGAAATCGGCGCGCTTCTGCCGGTGGCAAGTGAAGCAGACCTCGGGCTGGCTTGCCTTGACGAGCACCGGGTCGCCGTGTTCCTGGTGCATCTTGTGGCAGTCGCTGCATGCCAGGTTGCTGCGCTCGTGCGAGCTCGCGTGCCAGCCAATCCGCGCGCCGGCCTGGTGGCAGGCGAGGCACGGCTGGCTGCGCTCCTGCGGCGTCTGCGACGACGTCGGCTTCAGGCTGTTGATCGACTCGGGGTTCTTGCTCGCTGCGTGGCGCGCTCCCGGTCCGTGGCACGCCTCGCATTGCAGTCCGCCGGGTCCGAACGGTGCGCGTGCGTCCTTGCGGAACGCGTGCTTGGTCTTGAAGATCGCTCCGGCCGAGTAGGTCGAGCTCACGTCGTCGTGGCAGCCGAGGCACGTGTCGGCGCCTTCGTCGCTGTACTGGTCGCGAGGCGGCAACGGCTTGCGCGGTTTCGCGGGTGCGCTCGCGCCGCTTGCCGGCGCAGCAGCCGCCGCGGCGCCGTTCGCGGGCGCCGACGCGGCCTGTGCCTGCACCGCGTTGCCGACGAGCAGCGCCGCGACGGCGAACAAGATGCGGGCGATCGTAGGCGCCGTCATGACTTGGCCTTCGGCACCGTCTTGGGAATCGCGACCACCAGGTGCCTGACCGAGACGAATGGTCCGACCAGCAGCACGTTCTTCGTCACCAGCTCGGACTTCGTGAGGTACGGGCGGTTGGCGATGATCCGGGTCGCCTCGGCGGTGCCGATCCCCGGAAGCGTCATGAGCTCGGTGCTGCTCGCGCTGTTGAGGTCGACGCGATGCTCGATCGCTGCGGACGCGCCGCGCGCCTGCGGCCGCACGGCCGGCACGCTGGCGGCGGTGGTTGCCGCCACGGTGTTCGGGTCAGCCATTGCAGGCAGTGCGATCACCGCCGCCGCCGTCGCGCCGAACCAGCTCCGCTGCATCGCCCATCCTCCCGCGGCCGAACGTGCCCGGCCGCTTGGCGTGCGGGGCCGATCCTGGCGTCGGGTTCCCGCGGTGTCCCGTCCCGTTCAGCGATTCTTCGAGTGCTCCACCGCGATGTCCGCGATGCCGCCGGTGCCGTGGCAGATCAGGCACGTCTCGGTCGTCCCCAGCGCCGCGGCGCGCCCCTGGTAGAACGACCCGCCGTTCGCCCTCATGTGGGCGATGTCCTGGTTGCTGTCGTGGCACGCCGAGCACACCGCAGCGGTCGGCGAGGTCACGAGCGTCGTCGCCGCCGCAGGGGTTGCGACTCCGGTGCCGGCGTTGAACGAGAACCCGCTGCCGTAATTCGTGCCGGCGACGACGTAGGGCGAGAGCGCGGGCGACGCGGTGTACGTCCCGTTGGCCGTGGTCCGATAGAGCCGATTGTCGATCGCTGACTGCGTGGTCGCGCTGAAGTCGAACGTGCCGGGTAGGTGGCACGTCGTGCAGTCGTTCAGGATGCCCGGGAACGTGACGTTGAAGAATCCGTCGGTCGCCGAGGTCGCCTGGTAGTTGTAGGGAACGGTGCGCTTGGCCGAAGCGTGGATCGCGTGCACGAAGACGGTCGAGTCGATCGCCCATCCGGTGCCCGTCTTGTTCGGGTTGTGGCACCACGAACACGTCGTCCCGTCGTTGCGCTGTCCGGCGTGGAACGCGTCCTCGGTGAACGTGCCGAGTTCCTGGTGACAGGCGTTGCAGCGCGCGTCCTCGACGATCGCGCGCCGGCCGCTGTAGCCGGTGCCGACGACCTGCGCGTTCGGAGCGATGACGATCAGGCCGCCCTGCATGTTCGTCTGCCCGGCTGCGGTCGGCGGGGTCACCGGGTAGCCCGCCACGTTCGTCTGCGTGAGCGGTTGCGCGCTCACCGCGTTGTACGAGTAGCCCATCCCGCCGGTCAGCATCACGGCGTTGTCGGGAACCGTGACTCCCGTCAGCGTCACGGTGTAGTAGCCGTTGGCGTCGGGACCGGTGAAAGTGCCCGCACCGGTGCCGGTCGCGGTGCCGTCCCAGATCTTGCGGAGATATCCGGACGCCGACGCGTTGAAGTCCGCCGGCGCGACGGTGTTGTCCTGCGGGACCGCGAACACGAATTGCGCGCTCGGCGAGCCCATGAAGTTGTCCCACATCTCCTTCTGTCCGGTCGCCGGGTTGACGGCAGCGGTCGCGAAGGGATTGATCGCCACCGGCGTGCCGTTCTGCAGCCAGCGGAAGACCATCACCGGCTGCTTGCTGCCGTTGCGCGAGACGCTCTTGACGTCCCACTTCACCGTGATCGCGCCCGCGGGGAGGCGTCCGACCGACCCGCCCGAAGCGATCCACGCCGAGTTGGTGTTGGCGTTGCCGCCGGTGACCGCGAGCGCGTTGTTCGGGTTCGGTGGCGTCACCGG
>Ga0157372_10005473_pt1 | contig 13491 bp, 11 predicted proteins | sample C55metaG_FD_115307 | JGI IMG/M metagenome (GOLD analysis project Ga0157372, IMG submission 115307) | Corn rhizosphere microbial communities from Kellogg Biological Station, Michigan, USA - C5-5 metaG | ecosystem: Host-associated > Plants > Roots > Rhizosphere > Soil | place: USA: Michigan... | reverse complement strand
TTGCCTGAACACAGCATCAGCATAATCATTATGCATATGGGGTAATCCCGATTCAGTTATATTAAAAAGCGACGCCTTTACTCCCATAGCTTCACTCGTTTTACTTAAAAAACTTACAATGTCCTTTTTGGCATAACGAAGATCGGCAAGGTATCCCATATTGGTAATATTGAATGACGCGCCTTCCGGAACAGCCAGTAAGGGGCAGCACGAATGATTTAAAACAGGCACAAGCTGTTCATTAATTTCTCTCGCGGTTCCGCTAACCCCTTTGATAATTAAACCTATATCATATTTAGCTATAATTGCGTGGAGCGACATGCCCAAAGTATCCAGATAGTTAAGGAAAACTATCTTTTCGGTGCCTTTATTTTGATCTTTAAAACTGAAATCCTCATCATCAAATATATCCTGCGTAGTAGCATCCGATTGCTGAACACTCATCGGCTCGGGTACCGTGTTCATAACAATTACTTTGGTTTTTAATTTATCACCTAAATTACCGGCATAAGTAAGTGCATAATTGCTTTCTTTTTTGAGATTGTGAACTACCAGGATTGCTTTCATAGCTAATTTATAATAATGAGATGTATGATTTGAACAAGTGATAACAAGAGCTGTTTCTTAATTTGTAATTAAAAAAGTCATAAAAAAGTCAGTTTGATATGCTCATGAGTGCTGGCAGTGTATAAACTTTAACCTTTAGCTGAAAAGCGGATATTATTCACCACCCGCTGCAATAAACGGTTATGTTGAGTAATCTTTAAAATGACTTTGTTTTAATTTACACTGATATTAAATAACGTTGCTTATAAATGTCACGGATAAATTAATACATATCAATTTGCAACAAAATTGAGCGCACATACTCAACACTTGATCGCTGTTAACGATTCCCTGGTATCACAACCGTTACCCGCTCCTGCTACAAGAAATTAGACGGGATGATGGTATTGGCGAATCGATTAAAATCCTGCCTATTCAAACAATCCCTGGTTTGGTTGCTAAATATGAAAGCAAAAAAGCCACTCAATTGAGCAGCTTTTTACTTATTTAAGGTTTAACAACCTTTGTTAATACAAGGTAAATTCAACCCTACGGTTAGCCTGACGGCCTGCAGCTGTTTTGTTTGTAGCTATTGGCTGTGTTTGACCATAGCCGGTTGCTTCAATACGCGATGGATTTGCACCTTTGCTTGCGAGGTATGATTTAACCGATTCAGCACGATCTTTTGATAAACGCATGTTTAAATCAGCCGAACCTGTATTGTCAGTATGGCCAGCAAGTTTCAGGCTAAAGTTTTTATCAACTAATAACTGTGCTACCCTATCCAAACTTGGATATGAATGCGCACGAATGGTAGCTTTACCCAAATCAAACTCAAGGTTTTTGATAGCGTCTTTAACCACTTTCTTATCTTCTTCAGTAACATACACTACCGGTTTAGCCAAAGGACAACCTGAGCCATCAACTTTTTGGCCGGCTGGTGTGTTAGGGCATTTATCGTTTACGTCCACAACACCGTCTCCGTCGCTGTCGGTAGTTAACTTGGCAAGATTGGCATTGGTTGTTGCAAGATCGCTGGCCAGCTGCGCGTTTTTAGCTTTTTCAGCGTCAATCTGTTGCTGTAGTTCGGCGCGTGTACGCTGGTTTTCCCATTGGTACTCTGTACGCATTGACGATACGGGATTATGAGTTGCCATCTGATGTTTTTTCTTATTACCAAGGGCAAACTCTAAACCAATATGTGCGTATGAAAACCTGTCATCACCTGCACCATATTTGTATCCGTCAAGGTTATCGGCCTGTACAAAGTTAACCTGGTAACCTAAATCAAGGTTTATACCTGGTGCAAGGTCAAATTTCAAACCTAAGCCAACCGGGATAAACAATTCGTTGATATGGCCATTATCGGTTTTCTTAAAGTTTTCCTGTTGACCGCCAACAGGGGTAATCCTCGGCGTATAGTTCAAATTACCAACACCCGCGGTTAAATAAGGCTGAATAAATGGCTTTTCATGGCGCCAGTTGATATTAGCCAGCGTAATGTTAGCACTTAAAGCTGCCGACCAGTTTAATTTAGTAGAGTATGAATCATAGGGAGAAGTACCTGCTGCGTTAGGCTGACTGTTTGATGAAGTTAATGTACCGCGAAGGAAGTCGGCCTGTAAGCCTAAAGATGGCAATATTTGTTTTTTAATGTATCCGCCGTAACCAAACTGTTCAGTTGGGCTGGTAAAATCCTGCCTGTTATTGCGTCCAAATATGGTAAAAGGGGTTAACAAACCACCATGTACACCTATTGACCAGGTACGCAGTTCACCACCGCCCGAAAAGGGCCTCACGTAATCTTTTGCTGTAGCTGAGGTATCTGTTGACTGAGCGAATAATTTACTGCCAATCATAACTCCTGTAAGAAGCAATGAGGCTTTTTTTAAATTTGTTTTCATATCTATATATTTAATTATACGTTTAACATTCAAGTAAAACGTACACCGGGTAATCCAACATTGATGCCATCAATATTTATTAAACCAGAAAGCCCATGGCCAAAAGGCAGGCTAATCAAACAAAAAAAGCATATGAAATTTGAGATAAAATGCTGATTAACTAAGTCAAGTGCTTATGTTTTTATAACGCGATTAAGGTTGCTTTAAACAGGCAATCACAACCAAATTCTTAACTTTTTGTATAAATTGGTTAATGAGTTAAAAAGAATACAGTTTTGTACAGTTAAAGAGTAATTAAACAAAATGGTTGTTAAGCCATCACAGCAACCATATTAAACAAGTTTTCGCCCAGGTTAATATTACCGCTAATATTGGATGCCTCCAATGCCGTTTGCGGATCGATGCCTTTGGTGAAAACCTTCCAGGCAATATCAGGCGATAAAGTTACTATAGTATCCGGCACAGATCCGGCATTTTTGGTGAGTGTCCAGCCATCAGCCATTTTAAGCAGATACCAGTTACCTCCGGCTTCGCCAGTTACAGTAATTCGAATTAGCATACCAGTGTTTGCGCTGACCGTACGATATGCATGCGGCAGTCCACACATAAAGGTATCGATGCAGGGATAAAACAATTCGGCAGTTAGAATACCTTGTTTGCCTACTGCTTCACGGATCTGTTGTTGGTGATGAAATTTTTCGGTGTATTCACGGGCTATATGAAACCAGTTAACAGATTTATCTTCACCTGCCCAGGCTACTGAAAATGGTGCAGACGCAAACAAATCAGCAGCAGCCATCATTTGGTTGTATTGTTTGCCTGTAGTTTCTAAAAGATCGGTAAGCAACTGCGGGCTTACACGCCTCATAGCTTTTACCCAGGTAGCGTTTAATCCATTCAAAAAATCAACTAAATCACTATAGTTATTAATGAGATTTGAAGGAGGATCGCCTGCGAATTGATGAGACGAAGAAATGACGCGTATGTTACTATCAAGCAAATGAGCGGCAATATCTTTTACTGTCCAAAGTTTTGCTAATGTAGGCCTGTTCCAGTCGTCGGTTGATAAGGATCTAAGCAGTTCTATTAGCTTTTTATCCAAAAGGGGGAACAGGTGAACTATTTTAATAGGTATTTCCTGTTCCGCCATTTTATATTTTTAATGCGTAATAAAATATATTATTCAGCAGGGTGAACAATTACTTTCCACTTAATTTCGGCACCGGCTTTTGCAAGTGTTGCAGCAACCGAGCAATATTTATTGATAGAAAGTTCGGCCGCGCGTACGGCTTTATCTTCTTCAACATTACCGTAGATATGAAATTCGATATCCACATCTTCCCACAATGAAGGTTCTTTACCTGCTTCACGTTCGCCGTTAACCACCATTTTATAATCGGTTATTTCCTGGCGCTGTTTTTTCAGGATACTGATCACGTCAATCGCCGAGCAGCCGGCAAGGCCCATTAAAAGCATCTGCATTGGGCGGATGCCAAAATCCTGGCCGCCACTTTCCGGACTGCTGTCCATTTTTACGGTGTGCCCGTTGGCGTCAACAGCTTCAAAGCCAAAATCGCCATGTACACGTTTTAATTCAATCTGAGCCATATTATCAGGTATTATTGCGCTAAGTTATACAATTAAGCGCTTATGCTAAAACTCGCTACCGTTGTTTAACCAAAAATGACCTATGCTGTATATTTTCGGTCCTTAACAGGTATAACCAATTTTAACCCCGACCAAATTTCATCAACCGCGCAAACCTTGATATCAACTAAACCAATCTGCAAAGCGAAGTTCCTGATCAGATCCTCCGTAATATCAGTAACTACTTTTGAAGCTTTTTTGGGCCATGATATCCAGATCATGCCATCCTGTTTTATTTGATTCATCAGTTCGGGCAGCTTAGCCCGGTATTCATCAACACGTTTACTAAATAAATGAATTATATCATTCTCAAACGAACCTTCATCTGCAAAATAAACATCAGGAGGCATGTCTGTAAACAGATCAAGGTAATAGGCGGGTGCATTTATCAGCATAAGCTTTGCCCCAGCCTTTATACCCAGCTTTTTTTCCAATGGAGTGCCCGAATAACCTGCCATTACAGTATATCTTTGAGGTGATGCAACATATGGTCAACATAATCGGCCGCAAGCCATTCAACGGTTTGTAGGTTAGGTTCCTGTTTGCTGTTGTCACAACGTGCGCTTAACCTGCCGGGCGGGTAATTTGTTAATACCCGTACAATTTGCAGGTTTAATAATGCCCAAAGATCTATTAATTCGTTAATATCAGCATCTTGATAACGTGCAGCGGCAACCCACTCTACCTGCTCATAGGTAAGCCTGAAGTTTTCTTCATAGGTGCAGCGCACAAAACGCTGCAGGTTAATTTGAGCGCTGTCGATCAAATGACCGATCACCTCTTTTTTTGACCATTTAGCCGGAGATGCTTTGTAAGCCCAGTCAATATTCCGGCCTTTAAGTTGTTTTACGTTATTTATAATTCCGTTGAGTTTATTAACTGTATCGTTCATTTATTTATTTTATGGGTAGGATAAAAATATCAGCATTTCATATTAAACTACAAAAGCGCTAACTTCAAAGCCTTAAACATTACTATGGCGCTTAACTATATCTGGATAGCTTTTTTTGTAATTGCATTTGTAGTTTCACTCATAAAATTAGTTTTTTTTGGCGATACGGAAGCTTTCAAATTATTGGTTGAAGGATTATTTAATTCGTCCAAGTCGTCGGTAATGGATATTGCTCTCCCGCTGATAGGTTCAATGGCATTTTGGCTCGGCATTTTAAATATTGGTGAAAAAGCAGGTGCTATTAACTTTTTATCGCGGATAGTAAGACCATTTTTTAGCCGGTTATTCCCGGATGTACCTAAAGATCATCCGGCTACGGGCCAAATGATGATGAACTTTTCGGCTAACTTAATGGGGCTTGATAATGCCGCTACCCCGCTCGGTTTAAAAGCTATGGGCAGCCTGCAGGAACTTAATCCTGATAAAGAAACTGCCTCAAATGCCCAGATCATGTTCCTGGTACTGCACACATCGGGCCTGCAATTATTGCCGGTTACCATTATCGCGCAAAGGGCAATACTCAACTCGAAAGATCCCGCCGAAGTGTTTTTACCCTGCATCATTGCCACCTATGTAGCCACAGTAGTTGGCCTCATTGCGGTAGCTATCAAACAGAAGATCAACCTTTTTGACAGGGTTATTATTGCCTGGCTCGGCGGTGTAACTGCTTTTATCACGTTGGTGGTATGGTATTTTACCACCCAGCTAACCAAAGAGCAGATCAGTACGGTATCATCTGTTATCAGTAATGTGATGCTGTTTACTATACCGGTAATATTTATTGTGGGCGGCCTTATAAAAAAGGTAAACGTATTTGAAGTTTTTGTAGAGGGCGCTAAAGGCGGCTTTGAAACCTCAGTAAAGATAATTCCCTATCTGGTGGCTATGCTGGTTGGGATCAACGTGTTCAGGAATTGCGGCGCGTTAGATTATATGAATGAAGGGTTACGCTGGGTTTGTGTTCAGTTTAATTTAGATACACGCTTTGTAGATGCTATGCCCGTGGCTTACTTAAAACCACTTAGTGGTTCAGGTTCAAAAGGTATGATGATAACGATAATGCAAAATTTTGGTGTAGATAAATTTGCAGGTAGACTGGCTGGGATCTTTAATGGCTCGGCAGATACTACTTTTTATATCGTTGCCTTATACTTTGGTTCGGTGGGCATTAAAAAGTCACGTTACGCTATTCCTGCCGGGCTTATAGCCGATTTGGCCGGCGTTATTGCGGCTATATTTATTGCTTATCTATTCTTTGGTCATCAGCCATAATTACTACATATAAAAAGGGGTGACTTTTATTCATCAATTAAATTGCTACTTTTATTGCACCCTTTATAAACTAATGACTCAAACTTATCTTCAAGAAAAGCAGCTTAAAAAAAAACGTGCTATGAAAGGCGTATACGCCATTATCATCGCTGGTATAGTATTTATTTTTATTATGGTAAAGTTTGCCATATCTGGCGGGGTTACGGAGGTGCTTTCATTTAGCAAAATGCCTAATGCCGATGACGCTTATAAAATTGCGAAGGAATTTGTAACTCCAACTATCCGCGATGGAAATCCCTCCTTTCCCGACGATAAATACCAGTTTGGAAAAAAGGCCGACTCTGTTTTTATTATCAAATCGTATGTTCTTTCAACAGATAGCCAGGGTGAAACAAACCGTACCAATTTTGAAGTGATCCTGAAATATAACGGCGGCCCCAAATTTCTGAAAAAGAACTGGAACCTGGTTGATATTAACGAAACATCCGAATAAAGAAAGGTAAGTCGATAGTATAGAGTCGGAAGTCGCCAATCTGTTTTTTTGCTTTTCTATACTTAGAACTCATGCCTTAGGACTAAGCTTAATTTATTAATAACGATACTCTATTTAAACGCCTTATGGAAGAAACCGGAAATGAGTTGATAGAAACAGCTACTGCGCTTATAGGGCGCTCCCAATATCAAACAGTAGTTAACAGCGGTGGGCATGGCCTTATAACCGATGAACCCCTTGAAGCCGAAGGCAGTAATACAGGCATGAACCCGTTTAGCTTGTTACTGGCGAGCCTTGCAAGCTGCACTGTGATCACCCTACGTATGTACATCAACCGCAAAATGTGGCCTATAGAAGAAATTAAAGCCGATGTTGACATGTTTAAGACGTTAACCGGCACATATATTGAAACCAGGCTTAGCTTTAAAGGCGAAGTAAGCGATGAGCAACGAGACCGCCTGCTTAAAATAGCTAATGCCTGTCCGGTTCATAAAATACTGGTTGGCAATATTGATATTAACACTGTTATCAGCACATAAAAAAGCCCGCGCGGCAAAAAGCTACGCAGGCTAAATCACTCTAAAACAATCACCTCTTAAAAAAAGAAGTAAGTAAAATAATTTAAACAGAAAGGTAATTACCTGGCTATTAAACTATTTGTGAGTACAAATGTACCTATAAATAATAGCCGCAGTGCTCAACAGATGGTTCATTTGACGGCTAACTGACAGTACAGCCTATTTATACTTTCAAATGACTTTAAGCCATTAACCCTTTGATAAAAATATCGAGCAGGAGCAGTTTCTTGGTATGGATCTCTTCAAGATGCTCTTTACGGGGGAAGTTAGTTTTCTTTTGAGATATGGCACCAACCCTGATGCCATGTAAAGCGTCCATCAACACATCAACAACTTCTTCAGGGTTTTCCACAGGCTTTATAGCGCCTTTTTCAACCTCTGTTTTAATAGCATTGCTTAACAGGCCCAGTTCGGCGCTGTGTACCTCGCCAACTATCTGCCAGATGGCCTCGGGAAGATTTTGCTCATTGAGCCTGAAAAAATCAAAAAAATTGTAATTATTAACAATAAACTCGTGATGGGTATTTACCTGGAAAGTAAAAGCATCTTTTAAATTGGCAAAACTATTTAACCTGTTTTCGAGCGTTTTAAGATAATCGGTGGCGAGTTTACGCATTACAGCGATATACAGCTGGCTTTTGTCGGGAAAATAGTAATACAACAGGGCTTTCGACATGGAAAGATCACCTGCTATTTCATTCATCGTAGTTTTAGAATAACCGTAATGTAAAAAGCGCTGGTGCGAGGCCTCTAAAATTTTCTCCCTTTTAATATCCTGCTGGTCATTCGCTGCTGCCATGTGAAAAATTTTGCTTAAAAACAGGTAAACAAACAAGTCAATACAATCGATTTCCTGACTTTTTTAACAAAACTATCAAAAATTCATTAAATAAATGTAGCAACACCCGCTCACAGGTCATTTGCTAAAACAATTTTACATTCCAACTATTTTATACGGGAAAGAAGCATGTGATTATGGATATAGAAACCAGACTGCCGCCCGATTTGCTTGAGTTTTCACAACAGATCCCCTCTGTTGCCTGGAACCTGATCATTATCGTTTCGGCGATACTCATAGGCCTTTTTACCAAATTTATCATAACCAGGTTATTTAAAGTGTATGCCCGGCGAAAGGATACTGATTATTCTATCCTGCGATCAATAATTGTAAACCTGGGACCGGCAGTGGCTTATTTTATACCCTTATTCATACTCAACCTGTTTTCGCCGTTGATGAGGATGAACAAACTCTACTATCAGCCCTTCGATAAAACTATCGAGATTTTGCTTACCATATCATTTGCAGGCTTGCTTGTACGTTCTGTACGGATCCTGGAAGATTATATTTATCACGCTTATGATCTTAATAAAGTAGATAACCTTAAAGAACGTAAGGTGCGGACACAGATCCAGTTTATCCGTAAGATCATTGTAGTAACCATCATCTTTTTAACTATAGCCATTATCCTGCTTAGTTTTGAAAGTATGCGTAAGATAGGTACGGGTTTGCTTACCGGCGTTGGCATTGGTGGTATCATAGTTGGTTTTGCCGCGCAAACCTCATTGGGTAATTTACTCGCAGGCTTCCAGATCGCTTTTACGCAGCCAATCCGCATTGATGATGTTTTGGTTGTGGAGGGCGAATGGGGGCGCGTGGAAGAGATCACCCTCACTTACGTGGTTTTAAAGATCTGGGACGAGCGGAGGTTGATACTGCCCATTAATTATTTTATTCAAAAGCCCTTCCAAAATTGGACACGTACGTCGGCAGATATCTTGGGTACCGTGTTTTTGTACATGGACCACACAGTCCCGGTTGATGCTATACGCGAAGAATTTGAACGCCTGATAGTTAAATCAAACTTATGGGATAAACGGGTTAAAGTAGTACAGGTAACTGATGTTAAAGAACACACTATCGAGATCAGGGTACTAATGAGTTCCCGTACCTCATCAGATGCTTTTGACCTGCGTTGCTATATCCGCGAAAACCTGGTAACCTTTATTCAAAAGAATTATCCCGACAGCCTGCCCCACTCGCGTAACGAGATCAGCAACCTGGGAGAGCTTGAAAAATATGTTCAGCCTGCAACCGGGGCATAAATCAGCTTGCTTAAGCCAAAACCCGATCCTATTACCAAAGCATCTTCAATCGCGCCAATTAATGGGTCGGCAATATGATTTGCCTTAACTGTGTTTTTTCGCAGGAAGTAGCTTCCGTAGGTGGCTGCTACTGCCACTGCCCCTCCTATCAGTGCTCCGGTTAATGCTTTACCGCCAACAGCTTTATAAATACTTGCGCCGGCCAAAGCACCTGATAGCCCCCTTGCCGCTAACCCGGTGGGTTCTATACGGTTTGGAGTTGAAGGTAATTTATCCGCAATAACTTCAGTAACCGATAATATCTTTAAAACAGCAGCCACGGTTGTTGATTGCATGAACCTTAGCGGTGATTTTTCAAGTTGCTTTGATGGATGATGATTTAATACATGCGTTGTTACAACAGGGGCAGATAAGGTACGCATACCGGCTAATGTACCAAGGCCTATTACCGGCCAAAGCGGTTTTGATATTTCAAGTTTCATGGCTGTGATAAACGTTTGCATAAAGAACCATAAATACATTATTATGTTTTATTTAAAAAACTGTCATAAAACAAAACAGCCGCAATCTTTCGACCGCGGCTGTTTGTGTTACTAATGGCTCTTTATTTTAAACTGTTTCTGTTTCCAATACCTCCACATGTTTAGTTTCAACCGATTTTTTACCGAACAGCCTTGCTTTAAGATTATAGCGGATGAGGTATAAACAAGGTACAAGGATCAACGTAATGATGGTAGCGAAACCTAAACCAAAGATCATTGTCCAGGCTAATGGGCCCCAGAAAGCAACGTTATCACCACCAAAATGGATATGCGGTGCAAAATGGGTAAACAAGCCCACGAAATCAATATTAAAACCAACGGCCAAAGGTATCAAACCCAAAATAGCTGCAGTTGCAGTTAACAATACAGGCGTCATACGGGTATGGCCGGCTTCAACCACCGCATCGTGGATGCTTACCCCCTGCTCCAACAGCATATCGGTAAACTCAACCAATAAGATCCCGTTACGAACAACCACACCTGCCAGCGCGATGATACCAATACCTGTCATTACGATAGACATGGTCATGCCAAATACGCTAACCCCCAGCAACACACCAATAATACTAAAGAGGATCTCGCTGATAATAATAAGCGTTTTGCCAATGGAGTTAAACTGGATCATTAAAATAACAAGAATAAGTCCAAATGACACACCAAGGGCAGAAAGCAGGAATGTCATGGCTTCCATTTGGTCTTCCTGGCCACCACCCTGGCGTATGATCACATTATCCGGTTTTTTGAAGTTGTTTATGGCTTTCAAAATATTAGCATTAACCTCATTCGGATTATTAGGCTTGATAACGTTTGAACCAAGTGTTAATACCCGGCGTTGTTGCTTGCGTTTGATATTGCTGTATGTTGTTGTGTAGCGCACGTCGGTAAAAGCAGAGATTGGCACCTGGCGTATTGTTCCGTTCATTGCCATGTCGCGATAGGTTATTTTTATGTTCCGCAATGCATCAATATCGCTTCGTTGACTCTCTAATGCACGTACTTTTATTTGATAGTCATCTTCCTTGGTGTTTCTGAAATCTGCTGCTTTGGCGCCAAATATAGCTGCACCTAATGATTGATTTACCTGCGACGAACTTATGCCCTCACGATTCGCTCTTTCACGATTCACATCGAACACAACTTCTGGCTTATCGCTTTGTACGTCGGCAATAAGGTTTTCAATTCCCGCGATGTTTTGCTTCGCGAGATAACTTTTCAGTCGATTACCCGTAGCAACAAGGGTATCAAGGTTATCACCAACTATCTCTATACTTATATCCTTTTGTACCGGGGGGCCACTATTTTCTTGTGCTACGGCAATTTTTGCGCCTGGAACTCCCTGGACTGCGGCACGGATATTGGCTAATACCTTTTTGGTATCTTTCCCATTACGTTTGCCAAACTCGACAAAGGCAACGGTAACCTTACCTTTATTTTGATAATCACCCTGGTCTTCGTCTGTCGGGTCAGTTACACCTTTAGTTACGTTTGAGATTACCGACGATACAATATCCTTATCAGGTTCAACAACCTGCGCAACACGTTTTTCTATCTGCCGTGTAACTTCGTTAGTATAAGCCTGGTCGGTACCAATTGGCAGTGTTATGTAAACGTAGGCAAAGTTAGGGTCACCTGATGGGAAAAATTCGGGCGTTTTACCCCGCACAACCATCAGGAAAATTGCAAAAATGAACAAACCGATAGTACCAAGCAAAACGGTAACCGGCCTGTGTACGGCACGTTCAAGCCATTTGGCATACCAGTTTTGAAATTTAGGCCAGGCATTTTTCTGAAATCTGTCAATAACCCTCAACAAAAAGAAATGGTTTAGCAGATATAATACCATAATTAGTACCATCAGATTACCAACGCCAACGTTCATCAGATAACCGATAACTGCAGCTATAGCCAGAAATATCATGGCCCTTTTTGTCGGCCTGTCAAACTTGGGATTATCATGTTCGCCGTCATGATGAGGCCTCATAAAATCAACCGCAAATACAGGATTAAAGATATAGGCTACCACCAACGAGGCCAGCAAAGTAATGATCAGTGTTATGGGCAGGAAGAACATGAAATGCCCAATCAAACTATTCCAGAACGCTAATGGTATAAACGGGGCCAAAGTAGTCATGGTACCCGAAAATACAGGCAGGAACACTTCGCCGGCAGCCATTTTTGCTGCTTCCTTAATGGGTACCTTTCCGTTAGCAAAAATACGGTGGGTATTTTCGATAACCACAATGGCATCATCCACCACAATACCCAATGCCAGCAGGAACGAGAATAACACGATCATATTAAGTGTAAAGCCAATTGCCGGCATCACGAGGAACGCAATAAAACACGACAATGGTACTGACAATGCCACGAAAATAGCGTTGGTAGTCCCCATGAAAAACATCAGGATCACAGTAACCAATAAAAAGCCAATAACGATGGTATTGATGAGGTCATTAAGCGTTGTGCGTGTTTTGTCCGATTGATCGCCGGTAACAACAACATCCAAACCCTTAGGAAAAACCGTCTTCTGTTTTAATTTGATTAACTCATTGATTTTATCAGAAGCTTCGATCAAATTTTCGCCCGCTCTCTTACTTACATTCAGTGTAATTACGTTTTTGAAATTAGGATTATCATTGGTCTTTAACCTTGCGTAACTTTCCTGCTCTAAAAATGAGTCTTTGATCTCGGCTATGTCCCTCAAATAAATCGTCTGACCTTTGGGGTTACGGATTGCCATGGCTGCCACCTCATCTGCATTTTTAAAATCCTGCTTGATATCAATACTACGGCGTATTCCATCAGTTTTAACCGTGCCTGCCGATGAAAGAATATTCTCATCCCCTATGGCTTTAATAATATCACCGAAACTTATTTGGGTAGCCGCCATCTTATTAAGATCAACGTTCACCTGTATTTCGGGGGTTAATGCACCTACCTCATCAACTTTTGATATCTCCTTGTAACTTTCTATTTCGTCCTTTAAAATATCTGCATACTCTTTGAGTCTTTTAAGATCATAATTACCTGAAATATTGATATATAAAATGGGCAAATCGGCAACATTAATATCAGAGATTACCGGTTCCTTAAGGTTATCGTCATTTTGGGGTAAATCCTGCTTCGCTTTGTCGACTGCATCCTTTACGTCAATTTTAGCATCCTTGATCTTAACATCAGCCTGAAATTCGGCAGTGATGATAGATACGTTTTGCACCGAATTTGAAGTAACTTTTTTAAGCCCCTTTAATGATTTAAGCTGCTTTTCTATCTGGCGCGTTACCAGGTTCTCAATGTTTTGAGGAGACTGCCCCGCATAGGTAGTGGTTATAAACACCTTTGATTGCGCTATATCCGGAAAGTTTTCCTTAGGCAGGCGATTATAACTTATCAGGCCAAGTGCAGTGATCAGGAACATGAGCACATAAATGGCTGTTTTGTTATCAATGGCCCA